>ENA-UOWE01001524-UOWE01001524.1-activated-sludge-metagenome-genome-assembly--contig:-NODE-1524-length-28272-cov-5.858029_pt1 | contig 28272 bp, 18 predicted proteins | sample MGYA00249841_ERZ761562 | MGnify/ENA primary metagenome ERZ761562 (study PRJEB28883, sample SAMN05720200) | activated sludge metagenome | isolation source: Anaerobic digester | place: Japan...
TTGTTCTTTGTTCTTGATTCTAATTCACATTCTGAATCACTTTTACATACCCATTTTTATTCCCAACCATATAAACTCCTTTTGGAAGTCCTTCTATAGCATGCTTTCTTATTATTTTCGACCTTAATTTTACTCCTAAAACCGAATAAACATCCACCATTTCAAGCTCAGAATTGTTTTCAGGCATATCATTGATGCCTGTTGGATCAAACTCTTGTGAATTTGACAGGAAAACAGTATCAATTACAAAGGCATTGCTGCCATTAGACCAAAATCCGGCAATATAAATATGGCTTGGTTCAAGTGTACTTCCATCCCCTTTTTTGACATTTTTGAGGTTGACTACAACTTGGCGACTATTGCCAAATTTACCGGAGGTTGAAGCACCCCAGTAATTATTCCCGTCAAAAAGCTTGAATTCAACATCCGCTTTGTTGGCACTGCCCAATTTTGCAACCAGGTATTTATAACCAGACAAATCAACCCCTTTGGAATATTGCCAGCCACCGAAGCCCCATTGGCCTGTTTTAAGCGTTTTAGTAGTTTCATCAAAACTGCCATTGCTGAATATATTAGGGTTCAACAACTCATTTGTAAGCGGAAATGTTGTTGCATTGATTTTAAAATCAACCTGTTTCATTGTCCCTTGTGAACCTTTAAAACTTGCAGTAATAACAGCAGCGCCATCTCGTACAACTTCAATATATCCGTTTGTCATCTTTACAACATCAGGATTGCTGACAGAATAACCTGCTTTATTGGCAACATCAAGGGTATGTCCGTCTGCATAAATGGCAGTTAAAGACAACCTCTGTATTGACCCTGTCAACAAAGTGTAGCTGTTTTTTTCAACACTCAATGAATCAACCGTATTTCCTTCAACCGTGTTATAGGTTTTTAACAGCGAGAGCATCTGCAACCCGTAATGTCTGCCCAACTCACGAGCGCCTTCAGTAGAAAAATGCAAACCATCCTTGCCATTGCCTGCACATCCTTTAGAAGATATTGCATAAGCATTAGGGATATAATAAGGCAAAGTAGCAATAATGCCGTTCATGCCCCAGCAAATACCCCCTTCATCTTTACCCAGCAATTCACCAGCAAGCAAAGGAATTGAGTTTGCTTCAATATTCAAATCTGCCAGCATGTTGTTATAAATTTTCTTAACCTTTTCGGGCCAATCGGTTTGCCCATTATTGCTTTCGCCCTGATGAAGCAATATGCCTTTTATCACCCCTTTTTTCTGGGCCATTTTGGCCATTTCTATAATCTTGGCATAAGGGTTGCCGCCATAGATATCCATAAGCCCTTTCTGCCATGCATCGGCATTCTGGTAATACTGCGTATAATTGTCCTTATCAAAAGCATCAATACCGCTGCCACCCATGGCAACAACTATTACACCAACTTTTATGCTGTCAGGAAGGCTATCAACGAGAACCCGGCCAAAATAATCAGCCGGGGTAAGCCCGTTGTCCCATCGGCATAATGGAGGCTTAGCGGTGTACCAATTTCCTGCCGACCTTCCATTATGCAGAAAATCACCAGCACTAACTGTCATCACTTTGAAACGTTCGCTAACACCTATAGTATCAGCGGCAGCAATAGCTGCATTACCTTCCATATTGGACTGCCCAAAACATATATAGATATGAAAATTGGGATCAGGCGAATCCAATGCTTGCGCATAATTGCCAAACAATATAAAACCTGTAATAATTGCAATAAAATACTTCATAAAACCTTTCTTATTTATAAAAAAACATTACCAACCCCACACTATTCGTTTACTACCCTCTGTTTTCTTCCAATAGCAATATATAATATGAAGCCCAAAAAATTTAAGCACAGTACTATTATGACCCAAATCAACTTGTTATTGCCTTCAAATCTGGATTTCAGAATATCTATTAAGGCAAGTACTGGCAACAGCATTGCCAATACAACCATAATAAGACCCAATATAACACCCGTTCCTGTGATTAATTCCATACAATCAATTGTTATTTCTCAGCCTTTTCGTCTCCTAATTTCAAAACATAACTAAAATCTGTATCATCAGACTTTACCTGGTATTTTTCCAACGGACGGGGGCCACAGCTGGCCGAACCAACACCCAGTGTCTTTGCTGACAAGCAGAATACAGTTGCTGTACTTGCCGGAAGGTCAATCTTATATTCCACAGGGTTCATCTGCTCATCGGTATAAGGCAATGCCGAGAACTGCATCAGTTTTTCATCGGCTTTTACCTCAAACAAAGGCATGTCGGCACCGTTGAATTTCACCCAACGCATTTCCTCACGGTTGCCATACTCCATAGGCTTTTCATACTCGTATTGGTTGTTTACCTCCAATTCGTATAAGCCAACATCCTGGGCACTTTTGCGGTCGGCATAGTTTTCGACCGGGCCACGGCCAAAATAATTGAGGCGGTCGTACTTTTTGTCGAGCAACATGCGTACCCCAATACGGGCAAGGTTGATACGAAAGCCAGTAAACTGCACTTTATTGTCAACCTTTACAGTGCCGTCACCTTTTATAGTATATACAGCAGTATGATATGCTGCAAACCCTTCTTTCCCTTCAGCTTTAATGGTGGCAGTAACTTTTGCAGCAGTATTATCAATAATTTCAGTTTTCATATCAACCACAGAATACTTGAGGTCTTTCACCCCGTACTTTGACCATTCTCTATCGACCCACCAATCGTCGGTTTGGTGCATTGCCCTATATAAATGCAATTTGGGGGCACCGTCAGAAGTCAGGATATTCTTGCCATTCTTTTCAATTTGGGTCAAAAAGCCTGTTTTTTTATCAAAGGTGAGAGCAAAACCCGAACCTGAAACCTTTACCTGCTGGGCATCCTGAATAAGCTTAACAGGTTGAGTAACTTTAGCTTCAACCACAGGCAAAGTCTTTATGGGCAGCTTAAACTGTTCCCAGGCCACTTCATAGCCTTTGTCAGCCCATAATGTTTTAGTTTTTTGTGTAAACGAAACCCGCACAAAATATTCAGCCCCGGCTTTTGGGTTTTCTATTTTATAAGGGATGATAGCGATAGTGCGCCCCCAATGGTTGCGGATTTCTAATGAGCCTTTGTCTATTTCTTTTCCATTTTCGGTTAAGCTCCATGAGGCATCAAAGCCATCTAAAGAGATGAACTGGTATTTATTTTTAATTTGAATTTCGCCATTAGCAGGGTCAACAAGGCTTATGTCTATCCATTGAAAAGCCTTTTTCATTTCAGGGAAATGAGGTTTAACACGGGTGCCCCCGGTAGCACGGTCAAAGGAAACAACCCCTTTATGAATAAAATAATGGTCGTTAGGAGCTTCGCCAAAGCCTCCGCCATAAGCCAGAATCGGATGGTTAGGGTCGCGCTTGTTCCACAGCGCCTGGTCTTGAAACTCCCAGATAGCGCCGCCAAGTATCTCAGGATTATTGTCAAAAGCTTCAGAATAGTCGGTCAACGAGCCCATAGAGTTGAACATGGCATGAACAAACTCGCAGATATAAAGCGGCTTTGTCAAACCCCAGTATTTAACCATGTTTACATAATCTTCGGCAGTGCCATACATGCGGCCATCGAGGTCAGCAGGGTTGCGGCTGCCAGCGCCAAAGCGCTCGTAATGCACAGGACGGGATGAGTCTATTGCTTTTATTGCATTCATAGCAGCAACAAAGTTTGAACCCACTCCACCACACTCGTTGCCCAACGACCAAATGATGACCGAAGGATGGTTCTTGAAATTTTCGACATTGGCCACGTTACGGTCAATGATGGCGGCTTTCATGGTAGGCTCTTCATCGAAACGGCCATCGTAGCCGTGACTCTCGCAGTTGGCTTCGGCTACAAGCCAAATGCCCCATTCGTCGCAAAGCTCGTACCATCGTGGGTTGTCGCAATAATGGCTGGTACGCACATGGTTGCAATTGCCTTGTTTGATCACCTCGAGGTCGCGGATCATTTGTTCTTCGGTAATGGCATGGCCAACATCTGACCAATGTTCGTGGCGGTTAACGCCTTTCAGTTTGATAGGAACACCGTTTACAGTAAATACGCGCCCTTTGATTTCTATTTTTCGGAAACCCACTTTTGTAGAAAGTATTTCCCCTTCGGTACTTGCCAATACAAGGGTATATAAATTAGGCGTTTCTGCAGTCCATTTGGCCGGATTGCTAACCGGAAACTTAATCTGCACTTGCTGTTCCTGTTTTGAAGCAATAGCAGCGGCAGTCGCATTGCCTTTTACTACCTCTCTGCCCTCTTTGTCATATAGTGTAGCTGTCAGTGTTTGAGCCTTGGCTCCTTTGTCGCCATAGTTTTTGATTTTAGCCACCACCTCAACAGAAGCATCTTTATAGTCTTTGTCTAAGTCTTGTTTTACAAAGAAATCGCGAATATGTACTTGTGGAGCGCTCCAAAGATAGACATTTCGGAATATGCCGTGCAAACGCCACATATCCTGGTCTTCGAGCCATGTACCAGAGCTGTATTGATACACCTCAACAGCAATAGTATTGGAGCCGGGTTTCAGGTATTTGGTCAGGTCAAACTCGGCAGCATTGCGGCTATTTACGCTATATCCGACTTTTTCGCCGTTAATCCATAGAAAGAACGCACAATCTACGCCTTCAAAGGTGATAAAAATGCGTCGGCCGGCCCATTCGGCAGGAACTTCAAAATCCCTTCTGTAGCTACCCACCGGGTTGCGCTCTTTGTAAGCGGTAAACCAACTTTCGGGAGTACTCATTATACGCGGAAAATCCTTTTTTATGGTATAACCAAAATTGCGGTAAAAAGGAGTACCATAACCATGTATTTCCCAATTGGAAGGCACAGGTATTTCGGCCCATGATGAAACATCAAAACCGGGCTTGTAAAAGTCAACCGGCCGTTGTTCAGGGCTGGGCACCCAGTTGAACTTCCAGTTTCCATTGAGGCTTTTGCACAAACCAGATGCCAGGCGTTTAGCCTGCAATGCCTCCTGCAAATTTGCATAAGGCATAAGGGTTGCATGATATGGTTCTTTGTTTATCCCAAGCAGTTCGGGGTTTTCTATTTCGGCAGGATAATCAACACCGGGCTTTAAATCAGCCTGGGCCAATATTTCTGAGGATTTCATCAGAAAGCCAACAGTAAAAGCTAAGAGTAAATATTTTCTCATCATGTCTATTAATTTATTTCTCAAATAAAAACTATACAGCATCACTTATTGCTAAATTGCCACCAATCAAAATTGAACAAATCTTTCTCACCTTTGAACACAATGTATAAATCGTGAATGCCTTTTACATCTTTAACAGAAGCTTTGGCAGTATTCCATAAATCACCTTCACCTGATGAAACAATATTAATATCTGCCACAACAGGCCCGTCAATCTTGTCTATATGAAACTCAATCCTTCCTCCATACAAAGAGGCTACACTTACCTCAACAGTCTTGGCACCTTCAGCAAAATCAACAGACTGAACCTTGATATAATCTCCATTGTGGATGGAAGTAACATACAACCTATCGGCTATTTTCTTTCCTTTATCCCACGGGACATTGCGTTCCCATTCAGTAGCAAATTCTGTTTTCAGGCCTTCACTAAAAGACATTGTTTCTGCTTCATTTTTCACAAAAGGGTTTAAAGTGCCAACATTGGCAACGCCTTTTGCTGACCACCAGGGATGTTTCTGAATGGTACCATCAGCGTTGTATTTAATCTCCTCAACACAAATAGAGCGCCTTTCATAATGTTTAGACATGGTACGCTTCAACACATTGTAATTGAACCCAAAGACATAAGTTTTCCCTTTATATTCTATGACCCCCGGATGGTTTCCGGAAGATCTCACGTCTGGATCCATTATTGTACCTTTACATTTCCAAGGGCCAACCGGGCTATCGCTCATGGCATAACCAATACCTTCAGGACAACATCTTGAAGCCCAGGCCAGATAATAATACTTATTCTTTTTCCAAAGCCAGGGGCCTTCTGTATAGGAAGCTTCAGCAGGAGTCCCTGTAAAATCAATAGAGGCAACCTGAATCTCACCTTTTAGCGAAACCATATCTTCATTGAGCTTTGCATAGTAACAAGGGCCATTTCCACCCCAGTATAGATAAGCCTGACCATCCTCATCTATAAAGACAGTTGGGTCATAATCGCCAGGGTTAGACCTAAAAATTAGCGGCTTGCCAAGTACATCAATAAAGGGACCATAAGGACTGCCGGATACAGCAACACCAATCGCCATTTTCCCCTGGTAAATAGTAGGACAATAAAGATAAAACTTGCCCTTTCGCTCAATGCATTGAGGAGCCCAGGCACTATGTCCATCAGCCCATGCAAAAGTCCGATATGGCTCTTTTACGCCAGCAATAATGCCACGGTCAGTCCAATTGACCATATCTGTAGAGGTATATAACATCCAATTTTCCATCTGAAAGCCAAAAGCACCGTCTTCATCATGACTGGTATATAAAAAAACGGTATCATGATAAACCAATGGAGCCGGGTCGGCTGTATATTTAGTCTGAATTATTGGGTTATCAGCAAAACAATAAGAAGCAAAGCTTGAAAATGCTATTGCTAATGAACCCAGTTTCTTAAAAAGATTTGTCATGATTAGTAATTTTTAAAATATCTTTAATAACTTATTGAATAGGGCGTTATGCCGAAAACGAAAAGCCACAGCTACACCTAATCCGTTTCCTTTTCAGTTTTTTCATTGAAATACACCCTGAGTGCTTTTGAAATGTACAATACCAGGATGCCACAGAACAACAACACGCTAAGCCCTGAAAAATCTATGCGTATTGCTCTCTCAACCAGCTGCAACAACAGTATAAATAAGCAACTCCAGAGCATCCCAATTCCAGAATATTTGAAAAAATGGATTAAAAATGGGATCATATCAAAATGGGCCGAATTGGATTGGGCTTCTATGCCCGACTTCTTGCGAAGAAAATCCATCACCGCTGTAAAAGCCCATAAAAACACAAATATCAACAAGATATAAATAAACCATTTCGGCAGTTCGAGGTTGATAAATGAATCGAAGCTTAATCTATTGTCCATGTTAGTTTGTTTATTAGTTTATAAAAGTTTTAGAGTTTTATTCCATTAATTTTTGCATCAGAATATATTTTCTCCATGGCATCGCGTATCACAAGTTCCTTTGCTTTTTGAGTAGAACACAACCCGACAATTTTATACTTGCCAGAAATCGAGATTTGTCCGTCAATGCGATACTTAATATTAGCTTTATCAGTGTTTACTTCGTATTCTTTTTTTAGATTGACTGAAATGGAATAATCAGAAGCCTTATAGAATGGCATCCAGATAGGCCCAAAATCGACGTCGTTAAGGTCAACCACTATTGGGTGAGGCTCATGGATATCACCAACAACAAGAGTATCGTATTTAACAACAACAGGAAAAGAGTCTTGAGGCAAATCTTCCATTTTTCCAACTTTGCCACTTAACCAAACGATTCCTTTCGAATTGTTCCAGTTGGTCTGTATATTATTGGAATAATTACTTGTGTATAACTCAATTTTTACAGCACTAATGATCATGAGTAAAACAATGACAACAAGCAGTATGATTAATATTTTTTTCATCGGTTGGGGTTTTTATTCTTTATAATACAGTTACAAATCAAATTACTTTATTGAATTAGGCTCTTAACTAATATAGTATCTCATTTATCGCAGATTAGCAGCAAACTGTGTTTAATCTCTGCTACCTTTTGATATATTTGCTAAAAGCCTAATTCAAATGTCTTTATTTAGCTTCAAAACAGAAACTCTTCAAATTGAACAATCTGGCCTTTTCCGAACCAACAAAGCGAAGATAAACATCATGCTTACCACTAATAGTAGCAGTTTTGGCTAAAAATGTTTTATAGGCATCAACACCACCAGTGCTTTCGATATTGCAAGTGGCAATTTTTTGACCAGTTCCAATAGCATCAATCCACACCTCAACAGCTGAGCCTTTTGTTGTGCAAGCAGCAGTCATTTTAACTATATACGGTTTTTTCTTGTAATCGTCATTGCCAAACTCAACTCCTGCATATAATGCCCAGTCATTATTGTGGATACTGTCAAGACTATAATCTTTTGATGCTGTTTGCGTGCGGGTTGTACCAAATTGATTTGCGGGACACTCGGCCAAAATAGGAGTATAAGCATCTCTGTAAATATAAAGGTCAAAATCTGCACTTTTCCCGGCAACATACAGTCCCTGACGGTTACCGCACCAACCGTTCCAATCTTTATTGAACTTATCAAGAGCTGCAATATTTATTTCATGGCCAACCTGTTGCCAGTTACTTCCATCAGCGCTATAATATCCGGTCATGATGTGGTTCACACGTACAAGCTTCAACCAAGCTACATTTCCAATTTTATTTTCAACTTCAGCATATACTGAGTCAAACTTTATAGCAAAAACTTTTTGCCCTTTGCTGTTTACACTGCTATAAAGTTTAATATATAAATTTTCGAGACCGTTCATTAAACGCAACCCAGCCTCATCGTTTGTTGACTTTGCATCAAAATCCAGGCGGGTAATAAGAGAATAATTATGTTCTGCGTCTGTTTTTATAACAGTATTGGCTTTTGTCGGAGATTTTGGATACAACCTTAACCAGCCGGGCCTTTCGGTCAATGACCATGTATTTTTTGGGGTAAAACCCAAAAATGACCATTCAGGGTTAAGTTTATCCGAAACAAAGCAGTCGGATTTGGCCACACACCAGGGAATACCACTACTAGGCAACTTTGGAGCTGTAAAGCTCTTATTAGCCGGATAATCAGCCACTACTTCATCGCCAATATACCTTACCTGGTTCAATATGCCTTGACGGCCTTGTCCGAACCATTCGCCACTATTCCTTGCCCAAACAGGGTGAAGCACCCAACTTGTACCATCGGCAAGCTCAACAGCTGCAGAGCTATGGTTAGGCCCCTGAAAAATAGCGTTCGCTTTATCTGGATCATTTTCATTAAAAAAGTCAACAGGAGTAGTCCAAGCAGATTTGTCGGCGGTAAGGGTTTTGCTACGCATTACTTTTTGGCCGCCAGATACATCACGCGCAAAAGAATAGTAATAAAAACCATTATGCTTCCACATTACAGGGCCTTCAGCCCAACTATATTGGTAAACATCAGGATTTGAAGATATTTTAGCATTAAGCCAGTTTAAATCATACACAATCCCGGTAGGCTGGCCATCATCACCCAGTTCTACAATACCTCCGTTAGGTTGGCCATTTTTTATCACCAAATACCACTTTCCATTATCGTCTATAAAAATGGAGTTGTCATAACCCAAGCCGTATGAAAGCTGGCTTGGATCTTTGATTCTCACTGGCATGCTCCATGGGCCTTCAGGCTTGTCGGCAATTACATAATACATGGTATTGGCACGAGAAAAGAAATCCCAATATTTATTTTTGTAAAAAACAATTTGACCACCCCAACAACCTCCCTGAGGGGCATCTCCATATTCAGACCAATCAGCAGCAACAGGCTGGGCTATAGCTTCCCAGTGAACTAAATCTGTTGAATGATAAATAACAGGTGTTGGATTAAACGACGATCCTGTAGTATAAAAATCATTACCAACTTTTGTCAGGGTACAATCCGAATGATCGCCCGGAATTACAGGATTGGTATAGGTCTCAAATGACGATTGCCCAAACAAGCATAGCTGTCCGGAAATAACAAAAGCCACAGCAAAAAACAGATTAAACCTTTTATTCATAATACTTATCATTTTCACTAAATAAAATATGTAAATCATTAACTATTAATTCTTTATCTCGAAAAGTTCAATATATACAATTAGGTAAAATACAAAGTTATGTTTACCCTTTGCAGAGGACTTTAAATTTGACTATAAAATATCCTTCATATAAGACTAATTTTACCTTACTTTCATTTTTTAATCATTAAATGAATCATTTTTTTAAATCGGGGAAAAATTTATTTTTAATTTAAAATAGCTTGTATTTAGGCCTCAGACATTAAATACTCTGGTAAATAGTTAAAAACTGTGTAGCTTCAATAAGTTTGTAGATTTCTTTTCTTACAAATATGCCGCAACTATGTTGCTGTATTAGTTTATTTTTATCATACATCAAAGCCAAAATATATAAGGTAATCATTTGCTGTACTGCCATTTTGTTGAGTTAAAAAAAAGGGTTGAGGCACATTTTTGACCGCAACCCTTTCTAACTACAACTAACTACTAAACAAGATGTTTAGACCATCTTCTTTTTAAGAAATTATGATTGAAAAATTAACAACACTATTTTTTCAGTATAGCAGGAGTAAAAGTTTGCATAACAACTTGTCTGTCGCGCATAACCAAAGTATCAGTAAGCGTATGGGTTATAGTGTCGAAGTCAACGCTATATTTCAAACGCATTACATCTTGTTTTACACCTCCCCACATATCTCCGTCTTTAACAAACTCACCTGTTCCTGAAATTTTGTAAGAAACAGTATCAGGGGCCGAAACTACGCATTTACCAGCATCATCAACTTTTATAATAAGAGAAAATGTTACATCTTTCTTACTTCTGGCATTCCGGGTTTTAACAGTCATCAAACACTCGTTCATCGATACAGTGTACATTTTGGCTATAGTATCTCTTTCAACGTACTGTTTGTGATAAGTCAAAACAGTATCATACTTTGAATAACCTGCACTTCCTTTGCCAACATCTACACCCCTGCGAAGATAAGCGCCATGCCAGGGATTTATATATTTGATACAATACAATATATAATTTTTGGGGGCAATGGACCAGTCAGAAGCAACAAACAAATTAGGATTTGTCACAGCAGCTTTTCCACTTAAGATTGAATCAGCGTTTTTAACCGATTTTATTCGCAAAGGAATAACATAAGTAGCCTGAGTAGATTTTTTATCGGCAAAGAAAGCATCTGTAAGCTGCACTTCAATCCCTCCTGAAATAGAACCTGCAGGAATAACAATTTGCATGTTACTTGGCAAAGTGTAGTAATTAGAAGGCATAGGAAGTATATATTTCCCGGCTTCTCCATCAAACAATAGTGTATCAAACATAGAATTATCAACCTCTACATCTAATATCCTGTCTGAATTGTTTGAATAAACGCCTCCCATTGTAGCCATAATTTTGCATTTATGAGCAAGATCGAGTGAATTGTCATACAAATCTTTGCCCAATACAATGGTCCTTACTGGATATTGGTAGGGAAAATAAACCGTCGTGTACTTATAGTCTGCAAATTCATTATCCTCATTTTTACATGAAGTAAAAAAGGAAATGGCAATAAGTGATATAAAAATTAACTTTTTCATCATATTCATTTTTTTATTTTTATTGAATGATGAACACCCATAAATAACTTTTTTATACTTGCCACCTTATGGATGTTCATTTTCTTCAAGTGTTATGATTTAAATATTACCACCCGGCATTTTGAACAAAGCCCCATTTCAATACCTCACTATTAGGAATTGGGCCATAATACATATAATCACTATATTGCCTGTTCTCAACAGTATTAATAACATATTGGTCGTCAGCAGTGATCATCATTCCTTTGGCAGGTTCAGTAATACTTTCTTTCCAACGGCGCAAATCCCAGAAACGGAAATCTTCAAAACAAAGCTCCAAACGTCTTTCGTTGCGTATAAGTTTTCTCATGTCTTCTTTATTGTTAATAGAAGCTAAGTAAGCATCAGGTTGTTCAATGCCTGCCCTCTTACGAATAGCAGCTATCACATCGCGTGCAGAGTAACCATTAGTCCCGGTACCATCAGGCCCCCAAGCTTCATTTGCTGCCTCAGCATAAGCCAAATACAATTCGGTATATCTGATACGGGGCACATAATGTTTTTGTTTTGTAATGCTAACAGGATCGAGGTTTACATCTTCCCTAAGCAACTTACGCATATAATAACCTGTGCGGGTAGAAGTAGAGATACTGTTTAACCCGTCTTTGGTTTGTCCAACTTTAGTAAAAATTTTGGTGTTTTTGGGGCCAACTTTACTGCCGTTGACTACAATATATTGGGCCAAACGCGGGTCACGATTAGCGTAAGGGTTATTAGCATCATAGCCACTATTAGGGTCGCTAATAGGATAACCATTGGCCATTGGGAATGCATCTACCAAGTTTTGTGTTGGGTTTACATATCCTTTTCCATAAAGCGATGGAGGATAATTGTCAATTTCTAATGCATTGTCATCAACTACATTGGTTCTCCATAAAACTTCAGGAGGGTTTACCCCTTTAGCCAATGCACCTATTTCAGAAGCATTTGCTTTAGAAAACCAATACCAGCCATTTTTTGCAATACCAGCAAGGCCTCCGTTTAGGTTGAGTACTTCTGCAGCATCATTTGCTGCTTGTTCCCAGGTAACAGATGTTCCCTGACTGAAAGCAGGACTGGCAGCAAGCAAGCTTACTTTGGCTCGTATCCCTTTTACAATGCGGGCTGTAAGACGTTGATGGTTATAAGCCCCAAAAACCCTGTTATAGTCTGAAACAGTTGTTTTGCCCAAATATTTTGCTGGAATAGAAAGAGAATCTTTTATATCCTCAAAATCAAGCGGTAAATAACTTTCAGCCAGCTTTAAATCACTATAGATTTGTTCCAAACATTCTTTGAATGTACTGCGAGGCTTGGTAAAATCTTCAGTAGTATAAACCGGCTTAGTGTAAATAGGTACCCCCATAAGTTGCCCGTCAGCAGTATATCCTCCATGGGCCCTGAGCAAATAGTACATAAAATAAGCCCTTAAGCCATAAGCTTCTCCTTTTGTGCGGTCGTTAAACATTTCTTTAACGTATTTGCCAGTGAGAGCCCATTTTACGCTATCAGTTTCAGCCAGGATAATGTTCAGGTACTGAATGGCTGCATAACACCTTGTCCATTCATCTGTTGGGTTGAACATGGACGACCACCTTCCGGTTGCTATTAACAAATAACTACTATTAACATTATTTGTCACAGCATCATCAGTAGCTACATCACTATAACTATAGCTGCCCTGGGGCAAACGTAAATATCCGTTTAATAAAAGCCCTTCGGCAAAAGCAGCATCTTCGTATATACTTTCAAGCTCGCGGTTGTTTTCGTCTGCAGGCGAAAGCACATCTTCACAGCCGGCAAAAACTAAAAGCAAAGCTAATAATATGCATAGTTTTGTGTTCATCCGAACATAATTAAATCTTAAAAGTCGGATGGAACCCGTCCCGATTAATCGGGATTTATACGAGTTTTTATTTATTTCTATACATGCTCGTTTCATATTCATTTCATTTAAATGATTTTCATTAAAATACAGCTTTGACCCCTATGTTGTAAAACCTTGTTTGAGGCTCAGTTCCAACATTCAATTCCATAATGTCTTTATTGTCAGATATAGTCAACAGGCTGAATGCATTAACATAAAGATTAAGCCCTTTGATGTACGAATCTTTGAAAAACCTTTCGGGTACAGTATAGGTCAATTGAACTTTTGAAAGGTCGAAACGATTTGTACTGTAAGTCCAAAAATCTGACGCACGGAAATTGTTGCTCCCGCTCAGGGTAGTCAAACGTGGATAAGTAGCAGTGTTCTTTGTGGCTTCTGTCCAGCTATCGCGAACAACAGCAGAATACTTGCCATCACCATAAACCCAATAGTATGAACCACTTTTTGTAGCTGTGCCACCCAAACCCCCGGTACCTAACACAAACAAAGTAAATGCCTTATACTGGGCTGTGATATGCACACCAAAATTAAAAGGATTGCCCCACTCTCCAATCATTACTTCATCGTTTTCGTCGATAATATTATCCCCGTTTTGGTCTTTGTACTTAATATCTCCGGGTTTTACTTCACCGAATTTTTGTTTTGCATGGGTCTCAATATCTTTCTCATCCATGAAAAACCCTTCGTTTTGCAAACCAAAAATGGCATTGATTGGTTTCCCGGCACGGTTACGGTATTTATCCTGGTACAACTCGTCACGTACCAAAGCCTCAGTAACAACATAAGTTCCGGAAGCCCCTACTGTCAGGTTAACGTCTCCAAGTTTTTTATTGAAACTAATTTGGAAGTCAAGTCCTTTGTAGCTGTTTTCTTCATAGTTGTTGTATGGCAAAAATGAAGTTTGTGGCCAGCCGGTAACAAAAAAGCTTGGATATTGGCTTGAGTTCTGGACAGGAATACCATCTTTCTTGATATAAAATACGTTGGTCTGGAAATTAATCAACCTGTTGAACAAATCACCTTCTAACCCAAAGGTGATTTCTTTTCTTTTTGCATAAGTAAGGTTTTCATTGGCCCCTCTTGTTACAACAGTAGCCTGGTTACTCCAACTGCCATCGCTCCATGAGTACCAACCATTAGAAACATAACTGGTATTATACAAATAGTAGCCACTCAAACCTTCATCTGTATTAAGAATACCTCCTGAAACAGAAACCTTTAGCCTGTTAACTACATCAGAGCCTTTGAGAAACTCTTCATTGCTGAGTACCCAACCAACACTGGCTGTAGGCGAAAGTGCCACACGTTTTTTAGTGGACAATTTTGTTGAATTGACAACAGCGCTGCTAAAATCTAAATAATACTTGTGGTCAAAGTTGTAAGCCAGTTGTAACCCAAGGTTTGAATTGGTACGGTACTGATAATCACCAGTCTGACGGCCTCTGTAAGCAGCAGCAATCAATTTTCCAGAAAAATTGTGTACATCACCAAAGGTTTTATCATAATCGAAATGCATGTTAAAATCAAGTACCTGGCTGTTCCAGTTGTCAGATAAGGTTTTAGCTTCACCGGCATTCTTATCTTTATTGTATTTTGTCAAACCATAAATAGTATTGTCATTTGCCACAGAATTATTCCAGGTTGGCAAATAAACTGCATAAGTATTGCTAACAACTTCGTTATAACTATTTGAATAGTCAACAGCTATCTGGGTTGCAAAGGTTAACCCGCTTATAGCATTGTTTAGGTCAACAATAGCCCCGGCATTGTACTGAAACTGACGACTGGTATAAGTAGTATAGCCGGCAGCATACACATCTGCAATCGGGTTGGTCAAGTATTCCTGTGTACCACCTAAGATATACTTACCATCAATAACATGGCGGCTTTCGCTGGCCAACAATTGAGCTTTAGTCGAATCTTTAGCTATCATATCAACAGGTATCAATGGAGAGTAGCGATGAGGCTGTATTTTTGCAGAATTGCTCCAGAAGTTGCCATTAGCAGAACGGGCATCATAAAATACATTAGACATGTTAATGTATGTTTTGATATAATCGTTCAGCTTAAGGTCAATATTACCGCGAATATTGAAACGGGTAACATTTTCATTCTTACCTTCTCCAAAATTCAACAACGAATTACTGTGTTGAAAGCCAGATTGTGCATAAAACTGGGCACGGTCATTACCGCCTGTAAAGTCAGCATCGGCCCTGTTGTAGTTAGACATACTGCGCAGATAATCTGACGAATAGTAATCAACATCAGGATAACGGTAAATATTACTATGGCTTGCATAATTATTGATAGTTTCATCACTGTACAAAGGCACTAACCCATCATTTATACAAGCCTGGTTGTAATATTTCATGTATTCGGCAGAATTTAAATAGTCTGGATACGATTTGGGAATGTTAATACCCGTGTTGACATAAACATTGCTCTTGCGAAGCCCTGCTTTGCCACGTTTTGTAGTAATAAGCAATACCCCTCCGGCAGCACGGCTACCATACAAAACCACAGCATTAGCCCCTTTAAGGAAAGTAATTTGCTGTATTTCAGTGGTTGTAATCTCATTTATCGGGCGGGGAACTCCATCAACCAACACTAAAGTGTTGCCCACATTCCAGAAGTTGCTACCACCTACAAAAGCAGCAATTCCATCACCCGGATAGGTGCCATAATTTTTATCAAGATATTCAGTTGGGTTCAATACAGAAATAGCATTTGACAAATCATTTCTGTGTACAGTCCCATAAGCTACATTGACTATAGAATCGGTTTTGGATGAATCCACTTTTGCTACCTCCACTGTTTCAGTCTGGCCTGATACAGCAAGTGTAAAGCCCAAGCATGTTCCGAATAAAACCATTCGTATTCTTATATGTTTCATATTAAATATTTTAAAGTTAAAAAACTACACTCTTACCATCCGGGATTTTGGCCAAACTCAGGATAAAGAGTAACATCACTAATTTTTAAAGGCAACCAATAATGTTTGCTTTCAAATGGACGGGTCAATATTACCCTCTCCTTGATATTGACAGGCTTTCCATCTGCGCCACGGTCAAAATCAAGGGCAGTTTTTTCACGATATTTCTTTTCGCCGGCAATCATCCACCTGCGAAGGTCATTAAACCTGAAATCTCCTTCAAAAGAAAGCTCAACGGCACGCTCGCGGATTATTTCGCCCATAAATTTATCTTTATCGCTGACATATTTAGCAGCAACAGCTCCTGCCCCACAGCGGGTCCTCACTTTGTTAAATGCTTCTTCGGCTGTAATATAACCAGGGTAGCTGCTGGTAGCAGAACCATATCCCTGCAATACAGCTTCGGCATACATCAAATAAACATCGGCCAAACGCATATAAGACAAATGCATGTAATTGTTCGAATAACCATCTATATCATTGGCAGACATTGGGGTAAGCTTGCGGATTAAATAACCTGTTCGGCCTGAACCCTGGTTATTGCGGCTTGCCCCTCCGTTATACAACGATGCATAACGGTATTTTTCCTTATCTGCCGAAGCTGAACCTTTTATAACCTGCTGCCCGTCTGTAACAATATCATTGTAAAACCTTGGATCCCTTCCTGTCCAAGGATCAGCAGGGTTGTACCCTGATTCAGGATCATCAATTGGCAACCCATTGGCCATACCATAATTCTCTACATACCTTGCATTAGGCGAAACATATCCTCCGCCAATATTAGCATCGCAGAATATAGCGCTTGGCCCCCAAGGGCACCCTTTAAACCACGAACTATAAACCGGAGCCTGAAATATGGCTTCAGGATAACCAGGAATAGTACTTCTTCCATCAGTATAGAAAAGCGAACTATAGTCAGCAAAGCTTACCAATTTAACCCATGTTTCACCACTATCAACAATCTTGAGCATCTCAGCAAATGCAGCAGCTGCTTTTTTGCAATATTCCGTATTGTAAGCTGCATCTCCTCCGGATACTTTATTCATCAAAGGGCTTCCTGCATATAAATAATTCTTGCCCAAATAAGCCAATGCCGTCACTTTGGTAATACGTTGTTGGTTTTTACCTAAAGTCCTGCTCCCGGCTTCGGTTTTGTCCCAATCAACCGGCAACAAATCAGCGGCTTCTCTAAAGTCCCTGGCAACACTATCGGCTATTTGCTGATAAGGCAACCTGGGAAGGGTCAATTTTTCACTTGAAGATAAAACCTTATTAATATAAGGCAAACCGCCCCAATACGACATAAGTTCAAAATGAAACCATCCACGGAAAAACAACAACTGGCCTTTAATGATATTTTTCTCTTCCTGAGTGGCATTTTTTAAATTATCAAGATTTGCTAATCCAAGGTTTGCTTTACGGATAGCATACCAAGCATTGGGCCACAAGTCTTTATCAAAACTTGAGGTGGTACTGGTATTGACCCCATTATTGCCATTGCTCATATTTCCATCTAAATATGAAATCCAGGCACTGTTAGTCCAACCCCAGTAGTCGCCTTTGTCAAACAAGTCATTGAGCCAGATACCGCCTTCTTTATGAAGGACTTCATCCGCCAAAAGCCAGTCACAGGCCCAAACAGTACCAATATAATCAGGGATACAGGCATATATTTCTTCAGTATAACCCTGAAAATTTTCAAAATTTATAAATGCGTCTGTAGAAGAGATTTCCGATTCTGGAGCCTTATCAAGATACTCTGTACAAGAGAATAGCCCAATAAAAGAAAATAAGACTATGGCTCCAAATATTTTATAAATAGTTTTTTTCATACTCCCTGGTTTATAAAGTTATATTAAGACCTAAGTTAAAACGCCTGACAGTAGGATAAGCAGATGAAGCCCCCATATTTACCTCACGGTCATCCGGCATGTGTGTCCACATATATAAGTTGTTCCCGTTGAGGAAAATTTTAAGCGAACTGATCCCAATTTTTTTCAAGGCATCTTTCCCAAATGTATAAGCTATCTCAACATTTTTCAGACGTAAATAAGATCCATCGTACAAATACGTTGTCCCGGTAAAATCATTATGTGTATTCCACCTTGACATAGGAAATGAAGCATCTGTATTCTGAGGGGTCCAGTACGAACCAATATTATACACCCTGTCGAGATGTTCTGAAAAGTTACTCAAAGAAACATAGCGGTTAGCATTGTTTACCCCATAAAATTGGAAATATACGCTAAAACCTTTCCATTCAGCACCAATTGTAGCATTATAAGTATTTTGCGGACGTTCGGGATATCCGTATGGAACCCTGTCGTAACCATCAACAACACCATCTCCGTTAAAATCTATCATATAAAGGTTGCCTGGCAGTTTTTGGGCATCATAGGTATTCAATTTTGTGCTACTATACAATTCGTCCCAGGTATTATAAAACGTACCATTGACATGAGTCCTGGTCTGGCCTATCTGCTTGCCGGCAGCCTTCAGATAATCATCTTTCAAAATAGGATCATCGGCTTCAAGAACTTCATCTTTTGAATGTGCCATACTAAAGTTTGCCCACACACGCAATTCGTTGGCAAATATTTTGTTGAACTTAAGTTCAAACTCGTATCCTCTGACACGGACCTTGCCAAGGTTTGCAGTTGGAGGGGTCCCACCAAAATATGAAGGTACAGCCCGGCTACCACCAGCCAAAAGTACATCTTTACGAGAATCTTGAAAAACATCTACACTACCTGAAATTAAATCTTTCAGGAATGAAAAGTCCACCCCGAAATTGGTCTTTGTTGTTGTTTCCCAGTGAATATCAGGGTTCCCAATCTTTGACTCTGTCCACCAGGTATAAGGGCTGGTATTACCAGCCTGAGAACCTAATGGAGAATTGCCCCCATTGGTCCAGGTGGTCATATATAACCAACGACTGGTTGAGATATTGTCATCCCCTACCTGACCCCATGAAGCTCTTAGTTTTAAAGACTTCAGAAAAGTCAAATTTTTCATAAAACTTTCTTCACTAATCATCCAGCCTACTGCTCCAGAAGGGAAAAAGGCAAAACGGTTCTCCGGCCCAAATTTTGCAGAGCCATTGTATGCCCCGTTAAATTCAATAAAATATTTAGATGCATAGTTGTATGTGGTACGGAATACCCAGTCTTCGCGGAAATGGGCAAATTCGCTACCTGTAGCATTCCTGTCACGGCTAAACAAACCCATAGCTGTAAAATCATGTTCATCGATTTTCTTAGCATAGTCTATTTGGCCCTGGTAAAACAGTTTTCGGTAATTGTCGCTACCTGCACCACTCCCATTATTATATGGTGCATCTGTATTGATACTCCATTGAGTAGGCACCCAGTCAAATTGGTTGGTACCCAAATACCTCGAATAGGTAACCTCACCTGTAACAGGGTTTATATATTTCTGCTGTACATTGCCATTGTCATAAATCCCCCCGACAGTCTTAAATATGTTATCAAATGATATAGATCCTTTTACACTTAACCCGTTGACAAGCATGCTTAAATCTTGTTTTAGCGTAAAATCTGTATTCAACTGGATGGTAGATGTTTTTCTAATACCATTGTTACCCATTGTAGCCAATGAGTTAACTGTCGATACTTCATAATCTTCCATATATCCCCATGCCCCATCAGAATAACGCGGCAAATAAGCATCTGGCGGGTTACTGTATATACTTTGCCAAATACGGTACTCCCATGCATCCTGGTTGTAACAATCTTGTTTTATTCCATAAGAACCTGCTAAATTTGAAGACAACGTGGTTGTTTTTGTTAAATAAAAGTCCAGGTTGCCACGTACGTTGGTTCGTTTATAACCATATCCCGGATCGTATGATTTACCATTGTCTATTTTTTTCAAAATATCTGCTTCATTCAAGAAATCAACCGATGTAAAGTATTTCACATGCGATGTACCTCCGGAAGCATTAATATTAGCACTATACGACATGGCATAGTCTTTAATCAATTCATCATTCCAGTCAACGTTTGGATATCGCTCTGCTTCTTCCTGGTTTGCCGGGTTGCGATATTTTTCAAGAATAGCTACTGGGGTATATTCTTCCCATGAAGCCTCATTCATAGACACTTCACGAATAATAGCTTCGTTCCGAACAGAAAGAGCATCATACGAATCAGCCTTTGTAGCCAATTTCGAAGGGACTTTCATCGTAGCATTAGCTGATACATGAATTTCTGCTTTACCTTCATGTCCTCGTTTTGTGGTAATCAATATTACCCCGTTGGCCCCTTTAACACCATAAACCGCTGTAGCTGATGCATCTTTCAATACCGAAATACTTTCAATTGAGCTGATATCAACACTGCTCATTTTACGCTCAATACCATCAACCATTACCAATGGGTCACTGTTGTTCCATGAGCTCTGGCCACGGATATATATTTTTGGGTCTTCATCACCAGGGGTACCTTTAGTAGCCACCGTAACAACCCCCGGCAAATTACCGGTCAACGCTGCTCCAACACTCGAAACCCCTCCAGTTTTTTGAAGTGTTTCTCCTTTTGTCTGTGTAATGGCCCCTACAACGCTTTCTTTTTTCTGCATCCCGTAACCAACCACTACTACATCTTCCAAATTTGTTACGCTGACAGTCATTGCAACATTGACAGTCGTTTTGTCCTTAACATCTACTTCCTGAGGGGTTAACCCGATAAATGAAATCTGAAGAATTTGCTCCCCTGACGTTGGAACATTAATCGAAAATTCTCCATTTTGATTTGACACAACTCCTGTTGTTGTCCCCTTAACTACTACTGTTGCCCCAACAACCGGCAAGTTGTCCGGATCAACAATCACACCCTTCACTGTTTTGCTATTCTGCGCCTGAAGCATAGATCCATAAAAGATCAACGCAGAAAACAAGAACATCTTGATCAGCAGCCCACTCTTCAAATACGCTTGAAAAGTTTGATGCCGAAACCTTTTCTTTGTTTTGCTCATACGTTTAGTTAATTAAAATAGTTAGTAATAAAAAATATAATAGGTGGTAATTACACAACGAAAATAATCCTGTCAAAAATCAACAGCTTTAAAAAAGGCTTTAAAAAATGTTTCATTTACACTTATTTTCTGACTATTTACAATTTTTAGACAAAACATGAACGATTTTTTAAAATGGCGCAACGACAGGCTTAATGCGACATGTATTAAACGTTTGAAAATAAATCATTTAACAGAAAAATGCTTAAAATCAGTAGTTAATACTATTTCGGTTTAGAATTTGATGCGGTTAGTAAAAAAAAACTCCACCAGCATCATATAGACCTGACGGAGTTATAATCATCTTTAGATCTGACAGTACTTGCAATGCCTGTCAGCATTCAAACTTAACAACATTGAGGACACCAATATTGAGGTTACTTCTATCCCTCCAATGGCAATTCTTTTACAACTTATCCCTTTTCAAACAATAGCAGAGAGGCTATTTCTTTATCCTTTCAGGATTATCAGCAAGAAATTGCTTCCAGCTCTTGGCTTTAGAGCCTACTGCACCTTCTATCATCCCATTTTGATAGTAATGGCAGATAGCTGCCGCCAAACCATCAGTAGCATCAAGGTCTTGAGGTAGAGTTTTTAAATTAAGCATTTTCTGCAACATTGAAGCGACTTGTTCCTTGGAGGCATCGCCATTACCGGTAATGGCAAGCTTTATTTTTCGGGGGGCATATTCTGTTATCGGCAAACGTCTGAATAACGCAGCCGCTATTGCTGTACCCTGTGCCCGTCCAAGTTTTAACATCGACTGTACGTTTTTACCAAAGAAAGGAGCTTCTATAGCCAACTCTGTGACTTGGTAATGGTCTATTAACTCAAGGGTTTTGTCGAAAATTATCTGAAGTTTTCTATATATATCTTTCTCTTTCGAAAGGTTAATGACATCTATAATAAGCAAAACAGGAGATTTCCCATCGCTTGTAATTATCCCAAACCCAGTGATGTTGGTTCCCGGGTCAACGCCAAGTATAACTCGTTTTTTTACCACACTTTACATTGTTTACAGGCTCGTAATATCAACATTTGCAATATTTCAATAATGCAACCCAATCCTTTCCCTCACATCATCGAGCATTTCCATCAATGATATGCTAAACGACAAAGGCAGCAGGGCACTTTCTTTTCGCCCGGTCAAAAGACAATTGGTCACTTCCTGGGCTTCATATTCATAACCAAACCCTTTAACATCAAACTTAAATACGGTTTCAGCACCGTCATTCATCGTAAGGGTCAAATACGAAGGACAATGCCACATCCTGTGCATCTTTATCCTTCCTTTTGTACCGCATATATCAGTTTCAACAGGGGTATTAGCCATAAATGTTGAACATAACGAAGCTGTAGCCCCATTTTTATATGTAAAACCAGCAACCCATGATTCATCAACTCCTGTTTCGCCTATCACAGCTGATGTTACAATATTTTCGGGCTTACCTAACAGTTGCAATGTGAGAAATACCGGGTAGATGCCAATATCTAACAAGCTGCCCCCTCCAAGTTTTTTATTAAACAAACGCCATTCCTTGTCATATACCGCCTGGTAACCAAAATCAGATTTTATCTGCAATATATCACCAATTACCCGCTCGGCAATAAGATGTTCAACTTTTAAAAATGTAGGTAAAAAACGCGTCCAGATAGCCTCCATCAGAAATATGTCTTTCTCACGAGCCTTATCCACCATAGCCTGCACTTCTTGTCCATTCATTGCAAAAGGTTTCTCGCACAGTACCGCTTTGCCTGCATTTAAACTGGCAATAGTATTCTCAGCATGCATAACATGGGGCGTGGCAATATATACAACATCAACATTTGCATCTTGAAGCATTTCTTCGTAGGAACCATAAGCCTTTTCAGCTTTATATTTTACCCGAAATTCCTCAGCTTTGTCCTTTTCACGCGAAGCTACTCCGTAAAGCTTCGCATTGCAGACAAATTGCAAATCATGGGCAAATTTCTCAGCTATCCGGCCCAATCCAATAATACCCCAGTTGATTGTTCCCATAATAAATTGTGTTTAAGTATTTCTTTTGCCTTTTACAAATCCCCTCTTGATCGCATGATTTTAAACAACTCCAGTTCAATATTTTCTGTAGGCCCTTTTGCTGGAGATAAAATAAGCTTACCATCAGGCCCAATAAGGTAATAAACAGGAAAGCCCCTTATATCATATTGTTTAATAACCTCCGGCTGGTTGCCATAATGAAGAAACAACCAACGGTAATCACTTTTTTTTACAAAATTTGCCAAATCTTCAACACTACCGTCTGCTATAACGCTAATTATAGTAATTTTTCCGGCAAATCTTTCAGACAACTTTTTTAACAAATCATATTCTTTAAAACAAGCATAACTATTGCACGAGCAAAAATTCAAATATACATATTTCCCTTTAAAATCAGCAAGTTCATGCCTCTTCCCAGCAATATCATACAGTGCAAAAGACGGAGGTGCATAATCAGGCATCAAACGTGTTATTTTACTCCTAATCTGAAGCGCATACTGTTTGTGCAAAGGCAATTTTGTACGTGTAATTAATGTGTCTAAAACAGCAAGGATACCTGACCTCGAAAAGTTTGTAGAATAAAACTCGTCATGCAGGTTTTTCAAAATTACAAGTTCTCTTAAAGTGTCCGATTTCAAATCATTTATCCCAGCCAAAGTTAGTTGCAAGCTATCAAAACTTTTATAAGTATTTATATCTTCAAAAATCTTTTTTGTTACTTTCCCTCTGCCCATATACACAAAAAATTTGGCATACAAAAAGTTAAATAATTGCCAATAGGCAGTATTATTATATAAAACTGGTTTATTTTCAAAGTATGTACCTGCTACAACCCTCGACTTTTGAACCATACCTATGGCCATTAAATATCCTATCCTATAATTGCAATATTCTTTTACATACTCATCTTTAATAGTATCAACCATAGCAGAAAGAACATTTAATGCCGAATCCAGAAGCGGGTTTTTTCGTACAGGCCTGACATTGGCAGAAAGCGACCGAAAAAAAGGTGCATATTTAAAATCAAACTCCGCTATCTGCCGATTAACCCCTTCGTGGTTTGGATAAATCCCAAAAGGAAGCTCAACAGGCTCAAAAAAAGGATTGAGCTTATCCTGCATAGTTTTCTCAATCTTTTTGGGCAGGATAATCCGATAATGTTTGCCAGGTACCAAATAAATATAACATTTATATATACCTAAATATGAATATATTTCTTTAGGCTCACAATCGTTAATCTCTACTCTGAAATAGCCGGTATCATCAACAGCTGCATAAGCTATCAAACTGTCCTTCCCGGTAAAAGGGTCTGCAGAAGTGAAAAAATCAACTCGAGTATGGGCATACTCGATATTTACCCCTTCAATAATACTTTTAGAAAAGGTGTTTAAACAAAAAAAAAAGAAAAAGTAAGGCCAAACTACGCATCATTGGGCAAAGAAAAAGTCATTTAACTCATAAATATCAGAAGTGTTAAGCTCTGAATCAAAATCAAAGAAAGAATCAATAGCTTTAAGCACTTCGTCAAAGGAAATATATCCATCTCCATCAACATCCAACGATTTGAACTTTTCAGGAATATCCATTGCCCCTACCCTTCTGCCAGACCCGGCAGACATATTGTTTGTAATTGCAAGCAATGCTTCTACCTGATCGCGAGGTAAAGCTTCCAAACCAAGATTGTCCCACATTAAGTTGTCTGGTATTTCAACACCATCTTTATCTACAATTGCCCCAACAGGGCTATCATTCTGCTTGTCCATAAAATCAGGCACTCCATCCTTATCAGTATCTTCAGGGCAACCTGCAGTATCTACTGCTAAACCTTTCGGGGTATGAAGGCATTTATCATTGATATCAAATACATTGTCACCATCTTCATCTCCAATCAAATCGTAGTCATATCCTTCCAAATCAAGAAAAAGAAGTTTATTCCTCAACATTTTTGGATCAGAAAACAAGTCAAAGTGCAATGAAACATAAGAATAACCAAAATTGTCAAATGCACTTCCGTTGTCTTTAATATTCAAATTGTACAATGTACTTTGTATTGGGTTTGAAGATGATACATTATCCATATTATCAGTAAAATTAAGGTGAAAAGCATACCCTAACCTTATACTGGTACGATTAGTCACATCAAACTGGACCCCAATTTCTAATGGTACTGCAATGCTATACTGATTGTACTTTTCGCCTTTATTTATCTCAGTATTACTGCGCATATCTGTTTCATATTCATCATCAGGCTTCACTATTGTCGAAATTTGTTCAGCAGATTGAATCTTATCCCTGATTGTCCCATCGCTCCAATAATAAAACATATTATTCCCGTTCATCAAATTAGCTTTTGAGCTAAACATGACCAATTCGGCTCCAAGCGAAACAAACGGCCTGAATAAACTTTTTTGAGAAATAAAATGATCAAAATCATAATGGGCATTCAACCCAAATGTAAGCAAATCTGAAGTAAAACGAAAATTTTTAGAAGGATCCGTATAGTCCCTTTGGATAACGGTCATAGATGTTTTACTATTTCCCGGGACAGTAAATAAGGTATAAAAATTGAACTTGTAATGCCTTTGAGCATCAATATATGCATGCATATTGACTTTGAACGCCAGGCTGCCTGCAAAAATAGAAGAACCATTATTTCTGATATCCCCCATATAATTGATATACCCCGTTCCAAAACCAATAACCGGCTTATATACAGGGTTAATATTTTCTACATCCTGGATAAGCATCTTTTCCCAATCCAACTCCTGGGCAGATAAAAATGCAGGAACAACAAATAATATAACAGCAAATAATATTTTAGATATATTGTTCATATTTACCTATACCAACTCTGGTTTGTTATCATTAACGCTTCCTGCACTGTAATGCGTTTGCCACTATTGTATGCCGAAACAAAGGCATCTGTCAAAGGAGTTGTATTCCAAATATGAACCCTGTAGTCTCGAGCTTGTTTATATTCAGCAAAAGAGCCAATAGAGTATTTACGCCATCCTTCATGTTCTTCGGCACGTACCTCATCAGCAATTTTATATCTCTTAAAATACGCTTTAATATTAATAGGCTTATGCCCGGCTGCTACCTGAACCCTGTAATAAATACCTTCTTGTGCTTCTAATTGATCCGAAGCATTAATTGACGAACCGGTTTTTTTCTGTACAGGCTTTTTTTCCAAAGGTTCTATAACTTTTTTAACAGGTTCTTGACGAGCTACCATAGCACAATCTTTAGGCTCAACTTTAGGCTGAACGGCAATTAATTCTGAAATAGGTACCTGAACATTGCCTACCTTTGATTCTTCTATAAGTTTCTTTATCTCTTCTTCTGTTAATGAGGCAAGCATCACATCTTTTTCAATAATATCTTTTACAATCGTGCGATCGTCTGACATATACGAGAATTGCCCCTTCAAAACAGGAGCTTCTATACCAGCCTTGTTAGGCACCAATCGGTACGAAACTATAAAATAATTGTTAGATGGAAGATTCATCCACATAATCTTGGCCCTCCCATCTTTATAAATAAACATACCTTCTTTACTATCAATACGCAAAGCAGTATAGCCCTGTGGTACAATCTCTTCAATTTTGGCAAACTTCTGCGCATTTTCTTTATAAACCAAAAGGTTTACAATATAACTATTATCGGCATCATTAGCCGGAACAGGTTTTTCCCTGAAACAAGCCACATTTTGTTCTTTACCTGTAGGCAATTCAGGTATTACCTTTTCTTTGAAATCCATAATATCTACTATCAACGAAGGGTCTATATTGGGGTTGGGGTTAATAGTAATTGGCAGCAACTCCGACTCTACCGACATCCGCTCATTATTGTCAATATACGAAAACTTACCCCCAAGGTCAAAACTTCCTTTCAACCGCGGATCTACTTTGATGGTATAGGTTATTTCTACAGAATCTGTTTCTGGCATCTTAAGCCAAATCAACCTAACCTTATTGTCTTTAAACGTAAAGTCGGCATTAGCCGAATATGCCGCAGTTGCTTTCAATCCCATAGGCAGCTCTTGCAAAAAACGCGAAAAACTTTGCACCTTGCCCTTCTGAACAACAACCTTTACCTGAAATTCATCACCAGCTGTAACAGATTGGGGGGCAGTAACCCGTACATTAACGTCTCCATCGAACATAAGGCCTGCAAACAGACTAATAAGGACATTTACAGGTATTATCAACCATTTTAACATAGTTCGACTCTTTAGTAACGATATTTCCTATATATATATAACATTAGCTACTCCTTTTCACCAAATTGACAAAACAAATTTAATTATTTACACATGAAAACAAGCAGTTTGTTAATATTTTCTGCAAATTGTTGAAAACTTAACTCAAACAAAAACACGTTATCGTATTGTGAATCAATATTTTATTCTTTTTAAAAATTAAAAGTTTGGACTCAATAAATATTTAGCATAGAAACTGTTGATAATTTCAACGGCTTCATCGGCTGTATCCACAATGGTAAAAAGTTCCATGTCAGCAGGACTAACATTACTTTCATCTTCAAGTAACACTTCTCGTATCCAAGCTACAAGTCCATCCCAATAATCTTTTCCAACAAGTACTATCGGGAAACGTCCAATTTTACCAGTCTGAATAAGAGTCATTGCCTCAAAAAGCTCATCTAAAGTACCAAAACCTCCTGGAAGAACAACAAATCCCTGTGCATACTTAGTAAACATAACTTTGCGAACAAAAAAGTGGTCAAAAGTAATCAGCTTATCGTTATCGATAAATAAGTTAGGCTCTTGCTCAAAAGGCAAGGCTATATTGATACCTACTGAACTTCCCCCACCTTTTTTGGCCCCCATATTGCCCGCTTCCATAATGCCCGGGCCTCCCCCGGTAATAATACCATATCCATATTGTGTCAACTTATAAGCAATCTCTTCGGCCAACCTGAAATACTTGTTATCAGGCTTTGTCCTGGCCGAACCAAATATGGAAACACAAGGGCCAATACGTGCTAATTTTTCAAAACCTTCAACAA
>ENA-UOWE01001532-UOWE01001532.1-activated-sludge-metagenome-genome-assembly--contig:-NODE-1532-length-28185-cov-4.925489_pt1 | contig 28185 bp, 26 predicted proteins | sample MGYA00249841_ERZ761562 | MGnify/ENA primary metagenome ERZ761562 (study PRJEB28883, sample SAMN05720200) | activated sludge metagenome | isolation source: Anaerobic digester | place: Japan...
CCTGGCGCGCGCACGATGGATATCCCGGCCGACTCGAGCTCGTTCGCGCTCTCGCTAGAGGCGGTGGCCACGATGGTCGGTATCGCGCGCGCCGAGGCGACGATCTTTGAGTCCCTCGGGATGGTCAGATTCGAGTCGACGACGACGCGGACGGGATTCCTTGCGTTAAGTGAGCGCGGCGTGAGCATTGGGTCGTCCGCGCGGACGGTCCCGACGCCGCAGAGTACGGCGGCGAACTCCGCGCGGAGGCGGCGCGCGTCTAGCCGGGACTCTTCCGACGTGATCCATTTCGACTCGCCTGAGGACGTCGCCGTCTTCCCGTCAAGCGAGATGCCCGCCTTCAACAGGACGTAGGGGAGACCGGTCGAGACGAATTTGCAGAACGCGCGGTTCATCTCGCGGCATTCGTCCTCGAGGACGCCGACCGTGACCTCGATCCCGGCGGATCTCAGCGCGGCTATCCCCTTCCCGGAGACTAGGGGGTTCGGGTCGATCATCCCGACGACGACGCGCGGTATGCGCTCAGAGACGATGCGGTCGGCGCAGGGCGGCGTCTTGCCGAAGTGACAGCAGGGTTCGAGGTTGACGTAGAGGGTCGCGGCCGAGAGGTCCGCGAAGCCGTTCGCCCGCGCGTCCTCGATCGCGCGAATTTCGGCGTGCGGCCCGCCGAAGAAGGCGTGAAAGCCCCGGCCGACGACGCGATCGGCGGCGACCAACACGGCCCCGACGAGGGGGTTGGGCCGCGCGTGGCCGCGGCCGTTCGCCGCGAGGGAGAGCGCCTCGCGCATATAACGATCGTGCATAAAAAAACCCCGCGCTGCGATGATGTCGCCTTCGGGGGTAATGTCGCGGGAACACGTCCCCGCCAACGATAGCGCGCGGACTCGGGGCCACGCGGCGTGCGGCGGGTGAACGCGTCTTCTTCCATCCAGACTATACTGTCGGCCCCGGAATCTCACCGGATCTGCGAGCGCTGGGTGAACCACCCCGCGCCGCTCGCGGGCTATACCGCCGGTGGGGAATCGCACCCCGCCCTGAAGACGTCCCTATCGAGGGACGGCCCGATCATAGTCCCGGCGGGTCCGAGTTGTCAAGCGCGCTGGAACAAGTCGCCGTTCAGGGGCCGCGGCGCCACCGCGGCCTCCTCGGCGCGCGCCAGCTGGAGGTACCTCTTTCGGCGGAGCCATGACCTGAACGCGGCGAAGATCCTCAAGTCGAAGTTCACGTCGACCAGCGACTCGAGCGAGGCGATGGCCTCCGCCGGCGTGAACGCCTTGCGGTACGGGCGGTCCGAGACGAGCGCGTCGTAGATGTCCGCGAGGCTGATGATCATCGCCTCCCATGGGTAGTCGCCGTTTCGCTTCGAGTAGTATCCCGTGCCGTCCATCTTCTCGTGATGGTAGCGGATGAGGTCGCGTATCTCGCCGAAGAAGCCCTTCTCGTCCATGATGTCGTAGCCGATCTCGGTGTGCCGCTTGATCTCGGCGAACTCGGAGTCGGTAAGCTTCGTCGGCTTGGTGATGATCGAGTCGCTGATGCCGATCTTGCCGATGTCGTGGAGGATCGCCGCGTACCGGATGCGGCGCACCGAGTCGGGCGAGAGCTTTAGCGTTCGCGCGATGCCGACCGAGTATTCCATCACGCGCTCCGAGTGGCCTCGGGTGTAGTGGTCCTTCGCCTCGAGTGCCCGCGACAGCGACGAGACCGTCGAGAAGTAGCTCTCCTCGAGCTCGTCGTACAGGAGGCGGCTATTGATCTCGGTCGCGATGAAGGCGGCGATGATCTCGAGGGTGTATCGATGCTCGACGCCGAAGTCCTCCTTCGCGTCGCTTCTCCGGCACAGGGTCAGGACCCCGATTAGCCTTTTGTCCGTCAGGATCGGCGCGGAGACGAATGACCCCTCGACGAAGCTTTCCTCGCGCATCGAGGCGTACGATGGGTGCTTCGCGCGGTCAGGAACGAAGATGGCCCGTCGCCACTCGACCGTTTGTCCCGATATGCCCTTGCCGACGGCGAGCTCGACCGGCGGCGTCTCGAGCCCGCGCCAGGAGCGCGGCGTCAGCGTGCGGTGGTACTCGTCGAACTCGTAGTACGCCCCGCGATCGAAGGATATCTCCGATGAGAGGTCGTCGAGGATGTGGTCGACGAGGTCGGCGACGTTCGCGCGGCGATGGAGGATGCTCGGGTATTCCGCCAGACGCAGGAGCCCGCGCTGCCGCTCGTCCGCAATGGACGCGGCGTAGAGGTTGGTCCTGAGGCGCGAGGCGATCTCGGAGAGGAAGGCGCGCTGGTCGGCGGTCGGGTCGTCGAGCGCGACGAGGATGAAGGCGAGGAGCTTAAAGCGATGCACCACGGGAACGACCCAACGCGCGGCGTACGCCGTCCGCATCAGTTCCAGGAGCATTGGATCGTTAAGGGCGTAGTCGCGGAACAGGGCCTCGAGGGACGAACCCTCGGCGCGCATCGCGAGGCAGGCGGCGAACAAGGCATCCTCCGGGATAGCGGCGATCCCCTCGCGGTCGATCTCCCGGTACTCGCGCGCCTCGCTGACGTGGACGAACAGGTGGGCGTCGGCGCCCGGGATGCGCTCGGACACGATCGCCAGGGCGGCTTCGGCGAGGCCGGCGCTCGTGCGCCAATCGTCAAGCTTGTCAAGGGCGAAGCGGCGGTTCAGCTCGGATATTTCCCCCGCGATCTCGCGTTCGTCCGCGGGGAAGCTGGGCGATTCCTGTTTGACCATCCCATGTACATCCTTGGTATAATTATTTTTTTATCAATTGAAGTGTAGGCCCACTTTTTTTACTTTGTCAACAAAGGTTTGACACAAATGAGGTTTTTTGTCGCGGACAACAAATAATGAAGGTACGGATACTGCCGTCTCGCGCCCGCTCGGGCGTTAGGCTTTTGCGGAATTCCGGAGGGCGAGCACCCGCTCAAGGAGGATAAAGCCGACGGCCTCGTCGACGTGGTCGGTCATCCCGGGTACGCTGAACAGTTTTTGGATGAAGAAGGCCGCGGCCCCGATGCACACGGAGTTTTCCCCGTCGGGCGAGAACTCGACGGCGCAGGACTTTCGAATCGGAGGATAGTCACGGGCGTACTCGTCCCAATGCTGGTAGAGCCAATTCCGCTCGATGGCGCGGCGGAAAGCCGGCTCGATCTCGGCCGGGAATCGGGAGAAGTCGCCGGCGACGACGATTTTGGTGATGTCGAGGCTGTTGACCAGGAGGGAAAGGTTGAAGGCGAGCTCGTCGATGACTCGGCGCAGGGTCTCGCCGTCGTCGGGCAGGCGGTAGGATTCCTCGTTCGTTATCGAGAATTGGGTGTTGCTCGGTCGGTCGGGGTCGTACAGAAGGCTGCGGAATTCCCCCGCTGTGAAGTTATCCCCGTGGAGGACGTTGTCCCGGATCACGATTCCGAGGCCGACGGCGACCCCCCGGCGACGATGCTCGACTATGTCGATGTCGCGGAACTCGCCGAGCACGGATATGAAATTGCGCCCGTGGGTGGCGCGCCTAAAGGCCATCTCGCTCCAGCAGCAGCAGTTCGCGTCGTTCTCTACGAGCAGCGGTATGCGCGTCCGTTCCGCCACGCGCGCCGCGAGGGGAATGGGCGCGTGGACGCCGAGCGGATTCGAGAAAAGTATCTCCCCGCGGTATGGGTCGACGATGCCGGAGAGGCCGACGCCGATGCCTATCAGCGGAAGGCCAAGCTTGGCCGCGTCCCGCTCGGCCGCCTCGATGAGATCGACGACCCGCTCTTCTACCCCCTGGGGTCCCTCGGGATAGTCGCGCCTCGTCGAGCGAAAGACCTGCCCGTCTAGGTTGACGAGGACGGCCCGGCAAAATTCCGCTTGCACCTCGATGCCGAGGACGAGCCCGAAATTCGGGTTGATCTCGAGCCCGGTCGCCATCCGTCCGACTCCCGGCTTTCCGTGGTACTTCCCGGTCGTCAGGACAAGACCGTCCTCCATTAACTGCCTAACCACCTTCGTGATCGTCGACCGGTCGAGGTCGAGGTCGCTCGCGACGGCGATGCGGCTGATCCCGCGATTAAGGCGAATGTGTTGGAAGATGCGCGAGGAGTTGATTTGGTACAGGCGGCGCAGGGTGATCACTCGGTCATTTTCACCGAATTTCCCGATCTATGCAACCGCGGGTCACTCAGGCGGCGAGAGCCAGTCGAGCGACCAGGTCCCGCGCGCGGGTTCCAGGGTCCGCGCGAGCCAGGGAAGGGCTTGCGAAAGCTCCGCCTCGAGCGTCCAGGGCGGGTTGACGATGGCGACCGCCGATCCCGTCATCCCCCATTCGCCGTCTCCCGCGGGGATCACCCCGATCTCGGCTCGAAGGACCTCCGGACCTGATCCCGCGAGGGCAGCCTCAAGCTCGCCGAGCTCGCGCGCGCGGCGAGCGAGACGGGGATACCACAGCGCCAATACCCCGACGGGCCAGCGCCGACGCGCGGCGACGATGGTTTCGGCCGCTGCCCCAAAGTCCGACGCCAGTTCGTAGCTTGGGTCGACGAGGGCGAGGCCGCGGCGTGGCTGTGGCGGCGTAAGGGCGACGAGTCCGGCGAACCCGTCCCGCTGATGGAGATGGACTCGCTCGGAACCGAGGTACGCGCCGCGCAGGGCGGCGATCTCGGCGGGATGTAAATCCATCAGCACGAGCTGATCCTCCGCCCGACTGAGCCGAAGCGCGATTTCGGGCGACCCAGGGTAGCGGTTGCCGTCCGCGGCGTATTCGCGGCACAGGGAGACGTAGGCTCCGAGGCAGGATGGCGCGTTATCGGCGGCCAGGATTCGGCATATCCCCGCCTCTGATTCACCGGTTTGGCGCGCGCGTTCCGAGTCCAGTTCATAAATTCCCGCACCGGCATGGGTATCAATATACGTGAAGGGCTTCGCTTTTTTTGCAAGGGAAGACAACAAAAGGGAAAGAACCGCGTGTTTTAGCACGTCGGCGTGGTTGCCTGCGTGAAAGCCGTGACGGTAACTGAGCATGGGGCATAGTAAAGCGATCGCGACCTCGCTGTAAAGCGCGATTTGACAATGAAATTTCGGGAAACTAAAATATATACAGTACACGCTCGCGCGTACGAGGAGACGTCTATGTTCAAGAACCTGAAGCTTGCGATGAAGATCGGCGGCGGATTCGCCTCCGTGCTCCTATTAACGGTGGTTATCGCCGTATTGACGATCGTTAATCTCTCCCGCATACGCGAGGTGTCCGATCGAAACGACATGACGAGTTTCGTCGTGCAGGACATGCAGACGGGCGGGCTGGCGGGCAAGAACTTCGTCATCTATCGAGACGATAAATATCGCCTAACCGTCGCCGAGTACATGGACCGCAACATAACGCGGCTTCGCGAGCACGAAGCAGACTATTCAGAGGCGGAGAAGAAGACCTTTGGTGAGATTCTAAAAGGCGTCGAGATTTATAAGGAATATTTCAATAAATTCGGGGATTTCGAGGATCAAAAACGAAAGGTTGAGAACGAACAAAATAAGAACGTTGCTGACCTTGAGAACCTGCTAACCGAATTGTACCGAATGCAGGCGGCCGACTTCGCCGGTCTCGTTTCCACTCGAGCCTCGGTACGCGACCTTGACGATAAGCACGGAAAGATCGATAGCGTCTTCCTTTTAAAAATGACGCTCGATACGGCAAAGTACAGCCAGTTGCAGTATCTTTCCACGAAAGACGCGAAGCACATCGAGCAGATTAACGCGGCGATCGAGCAGATGAAGCAAACCTGCTCAAGCCTACGCTCCCGCTTCAACAAGAAGGTCAATATAGACCAAATCGACGCCGTACTTGACGGGATTCGAAAATACGAGGCTTCGTTGGCTCAGTACCTCGCCATCCAGCGCGAGCAAAACGCCGCCCAGGACGTCGCGGCGAAGGCGTCGGCCGACACGGTCGCGCTCTCAAGCGCGGCAAGCGACGCATCCGCGCGCGAGATGACCCAGACTATCTCGGTGACGGTCGCCGTCATCCTGTTTAGCGCCATCCTCGCCGTCTTGGTCGGCGCGATCCTCGCCGCGATCATCACGCGCGCGATCACGGGCGCGATGAAGAAGGGCGTCGACTTCGCGACGCGGATCGCCGAGGGAGACCTTGCCGTCGAGCTTAACATCCATCAAAAGGACGAGGTGGGCCAGCTCGCCGCATCCCTGCAGGAGATGCTCGTTCGCCTCACCAAGATCGTCGAGGAGATCAACTCCGTCGCCCTTCAGGTTTCGGCAGGGAGCCAGGAGCTCAGCAGCACCTCGCAAGAGATGTCCCAGGGCGCCACCGAGCAAGCCGCCTCTGTCGAGGAGATATCCTCCTCGATGGAGCAGATGACCGGGAATATCAAGCAGAACGCGGACAACGCGCTGCAGACCGAGAAGATCGCCCTTAAGTCGGCGCAGGCCGCCGAGGCTGGCGGAAAGGCGGTCCTCGCGACGGTGAACGCGATGCGCGAGATCGCGAGCAAGATCGGTATCATCGAGGAGATCGCGCGCTCGACGAACATGCTCGCCCTCAACGCCTCGATCGAGGCGGCGCGGGCGGGCGAGTACGGAAAGGGATTCGCCGTCGTCGCGTCCGAGGTCGGTAAGCTTGCCGAGCGGAGCCAGAAGGAGGCGGGCGAGATCAGCAAGCTCTCCTCCGAGAGCGTGTCGATCGCCGAGGAGGCGGGCCAGACCATCGCCGCCCTGATCCCGGATATCAAGCGGACCGCGGAACTGGTCCAGGAAATCAGCGCGGCGAGCGCCGAGCAGAATTCCGGGGCCGAGCAGATCAACGCCGCGATCATGCAGCTTGACCAGGTAGTCCAGCAAAACGCCTCGGCTTCTGAGGAATCGGCGTCGATGTCCGAGGAACTGGCCGGCCAAGCCGAGCAGATGCAGGAGACCATGCGCTTCTTCAAACTTAAGGGCGGGGCGTCTTCCATTCCGCATGCCGAGCATCATGTTGAACATCATGTTGAGCATCACGCCGCGGTGCCGAAGCAGCATGCGCCGGCTCAAGTCCCGCCGACGGCGAAGACGGCCGCCCCGAAGCAAATTGCGCCGAAACCGGTTGCGCCGAGGCGGCCTTCGGCCGCGAGCGTGGCGCCGTCCGCGCCGGCGACGCCCGGCGGCGGCATCACCCTGGTTCTTGACGACGAACGACCGCGCGCCGCGCGGGACAAGATAGACGCTGAGTATGAAGAATTCTAGGACCGAGGAGGCGCGTAGTATGGGCGAGATCAACCGGAACGAGATACACCAATATCTCACATTCAAGATCGCGGCTGAGACGTACGCGATCAACGTGGCGAGCATCAAGGAAGTCCTGGGCGTGCCGAGGATCACCAAGGTGCCGCGGATGCCCGATTTCATGAGCGGCGTCATCAACCTTCGCGGGAGCGTCGTGCCCGTGCTCGATTTACGGAGCAAATTCGGGTTGGGCGAGACGCCGATGACCGTCGACACGAGCATCATCGTCACCGAGTTGCGAGACGTGTTCGAGGGGTCGGAGGAAGAGGAGCTGACGATCGGGATCTTCAGCGACTCCGTGGAGAAGGTCATCACGATCGAGCCCGAGAATATCGAGCCGCCCCCGAAGATCGGCATCGCGATCGATACCGCGTTCATCAAGGGTATGGGGCGCGTCGACGACGATTTCGTCATAATCCTGAACATCAATCGCGTGCTCACCGAGCGCGAGATTCAATTGATCCAAGCCGGAGAGGCGGTCGCGAATGAGCAGTGAGCGCCCCGTCAGCGAGGCGCTCGACTCGCCCTTGACGATAGAGACCGCCGCGGCGGCCCGCGACCGCCTGCTCTCCTTGCTTTCCGCGGGGAAGCGCATCGAGCTCGACGTCTCGGCAATGGGCTCGATCGACGTTCCCGGCATGCAGGTGCTCGTCGCCGCGTTCCGCGAGTCGCGCGAGCGCGGCGTGCCCATGCGCATCGTCGGGAACGTCGCGCCTGAGGCGGGACGGATGATCGCGGTGTGCGGCCTTTCGCGGTCGCCGTGCGCGACCGGCGCCGAGCTTGAGGCTTCGATCGAATCCATTTTGCCGCCGGCGAGGAGAGTCTAGCATGGGCGCAGACCAATTTGTGGAGACGTTTAGGGAAGAGGCGTACGAGCTCCTAGGCTCGCTTGAGGCGAGCCTTCTTGAGCTCGAGGCCGCCCCCCAGGACAAAGAGCTCCTTTCGGCCGTCTTTCGGGTCATGCACACGATCAAGGGCTCGGCCGCCATGTTCGGGCTCGACCGCATATCCGCCTTCGCCCACGAGGTTGAGTCCGTGCTTTCCGCCCTCAGAGACGGCAAGCTCCCTTTCTCGCCGTCCATCATCGACTACACGCTGCGCTCGCGGGACATTATCCTCAACATGCTTGCGGATATGTCCGCGTCGGGTGGAGGCCCGCTTCCCGACGATCTCGTGGCGTTCCTTTCCGACTTTAAGGCCGACGTCGGTTGGGGCGCGGACTCGACCGAGCAGAAGGACGGCGGGGGCGCCGCGGCCACGACAGACGCCGGAGATGAGACAGTCGGTGGCATTCCTTCAACCTATCACGTTACCTTCAAGCCGGGAAAAGAGATATTCAAGCGAGGCGTGAACCCACTGTCCCTGATACAGGAGATCGAGCGGCTCGGCGAGTCCGTATGCATCCCGAATTTCGACGACGTCTCGTCCCTGTCGTCACTTAACCCTGAAGAGAACAGCACCTGTTGGGAAATATACGTGACCACCGCCGTCCCGCCCGAGGCGATCCGGGACGTCTTTATCTTCGTCGAGGACGTGTCCGAGATTCGCGTGGAGCGACTGGAGGACGTCGTCGACGAGATGGGCGGGAAGGGTAAGCGGCTCGGCGAGATCCTCGTCGAGCGTGGAAAGCTTGAGCCGGGGAAGCTCGATGGCCTCTTAAAGTCCCAAAAGAGGATCGGCGAGATTCTTCTCGAGGAGAAAATCGTGTCCCCAACCGACGTGATGTCCGCGCTCGAGGAGCAAAAGCAGCTCCAGCGCGTGAACAAGGCGAAGGTGGCGGCGGTCGACGTCAGCACCGTCAGGGTTAAGTCCGAGAAGCTCGACGCATTGATGGCCCTCGCTGGCGAGCTGGTGACCATACACGCGCGTATCCTGCAAACGAGTAGGCAGGCGCGAAACGACGAGCTTCTCTCGATCGTGGAGCAGTTCGGCCGGCTTACCGACGAGCTTCGGAGCAACACGATGAGCATACGGATGGTCCCGATCGGGACGACCTTCACCACGTTCCGCCGCCTCGTGCGCGACCTTTCGGCCGAGCTCGGGAAGAGCGTGGAGCTCGTTGCCGAGGGCGGCGAGACCGAGCTCGACAAGACGGTCATCGAGAAGCTGAACGACCCTCTGATCCACATCATACGAAACAGCCTCGACCACGGGATCGAGAATCCCGAGACGAGGGCCGCGCGCGGCAAGCCGCCGGTCGGCACGATACGTCTTTCGGCGAGCCAGGCGGGTGCCTCCGTGCACATCACCATCGAGGACGATGGGAACGGCCTCAATAAGGCGGCCATTAGGGCGAAGGCCATCGCTAAGGGGCTCGTCAGGGCGGACGAGTCCCTCAGCGACGACGAGATACACCGGCTTATCTTCGCGCCCGGGTTCTCGACGAAGGAAGCGGTGACCGCGGTGTCCGGGCGCGGCGTCGGGATGGACGTCGTGAACCGGCAGATGGAATTAATCAACGGAACCGTCGCGATAGAAAGCCGCGAGGGAGAGTTTACCCGGATCGTCCTGAAGATACCGCTGACCCTCGCCATCATCGAGGGCCTTCTCGTGCGGATCGCCGACGAGTTCTTCGTCGTGCCGCTTTCCGTCGTCGAGGGCTGCCTTGAGTTCGCGGGCACCGAGCGCCGGAACGCGAACGGCATCGTCCTGTATCACGGCGACCAATTGCCCTACGTCAACATGCGCGAGTTCTTCGGGATAGCGGGGGACCGTCCCGCGATCGAGCAGGTCGTCGTGGTGAGCATCAAGGGTCAGCGGGTTGGCCTTCTCCTCGACCAGGTGATCGGCGGAAACCAAACGGTGATCAAGCCGCTCGGCAAGCTCTATAAGCGGGCCGAGGGGGTTTCGAGCGCGACGATACTGGGCGATGGCTCGGTCGCGCTCATCCTGGACGTCGAGCGCATCGTCGACCTCTCCGAGAGGGAAGAAGCGTGCGTCTAGACAATCCCTCGAACGGGCCCGCCGTCATGCCGGGCGTGCCAGGTCTCGACCCAGAATCGTTCGAGCGACTCAAGGAATTCATCGAGCAAAACCTCGGGATCAAGATACCACCCTCCAAGAAGGTGATGCTTGAGTCCCGCCTTTCGAAGCGGCTTCGCGCCCTCGGCCTTTCGAGCTTCGAGGAGTATTGCGCCTTCACCTTCGGGCCCGAGGGATATCACCGGGAGATTCAGCTCCTGATAGACGCGGTCACGACGAACGAGACGGACTTTTTCAGAGAGGACGCGCATTACCGTATCCTGGCGGAACGCGTCCTGCCCGACCTTATCTCCTCGGGCGGGATCGAGGACCTGCGCCTGTGGTCGGTCGCCGCGTCGACCGGGCAGGAGGCATATACCCTCGCGATGGTGACGGAGGAATACCGCAACGCGTCGCGCGCGCGCTTCGACTACACGATCCTGGGTACCGACGTCTCGGACGCCGTGCTCCGCGTGGCGTCCACCGGGGTATATACCGAGCGCCAGGCGGAGAAAATACCCGGCACGCTGAAGCGCCGCTATTGCCTTCGGAGCAAGGATCCCGACGCGGGCACCATCCGCATGAAGGCGGCGATTCGCGAGCGTATCATGTTCCGCAACCTCAACTTGATGAACGCAGACTACGGGATCAGGCGAAAGTACCACGTCGTCTTTTGCCGAAACGTGTTTATATACTTTGACCGCGAGACCCAGCGACGCGTCCTTTCGCGCGTCCATTCCTGCATGGCGCCGGGCGCGTACCTCTTCATGGGGCATTCGGAGAACCTTTCCGGAAGCGACTTACCGCTCGAGGGCGTCGCGCCGGCGGTATATCGCAATATCGGAGGTAAGCGGTGATATCGGTGATGATCATCGACGACTCGGCGGTCGTCAGGAAGACTCTTGGCGACATTCTCGCGGGAGAGGACGACATCGAGGTCGTCGCCACCGCCTCGGACCCATACGACGCAGCCGAGAAGCTCAAGAAGACGGTTCCCGACGTCATCGTGCTCGACATCGAGATGCCGCGGATGGACGGACTTACCTTCCTGCGAAAGCTGATGCATCAGCACCCGCTGCCGGTCATCATCTGCTCGAGCAAGGCGGAGGAAGGATCGCAGAACGTCTTTCAGGCGCTGCAGTTCGGCGCCGTGGACATCATACAGAAGCCCAAGGTGGGGACTAAGGAGTTTCTCGAGGAGTCGCGGGTGACGATCTGCGACGCGGTCAGGGCGGCGAGCATGACCAAGCCCGGGCGGCCGAAGCCGGCCACCGAGATCCACGTCGCGCCGAAGCTGACCGCCGACGCCGTCATGCCGATGCCGCATGGGCCGATCAGCATCGACACGACCGAGAGCGTTATCGCGGTCGGGGCCTCGACGGGCGGGACGGAGGCGCTGCGCGTGTTCCTCGAGCAGCTCCCGGTCGACGCGCCCGGGGTCGTTATCGTCCAGCACATGCCCGAGCACTTTACCGCCGCGTTCGCCTCGCGGCTCGACGGCCTGTGCGCCGTCACCGTCAAGGAGGCCCAGGACAACGACACCGTCCTGCGCGGGCGCGCCCTGATCGCGCCGGGCAACAAGCACCTGCTCCTTAAGCGCTCGGGCGCCCGGTACTACGTAGAGGTCAAGGATGGGCCCCTCGTCTGCAGGCATCGACCGTCGGTCGACGTCCTCTTTCGGTCCACGGCCCGGTACGCGGGAAAGAACGCGGTCGGCATCATCATGACGGGCATGGGCGACGACGGCTCCCGCGGCATCCTCGAGATGAAGCAGGCGGGCGCGTTCACCGTCGCGCAGGATGAAAGTTCCTGCGTCGTATTCGGCATGCCCAAGGAGGCGATAAAGCTTGGGGCCATCGATAAGGTTCTTCCCCTCGAGGAGATCGCGGATTTCGTCGTGCGAAAAACGCGCGCGCGGTAAGCGGGCGGGTGTATACTTGCGATATAAATACTACGGCGGGAATCCCCGCTCGCGAATGGAGGTAGGCATATGGGCGCTTCGATTCTTATCGTTGACGATTCGGTCTCGATCCGGCAAAGCGTGAGGTTCATCCTCGAGCAGGGCGGATACACGGTGTTCGACGCGGCGGACGGGGTGGAGGGACTCAAGAAGCTTTCCGAGCAGAAGGTCCAGCTGGTCATAACGGACGTGAACATGCCGAACATGGACGGGATTTCCATGCTCAAGAAAATCCGCGAGACAGAGGGCATAAAATTCGTGCCCGTCCTCGTGTTGACCACGGAGTCGCAGGGATCGATGGTCGACGAAGGGAAGAAGGCGGGCGCGACCGGTTGGATCGTGAAGCCATTCAACAACGAAAAGCTCCTCGAGACGATCAAGAAGATCCTTCCGTGAGCGAAGTCGGCCGGTTTCTCAGGCCGAACCCCCACTTCGGGAAACCGGAACGGTACATTGGCCCCGGGGAGTTCTACTCCTCGGGCGACGACATCGTTATATCGACTCTTCTTGGCTCCTGCATCGCCGTTTCCCTGCACGACCCAGTCGCCAAGGTCGGCGGCCTTAACCATTTCATGCTGCCCACCCGCTCCGGCGACCGCGATAGCGCGAAGTACGGGGTGAACGCGATGGAGCTCCTGATAAACGACCTAATGAAGAAGGGCGCGGCCCGCGCGAGGTTTCGCGCGAAGGTTTTCGGGGGCGGCAGCATGCTGTCCGCAAGCGACGCGAAGGTTTTCGACGTCCCGAAGATGAATATCGATTTTGCCTTTCAGTTTCTCGAGCTCGAGGGCATCCCCGTGGATTCCTACAGCGTCGGCGGGGCCGATCCGCGGCGGGTGTATTTCTTCCCGGCATCCGGGAAGGTGTTGGTGAAATATTCGAAGCCCGGCGCCGGGACGGCCGTCGCCCGCGTCGAGCGCGAGTACGCGCACCGCCTCGCCGAGAGGCGCGGGCCATCCGTGGGCCCGATTCTCTTCTAGCTGCCAGATAATCGAAAACCCTTTGCTTTTCGCGAAAACGGCGGTACACTATCCGTGAGCCGCGGCGGGTACTTGCGTCCCGATCCGATCGGCAAGAACCTATCCAGAGGAGGTATCGACCATGCCCAAGGGAAAGGACAAGGCCAAGGCCGAAGAGAAGAAAAAGCCACAGCACACCCTCAAGGAAAAGAGGAAGGAGAAACGGGAAAAGAAGAACGCGAAGGGGGAATGATCCCCCGGGCCCGAGAGGCCCGATAGAGCGCGCGCCGGGAATCGCCCGGCGCGTTTTTTTTGCTCGGCGTGGCGGCCTTTGCGCCCATGGCCGCGGTCGCTTGCGCGTCTCTCGGCGCCTCGCTATGATGTCGGCCGAGGAGCATCTGATGAACGCGATCATAACGGTGGTCGGTACCGACCAGGTAGGCATCATCGCCCAGGTGTCCGGGTACCTTTCCGGGCATCGAATAAACATAGTCGACATATCCCAGACTATCCTCTCCGGAAATTTCGTCATGATGATGATGGTCGACCTTTCGGCGAGCGACATCCCGGTCGCCGAGGCGAAGAAGGACCTCGCCGCCCTCGGCGATCGGCTTGGGGTCAGCGTTAGCGTGATGCACGAGCGGGTCTTCTCCGCCATGCACCGGATTTAGGGGGCGCGCGATGCTGTTCACCGCGCACGAGATCCGCGAGACGGTCGACATGTTCCTCAGGCACAAACTCGACGTCCGCGCCATTACCCTCGGCGTCTCCCTCCGCGATTGCGCGTCCCCCTCTGGTTCCGAGTCGCGCCGTCGCGTCCGCGACAAGCTCCTCCGCGTCGCGGGGAGGCTTGTCGAGACGGGTCGCGCGATCGAGGAGGAGTTCGGCGTCCCGATCATCAACAAGCGCGTCTCCGTCACCCCGATATCCCTCGTCGCCGAGGCGAGCGACGACGATGACTTCGCCCCCTGGGCGGACACCCTCGACGCCGTCGCCCGAGAACTCGGGATCGACTTCGTGGGCGGGTTCTCCGCCCTCGTCGAGAAGGGGATGACCTCGGGCGACGAGCGGCTCATCGCCTCGATCCCCCGCGCCCTCGAGCGCACCGAGCGGGTATGCTCCTCGATCAACCTCGGGACGACGAAGAACGGGATCAACATGGACGCCGTGCGTCGGATGGGCGCCGTCATCAAGGAAACCGCCGAGGCGACGCGAGACCGCGACGGCATCGGCTGCGCGAAGCTCGTCGTCTTCTGCAACGCCCCCGGCGACAATCCCTTCATGGCCGGCGCCTTTCACGGCCCCGGCGAGGGCGAGGCCGCGCTCTCCGTCGGGGTCTCGGGCCCCGGTGTCATCAAGGCCGCCTGCGAGCAGTACCGGGGCGCGCCGATCGACGTTCTCGCCGACGGGATCAAGAAGACCGCCTTTAAGATCACCCGGATGGGCCAGCTCGTCGGGCAGGAAGCGGCCCGACGGCTCGGCGTGCCCTTCGGCATCCTCGACCTTTCGCTCGCCCCAACCCCGGCTGTCGGCGACTCCGTCGCCCGCATCCTGGAGGAGATGGGCCTCGAGTCCGCGGGGGCGCCCGGCACGACCGCCGCCCTCGCGCTCCTGACGGACATGGTGAAGAAGGGCGGGGTCATGGCCTCGACGAGCGTCGGCGGCCTTTCCGGCGCCTTCATCCCCGTTTCCGAGGACGAGGGGATGGTCGCCGCCGTGCGCGCGGGTTCCATCACGCTCGAGAAGCTCGAGGCGATGACCTGCGTCTGCTCGGTCGGCCTCGACATGATCGCGATACCCGGCGAGGTGAGTGCGGAGACGATCTCCGGGATCATCGCGGACGAGATGGCCATCGGCATGGTTAACAACAAGACCACCGCCGTGCGCCTGATCCCGGTGCCGGGAAAGGTCGCGGGGGAATGGGCCGAGTTTGGCGGGCTTCTCGGGGGGACGCCGATCATGCCGGTGAACGCCTTTTCCTGCGCCTCGTTCATCGGTCGGGGCGGTCGATTCCCCCCGCCGATACACAGCTTCCGCAACTAAGGCGGCAGGGAAGCCCTACCTGGGGACGGTTGAAAAAACGGGACAAAAGAGGCATAGTTGTACCATGAAAAGAAGCGCTGTTTCCCTCATGCTCGCACTCGTCTGCCTTCTCGCGGCCCAGGCCCAGGAGAAGGAGGACGCCCTCAAGATCTATCGGTACGGCCGCGATCTCGAGGCCGCCGGGCGGGTCGCGGACGCGAAGTCGACCTACTCCCGCGCCATCGAGGTGTGCCGAACGGACCTTGAGGCGAATCCCAAGAACATGGACGCCTACTCGATCATCGGTTGGTCCCTGCTTCGGATGGGGAACTACCAGGAAGCCGTCGACGCCTCCCTGGAAGCCATGAAGGTCATCCCCGACTATCGCGTGATCGAGACGTTGGGCGAAGGATACTTTTACCTAGAGAACTACCGAGAGTCGCTGAAGTACATGGAGCGATATATCGATGGCGCGCCGAGGGGCGAGCGGATCAGCACGGCGTATTTCTTCGTCGGCGAGATCTATCGCATGTCCAAGAAATACAACCACGCGGACATCGCGTACACGACGGCGTGCCACCTGGAGCCTGCGATCTCCCTGTGGTGGTTCCGCCTCGGCACGGTGCGCGAGAGCCTCGGCGACAAGAAGGGCGCGTTCGCCGCCTACCAGAGCGCCCTCAAGCTCCGTCCCGACTATAAGGACGCGAGCGAGGGAGTCGCCAGGACCCGCGCCTAGGCTCGGGTATTTTTCTCGGAGAGGGAGAAGAGCAGAGCGTCGACGCTCTCGATCGGGCGCCGTGGGTTGAACTCGCCGCGCCTGCCTGAGAGGGCGGCGAGAAGGGCGAGGGACTCGCCGACGAGCGAGCCCAACCTTCCCGGCAACGAAAGTCCATACCGCAGCGTCCAGCGGGACGCGAATACCAAGCCCTCGATAACGAGGGCTCTTTTTACGCCCGCGAGGAGCGCTCCCTCGGTGATGGGGAACGAGCCCACCCGCGCGAGTACCCTTCCGTATGGGACGATTAAGCTGAAAAGAACGATGCCGCCGGACATGATAAGCGTCGGTAGCAGGCGGACGCGCGAACGGTCCGCGACGACGAGGACGAGCGCTGTTGATCCGGCGGCCGCGAGCACGGGTACGTTCGGCGCGAAAAGGATCAAGGCGACGAGGGCCCCGCCCACGATCAGCCTAGCCACGGCTCGCTTCCTTTCCGCCCCAACGGCGGCGCGCGCGTGCGTGGCATGCACGCTGTCCGCGTTGGGTAGCGATCCGGCGATCGCCGCCGCGTACCAACGGGATTCCGCGACGAAGCGGTTCGCCGCGGCGCCGAGGAAAAACCCGGTGAGCGCGCCGAGGGCGAGAAAGGGCGGCGCGACGAACCACGCTCCCTCGCCGAAGAGGTACACGCGCGCGAGCGCGAGCTGCGCCGCGTTCGAGGCGAACGCGCCGACGACCCCAATGCCCGCCCATGAGACGGCTCGCCTGGGAAGCGAGCGAAGGGCGCGCATCGCGACGGCCGAGGCGAGCGTGCCCGCCGTCGAGAAGAGGAAAACGTACGAGAAAAGGGTTCCACCCAACAGTCCCTGGCCGAGCACCTTAACGAGAACTAAAAGGAAAAAAGAGGGGAGAGGGAGAAGGTCCATCGAGACCATGATAGGCAGGTTCGCGAGCCCCAACCGCAGGAAGGGTAGGGGCTTCGGAATCATGAACTCGACGGTCGAAAGGAAGAAACAGGCCGCGCCGAGGATGGGTAATGCCCGATCGGCGCGGCCGTCGGCCGTCAATGCCCGCAGCCGCATCCGCCCGAACCGCAGTCGCCGTCCTCGCAATCGCAGTCGTCGCCGCAGTCATGGTCGTGGCCGCAACCGCAACCCCGATTGAGCCCGTTCGCGCGCTCGTCCTCGGTGGCCGCGCGCACGGCGACGACTTTCACGTCGAAGTGCAGGGTCTCGCCGGCGAGCGGATGGTTCGCGTCGACGGTGATCTTTTGATCCTTTATCGACGTTACGGTGACGACGCGGGAACCCTCGGGTCCGGCCGCCTCAAACTGCATCCCCTCGGTGATCTCGACGTCGTCCGGGAACTGCGATCGGTCGACCTCGACGACGAGCTCGTCGTGATACTCCCCGTAGGCGTCCGTCGGCGCGACGTTGACCTTGAATGAGTCGCCGGCCTTCTTCCCCTCGAGCTCGCGCTCAAGGCCGGGAATAAGGTCGTTGTGTCCGTGCATGTACTCGAGGGGACCCATCCCCTCGGAAGAATCGAGGACCTCGTTGGCGTCGTCGGTCAGGGTGTACTCGATGCTCACCACGCTGTCTTTGGCTATTGTCATGTCGTTTCCTTCATATAAAAAGATAAGCGTAAAATACCATATCGGCGGGGCACGGGGCAAGTAAATAAGATGGACAAATGGGATTCCGGGGGCTATAATGAGGCGAAAGGAGTCACAATTTTTATGGATAATAAGTCTATTTTGGTACTTTTTTTCGTGTTTATTCTCGTTTTCGTGCTCGCGTTCACCCTTGCGACGGACGCCATCACGAATAGCCGCGTGCTATACGGGATTTACGCGTTTGTCGGTTTCGCTCTCCTTGTTGGCCTTTCCACTTTCGAGGGCATGACCCTGCGAAAGGAAGGGGTTGCCCTCGCCTATTGGTTCCGGATATTGGCGATCGCGTCCCTGATCGTGCTGGTGTGGTATTGCACCAGGCTGGGAACCCTCTTCGGTTGGTGGTAAGCCGCCCTATCGTCCCCGCTTCGCGCCGGAACGTCCCGCGTTTCCTCCCGTAAGGAGGGGAATCGCGTCCTCGCGATGAGCCGCCCGCAGTGCCTCGAGCACGAGCGGGCGGTTTTCTTTTTTATTGAACTGCAGCAAGGCGCGGTGAAGCGCCCGCTCATGGGCCCCGCGCGCGACCGGCACGGGCTCACCGGTGTATGGATCGATTCCGGTGTGGTAGATCGCGGTGGCGAGGGTCCCCGGGGTCGGGTAGAAATCCTGCACTTGGTCGGGCACGAAGCCGTCCTCGCGGAGGGCAAGGGCGTTCTCCACGGCGTCGGCGAGGGTGGCGCCGGGGTGCGCGGCGATGTAGTAGGGGACGAGATACTGCTTGAGGGCGAGCCGTTCGTTCGCCTTGGCGAAGGCGGCGCGGAAGGCGAGATACGACGCGCGGGTGCCCTTGCGCATCACGGCGAGCACGCGGTCGGATGCGTGCTCGGGCGCGACCTTCAGCTGACCCGAGACATGGTGAAGCGCCAGCTCCTCAATAAAGGCGTCGCGCGCGGGATCGAGCATTACGTAGTCGTAGCGGATGCCCGAGCGCACGAAGACCTTGCGCACGCCGGGGACGGCTCGTACCGCGCGAAGCGTGGCGAGGTAGTCCGTGTGGTCTGGCTTTAACGCGGGGCACGGGCTCGCGCCGAGGCACTGGCGGTCTGGGCATGAGCCTTCGCGCGCCTGCTTCGCGCAGGAGGGCACGCGGAAATTCGCCGTTGGCCCGCCGAGATCGTGGATGTATCCCTTGAAGCCCGGCAGCTTGGTAAGCGTCGCCGCCTCGCGGACAAGGGAGGCGGCGCTTCTTGCCTGGATTTGGCGGCCTTGGTGAAAGGTGATCGCGCAAAAGGCGCAGGCGCCGAAACAGCCTCGGCTGCTCGTTAGCGAGAACTGCACCTCGGCGAGGGCGGGAACGCCGCCCGCCGCGTCGTAGTCGGGATGCCAGGCGCGCGCGTAGGGAAGCTCCATCGCGCGGTCGAACGCGGGTTGCGAAAGGGGAAGGGCGGGCGGCTCCTGGACGACGAACCGGTCCTCCGTGCGCTCGACGAGGGCGCGTCCCGATACGGGATCGGCATTCGTCTCCTGCAGCACGAAGTGGCGCGAGTAGGCGGCGGCGTCCGATCGCGTCTCGGCGAATGTCGGGAGCGTGATCGCCTCGCAAGGGACCTCGTCGGCCTTGCCGGTTCGCCAGCACGTGCCGCGGATCCCGCGAAGGGCATGCGCGGGGTTGCCTTCAAGCCCTTCGCGCGCAAGGCGTTCGGCTATCTCGAGGATAGTTTCTTCCGCCATCCCGTAGACGAGGAGATCGGCCTTGGCGTCGAGCAGTATCGACCGTCGGACGGTATCCGACCAGTAGTCGTAGTGCGCGAACCGACGGAGCGAGGCCTCGATCCCGCCGACTATTAGGGGTACGCCCTTCGAGACGGCGCGAATAGCCTGGGAGTAGGCGATAAGGGCCCTGTCGGGGCGGAGTCCCGATGTGCCCCCCGGGGAATACGCGTCCTCTGAGCGAGGCTTCTTGTTGGCGGTGTAGTGGGCGACCATCGAGTCCATCGACCCGGCCCCGAGGAGCCAGGCGAGGCGGGGCGTCCCGACGCGCAGGAGGTCCTCGGCGGCGCCGGGACCAGCCCAGCGGGGTTGGGCGACGATCCCGACGCGGTAGCCGGCTGCCTCGAGGACGCGGCCAAGGATGGCGGCGGCGAACGAGGGGTGGTCGACGTAGGCGTCGCCGGACACGATGGCGAAATCGACTGAATCCCAGCCGCGCGCGTCGAGGTCGGCGCGCGAGACGGGAAGGAAACGGGAGCGGTCAGCTCCTTGCGCGGGATGGCTCAGGCTTGGATAACCTCGGTCACTTCGGGGACGGTCTTCTTAAGGTGCGCCTCGACGCCCATTTTCAGGGTCATCGTCGCCATCGGGCAGGAGCCGCAGGCCCCGGTCAGCCTGACGAAGACCTTACCGCCTTCCGCGACGGAAACGAATTCAATGTCGCCGCCGTCCGCCTGGAGCTGGGGACGAATATCTGCAAGGGCCTTCTTGACCTTCTCTTCTATCATGGCGTTCTCCTATCGAATACTGATTCAGCTCGAAGATACTCGGGATCGGCGCGCGCGGTCAAGTTCCCGACTTCTATTGTTACGAATCGGGCGATTCACTATACTTTCCCTGAAGGAGCGCGTATGACAGACCCAGTCTACGACTTTACGATTTCCACCCTGGGACCCTGCAAGGTCACTTCCCCGATCCAGCTATCGAATGTCGAGGGCGACTTCATAGCGAACTACGTCACGGACGAAGAGTATGTCCGGTACCACGTCGACGCCAGGCTCGACGAGGTTATCGGCCCGAGCAAAAAGTCCGAGCTTCTGGAAAAGGCCGGGCCGCGCGAGAAGATATTCTTCAACCCGAATCACGTCCACGCCGCCGTGGTTACTTGCGGGGGCCTCTGCCCGGGCATCAACGACGTGATCCGCGCCGTGGTCCGCTGTCTCTGGAACCGCTACGGGGTGCGCCGCATCAGCGGTATACGATTCGGCTTCAAGGGCCTTTTGCCCGAGTATGGCTTCGACACGATCCCCCTCTCACCGGACGTCGTCGACGACTGCCACAAGACCGGCGGCTCGATCCTCGGCACCTCGCGCGGCGGCGGCGACCGCGTCATCGAGATCGCCGACGGGATCGAGAAGCTTAACATCAACATGATCTTCATCGTCGGCGGCGACGGGACCCAGCGCGGGTCCCTCGAGGTAGCCGAGGAGATCGAGAAGCGCGGATTGAAGATCGCCGTCGTCGGCATACCGAAGACCGTCGACAACGACCTCTCGTTCATACAGAAGTCCTTCGGCTTCGATACCGCGGTCGTCAAGGCCGCCGAGTCCGTCGCCGCGGCCCACATGGAGGCGCATTCCCAGATCAACGGGATTGGCCTCGTGAAGCTGATGGGCCGCGAGTCCGGCTTCATCGCCACCCATACCGCGATCGCCAGCCACGAGGCGAACTTCGTCCTGATCCCGGAGGTTCCCTTTGAGCTCGACGGGCCGAAGGGCCTCCTTCATCACCTTGAGGAGAGGCTACGCAAGCGCCACCACGCCGTCATCGTCGTCGCCGAGGGAGCGGGCCAGGATTTGATGAAGGCCGAGGAAGGCACCGACGACTCGGGCAACAAGAAGCTCGCCGACATCGGCGTGTTCCTCCGCGACAAGATGCAGGCCTACTTCAAGTCGATCGGCATGCACATCAACCTGAAGTATATCGACCCGAGCTACCAGATCCGCTCGGCCCCCGCCGCGCCCATCGACTCGATTTACTGCGGGCGGCTCGGGAACAACGCCGTCCACGCCGCCATGGCGGGGAAGACGAAGCTGATCATCGGGCTCGTGCACAATAAATTCGTCCATCTGCCGATCAGCGTGGTTACGCGCAAGCGAAACTACGTCGATCCCGAGGGTTCTCTGTGGCGCGACGCCCTCGACGCGACGAGCCAGCCGATCATGATGGTGAACGATAAGGACGCCTTCCTGAGGCACAGCGAGAGCAAGCGGGGAAAGTAGCGGACGCCGCCGCCGGCGTCAGTCGCGGCGGATAAAACGAAGGATCGGCGTGCCCCGCGCGTCGAGGAACTGGATCGCGCCAGGCTCGCGGCGGCAGGTTTGGCTCGCGGAAAGGAGGCGGAGAAAGTCCGCCTCGAACCGCGCGGCGATCGCGTTTTCCGCCCGATCGCGCCTGGCGAGCCGGGCGTCGATCGTGATCGGCCTGCGATCGCCCGAACCCGCGAGCTTCCATGACCCGGCGATTTGGTTCGTGCCGGTAAAGCCAGAAAGGTTTCCGTCTTTTCCGAAACTAAGGTACGCCGTCGATCCATGCTCCGGCTCGAGGGGGATGAACTGGTCGGCGGGGCGGTAGCCGGCGAGGAGCCAGGCGGGACCGGAAAGGACATCGGCCCCGGGGACGGGGCGGCCCGGCTTTCGCCCGGACGCTCCGGGGCGCGGGCCCGATGCGCACGAAAGCGCCACGAAGGCAACGATTGTCAGAGCCGCCAAGGCAAGGCCGCGTAATATGGTCTTTCGGGGCGCGTTCGATCGCATCGTGATTCCTCCCCTGGAAATCTTAGCACGCAAACCGCCCGCCCGCTTGATTTTCGCCGAGCTTTCCGGTATATTCAGCGTACTGACGGGGAATTAGCTCAGTTGGTAGAGCGATTGGTTCGCAATCAATAGGCCAGGGGTTCGAATCCCCTATTCTCCAGAAAAAAGAAAGGAGTCCGTAAGGACCCCTTTCTTTTTTTATGGGGAGAATAGGGGATTCGAACCGGAGGGACGTGCCGAGCTGGCGAGGCACCGCGCCATGGATGGCGCGGTAGTCCCGGAGGCGGGCTGGAGGCACGAGACAGGAAGGCGAGGGCCGTAAGCCGAATCCTTTCTTAGTTCCCCGGCGGTTGCGCGATAATTCTCGTTGACAGGCCGCATGACGCGAACCCATACTATGCATAATCAGAAAACGATTGCCGTGGTCAGTCGCCACGAAGGGGTTCCTATGCGTAAAATAGTCGTGTTCACGTTAATTTTGGGCGCCGTTCTCGCCTCGTGCGCCGGTAAAAAGGTCGGGATCCAAAATAACCCGGCGCTCGACGCGAAGCTTCTTGCGGCTGTAAAGGAGAATAAGCCAAAGGCCGTGCAGCGGATGTTGGCGAAGGGCGCGAACCCGAACGCCGCGGTTGAGGGCGGAAAGAACACCGTCTTCCATTTCGCCCTCTACATGAATGACGCGAAGGCGATAGCGATGTTGCTCGACGCGGGCGCCGACGTCAACGCGCCGGACAAGGCGAATACCTCGCCGCTTTCGCTCGCCGCCCAGCGGAACAACGTCGACGTGATCGCGCTCCTGCTCGACGCGGGCGTCGACGTCAACACCGTCAACAAGAACGCCATTTGGTCGACCGCCCTGATGGACGCCGCGGAGTCGAACTCGCTCGACGCTATGAAGGCCTTGATGGCGCGCGGCGCCGACATTAACATCGTCGACAAGTGGAACGCGCCGGCCATCACCATCGCAGCCGATAAAAACAACGACGCCGCCGTGCGTATATTAGCCGAGGCGGGTGCCGAGCTCAATATCGTCGATTCCGGCAGGGGCTATACCGCCCTCGATTTCGCGATCAAGAACAAGAACGACGCGCTGGTCGAGTACCTGCGCGACAAGGGCGCGCAGGCGCACGTGTTTAAGTAGCCCTCGACGGCGCGCCGGCCCTTTTTTTATTTGCGTTGAAGCATCAGAATCGCGCGGTTGACGATTGATACTTTCGCATCTACAATCGTACCGACGAGTATCAATGTGAATGTCCGGTTGTGCTCATTCTAAAAACTATTTATAGAGAGGGATGATGTATGAAAAAGTTCATCGCTATTGTATGTTCCGTTCTAGCGGTTCTCGTGTTGGCCTCTTGCAGTTCGTCGGGTGGAGGTGATACGGATCCAGGAAATACCGATCCGGGGAATACCGATCCGGGTGCCCCGCCTTCCAAGACCATGATTCGGAAGTTGCTTGCTGGCGATGCCCAGGCGGATGACTGGTTTGGCTGGTCCGTCGCGATCAGTGGGGATTACGCGATCGTGGGGGCGTATGGTGAAGATGGTGGCACAGGCGATCCACGTACCGAAGCCGGCGCGGCATATATCTTCCATCGGACAGGCGATGGCACCTGGGATAGTGGTCTGAAGCTAGCTGCTCCAGATGCCCAGGAGAATGATAGGTTTGGCCGGTCCGTAGCGATCAGCGGTGAGTACGCGATCGTGGGGGCGCGTGAAGAAGATGGTGGCTCGGGTGATCCGCGGACTGATTCCGGAGCGGCATATATCTTCAAGTAGTTAGGATTTCTCGCACTCTGAATCAGGGCTGGCCGTCTTTGACGCGCCGGCCCTTTTTTGTTTGCGTTGGATTGATTGAGCTTCCTGAGAACAGAGGAGCTCTCTAGCAGGATAATCCCGCCGCGCGCGAGCCTCGGTACCGTTTGACTTCCCAATTGGCGTGCAGAATACTTACTAGTACTGATATGCCAACCGCACTTCTCTTCGGCTCGGACGGCGACACGCTTGCTTCCGCTCAATCTCTCATCCAGCGCGAGCTGGGCGAGTCTTCTTGCGTCATCGCGCGCGGGATAGCTGAGTTCAGGGAGCTCCTGGTGTCCGATTGTCCGGATATCGCCGTGACCGCGTCCCAGTTCGCCGGCGAGCCCTTTACCGGGGTAGACGCCGTCGCGATAGCGCGAGACGAGTGCCCAACCATGCCGGTCGTTGTGTTCGCCCTCGCGGGCGAGCAGGATTATCGTCTCGTCGTTGCGTGCTTGCTCGCTGGCGCGGTTGACTATGTTGGCGTCGAGGAAAGACAACGGCTCGGGAAAGCCGTTCGGGAGGCATTGGAGATTTCCTCCATTACTCGTCGCGAGGGCCGCGCTACGCGCGCTCTTGTTAGGGCCGGCGTGCAGTGGCGGGCGACCTTCGACGCCATTAGCGCCCCCCTTGCCGTCACGAACCAAGAAGGGGTCGTAATCCGCGCGAATAAGGCCTTTCAAAGGATCGCCGGGCGCGAATGGCCCGAGATCGTGGGGCGTCCGCTGAGCGAGGCTTTACCCGTCTCCGTCAGCGAAAACGAGGGGTCGATCCTGGACTCCGCCGACGCGCGCGGGATTCGGGCATCCCGATGCATGATCGGCGATCGCTGGTTTCGCGTGACGATTGACCGCGCGGTGGGGACCGATGAAACCTTTGAGGAGTATAACGTCTTCGAGGACATAACCGCCACGCTGAGCCTTGAGAGGGTCCTTCGCGAAAGCGAAAGGCGGTATCACGGTTTTTTCGACAACAAGTCTCTCGGCCTTCTCGACGTCGACGCGGTTGGGCGGATACGCGACGTCAACGAGACGGGGTGCAAGATCCTTGGCGTCGGGCGGAACGAGGCTATCGCGCGGACTCTCGAAGAGATGGGGTTCGGGTCGCTCTCGGACGCGCTTGGGTCATCCTTCGCCGGTGTCAATGCTTCCCCATCCTCCAACAAAGTTTGTTCAACGCGTCGATTCGCGGACGGTCAAATCGTGTGGGTGCGACTTACCATCGAGCCTATCGCCGCGGGTGCCGGGGAAACTCCGTCGCGCGCGATTCTTTTTTTGGAGGATATCGGCGAGCAAAAGCGCGCGAAGGACGAGCTCCTTGAAAGCGAGATCAGGTATCACCAGCTCCTCGACGTCGCTCCCGTCGGCATTCTCGTCGTGTCCGGCGCGGATATCCGATTCTGCAATCGCAGCGCCGCGGCCATTCTCGGCGCCGAGGGCCAGGAGTCGCTGATGGGTACTCCGTACATTGCCTTGCTCGCGCCGGACGAGGCAAAGAAGGCCGCCGATCGGATAGCAGCGTTTCGGAACGGGAAGCCAATCCGCTATCCTGTCGAAACCCGATTCGTGCGCCAGGACGGCTCGGAAATCGACGTTGAAATCATCGCGACGGGCATCCGTTACTCGAGCGGCCATGCGGAGCTTGTCATCTTTACGGACATCACTCAGCGGAAGGCGACCGAGCGCGCTCTCGTGCGAAACGAGGCGCAGTTCCGCGCGATCTTCCAATCCGCCCCCCTTACCATGATGGTCGTCGATTCGTCGTTCCGCGTCCGAAACAGCAACGCGATATCGCGCGTCGGCGAGGAACCGTTCCGGCCCTGCGACGATCCCGCGATCCGCTGCGCGAGGCGGCGCGCGCAGCGCCTTGCGCCAGAGGCCGGCGACGCGCCTTCCGGACGCGACCGGGGGCCATGCGCGACTTGCGAGCTTCGGGCGATCGCGCGGCAGACGATCGATAGCGGCGCCGAGGCGCATAACCGCGAGGTCGAGATCTTCGTGACGGGCGACCACTCGGACGAGCGGCGCGTTTTTCTGGTCCATGCCTCCCGCATATCCGAGGTCGGCCAGATGATGTGCCTTCTCATCCTTAACGACATCACCGAGATAAAGCAAACCGAAGAGACGTTGACCAAAACCGTCCGGGCCCTTACGGTCTCCCAAGAAAGGAATAGGCGGCATTCGCGGTGGATAAAGGCGCTCTATGCCTTCTCGCGCGCGATCGCGCGGAGTAAAGACGCCCCGTCGATGCTCGCGACGGCGCTGACGTTCCTCGAGCGGTACCTCGCGTTCTCGGCGGCGTGGGTTCTTTCCCCATCCTCCGACGGCGATTCCGCGGATACCCTAGCGGTGAGCAGGCGCGGCGCCGAACTCGCGGAACGCATGGGTTTCGCCGTCGGTCGCCGCGTGGATGCCGCGCTTTTCCCGCCCTTTTTCGGTGCCGAGGTCGGCAAGAAGATAGACACCTTCGCCGTTAGGGACGGAGAGGCAGCATGCGGCGAATGGGCGGGATTCTACGCGGCGCTTCGGGCCGAGGGAATAGCCTTAATCGTTCGGACGCCCCTCGCCACCGGGAAGGATTCTTTTGGCTCGGTCATCCTCGCGTATCCGTCCGGGGCTCAGCTTTCCAAGGACGAACGGACTTTCATCGCCGACATCGCCGACATCGCGGGGATGGCCCTCGCGAACTTCCGCCTATACGCCGCGCTAACGGAGTCGTATCGGAGGATGGAGGAGGTCGCCCGGGGCATGGAGAAGCAGCGCAGGCTCGAGGCGATGGGGCAGATCGCCAGCGGGATAACACACGACATCAACAACACCCTTGTTCCGCTGAAGCTGTACGCCGAGGCCCTGCTCGATCGGGACGAAGGCCTCGGCGAGCGCGCCCGCAGGTATATAGGCCTCATAAAGAAAGCAGCCGACGACATCGAGCACGTGACCGATCGCCTGCGGAGTTTCTACAAGGGCTCTGACTACACGGACCTTGAGTCAGTTTCCCTGCCCGCGGTCTTCTCCGACGTGCGCGACATGACGAGGCCTCGGTGGAAGGACGCCGTGAACCGTAACGGGGTATCGATCGATTTCGACATTAGCGTAGGCGATGGCCTTCCGAATGTGTCGGCGAACGCGAGCGAGCTCCGCGAGGACCTCATGAATCTTGTGTTCAACTCGGTCGACGCGATGCCTCGCGGCGGGAGGATATCCCTTTCCGCCAGGCCCGCGGGCGGCGACACCGTGGTCGTTGAGGTTAGGGATGAAGGCGAAGGGATGACGAAAGAGGTTCTTGACCGATGTATGGAACCCTTCTTTACCACGAAAGGCGTGCGGGGAACCGGTTTGGGGCTTGCGGAGGTGTACGGTTCGATGCGGCGTTTTGGCGGATCGGTCGAGATCGAGAGCTCGCCGGGCATGGGGACGGTCGTCAGGCTTATCCTTCCCGCCGTGAGCGAGGTCGTTCCGTCTGGCAAGCGGGTCGCGGTCCAGACGAAGGTGTCTGCGGCGAACATCCTGCTCGTGGACGATGACCCCCGCGTTCTCGACGTCGTCGGCGAATTGCTTTCCCTCGACGGGCACGCGGTCTCTCGGTTTCGGTCCGCCGGCGAGGCCCTCGCTTGGCTCGAGGGCGGCGCGCGCCCTGACCTCATCATTACCGACCTTGGGATGCCGGAGATGGACGGAAATTCCTTCGCCAAGGCGTCGAAGCATTCTTTCCCCGACATCCCCATCGTGATGATGACGGGGTGGCGAAAGCTGCTTGGCGCGACGGAACGGTCCCCCGATATAGATGTATACGTAAGCAAACCCCCGACGCTCGAGTCCCTGCGCTCGGTCATATCCGAGGCGCAGTCCATCGGCGCGGTTATAAAAAGGAGCGAACCATGAAAGGCAGCATTCTCATTATCGACGACGACATTCCGATACTGGAGGCCGTTAAGACGATTCTGGAGGACATGGGTTTTTCCGTCGAGGGGCGATCGAGCGCGTTGGAGGGAGAGCGCCTCGCCAAGGAGCAACGCTTCGACCTTGTTCTGGTGGATCTTCGCATGCCGGAGAAGGACGGCGCCGCCGTTACTCGATCCATAATCGAGGCTCGACCGGATACCCCCGTGTTCGTTATCACGGGTTTCCCCGGCGACCAGTTGACCCAGGAGGCGCTCGCCTCGGGCGCGCGGGGCGTGCTGAAAAAGCCGTTCGAGATCGCCAAGATACTCGATTTCTTTAAGGAAGCGGGACGTGCGCCATGAAAAAAACCAAAGACCCAAAGGACCCGGCGCTCGAGGCCGTGGACCAAGTGTTGCGCGAGATATCGGGGCTGGAATCGTCGTTCCTGCCCGGCGACGAGCTTCTGGAGGGCGTCGTGGCCGGCGACTCGATGGTCA
>ENA-UOWE01001535-UOWE01001535.1-activated-sludge-metagenome-genome-assembly--contig:-NODE-1535-length-28160-cov-6.532147_pt1 | contig 28160 bp, 25 predicted proteins | sample MGYA00249841_ERZ761562 | MGnify/ENA primary metagenome ERZ761562 (study PRJEB28883, sample SAMN05720200) | activated sludge metagenome | isolation source: Anaerobic digester | place: Japan...
TGAGTTTGGTTTTAGCAGGAAAATTAAACCCTCACGATGCCACTGAATTGAAGGCGTTGTTTGTGTGAAAATCCATATTTGAATAAACCAACTTGATTTTTATGGATTATGATAGTTTTGTTAGACCAAATTATTTAGGTTTATGTTACGCAAAACTTTAAAATAAAGAATGAATGAAAAAAGAAAATCTAATTGAATTAGACAATGGTAACCTTGCTTTGATTGAACAAATGAGGAATCGGCCTGGAGAAATTATTTTAGAGGAGCTTATACAACAAGCATTTAAAATTTTCGCCAACAAACTGGCTAATGGCGGAATTATTGCCGAAAATGAATTTGCATTTCAATTTGAATTAGGAACTATCTTGAAAACATTGGGACAACTCTATGAATTTAAACTTGAAGATAAATTCCATTTAGAATTTGAAACAAATATTTCTTTAAATAAAGAGAGTTCCAAAAGCAAAACCAAACAAGCCCGAATTGACCTTTTGATTAGATATGAATTAGATAATAAAACTATACAAGCTGCAATTGAATTAAAATACTTTCGAAAAAAAAATAACCGCGAACCAAATAACAGATATGATATTTTTACTGATATTTCAAATTTAGAATCATACAAAAAAAACAATATTGAAATATGTTATTTTCTTCTAATTACTGATCATCAACATTATGTAGATAAAGAAACGTATTCGCAAGACACCTCTGATTTTGACGTAAGACACGGAAAAACTTATAAAGCTAATACTGTTTTATCGTATCGAACACCAAAAAAACCAAAGAAATATGAAGCTGATATAATATTAACACAAGACTACGATTTTGGATGGAAAACACTTGGTAATTATTACTTCTTAATATTAAAGGTGTAAATTTAAATATAGGGGTTATTGCTAATTTTATAGTTGTTTTTTATGAAAACTATACTTTGTGTTTTTCGAAATTACTTTTTCATACTCAAAAAATTATAATCAAAATTATCCTAAAACATTCCCCTTGCTTCTTCCAAAAAAAGAAGTATTTTTACCAAAGATAAGTACCAAAAATAAATCAAAGAAAAGATGAGTTCAGAAAAAGAAGCCAAATTAAAAGCGTTACAACTTACCCTTGACAAACTAGATAAAACCTACGGAAAAGGCACCGTAATGAAAATGGGCGACAAAGCCATCGAAGAAGTAGAAACCATTTCTTCAGGCTCATTGGGAGTCGATTTGGCCTTGGGAGTTGGCGGTTATCCAAAAGGAAGAGTGATCGAAATATACGGTCCAGAATCTTCAGGAAAAACAACCTTGACATTGCACGCCATTGCCGAAGCTCAAAAAGCAGGAGGAATTGCAGCTTTTATTGATGCTGAACACGCTTTCGACAGAAATTATGCTGAAAAATTAGGCGTTGACATCGAAAACTTAATCATTTCGCAACCAGACAACGGAGAACAAGCCTTGGAAATTGCCGAGAACTTGATTCGTTCCGGCGCCATTGATATCGTCGTGATTGACTCGGTTGCTGCATTGACTCCAAAAAGCGAAATCGAAGGCGAAATGGGAGATTCTAAAATGGGTCTTCACGCTCGTTTGATGTCGCAAGCCTTGAGAAAACTAACTGGAACCATCAGCAAAACCAATTGTACGGTTTTCTTCATCAACCAGTTGAGAGAGAAAATTGGCGTAATGTTCGGAAATCCAGAAACGACTACGGGTGGAAATGCCTTAAAATTTTACGCTTCGGTTCGTTTGGACATTCGTCGTTCTACTCAAATCAAAGATGGCGAAAACGTACTTGGAAACCGTACCAAAGTTAAAATCGTAAAAAACAAAGTAGCTCCGCCTTTCAAAACTGCTGAATTTGACATTATGTATGGCGAAGGAATTTCGAAAACAGGTGAAATCTTGGATTTAGCCGTTGAATTTGAAATCATCAAAAAAGCGGGTTCTTGGTTCAGTTATGGCGACACCAAATTAGGACAAGGTCGTGATGCGGTAAAAGCCTTAATCAAAGACAATCCAGAACTAGCCGATGAATTAGAAGAAAAAATCAAAGCTAAGATTAAAGAAAATAATGCTTAAAATTAGAAAAGAGTCTCGCAAATGTGAGACTCTTTTTTTTGTCCTTTTCAAGAAAAAAAACCGCAAATTTGCAAATTAAATATCCATTTAAGATTTTTTAATTTGCGAATTTGCGGTAAATATTTATTACTTCTTCTTCTGAAAATCCAATAATTGTGTGTGAATGGTATTCCAAGATTGGTCTTTGAGACTGTTTTTATCTGCCATTGTTTTTCCTTCCGTTTCAATAAAAGAATGCACTTTTACCCTCATAATTCCTGGACTTCCACTCAAAAAAGTAAAAGAAAAACGTTCTTTATTGTCTCCAAAAGTCATTGGGACAATAGGCAATTGATGTTCGATAGCCAATCGGAATGCACCATCCTTGAAATGATCTAAAAGTATCGATTCGTCATTAGGAACACCTCCTTCGGGAAAAATACAAATACTAAGTCCTTGATTAATTCTTTTTTGGGCACGTTCAAAAACGCCGTGTTTGCTTCTGGAACTCAATCTATCGACCAAAATGCAGGTTCGTTTGTAGAAAAATCCAAAAATCGGAATTTTGACCAACTCTTTTTTTCCCACAAAAACAAAGGGTTTTCTAACCGTAGCAAGCATCAGCATAATGTCAGCCATCGAAGTGTGATTGGCGATAAGCATATAACTTTGATTCTTTTCGAATTCCTGTTCTCGTTCGATTTTATAATAAAACCCCATTCCGAAAAGAATAAATTTTGCCCAAATTCTCGCCATTTTAAAGAAGCAAGGATAACCCCTTTCAGTCAAAATAGACAACACCAAAAAAGGAAGCATCACCAAAATAGGAATAGCCATCAAGACATAGAACCAAACCCGCCAAAGCGCCCAAAAAATAATTTTTATTCCTCTCATAGTTTTCAAAAGTAAGTAAAAGTATGTATGTCTGACTGCAAATTGAACAAAGTTTTTTCGCAAAATCGAAAAATGAAGTCTTTGAAATTAGTAAAAACCTCAAAATTTTTAAAAAATAACTACATAAGAAAAACAAAAAAAGACCGCAAATTCGCAAATTAAAGCATTATAATTACTTTAATAATTTGCGAATTTGCGGTAAAAAAATAAACCAAACTAAGTGAACTTTGCGAAAAACTTTGCGAACTTTGCGGTCAAGAAAAAAAATATAATGGCAAAAATACTCACTGGCGTTCAAAGCACCGGAACACCACACTTAGGAAACTTACTGGGCGCAATTATTCCCGCTATCGAATTATCCAAAAATCCCGCAAACGAATCCTTTCTTTTCATCGCCGATTTGCATTCGATAACCCAAATAAAAGATGGTAAAACATTAAGAGCCAATACATATAGCACCGCTGCTGCTTGGTTGGCTTGTGGTTTGGATGTAAATAAAGTAGTTTTTTACCGTCAATCCGATGTGGCACAAACAGCGGAATTGTCTTGGTATTTGAGTTGTTTTTTTCCATTTCAAAGGTTGACCTTGGCGCACTCTTTCAAAGACAAATCCGATAGATTAGAAGACGTTAACGCAGGATTATTTTCGTATCCAATGTTGATGGCTGCTGATATTTTGTTGTATGATGCGCAGTTTGTTCCCGTTGGAAAAGACCAATTGCAACATTTGGAAATCACACGTGATGTGGCTTCCCGTTTCAATCATCAAATGGGTGAAACATTCGTACTTCCAGAAGCTAAAATTCAAGAAGACAGTATGCTAATTCCTGGTACCAATGGTGGAAAAATGAGTAAATCTGCCAATAATATCATCAATATTTTCTTGGATGACAAAGCCTTGCGCAAACAAATAATGAGCATCGAAACGGACAGCACACCGCTTGAAGCTCCTAAAAATCCAGATACTTGCAATTGTTTTGCTATTTATTCATTATTGGCCAATGAAGAACAATTGGAACAAATGAGAGCTAATTATTTGGGTGGCAATTACGGTTACGGTCACGCCAAACAAGCTCTGTTTGAACTAATCGTAGAAAAATTCAAAACCGAAAGAGAAAAATACAATTACTACATCAACAACCTTGCAGAAGTTGATGCCTTATTAAAAATTGGTGCCGAAAAAGCTGGAGTTGTCGCCAGTGGCGTTTTGGCAAGAGTGAGAGAGAAATTGGGGTTTGAGTAAAAAAATAACCGCAGATTCGCAGATTTTTTAAATTGTTATTATAATCTGCGAATCTGCGATTTTATTTAAATCGCCTCAAACAATTTACCCGGCAAGGGTCGAATCACGCCTTTGAGTTCCATATTTAGTAGCATTCCCGAGATTTTATAAATCGGGAAATCACATCGCAACGCAATAATATCCAACAATTCTTTACCGTTTTTTAGCAAATAATCATACACTTTTTGTTCGTCGTTTTCGAGGACTACAAAAAGTTGCTTTTGAACAGGTTTAGCTTTGCTTTCAATGTCCCAATTCAGGATGTAAACCAAATCGGCAGCACTGGTCAGCAGGTTTGCTTTTTGTGTTTTTATCAAATTGTTGCAACCTTGACTGTATTTGTCGGTAGTTCGACCAGGAACGGCAAAAACATCTCGATTGTAATCGTTGGCAATATTGGCGGTAATCAAAGAACCTCCTCTATCGGCCGATTCGATGACTATTGTAGCTTCGGTCATTCCTGCCACGATGCGGTTTCTACGAACAAAATTTTCTTTTTCAGGATTAGATGTACTCCAAAACTCCGTCATAAAACCGCCATTTTTCTCCACTTTGGCTACATACTTTTTGTGATCTTTAGGGTAAATTTGATTCAAACCGTGAGCTACAACACCAATGGTTTGCAAATCATGTTCCATCGCCAATTGATGGGCAAAAATATCAACGCCATAAGCAAAACCACTTACAATTACAGGATCAAGCGGGGCCAAATCTTCAATTAATTTTCGGCAAAATTCCATTCCGTAGGAAGTAATTTTTCGAGTTCCCACAATGCTGATGATTTTCTTGTTTTTTAGGTCGATATTGCCTGAAGTAAACAACAAAACTGGCCCGTCGATGCAATGTTTGAGTCGGTCGGGATAATTTTCATCTTGAAAATAAGCTACATCAATTTCGTTTGATTTTATGAATTTTAGTTCTTGTTCGGCTTTTTCGAAAACGGTTTTGTCTTTAAGATTTTTTAAAAGCACCGAACCAATTCCATCAATAGAAGCTAGTTGAGAGCTTTTGGTTTTGAAAACTTCGACGGCATTTCCGCAATGCGTAATCAATTTTTTGGCCACAATATCGCCCACTCCTTCTACTTGTTGCAATGCCAATAAATGAAATAAATCCTGGTCTGTCATACTAATCGTTTGAGGCTGAAATGTATAAAAATTTAGCCGGATTGTTAATAAAAATTGTGAATAAAATTTTGACAACTATATTCAATGTATAACTTTGTAACTATGAACATCGAACTCTATATCTCGCAGCTTTTGTACCGTTACCAATGTGTAACCGTTCCTGGTTTTGGGGCTTTTTTGACTGAAATCCAGTCGGCTCAATTAATTGAAAGCTCCCATTCCTTCTTTCCTCCAAAGAAAATGATTTCTTTCAACGCCCATCTAAAAAATAACGATGGATTATTGGCTAATCATATTGCCCAAGCCGAGAAAACGTCTTATGAATATGCCATCAGCGCGATTCAATACGAGGTTTTCAATTGGAAAAAAGCACTACAAGAAAACGGATTACTTTCCATCAAAAACGTGGGGAATTTTTCGTTGAATGCCGATAAAAATTTGATTTTCACTCCTTACGACCAAACCAATTATTTAACTAATTCTTTTGGTTTGAGTGCTTTTGTTTCGCCAGTTGTAAAAAGAGAAATTTTTGAACAAAAAATCGAAGCACTTATTGAAGAGGAAAAAGAAGTAATTGCTTTCGAACCCGAAATTAGAACTTCTAGACCTTATTTGAAATATGCTGCAATTTTAATTCTAGGATTGGGTTTAACAGGTGCTATTGGTTATCCTGTTTACCAACAACAAATTGAAAATCAAACAATTATTGTTGAAAAATCGGTTCAGAAACAAGTTCAAAATAAAATTCAAGAAGCTACTTTCTTTATCGAAAACCCGATTCCAGCCGTAACGCTTACTGTTAAAGAGAAAAAAATGTCTTACCACATTATGGCTGGTGCATTCAGAGACGAGAAAAACGCCCAAAAGAAATTCAAAGAATTGTCTAACCTAGGATATAAAGCACGAAGAATTCCGCAAAACAAACACGGTTTATACCCCGTTCTTTACGGAAGTTACCGCACTTTTGCCGAAGCTAACAAAGCTAAAGAGGAAATCATTAAAACTGACAATCCTGATGCTTGGGTGTTGATTGAATCACTATAATTTAAAATCCTGTTCGAAATGAACAGGATTTTTTTGTGATTTGTTTATTGCTAATACTCCCAAAAAGAGTAAAAAAGATATTAAATTATTTTATTCAGATTCTATAAAAGTCTCCCATCTCCTAAACAGTCCTTCTTCACTGATCTTGTATGATTGATGCAATTTGGTAATTCTTAAACCTATATCAATATCATTTAGACCTGCGTATTCACTTGATTCTATTAAAGTTGATTTCAATTTTAGCCGCATATTTTCTGGGTTAACTGCAATCATATCCAAATCGAAAAGAGTATGTATATCTGTTCTTAACAACAAACCGTTTGAAAGACTAAAATCTTTTTTTACCGAATGAGGTAATATATGTGCAGCTTCCAACAATTCAGGAATCTTACAACCAGTAACAATACAGGTTCTTTTATATAATTTAAGTAACTTTTGACGGAATTTTGGCTGCCCTCTCCTTACCTTAATCTGTGCTAATACATCTTTTATGAATTCTTCTGGCACATCTGGTTGATTCAATTCATCAAAATCAAGTTCTTCCTCATCTATTTCCAAATCAGTTTCCTCAGCAGATATTTCGAAATTATCGTTTTCTACTGTTTCCGGAATTTCTAGAGCGGTAAAAGGATAATATAATCCATCTTTTAGACTTACTCCATAGGTTTCAATCATTAGATCCAATAGGTATTTTACCTGAATTTCCAAAAGTCCATAACGGTTATTAAAATCTTCGGAAAGCTTTTCAAAACCAATCCCATTTGAAATTTTAATGATTTGTTTCAAATATTTTCCGTGTCCACCTTTAACTTTTGGAAATTCAGTGTTTTGATAGTCTTTCTCTCCAAGACCATAAAACCCACCTTCAAATTTTACAAAATATTGCTTACTATCCTGTTCCAAAATTGCTTGTACTGTAAGTAATTTTTTGGGACGAGGAAATAAATTATTAATATGTTCGAGAAGTTCGTGTATATGTATTGGCGAATCTTTTCTTGACATATAGATAGATATAACATCATTCAGTGTTCCGCTTCCCATCTGATCTCTCACATCTTTAACATTATTCAAACCAAAGAGGGCGCTTTTACCAACGGAATAAAAAACTTCTCCTCTTAATAAAGAAGTTCTCAAAACCGGCATAGTCCAGTCCTTTTCGGGATGATTTTCAATTACTTTCTTAAGAATATCATCAGCATAAGCAAAACCTCCCAATTCACGTAATACAGTTTCAACAATTTCAGGCTGTGTAATGTGAGAAGTACGTTTAATTATTACTTTGTCTTCTTTGATTTCAGTTTTAAGTATAAGTTCTTCAGCAATAATTGAATTATAACTTTCTATTTCAAATTGAGTAAGTGGAATGGTAGCGTAACCCGATATATCAATTACCTTATCTTGTACAAATCGATCGTTATTTTTATACATTTCGATAGCCAGACTATCGATAACTCTTTTAATGTCAAAACGTTCATTCTCCAGTTGTGTCTGAAGGTATAAATTGCTCCAAATATTGCCATTTGAATTTCGCTTATTCTTATTTGTGATTTCATTAATATCGCCAATTAATAACATATCGAAAACAATCGATAAGGTTTTCGTATAAAAATGACTTGTAAAATGCACCTCTTCAGCTTCATTCACCATCTTAGTTTGCTCTCTTATTTGCAAAAAATTATGTGATGACACATCAAAAATATTTTCAAGTTTTTCTTTTATCAAAGTATCCTTCAAAAACCAAAAATCCTGTTCAAAATTGTTAAGGGATTCAACCTTTAATTGCCTTACCCTTTCTCTGTCAAGATTATTTTTTTGGGCTATTTCATCCAATGTTTTTAATGCATTTGGTATGAAAACTAAAAAAGTAAAGAAAATATCACTAACTGCGGGGTTCTTCCAAAGTTTGTTTTGTTTTATAGCCTCTTCTATCACACCTAAATAGGAATGGGTAAATTTGTCTTCTTCCATATCCCATAAATACAACCCCATTAACTTTGATATTTCTACTTCATTTTTAGTATCAAAAGTTTCTTTAATAATATTCCAGGCTTCTGTTAATTTCTTTCTGTAATCCAGTACTTTATCATATTTTACACCTCGACCGAATCCTTTTGTATTCAACATTTTTTGCCAATACTCATCTGTTGCAATAATTTTGCCAATCAAGTTTTTCCCTGAAAAGTCTCCCTGCATTATATCGGCGAATGCGTTAATATTTTGCAATTCTGGATTTTTTTCTGATTCGATAAACCTTCTATGAAAGCCTTTTAAGCATTCGTATACGATAATTTCCATAAGTAAAATTTATGCTAAGTATATTCCCAATTGTTCTGGCTGTTTGTTGGCTTTAAAGGTCGTCTTATAAGTTTGCAGATTAATGTAAAATTATAATTCATAAAATTTAAATAGCTTATTATTGGGAATGAAATAATTTTAAATACTAAATTTTCTATGTGATTACTTCGTCCCAAGCAATAGATAATGAAGCAAATGTATCGTTTCTAATTCAAACTCGCCTTAAACATCCTTAACTCTTCCCAAGAAAATTTATCGCCGTATTTTTCTTTTAAAGGTGAAATCGATTCTTCTTTGTAACCATAAAAAGCCTCTGTCAAATCCTTGATTTTATCTTCGGGCAAAACATCGTTGACGCTTATTGTTTTGGCGCTAATCAATTTGGTCAAATGGCTCAAAATAGTTTCGGGAGTAAATTTTCTAATAGCAGCTATTTCGGCAATAGTATTGTTTTCGAGCCACAATTCATAGGTTTCCTGAACCGTAGATTTTTTGGTTTCTTTCGTTTCTTTTTTCTTTTTGGTGTAGCGATTTACATCGGCTTCATCTTCAATCAACGTCACATTGAGTTCTTTGAATTGCTTTTGAATTGCTTCGGTTTTGTGGCTGATGTATTTTTTAATTACATCTGAAGTTAATTTTTCCTTGGAAATTGCCTCACCTGCCACCACGGTTTCGATCAACAATTTGGCTTTCATCAGTCGCAAAACGGCTTTGACTTGTAGCTCTTCCAAAACCATTAATTCCTCATAAAACGCTTTAGCTTTGGAAACACGTTTGACTTCTTCGACCTTCCAAAGAATTTCAAAAACCAAGTCGTCCATTGGTTTGATAAAATAATTATACGCTGCCGTGAAACGCTCCGAAACGTGATACAAATCGACGGTTTCTGTGTTAAAAATCTTGTTGAGTTGAATAATGAATTTTTGAGATGGATCCAAAAGTCCGTCAATGATAAGTAGTTGTTTGGCCGCCCAACTAGCTTGTTTCGATTTGACTGAAACATCACTGCTTTCGTTGTAACTAAACTTATGATTGCGCCATTCTTGTGCCAAATCGCTCCAATCAAAGGTGTTTATCAAGTAGTTATGGATGAAATTCTTGGTTTCGAAATGCAAGGAATTTTTCAGCACTTCTTCCGAAGCTTTGTTCAACGAATAATCCATCACGTCTTGATCGTTCGAAATACCATTCATTCGCAATGGAGAAAGCAAAATTAAGCCATTTAACGAACGTAAACGCGATAAAGCTACATAAGCTTGTCCGGGAAGAAAAACTTGCGAAACATCGAGCGCTGCTTTGTCAAACGTTAATCCTTGGCTTTTGTGAACCGTAATTGCCCAAGCCAATTTGATGGGATAATGCACAAAAGTACCTAAAACCTCTTCCTCTATTTCCTTGGTCAATTCATCTACTTTGTAGCGAATGTTTTCCCATTCGTATTTTTCGACTTCGATGGTAGTGTTTTCTTCGGGAAAATGAACCAAAATCTCGTCTTTCGAAAGGGATTTGATAATGCCCATTTTACCATTGAAATATTTTTTATCAAATGACAAATCGTTTTTCACAAACATCACTTGTGCGCCTACTTTCAATTTTAATTCCTCATCAACAGGATAAATTTTATCTGGAAAATCACCCACAATTACAGCTTTGTAAACCTGTTCTTTTCCTTCTAAATCTTCCAACGCTTGGGTGTTCATCGCATCGGCTTTGGCGTTATGAGTTGTTAAAGTGATGTAACCTTTGTTGGCTTTCAAATCGAAATTTGGATTTACATATTGGTTCAAAGCCTGAACATCGGCAGGAGAAATTTGATTGTTGCGCAAATTGTTCAAAATCGAAATAAAAACTTCGTCTCTTTGTCTAAAAATTTTATCTAATTCAATATACAAAGGCGGATTTTGCTGAATGACATGCGAATGAAAAAAGAATTTTCCTTTGTAATAGGTCTTTAAAGTACGCCATTCTTCGTCTCGAATTACGGGTGGCAATTGCAATAAATCGCCAATAAACAACACTTGAACACCACCAAATGGCGTCGTTTTTTTGCGAACAGTTTGCATCATAAAATTCATTGCGTCGAGCAAATCGGCACGAAGCATACTCACTTCGTCAATAATCAACAATTCCATATTTTGAATAACCGATTTCTTCAGTCCACTCATTCTGAAATGTCTGCGCAAAGTAGCCTTGGTTTCAAACTTGGTGCTTTCCGAGAAATGAGGCGAAGAATTGTCGGGAATAAAACCTCCAAAAGGCAGTTGAAACATCGAGTGAATTGTCACTCCGCCAGCGTTCAAAGCAGCTATTCCTGTGGGCGCCACGACAACAGTATTCTTGTGTGTGGTTTGAATAATTTCCCGCAAAAGTGTGGTTTTACCAGTTCCAGCTTTTCCCGTAAGGAAAATTGAACGATGCGTTTGATTGATAAATTTCAGGGTGTAAACGGCTGCTTCAGAGATAGTTTGCATTTGGCGTATAAATTAAATATGGCTGTTAGAAGAAATTTTTAGCGACAAGTTTACAAATTATTTTGAAAACGAAGTATTAAAATCTCACCAATTCGAATCAAAATTAGTTTAATGAAATTAAAAAAAATATCCGTGAATTTCTAGCTAAAAAAGAAAAGCTAAAATATTGTTTTTGAAGAGATAAAACAAAAAATGCCTCCAAAAATTGAAGGCATTTGATAAATAAAATTTTACAATATTATTTTTTAGCAGCTGATGCTTTGTATTTTTCGTTCAATAATTTAACAATTTCTTTAGTAATATCGGCTTTATCTTCAGCATATAAAATAGTTGCATTAGAGTCGCCTGTTCCGTAGATATAAGCATATCCTTTTTCTTTTCCGTACCCTTTAATGAATTTTTTTACTCCAACAATTACGCTGTCCATTTCTACACCACCTTCTTGTTGTAACTGTTGTGCTAACATTTGTTGTGCTTGAGCCAACTGTTGTTCTCTTCTTTGCAATTCAGCTCCTTTTTTTTGAGCCCATTCTTGACCATTGGCTTGTGCTTGTGCTTGAAAATTTTGAGCTTCTTGTTTGAATCTATTTATTTCAGCTTGAAGCTGTCTTCCTTTCTCTTCGCCTTTGGCTTTATATTTTGCTTCAACATCTTTTGCAGCGGTGTATTCTTTCATTAAAACCGAAGTGTCCACATAAGCTGTTTTTACTTCTTTTACTTTTGTTTCTGATTTCTCTCCGTTATTGCAAGAAACAATTGAAATTGCAATTGCAAGAATTACTACTATTTTTTTCATTTGGTAAATTTTCTGATTTTTAAGAATTGGTAACAAAAATATAAAAAAATAAGTAGTATTATCAAAAACGGATGAAAATGCTACAACTATTTACGATATAAGTTTTCGTTATTAGATTGATTGAATGTATAAACAATCGCTATTAAAAACAATTTTTTTAGCTCATTTCTAATCGATTTTCTCCAAAAAGAGAATATTCGTGTTCGTCAAGACAAAAAACATTGCTTAAAAGCGCTTAAAATGATTTTTACTTGTTTTTTAAGACATAAATGTGTGAAGAATACTCAAAATTGGACTTCGCTTTCCAATTGGATTGCAATCCTGTAAAAAACGCTTTAACGAAATTCATTTTTCCTGATTTGTATTTTTCAGAAAGCAAACTCACATAAAACGAATCAAATTTCATTGGCAAAACTTTTTCTAGTTTCATTTCTTCTTTTTCAAAAAGCAATTGTATCGCTGTTTTAGAAAAATGCCAAAAATGAATCGGCACATCAAAAGCTGCCCAAAATTTTCCGTAATGTTGTGCATCGAAAGATTTGAAATTGGGAACCGCCACAATTAAAGTCCCTGTTGGTTTTAATAAGCGTTTCAATTCTTTGATTTGTTTGTCTAAATCTGTAACGTGTTCCAAAACGTGCCACATCGAAATCACGTCAAAAGAATGACTTTCTAATTCACTGGTTTCTTCCACAAAAGAAATGCCTTTGCTTCTGGCAATTCCTTTGGCTCGATCGCTTGGCTCTACTCCTATGGTTTGCCAACCGTCATTTTTGGCAACCAACAAAAAATCTCCTGTTCCTGCTCCAATATCTAATAGTCTCCCTTTGTTGGATTGTTGCGAATTGATTAAATTGAGCTTATTCTTTAAAGCAATACCTTTTATAAAATGATAGAGTTTTTCAAACAAAGAACGCTTATTGTCTGTGTGGGAAATATAATCTTCACTTTCGTAGTATTTGCCCAAATTCTCCAAACTCGGTTGCGGATGTGTAATCAGCATATCCAAAGTTTCGTCATAATACAAATCGAAAGTCTCTTGCGAAACCGAATAATCTTTTACAGTAAGGAAATGTTTTTTGTTTGAAATGTTCATTTTTAGAAATAGGTGTTGGGTACTTGGTGTTAGGTTTTAGTTTGAAAATATTTGAAGGTTTCACGTGGAACAAATTAGTAAGCAGTATCCAGCTGCAAACTGAACACTGAATACTGAACACTTTTTATCTTCCCATATGAATCAAAAGCACAGAAACATCGCTTGGCGACACTCCGCTTATTCTGGATGCTTGCGAAATAGTTACAGGTCTAATCTTGCTTAATTTCTGTCTCGCTTCAATCGACATTGATTTGATTTTGCTGTAATCAAAGTTTTCAGGAATTTTTACATCTTCGAGTCTTGATAATTTATTGGCGTTGTTTCTTTCCTTTTCGATATAACCTGAATATTTCACTTGAATTTCGGCTTGTTCCAAAATTTCTTGATCCAAATTGTTTTCGGCAACATAAGTGGCTACTTTTTCGAATTTGATTATATCCTCCAAATCGATTTGCGGACGAGAAAACACTTTAAACATTTTATCGCCTTGGGTAATCAAGGCAGTATCTTTTGATTCCAAGATTGGATTTGCTTCAGCAACGGTTACACTCGTTTCTTTGAAAAAAGCTACCATCTTTTCTGACTCATTCAATTTGTGTTCCATTCGATGCAAACGCTTTTCGGAAGCCAATCCTATTTCATAAGACATTGGCGTTAATCTGAAATCGGCATTATCTTGACGAAGTAAAGTTCTGAATTCGGCACGAGAAGTAAACATTCTGTATGGTTCTTCTGTTCCTTTTGTAATTAAATCATCAATCAAAACGCCAATATAAGCTTCATCTCTTTTTAGAGTAAAAGGTGCTTTTTCCTGTGCTTTTAAAGCAGCATTAATTCCCGCCATCAAACCTTGAGAAGCTGCTTCTTCATATCCAGTAGTTCCGTTTATTTGTCCAGCGAAATACAAACCTTCAACCAATTTAGTTTCTAAAGTATGTTTCAATTGGGTAGGCGGAAAATAATCGTATTCGATAGCATAACCTGGACGGAAGAATTTCACGTTTTCAAAACCAACAACCGAACGCAGCGCTTTAAATTGAATATCCTCTGGAAGCGATGTAGAAAAACCATTTACATACACCTCGCAAGTATTCCAACCTTCGGGTTCAACAAACAATTGGTGTCTTTCTTTATCCGCAAAACGATTAATCTTATCTTCGATAGACGGACAATATCTTGGGCCAAGCGATTTGATTCGACCGTTGAACATTGGCGAACGATCGAAACCTTCTCTTAAAACATTGTGCACTTCCAAAGAAGTGTAGGTCATATAACAAGACCTTTGATGAATCAAAGGTTTCGTTTCGTCAGAATACGAAAACTTGTCTGGTTTGGCATCTCCTTTTTCCTCATTCATTTTAGAATAATCCAAAGAACGTCCATCGACTCTTGGTGGTGTTCCTGTTTTCATTCTACCAGATTCAAAACCAGCATTGACCAAATCTTCGGTAATTCCATAAGCAGCACTTTCTCCTGCTCTACCTCCACCAAATTGTTTTTCGCCAATATGAATTAATCCATTCAAAAAAGTTCCGTTTGTCAGCACCACCGTTTTTGATCTGATTTCAATCCCAAGCGAGGTTTTGATTCCTTTTACTTTACCATATTCAATGAGCAATCCTTTGACCATTTCTTGGTAAAAATCAAGATTGGGTGTTCCTTCGAGCATCAATCGCCATTCTTCTGAAAAACGCATTCGATCACTTTGAACCCTTGGCGACCACATTGCAGGGCCCTTGGACTTGTTCAGCATCTTGAACTGAATGGCAGTTTTATCGGAAACAATTCCAGAATATCCACCTAACGCATCAATTTCACGAACGATTTGTCCTTTGGCGATTCCGCCCATAGCGGGATTGCAAGACATCTGTGCAATGTTTTGCAAACTCATTGTAACCAACAAAGTTTTCGATCCCAAATTGGCAGCCGATGCCGCAGCCTCGCAACCAGCGTGACCCGCACCTACAACAATTACATCATACTCTTCTAAAAACATTCTTTTATTGATTTTTGATTTTTAGATTTCAGATTACTTTCTAAAATCTAAATCTTTAATTTAATATACTTGTTCCACGTGAAACACATTTCATTTTAGATCGTTTCTAAAACTAAATTTTAACTTAATCCTAATTTGTTTCACGTGAAACAAATATGCATTCTGAAATCTGTATGCAGAAATTACGCCTACTGTTCCACGTGAAACATAGCGATTTTTTCGTCTTCTTTAGTGCGCATCAAAAGAGCATCCGCTTCCGTTTTGTCTTTGTATCCACAGTAATGTAATATCCCGTGAACCATAACACGCTTCAATTCTTCTTCAAAAGAAACATTGAAATCAATAGCGTTGTCTTTTACTCTTTCAACAGAAATAAACATATCGCCACTTATTTCATTCCCCATCGTATAATCAAAACTAATGATGTCAGTAAGGGTGTCGTGGCTTAAATGCTCCAAGTTGATTTTGTGTAAATAGTCGTCATCGCAGAAGATGTAATTTATCTCGCCTTCTGTTTTATTTTCGGATGTGATTGCTTTGGAAATCCAATTAGCAATAGCTTCTTCGTTGTCTAAAACGAACTCGGTTTCGTAATTAAAGTCGATCATTTTTTATTGAAATATTCTTGAACTCTTTGATTAAAATTCGTGCGCAAAGGTAGGGATTGTCTATTTAAAATCTCTACAGAGTTTAAATAATCTAACAAAGCCGATGGCAAGGGTTTCGATTGGTTTGTAAATTCCTTTTTATTCGTTTCCGCTTGGCGTTTGTTTTCTTGTCCTTGTTGCTGAATGGCGGTGTTTAGTTTCAGTAATTCTTGTTTTACATTAAGGATGCGTTGCAGGTTTTCATTCTTAAAACCTTTGTTTAATAATTGCTTTTCTATCTGCTTCATTTGATCCAAAGCATTCTGTCCGTTACCGCCAAGACCACGTTTGTTCAACTCATTTTGCAAGGCTTCACGCAATTGTTTTTGTTCTTTGTAAATTTCCATAATGGCTTGCGCATCGCCTTCGCCATCTTCTCCGTTCTCGCCTTCCGAACCACTACCTTTTCCTGATTTTCCTTTTTCACCCTTTTCGCCTTGCTTGCCCTGACCGGGTTTGTCGCCTGGCTTCTGCCCTTTCTTCATTCCGTCTTTCATTTTCTCGGCAAGTCCTTCTTGTTTCTTGATAATATCTGGCAATTGCATTCCGTCGCCGTCGCCTTTTTTTGGTTTGCCTGCACCCATACTTCCCGACAATTGCATTTGCATATTGTTTAAAGCATCGGATAAAAAGTCCGCTAATTTGTTTGCCGAAGCCACCGTATATTGCTGATGCGAAACTCCTTTTGCAATTTGAGCATCGGCTAAAGTCTCTAATGATTTGTCTAAATTATAAAGTGCATTACCCACTTCCTTGGTTATATTTTCTTCAATTTTAGGGTTGCGCAAAGACATCGCAAACAAACTATCATCCACGTGTTTGAACTGTAATTTCAAATCTTGTTGGTTTTTTAATGCTTTATTAAACGCAGGAGAACCTACTTTATAGCCTTTGAATTTGCCCATCAAATCTTCTTGCGAAAAAGAGAAAGCCAAAAGATTATCCAGAATCTGACGCAACATTGAAATATCTTCTTCGAGTTCTTCTTTCTCTCCGCTTTCCATTTCCTGTTCCATTTTTTGGGACATTTGCTTCATCTTTTTGGCAGCACTTTTCTGTTTTGGCTTGGCAGATGACTTACTGTTTTTCTGTAATTCATCCGAAGCTTTTTTCAAATCTTCATCAATGCTTTTTTCCTGTGCAGGATCATCTAGAATGTACAACGGCTTTTTTAATTCCATATTTTCATTATCCAAGTCTTTTAAATCTTCCTGAATTTTATCGAATTCTTTGTTGATTTCGTCTTGGTTTTCTTTAGTGTTTTCTTTTTCTCTGTTTGACAAATCTTCTTGCTTGTCGGCGAGTTTGTCCAATTTATCTTTTAGTTGTTCAGCTTTTTTCTGAACATAATATTTCTTGGTTAGCTCCACCAACTGCTCCAAACTCTTGGTTTGATTTTTGGCCGTTTGTTTGAACTTATCCATTTTCTCCATCAAGTCTTCTTGCTTGATTTTGTCGTTCAACTCTTTTAACTCATCTAAAAGTTTCTTATTTTTCTCTAAATCCTTATCGACGTTTTCTAACCTTTTTTGCAATTCTTCTTTAAACTCGTCTTTCTTTCCGGTTTTGGATTTATCTAAATTGTCTTTCATTTTTTCGGCAAAATCCTTCATCATTTTATCCTGCTGATGCTGACGCTTGATAAAATCATTAATTTTTTGCTGATCTTTAAATTCGAGATTGTCTTTTTCTTTTCCTGCTTTTTGCAATTTATCCATTTCAGAAATTTGCTTGTCTTGGTTTTTTAATGACTTTTCCAACCCATTAATACTTTCATTTTGTTGTTGAAAATCCTGATCTTCTTTCTCTTCATCCGTAGCAATTCGATTCGAGAAAACAGAAGATTTAGTCCTTTTGAAATTATGAATAGCATCGTTATCAAAAACCTCAAAATAGTATTCATACGACACTCCCTGCTCTACAGGAAGCGAACTTGGAAAAGCAAAAACAAACTGATCATACAGATTCGACTTAACTGCAATTGTTCCACGTTTGGCCGATTCTGGTTTGTTTTTAGGATAATAAACTATCTGAAGTTTAGACAATCCATAATCATCTGAAATTTGCCCTAAAACATAGCTTTTATCCACTTTTAAACTATCGGGAGCGTTGTTGACATTGATGGTCGGAAATTGATCTTTGATAACTGAAATCTGATAATTCAGTTTTTCATAGTTTTTTACTTTAGAATTTGAAGTCAGGATTTGATATTCTGTATTTTCAACGATTTGCTTTGATAAAGAAAAATTGTTTTCAGTTTTAGCAAATGAAGCATTGGAAGAAGCATTTTTCCATACCACATTTTGAGTTGCCAAAGCATTAATTCTCCAAGTTACACGAGTTCCTTCGGGAAGAATGGCATTTCCATTTCCTTTGATAATTTCTGGCTTTTTGTTTAGATAAGCAGGGAAATTTAAAAGCATTTCGAAATTAGCAATCGATGGAACACTCACCACATTCAATTCATAATCGGATGAAGAAATGGTATTCGCCTCCACGTGGAACAAAATATTGGAAGACGGTTTTTCAATTCGGTATTGAAATTCTCCCGGCTTGGTTGATTCCATAAAATAACTTTCGTCGCCAATAAAAATCATTGCATTTTCAGGAACAATTTTCCCTTGAGTTTTGATGCGAACGATGAAATCTTGATTTTGTTCCGTTTGTAAATTACTATTCAATAACACAAATTCAAAAGGAGCTGGTGGCAAAAATTGTTCACGGAAATGCACTACCCTATTCAAACTTTGAGAGATGATTGTACTGTTTCCCGAAACAAAGAAGAAAGCAAAAAACATAATAGGCAAAATCGCCAAAGGCAAATATTTTCTGTTCGTATTAAAATTAATGGCATTACCAAAATGAATTGGTTTTAGTGCGTTGGCTTTTTGTTCTATTGAAGCCAATAATAATTCCGATTGATTTTGGTCATTTGATAATTGGAGGAAATTCGTCAATTTATCATTTACTTCCGTGAAATGATTTCCAATGATAGCGGATGCTTCTTTGTAATCAATTCCTTTTTGAAGCTTGAACAATTTGAAAATGGGAAACAAAATAAACCCGAACAAAAGGAAAATCTCAACACCTATAAATGTCCAAAACAAAAGGGTTCTTCCCACAGGCTTTAACCAAAGAAAATATTCTACAAAAACGGTAAACAGGAAATACAGTAATCCTAACCCAATAAAGAAAATCATTCCCCGAATGAGTTCGTTGGTGTAAAACTTCCTGATGAAAAGTTCCAGCTTTTGATAAATGAAATTTGATTGCTCCAAAATGTGTGACTTGTTTTTATAACCGATAAAAGTAACTATTTTTCAATTCTGTTTCAGTTAAAAATTAATTAAAGGTAAATTCATCGACTAATTCTCTAAAAACTTCCCTCTTCCCTCTTCTGACTTCCAACTTCTAATTATCTTTGCACCAAAATTTATAAAAAATGTCAAGACCAATTCGTGTGCGTTTTGCACCAAGTCCAACAGGACCTTTACATATTGGCGGTGTACGTACTGCCCTATTCAATTATTTGTTTGCTAAAAAAAACAAGGGTGTTTTCTTTCTTCGAATTGAAGATACCGATCAAACTCGTTTTGTACCCGGTGCCGAAGCCTATATTATGGAAGCTTTGGAATGGTTGGGAATTGCGCCAGACGAAACCATCGGGAAAAACGAAAAATTTGGTCCTTACAGACAAAGCGATCGTAAGGATTTGTACGTACAATATGCGCAACAATTAATTGATTCGGATTGGGCATATTATGCTTTTGATACTCCAGAATCCTTGGATTTTCATAGAAAACAACACGAAGCCGAAGGAAAAACATTTATTTACAACCATCACAATCGAGAGAAATTAGATACTTCCTTGGTAATTTCTGCTGAGGAAACAGCCAAAAGAATTGCCAATGGCGAACATTATGTAATCCGTTTTAAAACTCCTGTCGATGAAACTTTGCATTTAAAAGACATTATTCGTGGCGAAGTAAAATTTGAAACCAATCTTTTGGACGACAAAGTTTTGTTCAAAAGTGACGGAATGCCAACCTATCATTTGGCCAATATTGTGGATGACTATTTAATGGAAACTACTCACGTAATTCGTGGCGAAGAATGGTTGCCATCAATGCCTTTGCACGTTTTATTATACAAAGCATTTGAATGGGAGGCTCCAGAATTTGCTCATTTGCCTTTGATATTAAAACCAGTTGGAAACGGAAAATTATCCAAACGTGACGGTGATAAATTAGGTTTTCCTGTATTTCCATTGGAATGGAAAACAGAAGAAGGCGTTTCATCAGGTTATAGAGAAAAAGGATTTTTCCCTGAAACCGTGGTCAACTTCTTGGCTTTATTGGGTTGGAATGACGGAACGGAACAAGAATTGTTTTCGTTGGAAGAATTAGTGGAGAAATTTGATTTAAGTAGAGTTCACAAAGCAGGAGCTAAATTTGATCCCGAAAAAAACAAATGGTTCAATCATCAGTATTTAATCAAACAAAATGATGCCGATTTGGCGAAAAGCTTCGCTTCTATTTTAGAAGAAAAAGGCATCTCGACTGCGCTCGATTTGACAAAAATAGTTTCTCTAATTAAAGAAAGAGCACATTTCGTTTCGGAATTTTGGGATTTGAGCGATTACTTTTTTCAAGCACCAATTACTTATGACGAAAAAGCGAGAAAGAATTGGAAAGAGGAAACGCCTGCATTAATGCAAGAATTGATTTCAGTATTGGAAGAAATAAGTGATTTTACATCTCTAAATATTGAAACCATCGTCAAAGACTGGATGACCAAAAACGAAATTGGAATGGGAAAAGTAATGCAGCCGTTTCGTTTGAGTCTAGTTGGTGCCCTAAAAGGTCCTCACCTATTTGACATCGTGGAACTCATTGGAAAAGAAGAAACAATTCAAAGAATTGAGAAAGCAATAGCTACTTTATAAAACTAAAAAAGCTCCCAAATTTGGGAGCTTTTTTTATAAATAAATAATCAAATTGCCATTCAATATTCCAGGATTTCCTTTAAAATTATAGCCTAAATTTTTGTTGTTCAAGTTTCCTAGCATATTGTTAACCCCATATTGATAAGAAACATTCAAGCGAACGTGGCGAACCCCTGCTGTAATTCCTACTACTGGATAAAAACTAAATTTAGAAATATCAACAATATCTTTGGCCAACAAAGTAGTTCCAGAAATACTATTGTTTTGTTTGTCTTTTTCAACACTTAATTTTCCATTAATTTGAACTAAAGGACCTATTTCTACACTGAGATGATTTTCGACAATTTTATAACTAAACAGAAACGATATTTGTACAGAAGATAATTTATAATTGGTGTCTTCTGTTATAAAACCACTGTTCGTACTAACCGAAAAATTGTTCTCACTGAACTGCATTGCATAAAGTGCATCCCAATTGTCATAGTAATTTCCACGCATAGAAAGTCCGCCGTTCCAACCTGTTCCGGGTTTGGTTTGAAAATTATTGGTGTTTAAAGTAAACTGATTGACACCAAAACTTATTCCGATTCGATTGGAATCTCTATACTCATATTGAGAAAAACAAATCGTCGAAATCAAGGTTAAAACAGAAGTAAGAAAAATCTTTTTCATAAATATTGAATTATTCAAAGACAAACCTAAAGTTTTTTTGTAATTTAACGGTATTTTTTAACCTAAATTATATTCTATGAGTCCTGTATTAATTATTATTTTAGTCTTTGCACTATTTATTTTCTTCTCGAGTTTTTTTACCGTCAAACAACAAACCGCAGTTGTTATAGAACGATTTGGTAAGTTTATTGGCATTCGACAATCGGGTTTGCAACTCAAATTGCCTGTAATTGATAAAGTGGCTGGGCGTGTAAATCTTAAAATTCAACAGCTAGATGTTATTATTGAAACACAAACCAAGGATAATGTGTTTGTAAAAATGAAAGTATCTGTACAATTCAAAGTAATTCCAGAACACGTTTACGAAGCATTTTATAAATTGGAATATCCACACGATCAAATTACGGCTTATGTTTTTGATGTGGTTCGAGCCGAAGTACCAAAATTGATACTTGACGATGTGTTTATCCGAAAAGATGATATTGCCATTGCTGTAAAAAGAGAATTGAACGAAGCAATGACTACTTATGGATACGACATTATCAATACGTTGGTTACCGATATTGACCCCGATATTCAAGTAAAAAACGCTATGAATCGCATCAATGCTGCCGAGAGAGAAAAAACAGCAGCAATGTTTGAGTCCGAAGCGCAAAGAATTAGAATTGTGGCTAAAGCCAAAGCCGAAGCCGAAAGTAAAAAATTGCAAGGTCAAGGTATTGCCGATCAACGTAGAGAAATTGCCCGTGGATTGGTTGAAAGTGTGGAAGTTTTGAACAATGTGGGCATCAATTCGCAAGAAGCATCAGCATTGATTGTAATCACGCAACATTATGATACACTGCAAGCCATTGGCGCTGATACGAATTCGAATTTGATTTTATTGCCCAATTCTCCACAAGCCGCCAGCGATATGCTCAACGGTATGGTGACTAGTTTTACAGCTTCGAATATTATTGGAGAACAAATGAAAAAACAACCCAAACGAGAAAAATCTAAAAATCACACCTCGACAGATTACAATCCGTCAGATACTTCAAATCCAGCTGAACCAGCTTAAAAACAAAGTGTTTTTAAATGAAAAAAGAGGCTTAATGGCCTCTTTTTCTTTTTGTTATCCAATTGATTAAAATTGGAATGGCAATATTAATTATAGTTCCGATATTGTTAGAAACAATTGATTTATAATCACCTAAAAAACTCTTTACTATGTTTTTGGGTAATAAACTTTCTTTTGTCTTTTCGACGTTTAAAACGACTCTTTTCAAGTTGAGTTCTCTTTCTATTTTCAAGATTTTTAATTCCAACTCAATTTGTGCGTAGGATGAATATTTTTTGTTTTCCATACTTTAGTCGTTAAAAAAGATTTCTGAAAATTTCTCCAAGATGGGTCCTTCCACCATTTTATCTTTAATTAAAAATAAAAGTCCTGAGAAAACTAAATAAATTCCACCTACTATTAAAAATCCTAAGGCATAACTATCCAAGGCATTCCCGATTGCGATGGCTCCTGCTATAGAACAAAACAACAAAACCATCATCAAAGCAATGGCAATTAAAACAAACTTAAAAATCATCGTGGTAGATTTCATTGCCACCTTAAAACCCCATAACTTATAATAAGCTATACTGTTTTCGATATAAGCTTGCGCTTCTTTTTGAATGTCTTCGGTATGTTCTTTTAGTTCTTCAAAAGCCATAAATTAGTGTTTAAGAAAATTAATTTTCGTGATTAGCTAATTGTTTTTTTTGAAGTTTGGCGTTTTGTTCTTTCAAATCGGCTAATTTAGTTTCCAAAAAAGAAATAACGTCTTCAGTTTTATAACTCATATTCGAAACCATTTCTTCGTAAGTTTCTTCCATATTGTGTTTTGATCCTTCAAACTTTTTTCTCAATTGATGCGTTACATCTTCAAATTTATGTTTTAAATTGTCTTTAGCTTCATCAAAACCATCTTTAATTTTTTCTCTGGTTTTCGAACCTTTATCTGGAGCAAATAAAATTCCAACTCCTGCTCCAATCGCTGCACCTAATAAAAGTGCCAATACTGAATTTGTGTTATTTGACATTGTTTTTAGAATTTAAATTAATACTGTCCTAAAGTTAATCTATTTATTAACACAGCAATGTTAACAAGCCGTTAAATTGAACTAAAACTTAAAATAAAGCGTTTTTTTGAATCAACTTTTCATTAACAACTACAAAGATGTAAAACTAAAATAATTGCTTTAAAATTAATTTATGAAAGTCAATTTTAATCAATTAAATTGATATAATTTTAAAAATCTATCAAAAAAATAAATAATAAAAAAAGCGCTTTTAGAAGCGCTTTTGATAGTTATTCTTTATTTAAAATTTGGTCGATAAATTCCGTTTCTCTTTCGGTGGTATTTTTCGGAGGATTGGATTTTAATTTTAAAATTTCTTCTTTAAAGGAATTTACAAAATCAGAATCGTAACCTAAATGTTGTAAATTCAAAAGTGTTCTCGAACGGACAAATGTTGATTCACTTCTTAAAGACATCAAATACAATTTAGTTAAATCTTCATTATCAAAATCGGATGATTTCAAACTGGAATATTTCAAAATTAAATTGGCAAACAACAAGGAACTTTTGTTATTGTTGATGTTCTTTTTGAATGAATTTTGAAGTAAACTATAATTCGAAATTCCGGCCAAGGTCTCCCCTATTGCTTTTCTGATAGCGATACGTTCTTCTCTGGTAGCAACTTTAAAATATTTATTGATGTCTTTCAGTGAATTATTGATACTATTTTCCTCTTTTTTTCCTTTTTCTTCCCAAGCATCTTTTAGTCCAACGGTTTTGTTAAAGACTAATTTAGAAGCAGTTGAATCTTTATCAACATTAAAATAACCCAAACGTTGGAACTGGAATTTATCTCCAGGTTTCACTATAGAAAGACTTGGTTCTACAAATCCTTTTACGATTTGCAAAGAGTTTGAATTCATAAAATCAAGGAAATTTTTCTCCTTATGACTGTCTGGTGCTTCGTCTATAAAAAGTCTATCATACAAACGAACTTCCGCTTCAACAGCATGCTTTATGGAAACCCAATGCAAGGTTCCGGCTACTTTTCTTTTAGAGGCTTCACTACCGCTTCCACTCAAGGAATCGGTGTCATAAGTGACGTGAATTTCTGTAATATTTCCTGCTGCATCTTTCACAACACTTTCTCCTTTAATGATATAGGCGTTTTTTAAACGTACTTCATTTCCTAAAGACAAACGGAAAAATTTGGCTGGAGCCACTTCTAAAAAGTCTTCTCTTTCTATGTATAATTCTCTCGAAAATGGTACTTTTCTAAAACCTGCATTCTCATCTTCTTGATTGTTTTCGGCATCTAAAAGTTCTTCTTTTTCTTCTGGATAATTGGTAATAACCACTTTTATCGGATCTAAAACAGCCATAACTCTAGGAGCTGTTTTGTTTAAATCTTCTCTCAAACAAAATTCCAAAAGCGAAACATCGATGATATTTTCACGTTTGGCCACACCAATAACATCGCAAAATTTACGAATCGAAGCCGGCGTATAACCTCTTCTTCTCAAACCTGAAATAGTTGGCATTCTTGGATCATCCCAGCCGTTTACTATATTTTCTTGAACCAATTGCAATAGTTTTCGCTTGCTCATTACGGTGTAATTCAAGTTCAAACGGGCAAATTCGTATTGGTTGGGTCTAACTAAAGTATCGTCATAAATTTGGTCTAAAAACCAATTGTATAATTCCCTGTGCATTACAAATTCCAAGGTGCAAATGGAATGCGAAATTTGTTCGATATAATCACTTTCGCCGTGGGCATAATCATACATTGGATAGATTTTCCAATCGTTACCTGTTCTGTGATGATGACGGTGTAAAATTCTGTACATCAAAGGATCACGCATCAACATATTGGTGGAAGCCATATCGATTTTGGCACGCAAAACGTGACTTCCTTCGGGAAAATCGCCGTTTTTCATTCCTTCAAACAAAGTCAAATTTTCTTCAACCGAACGATTTCTATATGGTCCATCCACTCCTGGTTGAGTTGGCGTTCCTTTTTGAGCCGCCATATCTTCAGAAGATTGGCTATCAACATAAGCTTTCCCTTTTTTAATCATCAAAATGGCCCAATCGTACAACTGCTGAAAATAATCGGAAGCATAACGTTCCTCGGCCCAATTGAAGCCCAACCATTGCAAATCTTCCTTGATGGCATCTACATATTCCTGCTCTTCTTTGGCCGGATTGGTGTCGTCAAAACGCAAATTGACTGGCGCATTGTACTTTAGACCCAAACCAAAATTCAAACAAATAGATTTGGCGTGGCCAATGTGTAAATATCCATTAGGTTCTGGTGGAAAACGGAAACGTAAATTGGATTGGGGAAAACCGCTTGCTAAGCTGTCTTCTATAATTTGTTCTATAAAATGAAGGGATTTTTCTTCGGTTGACATAATTTTCTAAATTGAAATGCAAATGTAAAAAAATAGATGCAGATAATAGACTTGGAGATAATAGACTTTCAATTAAATTTATTCCTATTTTTGTATAAATATTGAACGTTATGAGACAAGTTACTGTTACAATTCCAGATGAATACTATGATAATTTGATAGAATTTTTGAAGCCTATTCCTGATGCTGTTGTTGATAATAGCCAAGAAGAATACAATCGATCAATAGAAAAAATGGTTTTAGAACGTGTAAAAAATGCTAAACCAGAAGATTATGTCGATGCTAGAGAATCTGTACAAAAATTGAAACTCAAATATGGTTTTTAAAGTACAACAACAAATTCGTGCAGAATTAGAACTTGACGAAATTATTTATTATTATGAAAATATTCAAGTTGGTTTGGGAAATAGATTTTTAATTGACTATGAAAATCTAATTGATATATTAGAAACATATCCTTTTTTTGAGCAAAAATATAATATTATAAGAAAACTACCTTTCAAAAAATTTCCGTACACCATTCATTTTCAAATAGATGAATTTGAGAAAATAGTTTATATTGAATCTATATCTTGTGATTATCAAGATCCAAATACTACAAGAATAAAATTATAAAAATGGGCATCATAAAACTAAAAAACATCCGTACTTATTCCTACCACGGTTGTTTAGTTGAAGAAGGAAAAATTGGTTCAGATTATTCGGTTGACTTAGAAGTAAAAACCGATTTGCGTAAATCAGCTCTTTCGGATAATCTGGAAGATACAGTTGATTATGTGCTTTTGAACCGTATTGTCGAAGAAGAAATGGCTATAAGATCGCAATTATTAGAACACGTTGCTCACCGAATTATCAAAAGAATTTTTGATGAAGTGGCAGCTATTTCGAGAATTACCTTGGCAGTTTCAAAATTGAATCCTCCTATTGGCGGTGATGTTGAAGCAGTTACCATAGAAATGGAAGAGTATCGAAATTAAGCTAATTATGAATTTTTAAATCTTTGTAATTATTGCTTTCCTTTTTTAACTTTTTTAGTATATTTGCACACCAATAAATAATTGGCGTCGTGGCCGAGCGGCTAGGCTGGGCTCTGCAAAAGCTCCTACTCCGGTTCGAATCCGGACGATGCCTCAAGAAGAGATACAGAAATGTGTCTCTTTTTTTTATGACATTTTTAGGAAAAATATGGTTCAAATTAGGAACATTTTCTAAAACATTCAAGGAAACTTTATCCAACGTGGATAATTTCAAAAAAGGTTAGCTAATGTAAATTATTCAAATTCATATCTGAATGTTGAATATTCTCCATTATATACTTCAGTTTTATAATCGGTTTTATTTTTCTTTTCAAGTTCTATTTTTAGATTTTCATATTTAAAATTGTAATGCCTTTTATTCATAAATCCTACAGTCCTAATTGTGGGATGTTCTAAAATTTGATTAAGATTACCGTCTAAAATATTGGTGTCAACAAAACGAAAATCAATAAGGTTTGGGAATTTATTTAAAAAATCAAGGTTTTCAATAGAATCGCAAGAATTTAAACACAAAACTTTCAACTTTTTTAACTTCAATAAGCTTTCGGTAAATTTAAACTTCTTTGATTGATTGATATGTAAAAATTCTATTGTATCGCTTAATTTATCAATTTCATTGTCGTTTTCAAGTTTTAAGCAATTAAATAGTTCAAGTCGTTTCAAATTTTTAAATTTTCCAATTCCACTAAAGTCTTTGATGTTAGCATAATATAGTTCTAAATGCAACATTTTTTCAGATTCATTCAAATTATCAAATGAATTTATTTTTTGCTTTAAGCCCCAAATGATTCCGTATTCAGAATTTTCAAAATTAAAACACTCTTTTTTGTTTTTATTATCTCTAAAATCCTTAATAAAGATTTTATCTTTTTCTATTTGTTCGTACCAAATTGTATTAAATCTCCAATCCATTGTTGTTGTTTTAATGTATCAAAATATTACAGCAATTAACTTGAAAACAGAAGTTAATAGTTTTTTTAAACAATTACTTATCAATCTTCTCCAAAACATCTTTCTTTACATCTGGAAACCAACCTTGAACAATTAAAGCCACTCCAAAAATCATTAAAACAATACTGATTCCTTTCTTTATTTTAAGGATATTGGTTGGTGTCATTTTGGTTTTTAACTGCTTGGCCAATACTATTTTGATGCAATCAACCAATAAATAAGATACAATAACAGTTGTGAAAAAAGTTAACATTCTAGAGTTTTGCATTTCTAATTTGGGTCCTACTGAAATAATTACAGCCAACCAAAATCCCAATACTCCAATATTGATAATGTTAAGAAAAAAGCCTTTTATAAACAAACCTAAGTAATCTTTTTTGATAATTTCGT
>ENA-UOWE01001557-UOWE01001557.1-activated-sludge-metagenome-genome-assembly--contig:-NODE-1557-length-27896-cov-8.379261_pt1 | contig 27896 bp, 27 predicted proteins | sample MGYA00249841_ERZ761562 | MGnify/ENA primary metagenome ERZ761562 (study PRJEB28883, sample SAMN05720200) | activated sludge metagenome | isolation source: Anaerobic digester | place: Japan...
TGAGCCCGAGAGGAGAATCGAACTCCTGACCTATTCATTACGAGTGAATTGCTCTGCCGTCTGAGCTACCCGGGCTTGAGAGGGAGAATCTACCAGCGAACACCCCCGCTGCGGCCAACCGATTCAGCAAACGGGGATGAACTGGAACCCCTTGTCCCGGAGGCCCTGGATGATCCAGGGCAGGGCCAGGATCGTCTGGGTGCGGTCGCCGCCCCCGTCGTGGAACAGGAGCACGTTGCGATCCTGGGCACCGTCGACGACGCGGGTGACGAGTGACTGCCACGCCGGCTTCTTCCAGTCGAGCGTGTCGAGGGACCACATCGCGGTAGCAGCGCCCCGCTGGTTCACCAGGTCGAGGACGTGCTGGTCGTACTGCGCGTAGGGCGGGCGGAAGCACTTGACCGTGCCGGCCCCATAGGCCGCGTTCATCTGGTCGATGGAGCCGAGTACCTCGGCCTGCTGCTGGTCGGGCGGGATCTCGGCCAGGTGGGGGTGGTTGATGGTGTGGGAGCCGATGTGCATCCCAGCGGCCAGCATCTCCTTGACCTGGTCCTGGTTCGCCAGGGACTGCCGGGAGATCTGGAAGAACGTCGCCTGCACCCCCATGAACTTGAGGATGTCGAAGATCGGCTTCGTGTACTGCGAGGGACCGTCGTCGAAGGTGAAGGCCACGAACTTGCCCTTGCCGTCGAGTGCGTGGTCCTCGTGGAGGTTCTCGAACATCGAACCGGGTTGGGGCTGCCCGAACCCGATCCACGCGGCGGGCGGACGGACGACCTCGGGCCGTGGGCCGGCGGCCGTGTCGCCCTCGCCCTGATGGTCACCGGGGAGGGCCGGGGCGACGGTCGCGGGCACGATCGACTGCGGCGGCGCCGTCGTCGTCTCCGGTACGGCGGTGGTCGACTCCGGGGGCGCGGTCGTCGTCTCGGCAACGGTGGTCGTTGTGGTCTCGGCGACCGAGGTCGTGGCACGGGGGCCGATCGAGATGTTGCCGGGATCGTCGCCACAGGACGCTGCGAGCAGTGCGCACGCGCTGAGCGCAACGAGCGCGACGCGACGCTTCCGTCGCTCTCGAAGGGTGTTCGTCCGCCACTGCATCGCCGGACACTCTACGTGGGTACACGGTCACTCACACCGCACGGGCGGGCACGGATCGGCTGCCCGCGATGATTTTCGGGAAGACAGAACGTCGACATATCTGACAACCTCGGAGCCGACGGCACCGCGGTCCCACAGGAGCGACCCATGACCAGCACCCTCACTGCACCACACGCGATCGAAGCTCGCGGGTTGGTCAAGGTCTTCGGCGACACACGCGCCGTCGACGACCTCGACCTGACCATCCCGACCGGTGGCGTCTACGGCGTTCTCGGGCCCAACGGGGCCGGCAAGACCACCGTCATCCGCATGCTGGCCACGCTGCTCCGCCCCGACGGAGGCGGCGCGACCGTGTTCGGACACGACATCGTCGACGACGCCGACACCGTCCGCTCCATGGTCAGCCTGACCGGGCAGTTCGCCTCCGTCGACGAAGACCTGACCGGCATGGAGAACCTGCGGCTCCTCGCGAAGCTGCTCGGCCATCGAGGGGCCGCCGCCACCTCACGAGCGACCGAGCTCCTGACCGCCTTCGGGCTCATCGACGCGGCCGACAAGCAGGCCAAGCACTACTCCGGTGGGATGCGACGGCGCCTCGACATCGCCGCAAGCATCGTCGTCACCCCCGACCTGCTGTTCCTCGACGAACCCACCACCGGCCTCGACCCTCGGAGCCGGAACCAGGTGTGGGACATCGTGCGAGCACTCGTGGCGGCCGGCACCACCGTCCTCCTCACGACCCAGTACCTCGACGAGGCCGACCAGCTCGCCGGGCGCATTGCCGTCATCGACCACGGGAAGGTCATCGCCGAGGGCACACCCGGCGAACTCAAGGCCTCGGTCGGCGCCGGAGCACTCCACGTCCGCGTCGCCGACCCCGAACGCCGTCCCGAGGCGCAGTCGATCCTGCAGCGCCACCTCGACCGCCCGGTCGCGCTCGAACCCGACCCGGCAGCGCTGTCGGCGCGCGTCGACGACGCCGAACGGGTCGCCGCAGGGTTGTCGGCGCTGTCGCAGGCGGCCATCGACATCGCGACCTACGCCTTCGGCCAGCCGACGCTCGACGAGGTTTTCCTGGCACTCACCGGCCACACGGCCGAGTCGTCCTCCGATCCCGACCATCCCCTCGATTCCCAGCACAAGGAGGAGGCACGCTCATGACCGACACCCTCGCCCCGGACCTTGCTCCCGCCGATGTCGATTCCATCCTCTCGGCGCTCGCGTCGGGAGAGCGCCCCAAGCGCCCCAACGCGCTGTCGGTCTCCATCACCCACGGTTGGCGGGCGCTGCTCAAGATCAAGCACGTACCGGAGCAGCTGTTCGACGTCACGATCTTCCCGATCATGATGACGCTGATGTTCACCTACCTGTTCGGGGGTGCGCTCGCAGGATCGACCAAGGCGTACCTGCAGTTCTTCCTGCCGGGCATCCTCGCCCAGTCGGTGCTGTTCATCACGATGTACACCGGCGTCGGGCTCAACGTCGACCACGAGAAGGGCATCTTCGACCGGTTCCGGTCGTTGCCGATGTGGCGGCCGTCCGCGATCGTCGGTCCGCTGCTCGGCGACGCCGTCCGCTATTCGATCGCTTCGACCGTCATCATCGTGATGGGTCTGATCCTCGGGTTCCGACCCGACGGCGGGGTCGTCGGCGTGGTGGCGTCGGTCCTGTTGCTGCTCGTCTTCGCGTTCAGCCTGTCGTGGATCTGGACGATGTTCGGATTGATCCTCCGCACCGAGAAGTCGGTGATGGGCATGAGCATGATGCTGCTGTTCCCGCTGACGTTCGCCAGCAACATCTTCGTCAGTCCCGACACCATGCCGGGATGGCTGAAGGCGTTCGTCGACGTGAACCCGATCAGCTGGCTCGTCACGTCGGTCCGTGGGCTCATGCACGGCGAGGCGTCCGGGAGCGACATCGGCAAGACGCTGATCGCCTGTGCCGTGCTCGTCGCCGTCTTCGCCCCGCTCACGATGCGCGCGTACCGCAACAAGGCGTGAGCCGGCCGGGGTCCCGCGGCCCCGGCGCGGTCAGATGACCCCGCGCTCGCGCAGACCGGCACGGGTCTCGTCGTCGAGCCCCAGCAACTCGGTGAGCACCTCGTCGGTGTGCTCGCCGAGCTCGGGTCCGACCCAGCGCACCTCGCCGGGGGTGTCGCTCAGCTTCGGGACGACGTTCTGCATCGGGAAGTCGCCGAGCAACGGGTGCACCATCGTGACGATCGCCTCGCGGGCGGCGAAGTGCGCATCGGCCAGCATGTCGGGCGCCGTGTAGATCTTGCCGTTGGGCACCGAGTGCTCGTTGAGCACGGCTTCGAGTTCGGCCGACGTGAGCGTCCGGGTCCAGTCGCCGAGGAGGTCGTCGAGCTCGCTCTGGTGTTCGCCCCGGGCGTTGTGGGTGGCGAACCGCTCGTCGTCGCCGAGCTCCGGGCGGCCCATCGCGACGGCCAGTCGCCGCCACACCGTGTCCTGGTTGCCGCTGATCAGATGTTCGCCGTCCGCGGTCGGATACGCGTTCGCCGGGGCGACGTTGGGCAGGATCGAGCCGGTTCTGGGTCGAACGTACCCGGCGATCGTGTACTCGGGGATCAGCGACTCCATCACGCCGAGGACGGCCTCGTACAACGCCGAGTCGACGATCTGCCCGGCGCCGGTGTTCGAACGCGAGTGCAGGGCCACCAGTGTGCCGACGCAGGCGAAGATGGCGGCGAGCGTGTCGCCGATCGAGATGCCCGCTCGCGCCGGCGGCCGATCGGGTTCGCCGATGACGCCGCGGAGGCCACCCATCGCCTCGCCGATCGCGCCGTACCCCGGACGGTCGGCGTACGGTCCGGTCTGGCCGTAGCCCGACACCCGCACGACGATCAGCCGCGGGTTCAGCGCCATGAGGTCACTCGGGGCGAGGCCCCACCGCTCGAGCGTCCCGGGACGGAAGTTCTCGATGAGGATGTCGGCATCGGCGACGAGCCGGCGAACGATCTCCTGACCCTCGGCCTCACGAAGGTTGAGCGTGACCGAGCGCTTGCCTCGGGCCACGACCGGCCACCACAGCGAGGTGCCGCCGGCCTTCTCGCGGCCCCACTCCCGCATCGGGTCGCCCTGACCCGGCGGTTCGATCTTGATCACGTCGGCACCGAAGTCCGCCAGGAGCTGGCCGCAGAACGGTCCCGCGAGCAATTGACCCATCTCGATGACCCGCAGGTCGTGCAGTGGCCCGCTCATCGCATCACCGGGCGAGCGGCGTGGTGGCCACGAATTCGGCCACCGCTCGGCAGTAGTCGACGATCTCGGATCGCTCGATCGGACGGTCGGCGACGATCCAGTGCAGGACGGCCTCCTCGGCGAGCGCGATCCAACTGCGCAGGGCGATCCGCTGGCGTTGCGTCGGCTCGTCGATGCCGAACGCCGTGGCCATGAGGTCGACCACACCGTCACGAGCGAACTCGAACACCTCCGACAGCTTGGGGTGGTAGCCGGCGGTGCGGGCGAGGGCCACGTAGGCGGCGGGGTGACGTTCGATGTACGCGACGGCGGCATCCAGCCCCGCGGTGATCGGCGTTCCCGCTGGCGCCGCTGCGGTGACGGCGTGGGCGATCGCCTCCAGCAGATCCTCGGCTGCGCTCCGGAGGACGGCGGCCTGCAGATCGAGGTGGGTTGGGAAGTAGTAGTACACGAGGGCCTTCGAGACTCCGGCCTCTCGAGCCACCGACGCAGCGTCGAGCGCGTCGAGGGAGCCGCCGGCCACGACGGCGATCGCAGCCGCGACGAGCTCAGCGCTGCGATCGCTGCGAGCGCCGACATTGGCGCGGTCGTTCGCCCGTTCCGTCGTCGCTGCCACGGGCGCCACAATACTTGACCACTGGTCAATCGGGTTCTACGTTTGACCAATGGTCAAGGATCCCGCATCGACGGACTGGCACACCCGATTCGATCACTACGACCCCGCCTACGCCGCCGATCCGTTCACCGTCTGGTCGGCGTTGCGCACCGACTGCCCGATCGCCCGGTCCGAGCGCTTCCGCGGCATGTGGGTACCGACGCGACACGCCGACATCGAAGCCATCGCCCGCGACACCACACACTTCTCGTCGCGCAGCCCGCTGGTCGCACAGTTCGGTTCGATGAGCGACTTCGGCTTCGTGGTGCCACCGATCTCGTCGGATCCGCCGTACCACACCGCGTTCCGCCAGCTCCTTCTCCCGTTCTTCTCGCCGCGACGCATCGAGGCGATGGGCCCGATCGTCACCGACCTCTGCGACGCACTCATCGACGACTTCGCCGGCGACGGCGGCACGATCTCCTTCGACGCGGCGCAGCAGTACGCGCAGCACATCCCGGTGCACGTGATCGCCCGCATGCTCGGTGTGCCCGACGCGGACGGCGAGCTGTTCCGGAAGTGGGTGCACGAGATGCTGGAGCTCGCGCCGACCGATCTGGATGTAGCGATCAGCGCGCTCACCGAGTTCTACCTGTACTTCGAGGCCCAGATCGCCGAGCGCCGCACGGCACCCGGCGACGACCTCATCAGCTTCCTGATCAGCGCCGAACTCGACGGGCGCCCCCTGACCGACAACGAGGTGTTCGGGGGATGCCTCCTCTTGCTGATCGCCGGGATCGACACCACGTGGAGCGCGATCGGATCGACGATCTGGCACCTGGCCCAGCACCCCGAAGAACAACGTCAGCTCCGCGACGACCCCGCGCTGTGGTCCGACGCGCTGGAGGAGTTCCTCCGGGCCTACGCCCCGGTGACCATGGCCCGAGAGGTGGTCGAGGACGTCACGTTGGGTGGGTGTCCCATGCACCAGGGCGACCCGGTGCTGCTCCCGTTCCCGGCGGCCAACCGGGATCCCGAAGCGTTCGACGACCCCGACGCGATCCGCCTCGACCGGCAGCCCAACCGTCATCTCGCGTTCGGCGTCGGCATCCACCGTTGCCTCGGTTCACACCTCGCGCGCCTCGAGGTGCGGATCGCCGGCGAACGTCTGCTCGCCCGCGTACCCGAGTTCCGTCTCGCAGACCCGTCGGCCGTGACGTGGTCGGTCGGCCAGGTCCGCGGTCCGCGACGCCTGGCCCTCCTCGCCTGAACGGCGGGTCAGGCGACGGCGAACCAGGCCGGGCGCGACGACTCGCAGGCGGCGACGAACGCCGGGAGGAGATCGGCCTGCTCGGGCTCGAGTGACACCTCGCAGCTGAAGTACTTGTCGGCACCGTCGTCCCACCGCAGCACCAAGGCCACCGCCTCGTCCTCGGTCGAGTTCGTGACGACGACGCCCTCCGATCCGGCGATCGGCGCCTCGGCCGCTCCCGGATGGGAGGAGAAGAACTGGGTCAGGAATCCGGACTCGCCACGGAGGCGCTCGTCCCAATCGGTTGCCTCGCACGTGCCGTCGCAACCGGCCCCCGCCTCGATCGACGTGAAGATGCTGATACCCGAGTCGGCGGGCGGCGAGAACTCGACGTTGAACCCGGTGTCGCTCGTCCAACCTTCGGGCACGACCATCGACGCGAGGTATTCGCTGTCGTCGTCGAGGTCGGCGCTGACGACCTGGAACGCGATACCACTCCCCGCAGGAAGCGCAGCGTTGGCCGCATCGGCGGTGATGTCGGGGTACTGCGCCGGGTCCACTCCCTCGGCGAGCGTGGTCGTCGTCATACCGTCGCCGGCACCGAGGAACATGGCGCCCAGGAGCATCTGGGCGAGCGCACCTTCGATACCGCACTGGTCCTCGGCGTAGATCCCGAGGCCGAACAACGGGCCGAACAGGGCGTCCTGATCAGCACTGTCCATCGACTCGGGGTCCACCGCCGCCAACGCTGCGAGCGGCTCGCGATGTGACTCCGGAGCGATGTCGGCGAGTGCCGCGATCTCCTCGGCGCCCCCGTCGTCGGTCGAGAATCCCGCCTCGATGCCGTCGCAGTAGTCGGCATCCTTCGGTGCCGACGCCATCTCCGACGCGGTCGCGATCCCGCCGATCACCGCCGACCCCTCACTCGATCCGCACTGCTCCTCGATGTCGGCGGCGAACTCGCGGAGCTGCTCCGCGACACCGTCCTTCGTGAGCGACGCGACGAGACCGTCGATCGAGCCGTCGTCGTTGTCGCCCATCGCGTCCATCGACGTGCCGAACTCGGCGATGGCCGTCGCCGCGTCCCGGTACCGGTCCGGCATCGACTCGACGAACTTCTCGTCCGGCCCGTCCTCGGACTCGAAGACGGCGCACTGGTCGGCGTCGAACGTCGCGGCACCACCGGGCGCTTTCGACGATCCGATCGTGATGGCTCCGTCGTCACCACCGCCACACGCGGTGAGCAGGAGGGACGCAGCGAGGACGGGGATGAAGCGGACGCGCATGGCATCCAGGGTAACGACGCAACCTGTGAATTCCTGTGAACCATTCGGACGCCGGTGCGTCCCGGCCGATCCATGTCCTGACACGAACCAGTCGGTGGGCCAGCCCGACGCTTCCCCCTCCAGGAGTCCACATCCCATGATCAGCTCGATCACCTCCGGTGCCAGCGCTCTCGACCTGGCCACCCTGCAACGACTGAGTTCGACCGCTACGAGCTCGACGAACACCGACGAGACAGCTCGGTCGGGTCGTACCGGCGGGCACCGCCCGCCGGGGCCCCCACCCGAGGCAATCGAATCCGCCGCCAAGGCGCTCGACATGAGCGAGTCCGACGTCCGAGACGCGCTCGCCGGCGGTTCGACCCTCGAAGACCTGGCCACGTCGAAGGGCGTGTCGAAGGACGACCTCCTTGCCGCAGTGACCGACGGGCTCGCCGCCGGTGCCGCCAAGCACGGACGACAGCTCAGCGCCGACCAGATCACCGAGTTCGCCACGCACCTGATCGACGGCACGCAGCCGCCCCCACCGACCGGTGGCGCCGCTGGTGGCGCCGATTCCGACCTGACCGCCAGTGGGCTCCGTGGAGTCGACACCGGCGCGGGTCACACCCGAGGGCACCACGGTCCCCCGCCCGGCACGTCGATCGAGGACGACAACACGTCCACAACGGGCGCCAGTGCCACCGCCGGTGCACAACGGGCGTACCAGGCGTTCACCGCCGAGCAGTTGTTGGCGTCGCTCTCGACCGGTCAACTCGCCGACCTGGCCGCCTGAGCCGGGCGCTACGCCCGAAGGACGTACCCGGCACCCCGCACGGTGACGATGCTCGGCCCGCCCAGCGGGCCGAGCTTCCGGCGGAGGTAGCTGACGTACGTCTCGACGGCGTTCGTCCGCCCTCCGAAGTCGTAGCGCCACACCTGGTCGAGGATGTCGGCCTTGGACAGGACCCGCTCGGCGTTGATCGCCAGGAGACGCAGCAGGCGGAACTCCGTCGGCGACAGGTGCACCTCCTGTCCGGCGACGACGACCCGCTCGCGACGGCGATCGAGCTCGAGTGTCCCGACCGACACCGTCGACTCGCCGCCCGTGCCTCCCTCGACCGCTGCAACCAGCGCGTCGAGATCGAGCGGTCGTGCCAGAACGACCGCGGCGCCAGGGCGGCGCCGATCGGCCTGATCGCCCACGATCACGACCTGGCGTACGGGGTCGCCCGACCGTACGAGACGGTCCCGGAACCGGGTCGCGTCCTCCGGTCCGATGTCGACGGTCAGCACCACGACGTCGGGACCGAACCCGTCGAACAACAACTCGGCGTCGTTGCTCGACGCGACGACCCTGACGTCGTGGCCGACGAACGTGAGCGCCATCCGATGCAACTCGCGGGTGAGCGGGTCGGGATCGACGATGAGGACACGGCGGTTCACGACCGCCAGGATCGCCGCCCAGACTGGGGGCGCGCTGGGTTGCTCCTGGGAATTCCCTCCGAGCGCGTTCGATGCGGCCGATGCGGGGTACCGTCGGACGTGCTCGCGTTCACCTGTGACAACTGCGGACAGCTGGTCTTCTTCGACAACACGGCGTGCCTGGCATGCCTCGCGCCGCTCGGGGTCATCCCCGGCAGCGGTGTCATCACGCTTCAACCCGACGACCACGATCCGTCCCGGTACCGGCGGTTCACCGATCCCGAGGGCATCTGGTGGCGTCGATGTGTCAACGCATCCACGACGATGTGCAACTGGCTCGTGCCCGATACCGAACCCGGCGACCGGTGTCGGAGCTGCGAGCTGACCCGGACGCTGCCCGACGCGTCCGACGTCGAGGCGCAGCACGCGTTGACCGTTGCCGAGGCGGCCAAGCGCCGCCTGCTCTTCCAGCTCGACTCGCTGGGGATGCCGGTCGTGAGCCGCAGCGTCGACCCCGCCCACGGGCTGGCGTTCGACCTGCTGTCGAGTCGCTACACCCACGTCACCACCGGTCATGCCGACGGTGTCATCACGATCGATCTCGCCGAGTCCGACGACGCCCATCGCGAGTGGCTCCGCAAGACGATGGGCGAGTCGTACCGCACGATGTTGGGCCATCTGCGCCACGAGATCGGTCACTACTACTGGATGCTCTTCACCCAGGATGACCCCGACGTGTTGGCTCGCATCCGCGAGCAGTTCGGTGACGACACGGCCGACTACCAGGCTGCGCTCGACCGGCACTACGCCGGCGGCCCGCCGCCGGGGTGGGAGGAGCACTACGTCAGCAACTACGCCACCACCCACCCCTGGGAGGACTGGGCCGAGACGTTCGCCCACTACCTCCACATCCGCGGCACGCTCCAGACGGCGGCCGCGTACGGCGTCTACATCGAGGGCCCTGCGGCCCTTCGCAACAGCCCGACGTCGAACCGGTTTCGGAGCGACCCGGCCCACGCGGTCGCGAACGCGTCCTTCGAGGTCCTGATGAAGGACTGGGTTCCCCTGACCTACGCCCTCAACGAGATCAACCGGGCGATGGGCAAGGACCGGCTCTACCCGTTCGTGCTGCGCCCCAACGTCGTCGAGAAGCTGTCGTTGGTCCACGATCTCTGCGTTGCCGCGGCGACTGCGACCAAGGCCGCCGAAGCAGCCACCCTGCAAAGCAGCGTCTGACCGACCCCGGCTACCGCCGCCGCGGGAGCGACACGAAGAGGGCCTGCAACGCCAGCTCCTCGTTGGGGTTGAACTGGAGGTGGTCGGTGAGTTCGCCGACCAGACGGGCAGCGTCGAGGTAGGTCTGCGGCTCGGTCGCCGCGACCGTGCGGTACCCGTCCATCAACGCGGCGAGGCCGGCGCGCAGCTCGTCCATCCGGATGCGGCGCTTCTCGCGGTTGTGGCGCGCCTCGACTTCCTTCAGCGCGGTCTTCCGCTGCCCGAGCTTCTCGGCCTGTTCGACGAGCTCCTCCATTTCCGCCGCCTGCATCGCCGCCAAGGGTGCGAGCACCTCCTCGACGCGGCGGATCACCTCGGCGGCCAGGCGGGCAGCGGCCGAGCCCGTGCCGTCGAGCCGCTCCGGAAGCGAGAACCAGAAGTTGCGGCGGTCGACGACCTGCTCGTCGGTCGCCAGCAGCCGAGCGCGGCCCAGGTCGCCGCCCGATCCGACGGCTGCTGCCTCGGCGACGTCGGCGGGGGCGCCTTCGAGACGAAGGCGTTCCTCGATCACCTTGCGGCTGAGGTGCGGGAACTCGAATGTCACGCACCGCGAGGCGATGGTCACGAGGTCGGGGGTGACCTCGTCGGCGACCACGATGAAGATCGTGCCGGCGGGCGGCTCCTCGATCGACTTGAGCAGCATCGGTGCGGCGACGGTGACGAGGTGGAACTCGGTCAGGATCAGCACCTGCAGATCGCCTTCGGGCGGGCGCATCTGTGCCTGCCGGACGATCTCACGCGCCTGCGCTGCGAGGATCGATGCGCCGACGCGCTCGACGACGATGACCGCCGGGTGATGATCGGCCGCCGCGAGGCGACGGTGCCGCTCCGCTTGCTCGGGGGTGGCACCCCGGCTGAGGATCTCGGCCGCGAACGCCCGTGCCGCAGCCATGGTCCCGACTCCGGGTGGACCCACGAACAGGTACGCGTGGGTCGGGTCGGCGGCGGCGGATCGCAGTTGCGCGACGATCTCGTCCTGCCCGACGACTGCCTCCCAGAGGTCGAGCTCCGTCTCCAGGGCCGTCTCGGTCATGCTCGCTCCATCACTCGGACTCCATCACGGGTTCGACGGCCGCCCACACGGCACGAGCGACCCCGTCGACGGTCCCGGTGCCGTCGATGACCACCCACCGCTCGGGCTCCGCCAGCGCCTGTGCCAGGAAGCCGTCGCGTACGGCGCGGTGGAACTCGTCGCCGGCCTGTTCGAACCGGTCGAGTTCGCGGACCAAGCGGGTTGCGGCGGCATCGGGGTCGACGTCGAGCAGCACCACGAGATCGGGCCACAGCTCCTCGGTCGCCCACGCCGAGATGTCGCGAACCCGCTGCGGATCGAGACCCCGGCCATGGCCCTGGTACGCGACCGACGAGTACGTGTAGCGGTCGCACACGACGTGTCGGCCGGCGGCGAGAGCGGGGCGGATCAGCTCGGCCGCGTGCTGGGCACGGTCGGCAGCCATCAGCAACGCCTCGGCGCGCGGGGCGAGGGCGACCGTGCCGGTGTCGAGCAGGATGGCGCGTAATGCCGCCCCGATGTCGGTCCCGCCGGGCTGACGGGTGAGGACGGCGTCGAGGCGGTCGGCGAGGATCGCCGCCTGCGTCGACTTACCCGAACCCTCGCCGCCTTCGAAGACGATGAACCGCCCGGTCATGTCAGTTCCTCAGACCCGGCTGCCACGGTGTCGCGCCGTCGGGCACGTCCCACGCGAACAGCCGACGGATCGATGCTGCGCGACGCGAGCGTCGCGGCGACCAGGATCAGCAGGCCGCCGAACCACAGCGTGACGCGAACGCCCGGCAATCCGTACTCCACGCCGAACCATCGCACACCCGGCGTACCCAACGCGGTGCGGCCGCCGATCCACCGCTTCATCAGTGGGTCGAGCACCGACGAGATCGTCGGGCCGGCCACCATCGCGACCAGGACGGCCAGGCGTACGAGTGTCAGGAACGTGTTGAACGTCCGGCCCCGCATGTCGTCGACGGTGTTCTCCTGCAAGAGGGTGTATCCCAGCACGTACACCGCTCCTGCGCCCAACCCCAGACCGAACACCCCGACCGCCGATAGCCAGAACGTCGACATGCTGATGCCGAACAGGATCGAGCCGCCCGCGAAGAAGAGCGCTCCACAGAACACCTTCTCCTTCGGGAGCTTCTTCTGGAAGGCGGTGAGGAGACCGACACCCAAGGCGACACCGCATCCCAACGCCGTGATGTAGAGCGGGAACTTGTCGACGTCGCCCACGATGTTCTTCGCGAACGTGGGTCCGAGCGGGACCAGCATGGCGCCACCGAGCAGGCCGGCGGCCAGCCCGACATTCACGGCACGCACGATCGGGTTGACGACGACCTCCTTCCATCCCTCGCGGACCTCCGCCAGGACGGCCCGGATGCCCGACGGCGCGTCGCTTTCCTCGACGGTACCGACGCGCTCGTGAACCGGCTCGGCCTTCGTGCGGATCAGTGTGCGGACGATCACGAACGCCGCCACGTAGGTGAGCGCGTTGAAGTAGAAGGCGAGGGTCTGGGTGCTCCCGATATCGCGACCGAACCCGAGGGGACCGAGCCACTCGACATGGGCGAGCCGGTCGTTGCCGGCCTTCAACAGCGTCTGGGCGACACCGGCGAGCGGCATCGTTCCGTAGGCGGCGAGAATGCCGAGCGAGTTGGCCGAGGTCAGACGGTCACGCGGGACCAATACCGGCACCAGCGCTTCCTTCGCCGGGGCGAAGAGCAGCGTGAACACCTCGAGCAGCAGCGACGCGACGATCAGGTGCCACAGCGTCGTCGCGAACGGCAGGGCGCAGAACACCAGTGCCCGGGCCAGGTCCGCGATCCGCATCAGCAGCTTTCGGTCGTACCGATCGACCAGGACCCCCATGAACGGGCCGAGGAAGAAGCTCGGAGCGACGCGAGCCGTGAGCACCAGCGCGGTCGCAGCCTCCGGACGATTGCTGATGTTCGCTGCGAGGGCGGTCACGGCGAAGAGCCCGACCCAGTCGCCGAACGCGCTGATCAGCTGGGAGATCCAGAGCCAGAAGAACTCGATCGACCCGAACCAACGGACGCGCAGAGGCTCACCGAGGGTCGCCGTCACTGCGACCGACCCGTGCTCACCTGTCAGAACGGCTCGTCGCCGGCCGAGGCGATGAAGGCGTCGGCGACGGCCTTCGGGGTGACGGCGGCGGTCGCCGACTTCTTCGCCGGCGCCTTCTTGGCCGCAGCTTTCTTCTTGGCGGGGGCCTTCTTGGCGGCAGCCTTCTTCTTGGCTGGCGCCCTCTTCGCGGGGGCCTTCTTCGCTGCCGCCTTCTTCGGGGCGGGCGCCTTGGCTCGACGGTCCGCCAACAACTCGAGGGCGCGCTCCATCGTGAGCTCCTCGACGATGTCGCCCTTGCGCAGCGAGGCGTTGGTCTCGCCGTCGGTCACGTACGGACCGAACCGGCCGTCCTTGACGACGATCGGCTTGCCGCTGTCGGGGTCGGGGCCGACCTCCTTGAGCGGACCCTTGACCGCTTGACCGCGGCGCCGCTTCGGCTCGGCCAGGATCCGCAGCGCCTCGTCGAGGGTCAGGGTGAGCAGCTGCTCCTCGTCCTCGATCGACCGGGAGTCGGTGTCCTTCTTGATGTAGGGCCCGAACTTGCCGTTCTGTGCCGTGATCTCGACACCGTCGGCGGGGTCGACGCCGACCACCCGCGGAAGGCTCAGCAGTTCGAGCGCGTCCTCGAGCGTGATCCGCTCGACGGTCATCGTCTTGAAGAGGGACGCCATCTTCGGCTTGAAACCGGTCTCGTCGTCGTGCTGACCGAGCTGCACGTACGGACCGAACCGGCCGTTCTTCACGAAGATCGGCAGGTTCTCGGTCGGGTGGATGCCGAGCTGGCGTTCCTTCGGGGTTGCCAGCAGCTCGAGACACTTCTCGACGGTCAGCTCGTCCGGCGAGATGTCGTCGGGGATGTTCGCCGTCTCGTCCTCGTGCTGGAGATACGCGCCGTACCGGCCGACACGGGCGACGATCGGCACACCGTTGGCATCCGCGCCCAACACGATCGAGTTGACGTCGCGGGCGTCGATGCCCTCGATGTCGGAGGTGAGCGCCTTGAGGCCGGGCCGTGCCGACGCCGGATCGCCGTCACCGGTCGTGCCGAAGTAGAAGCGGGAGAGCCAGGGCTCGGCGTCCGCCTTGCCACCGGCGATCTGGTCGAGGTCGTCCTCCATGTGCGCGGTGAGGGCGTAGTCGACGAGGTCGGGGAAGTGCCGTTCCAGCAGGGTGACGACAGCGAAGGCGACGAAGCTGGGGACCAGCGCCGAGCCCTTCTTGCGCACGTACCCGCGGTCCTGGATCGTCGAGATGGTCGACGCGTAGGTCGACGGCCGGCCGACGCCGATCTCCTCCATACGCTTGACGAGGGACGCTTCGGTGTACCGCGGCGGCGGCTGCGTTTCGTGGCCCTTGGCCGCGAGCTCCAGTGATCGGGCGGCGTCGCCTTCGGCCATCTCGGGCAGGATGCGTTCCTGGTCCTCGAGCTCGGCGTCGGGATCGTCGGCGCCCTCGACGTAGGCCCGCAGGAAGCCGGGGAACGTGATGGTCTTGCCGCTCGACGCGAACAGGGCCTGACGACCGTCGGTCGCGTCGACCTCGAGCCGGACGGCGACGCTCTCGCCGCGGGCGTCGGTCATCTGGGAGGCGATGGTGCGCTGCCAGATCAGCTCGTAGAGGCGGAACTCCTGGCTGCCGAGTTCGGACCGGACCTCGTCGGGCGAACGGAACGTATCGCCGGCGGGGCGGATGGCCTCATGGGCCTCCTGCGCGTTCTTGACCTTCTTGGAGTACAGCCGCGGGGCGTCGGGGAGGTACGCAGCGCCGTACTTCTCGGAGATCTGGGAACGAGCCGCGTTGATCGCCGTCTCCGACAGCGTCGTCGAGTCGGTTCGCATGTACGTGATGAAGCCGTTCTCGTACAGGCGCTGCGCCAACGACATGCACTGGCTCGAGCTGAAGCGGAGCTTGCGACCGGCCTCCTGCTGCAGCGTCGACGTCATGAACGGCGCGTACGGCTTGCGGGTGTAGGGCTTGCGTTCGACCGACCGCACACGGACGGGCTGATCGGTGAGCGCGGTGCGGAGCTGGGCGGCGTCGGTCTCGCTCAGGAGCAGGGCGTCGGCCTTGGTGAGGCGGCCGGATTCGTCGAAGTCCTTGCCGGTCGCGACGCGGGCGCCGTCGACCTCGAGGAGCGAGCCGGCGAACGGCGTCTGGTCCCTCGGGGCACCGGTGGGGTCGTTGCCGGTCAGCTGGAAGGTCGCGTCGAGGTCCCAGTACGAGGCGGTGACGAACCGCATGCGCTCACGTTCCCGCTCCACCACGATGCGGGTCGCAACCGACTGCACGCGGCCGGCCGAGAGCCGCGGCATGACCTTCTTCCACAGCACCGGACTGACCTCGTAGCCGTAGAGGCGGTCGAAGATGCGTCGAGCCTCCTGCGCGTCGACCAAGCGACGGTCGAGCTCGCGGGGGTTGTCGATGGCGTGTTGGATCGCGTCGGGCGTGATCTCGTGGAAGACCATGCGCTTGACGGGCACGCGGGGGTTGAGCACCTCGAGCAGGTGCCAGGCGATGGCCTCTCCCTCGCGATCCTCATCGGTTGCGAGATAGAGCTCGTCGGCGTCCTTCAACAACTCCTTCAGGTGCCGCACCTGGTCCTTCTTGTTGGGCGACACCACGTAGAGCGGTTTGAAGTGGTTCTCGGTGTCGACACCGAGGCTCGCCCACTTCACACCTTTATATGAAGGTGGGATCTCGGCCGCCTTCGACGGGAGATCGCGGATGTGACCCACCGACGACTCGACGACGAAGTCGTCGCCCAAGAAGCGCCCGATCGTGCGCGCTTTGGCCGGTGACTCGACGATGACGAGGGGGTTGCCCATGGGGGACACTCAAGACGCCGACGTGTAGCGGTGTCAAACATCCCCAGAACAAAGGTGAATCGGCGCGTCCACTCCGCGCCGGCCCGAAGCGTCGCCGTCGACGGCGCAACCGATACTGTCCTGATGGGCCAAGCCGCGTTCGGCACCTGGCCGATCGCGCACGAACGACCCACTCCGGAGACGCCATGGATTTTCAACTGAGCCCGACCGCTCTCGCGTTGCAGGACAAGCTTCTCGCCTTCATGGACGAATGCGTCTATCCCGCCGAGGCGGTCTACGAGGAGCAGATGGCCGCCCTCGGCGACCCCCACGCCCATCCCCAGATCGTCGAGGACCTCAAGGCCGAGGCCCGCACCCGCGGGTTGTGGAACCTCTTCCTCCCCCACGAGACCCAGTGGACCGAAGGCCTGTCGAACCTCGACTACGCCCCGCTCGCCGAGATCACCGGTCGGTCGATCCACCTGGCGCCCGAGGCCCTCAACTGCGCTGCGCCCGACACCGGCAACATGGAAGTCCTGACGATGTTCGGGACCGACGCCCAAAAGGAGCAGTGGCTCCAGCCGCTGCTCGAGGGCGAGATCCGGTCGGCCTTCGCCATGACCGAGCCCGACGTTGCCAGCTCCGACGCCACCAACATCCAGCTCTCCATCGTCCGCGACGGCGACGAGTACGTCCTGAACGGGCGCAAGTGGTGGATCTCGGGCGCAGCGTCGGACCGCTGCAAGATCTTCATCGTGATGGGCAAGACCGACCCGACGGCGTCGCGTCACCTCCAGCAGTCGATGATCCTCGTCCCCCGCGACACGCCCGGCCTCACCGTCGTCCGTGACCTGCCCGTGTTCGGCTACCAGGACCGGGAAGGCCACGTCGAGCTCCGGTTCGAGGACGTCCGGGTGCCGGTCGAGAACATCATCGCCGAGGAAGGGGCCGGTTTCATGATCGCCCAGGCCCGCCTCGGGCCCGGCCGCATCCACCATTGCATGCGCTGCATCGGCATCGCCGAGCGTGCGCTCGAGCTGATGTGCCGCCGCGTCACCGACCGTGTGGCGTTCGGTCGACCGCTGGCCGAACAAGGGGTCATCCGCGAGTGGATCGCCGACTCCCGCATGGAGATCGAGCAGGCTCGCCTCCTCACCTTCAAGGCAGCGTGGCTGATGGACACCGTCGGCAACAAGGGTGCCGCCGTGGAGATCTCGTCGATCAAGGTCGTCGTGCCGAACATGGCGCTCCGAGTCGTCGACCGCTCCATCCAGGCGCACGGCGGCGGCGGAGTGAGCGACGACTTCCCACTCGCTCGCATGTACGCCGGGCTCCGCACCCTCCGGTTCGCCGACGGGCCCGACGAGGTCCACCGCCGCCAGGTCGCTCGCACCGAGCTGGGGCGCTACTCCTGATGACACCGGTCACCTCTGAGGCTCGTCGTCGATCGTTCCGGTACCGGCCCAGGTGACCCGCGACGGCCTGACCGCCGCCGAGGTCGAGGACCGCGTACGCCGCGGCCTCGTCAACGAGGTGCCGCCCGCCCCGTCGCGGACGGTCACCGAGATCCTGCGCGCCAACGTGCTGACGAGGTTCAACGCCCTCATCGGCCTGCTCGTGGTGATCGTGCTCGCGTCGGGTTCGCCCCAGGACGCGCTGTTCGGCGGCGTCATCATCGCCAACTCGGTGATCGGCATCATCCAGGAGGTCAGGGCGAAGCGCACACTCGATCAGCTGGCAGTGCTGTCGGCGCCGGCGGCGCACGTCGTCCGCGACGGCAAGGTCGTGGAGATGAGCGTCGACCACATCGTGCTCGACGACGTCATCGAACTCCGGCCCGGCGGCCAGGTCGTGGCCGATGCCGAGGTGATCGAGTCCGACGCGCTCGAGATCGACGAATCGCTCCTCACTGGCGAGGCCGACCCCGAGGTGAAGTCGCCGGGCTCCGAGCTCTTCTCCGGCAGCTTCGTCGTGACCGGGTCCGGGCGCGCCCGAGTCACCAAGGTCGGCGCCGATGCCTACGCCGCGAAGCTCGCCGAGGAGGCGCGACGTTTCTCGCTGGCCAACAGCGAGCTGCGGACCTCGATCGACAAGATCGTCACCTGGGTGTCGTGGGCGCTGATTCCCGCAGCGATCGGGCTCGTGTGGTCGCAGCTGCGCCAGCCCGGCAAGTCGGTCGGCGACGCGCTCGTCGCCGCGGTCGCCGGCATGGTCGGCATGGTGCCCGAGGGCCTGGTCCTGCTCACGAGCGTGGCGTTCGCGGTCGGCGTCGTTCGCCTCGCCAAGCGTCGGACCCTCGTGCAGGAACTCCCGGCGGTCGAGATCCTGGCCCGGGTCGACGTGGTCTGCCTCGACAAGACCGGCACCATCACCGAAGGCACGATGGTGGTCGACCGCCTCGAATGCGTCTCCGACGAGTACGACGCGACCTCGATCGACAACGCGCTCGCGGCGATCGCGTGGGCGGACCCGAACCCGAATCCGACCCAACAGGCGCTCGCCGACCGCTACGCCGAAGCGCCGCTCGACTGGACCCGCGTGGGCGGCGTTCCCTTCTCGTCGGCTCGCAAGTGGAGCGCCACCGGGTTCGAGCACCACGGTTGGTGGCTGTTCGGTGCACCCGAGATGATCCTGGCCGAGTCGGCGTTCGCCGCCGTTGCCGACCGCGTGTCGGCTGCAGCGGAAGACGGCCTCCGCGTCCTGCTCCTCGCACACTCCTCGGAGGCGATCGACGCTGACGCCGACGGGCTCCCCGACGACCTGGGCGCCGTCGCCCTCGTCATGCTCACCGACAAGATCCGCCCCGACGCCAGCGCAACGCTCGAGTACTTCGCCCAGCAGGGGGTGACGCTCAAGGTGATCTCGGGCGACAACCCGGCGACGGTCGCCGCTGTCGCGGCACGGGCGGGCCTCGCCGGTGCCGAGTCGGCCGTCGACGCCCGCACCCTTCCCGACGACCCCGAGGCACTCGCCGAAGCGGTCGAGGCAACGACGGTGTTCGGCCGCGTCAGCCCCCACCAGAAGCGGGAGATGGTGAAGGCGTTGCAGTCACGGGGCCACACCGTTGCGATGACCGGCGATGGCGTCAACGACGTGCTGGCTCTCAAGGACGCCGACTGCGGCATCGCCATGGCCTCGGGGTCGGAGGCCACCCGCGCCGTGGCCCAGATCGTCCTCCTCGACAGTTCGTTCGCCGGCCTCCCCGCCGTCGTGGCCGAGGGCCGTCGGGTCATCAACAACCTCCAGCGTGTCGCCGGCCTCTACCTCACCAAGACGACCTACGCCGTGATCTTCGCCTTCGTGACCGGAGCGCTGGCGCTCGACTTCCCATTCCTCCCGCGACATCTGACCCTCATCAGCACCCTGTGCATCGGTGTGCCGTCGTTCCTCCTGGCCCTGGCGCCGAACACCGACCGGGTGCGTGGCGACTTCCTCCGGCGAGTCGCACGCGACTCGGTCCCGTTCGGCGTCATCTGCGCGGTCGCCACCCTCGTCACGTACGTGGTGGCCCGGCGCCACTACACCCCCGCCGATCCGCAGAGCCTCGCGCTGATGGAACAGCAGACCGCCGCCACGATGACGCTGGCCGGCTGTTCGTTGATCGTGCTGCTGCGCAACGCCCGCCCGCTCGTCGGCTGGAAGTTGGCGCTCGTGATCGCCATGGGCGGGGCCGTCGCGCTGGCCTTCGTCACCCCGATGGGACGCGACTTCTTCGCGCTCAACCTCCCGCCGACACCGATCCTCATCACGGCGCTCCTCGCCGTGGCCGCGGCCGGGGCGGCGATGATGGTGGCGCACCGGGTCTTCCACGAACCACGCACCCGACCGGGCCTGTAGCCGTCGAAGGGCTTGGAGCGCCGCCCGGTCAGGCGGCGGGAGGATCGCGGAACACCACGACCCGGACCCGCGTGCCCGACGGCGTGCGGGTGAACGATGCCTCGTCCGACAGCGCCTCGATCAACGGGAGGCCGAACCCGCCTTCACGGCGGAGGTCGGGCTCGGGCAGGGCCGGCGCCTCGTCGGGGGGTTCGAAGCCGCCCGCCGAGTCGGTGACCTCGATCTCGATCCGGTCGGCGTAGACGGCGGCCACCACGTGGATCAACTCGTCGACGCTGCTGGTCGCCTGGGCGTGCAACGCGTTGGTCACCGTCTCGGACACCACGAGCCGCAGATCGTCGAGCCGCTGGTCGTCCATCCAGCCACCGTGCCGCGCTGCGTCGGCCACGAAGTTGCGCGCCGTCGCCACGAACCGGCTCTCGGCGGGGATGTCCAGCTCGGTCGTGTGCGTCGGAATCATGCCGCCGGCAACGCCTCCGGCGCGTCGACGAGATCGAGGATCTCGTCGAGACGGCATCGTTCGAACGTCCGGCGGATCCGGTCGTTGGTCACCACGGCGAACTGGCCGCCGGCGCCCCACATCCGGCGGGCGCCGCCGACGGTGACGCCGAGGCCGACCGAGTCGATGAGGTCGCAGTCGGTCAGGTCGATCGCCAGCGCCGTCGACGCCGACGCGGCGGCAATCAGCTCGCTGCGGTACTGCGGGGCCGTGGCGAGATCGATCTCCCCGAGGACGTGCACCATCGTCCAGCGGCCCTGCTCCCCACGGCGGACGTGAAAGTACACAGGGCGAGGCTACCGCCGAACCCTCCCTGATTGGTTGTCCCCCCACCCCGCCCTCATTCCCGGAGCACAACGAACCGCTCCGAGAGCGCGACATCACCGACGAACGCGCCCACCAGCGGCACGTCGGTCGGCGACGAGTACCGGACCGTGACCGTCGCGTAGCCACCGGGTTCGGTGGACCCGCCGATGGACACGCTCAGGCGGGCGGGCGACAACCTCGTCTCACCGACGGCCGCCGCTCGGACCGACGCCGGACCCGGGTCGACCATGGCCCGCCGCGCCGCCGCCCGCGCCGCGGCGGTGAGCGCGACCGAATCGCGCATCACCACCACGACCTGCAGCACAACGAGGACGAGCACCGCGACCACGGGCATCACCAACGCCAGCTCCACGGTCGCCTGAGCCCGGTCCGACCGAGGTGGGAGCGTCGCGATCGGCATCATCCGCCGACGAGCGACCGCATCTTGGCGAAGGCGGCACCGAACAGACCGGTGATGAGGCCACCACCGTCCCCGCTGACGTATGCGATGACCACGGCAACCATCGACGTCACAGCGACGAGCACGAGCGCGTACTCCGCGGTGCTCTGGCCGCGTTCGAGCGCGGCGAGACGGTGCAGGAAAGGGAATCGGAACATGACGACCTCTGACGTGGTGGGTGTCGGGATGGTGGGGGAAGAAGAAGGGGTCGGCGCCGTGGGCTCGGCACCGGACGAGGAGGATCTCGAGGCGTCAGACCGGTGGGCCGAGCCGACCGAGACCGACGGCGACCATCGGCACGACGGTCACGAGACCGAAGGCCGGAAGGACGCACGTGACCAACGGGAGCAGCATGGCGACGGGGAGACGACGCGCCCGCTCCTCGGCGCGTCGTCGGCGTCGGCGACGAACGTCGTTGCCGAGTCGGGCGAGGGCGTCAACGATCGCGGCGCCACTCCGACCGGCACCGCGCAGCAGCGCGGCGAGTTCGCCGACGGGTTGGCTGCGGCCTGCCCAGGCGTCCAACGCCTCGTCGACCGATCGACCTCGCTCGAGGTCGACGACGACGCCGGCGAGGCCGGCATCGTCGCCCGGTCGGAGTCGCTGTTGGACGGCGACGATTGCCGGTCCGAGCGCCAAGCCACTGCCGAGGGCGATGCCGAGCAGGTCCGCGATCGTGGCCACCGCGGTGAGGTCGCGATCGAGTTGGCGCGTCTCCCGACGTCGACCGGCGCCGCGAGCGCATGCCAGGGCCACCAGAACGAGCGCCGCCGACCAAGCGCCGACCAGAGGAGCGGACACGACGCCCGCCAGCAGGATCAGCGAGACGTGCCGCGCCGGGACCGGTTCGAGTGCCGGGACGACCGCCGTCACCGACCGACCGACCCGATCCAGGAGCGAGGGCCCGCCGACCGGAGCATCCGCCCCGCCCGGATGCAACGGCCCGACGGTTCGCGACGTCCGCGGACGGAACCACCAGGCGCCGACGCCGGCGACGACGCACCACATCACGACCACCACGGGGCTCACCGCTCGGCCCGACAGAGTCGGTCCATCCACCACCAGCCGGCGGCGACGAGCGCTCCTGCCGTGCCGACACAAGCAAGACCTGCCGACGATCGGAACAGGAAGCGAGCTGTCGCGGGCTCGATGACGGCGAGGCCGGTGCACGCCAACGGGGGCAGGCCGGTCAGCAGCGTCGCGGACGCCCGGCTCTGCGTCGTCAGCGCCCGGACCTCGTCGGCCACCTCGGCCTGATCGCGGAGGGCCGCGGCGACCGCTTCGAACGCGGGCGCAGCTCGGCTGCCCAACTCCGCGCCGAGGAGTACCGCTGCGACGAACTGGTCGAGCGCCGGCGCGCTTCGGTCGTCGCGCCAGGCAACGAGCGCGTCGGCCAGCGACGCTCCCGCTCCGAGCGCACGATCGAGCTGGGTCAGGTCTGCGGCCAACGGGCCCCCAACGAGTGTCCGGGCTCCGACGAGGGCGTCGGTCACGGTCACGCCGGCACGAACGTCGCGGGCGACGGCCTCGGCGAGCCGGGGCAGCTCGGCGACGACTTGCGCCCCCTCCCGGCGGGCACGGCGCCGGGACGAGCGGCGTCGCCGACGACCGAAACCGGCACGCGCGGTCTCGACGGGGGCCAGGCCGGCCCGGTCGCGACGGCGGGCGAACACCTGTCGCGCCATCGGGACCAGGACAGCGAGCGCGACACCCCAGGACGGCGCGCTCATGCCCGACTCCCGGCGCGGTCGAACCAGCGACCATCGGCGTAGACCGGTTCGACACCGGTGGGGTGGCCCGGATCGGTCACCACGTCGTGCACGGACACGACGCGGCGCTGTGGGCCGATCCGTCGCACCCCGACCACGACGTCGACCGCCGAGCGAACCTGGGAGCGGACCGCCGAGTGTGGCAGCTCGCCGTCGGCGAGCAGCACGAAGGTCTCGAGTCGAGCGAGGGCATCGGCCGCCGACTTCGCATGACAGGTCGACAGCGACCCGTCGTGCCCCGTCGCCATCGCCCACACCATGTCGAGCGCCTCGGCACCGCGCACCTCGCCCACGATGATCCGGTCGGGGCGCAGCCGGAGCGCGGCGCGAACCAGCGTTCGGAGGTCGACTCGTCCGGCGCCATCGCCGTTGTCGGGGCGGCCTTCGAGCCGCACGACATGCGGCAGGTCGAGGCGGAGCTCGGCGGCATCCTCGATCGTCACGACCCGGTGTGACGGATCGATCCCGGTAGCGAGGGCGTTGACGAGCGTCGTCTTCCCGGACCCGGTCGGCCCGAACACCACGATGTTGGCGTGGCGACCGACGTCGCGCCGCAGCCGTTCGGCGACGTTCGCATCCCCGAACGCGTCGAGACCCACGCGCTCGACCGAGAACGTCCGGATCGCGACGTGGATCCCGTCGGGAGCGAGCGGCGGGAGCACCACACTGATGCGCGATCCATCGGCGAGACGGGTGTCGCCGATGGGATGCGACCGGTCGACGGCGAGGCCGTTGCGACGGAACGCCCGCTCGACGACGAGCCGGATCTCGTCGACGTCCATCACCAGTCCACCGGGAACGAGGTGGCCGCCCCGATCCACCCACACCCGACCGTCACCGTTGACGAGCACGTCGGTCACCGTCGTGTCGTGCAACAACGGGTCGAGCCGGCCGAGCCCGAGCAGGGACGCGTGCAACCGTTCGAGGATGGCCGCCGACTCGGCGGCGTCGGCCAGTGGCAGCTCGTCGGCGATGATCTCGGCGAGCAACATCCGTGCCGGGACGTCGCGGCGTGGATCGTCGAGGAACCGGCGTTGGATGACCTGATCGGTGGGGGACGTCACCGGACCAGCGCCTCGACCTGCCGGGACAGCGGGCGCGGTGGCCGTCGAACCAGCTTGCCGTCATCGACGGCTCGTGCCACGGCAGGGTCGTGATCGATCTGGGCGACGACGGGAGCGCCGAGCGCTTCGGCGATGAGGTGACGGTCGAAGGTCCGTCCGCCCTCCCGCACGAGGACAACGCCGGTGGGGCGAATCGGCAGGGCCTGCGCCCGCCGGACGGCGAGGTAGCAGGACCGTGTCACGAGCAGCGACGGATCGTCGGCGGCGAGTCGGTGACGTAGCCGCTGCATGCTCGACAGGGCGTGCGGCGTCACCGTCGAGACGTCGACCACCACCAGTCGCGGATCGGCGTGCAACGCCCGGACGAGCGTGTCGGCGCGGTCATCGGGCCACGCGTGGGACGAACCGACCGGCAAGAGCGACAACCGCGGTCGGAGCTCGACCTCGAGGCGGCGGAGCGCGTCCGAACCGACCGATCCGGCGGCCAGCCAGTCGGTGACACCGTCGTGACGCGGGGCGACACCTGCGGCGGCCGTCAGGTCGCCGTCGAGGTCGACGACGAGCACATCGAGGTCGCGTTTCGCGGCGAGGCGCGCCGCGAGAGCGAGGGAAATGGTCGAGCATCCCGACCCGGGCTTGGCCGTCCACAGGGGGTACAGCACGATGGCTCCGTAGGAGTATGCGCACGAGGCGCCGACTACAGAGGGGAAGAACCGCCGAAGCTAGGCGTGCCGGCCGCCGGTGGTCAACGGGTCGTTCGACCCGCCCGATCGAACGTCAGACGGCAAGCAGGTCGCGGGCGCCGGTGTCGGAGCTGGGGTGGCGCAGCTTCGACATGGCGCGCGCCTCGATCTGGCGGATCCGCTCACGGGTGAGGTGGAAGTGCTCACCCACCTCTTCGAGGGTTCGCGGCTCACCACGGTCGAGGCCGAAGCGGAGCTTGAGGATCTCGCGCTCACGTTCGTCGAGCGGCGAGAGCAGCCGGGAGATCTCCTCGGGCAGGAGCGCGGTGGCGGCGACCTCGAACGGCGACTCGGCGCCACGATCCTCGACCACGTCGCCGAGCTCGGCATCGCCGTCCTCGCGGAGCGGCTCGGAGAGGGACAACGGTTCGGCCGCGAAACGGAGTGCCTCGGTGACCTTGTCCTCGGGCATCTCGACCTCGGCGGACAGCTCCGAGAGCGTGGCGGGACGGCCGAGTTTGAGCTCGAGTCGTGCCCGGGCCTTCTGGAGGCGCGCCAGGGTGTCGCCGGCGTGCACGGGGAGCCGGATGGTGCGGCCCGTGTTCGCGATGCCACGGGTGATCGCCTGGCGAATCCACCACGTGGCGTAGGTCGAGAACTTGAAGCCCTTACGCCAGTCGAACTTCTCGACGGCGTGCATGAGACCGAGGTTGCCTTCCTGGATCAGGTCGAGGAGGGGAAGGCCGGAGGCCTGGTACTTCTTCGCGATCGACACGACGAGACGGAGGTTGGACTGGACGAAGGTGCGCTCGGCTTCCTCGCCGGCACGGATCTGCCGACGGAGCTCACGCTTGCGGGCTGCGCTCGCGGTGCGACCGAGCTGTTCGAATTCGGTCGCCGCGGCGACGCCGGACTCGATGGCCTGGGCGAGGCGGACCTCGTCGTCCTTGGTCAGGAGCGGGTATTGACCGATGTCGGTGAGATACAGGCGGACGAGGTCTTCTTCGTCGCGGTCCACACGATCTTTCGCCACGTTGCAACCTTCGCTTCCAGTCAGCCATCTCCAGCGGGGGAAGATGGATAACGCTCTCTAACGATACGGAGTCCGTCAAGACCCTTTCTGCCCGAAACGTAGGTGGGATGGGGGTTGTGGGCGTCGGAGGGCGGGGTGGGACGGCACGCGCAACCGGTTCCGGCTGCGTCAGCCTGGGACATCGACATCATCGGGTGCAGAACTTGAGCGCCCGCTGATCTCACGGGTGTCAACCAACGTTCCGGGGCCCGATATTCCGCCCGCAGTGGAGAGGAGTTCCTCGATGGTGGAGCGAAACGCGGCAGCTCGTGCGGCGGAGTCCATGCCGCTGCCGAGCTGCTCGAGGAGACGTCGCCCGGCTTCGACATCGCCGACCTCGTCGCGAAGCACGAACCCGAGGGTGCGCATGACCGACGCATCGGCGACGTCGGTGCAACGATCGAGGTGCCAGGACTGGACCTCGATGAGGTGCGGGATCACCACGCCGTACACGCCGGTGAGGCGCTCGGCGGTGACGTCGGGACCTCGCAACGACTCGAGCTCGTCGAACAGCTCGACGAGGCGGGCGTCCGCGGGGACCGTCTGACGATCGGGATGCAGTTCGCGGACCTCGGGAAGTCGCTCACGGAGCAGGTCGGCGTGCCAACCGTGGTGCCGGGAGGCAGCGGCGAGGAAGACCTTGACGTTCGGCTCGGGGACCGAGGCGACCCACCTGCCGAGCACCTCGAACAGCCGGATCGACGCCCACCGGTAGTGACCGAGGCGACGAGCCGACTCCTCGATCGTGAACCCACCGACGTGCCCGTCCAACGATGCTGCTTCCACCCGGCCAATCTACCGGCGAGGGCGTCAGCCCCCGGGCGGCGCCGCGGTGGTGGGCGCAGGGACCGGCACCACGACGACGGCAACGGTGATCTCCACGACCGACTCTTCCTTGACCTCGACCTGGGGAGGGGTGCCCTGTGAGATGACCTTGCCCTCCGAGGCATCTCCAGCGGCGACGGGCGAGGTGGCGATCTTGACCTTGAGCCCGGCGCTCTTGAGCACGCGCTCCGCCGATGCCTGGCGGAGGCCGACGAGGTACGGCACCTTGGTCGTGGGTTCGGGGCCGGCGACGCTCAGGCCGACCGGTGTGTCGCGCGGCAACGGTGAGCCGACGGCCGGGTCGGTCTCGAACACGGTTCCCGGCACGAGGTCGGCTCGGAACACCCGCTTGATCTTGCCAACGGCGAGGCCGCTCCGCCCGATGTCGGCGAGGGCCTGCTCCAGCGGCTTGTCGAGGATCGGTGGGACGAGTCGCGGTGCGGGGCCCGACGAGACCAGGATCTTGATCGCGCCGGCTGCCGGTACGCGGGCGCCGGACGGCGGGTCGGTGGCGATCACCTCGTTGGCCCGGACGGTTTCGCTCGGCGTCGGGATCTGCTCGACGATCAGGCCGTTGGCCTGCAGCGTCGCGACCGCGTCGATGGCCTGCTGGCCTTCCACGCCGGGCACCGATTGGCCGAGCGGGCCGTCGCTGACCCGGATGACCACGAGCTCGCCCTGCTCCGCCTTGGAACCGGAGAGCGGCTTCTGACCGATGATCACGCCCTTGGGTTTGAGCGGATCCTCGTTCGGTTGGAACTGCACCTCGACCACGAAACCGGCTCGCTCGAGCTCGCCCTTGGCCTGGTCGAGGGCCATCGACTTCACGTCGGGCACTTCGATCCGGGGCAGCTGAATACCCCGGCTCCCCTCGAGACTGTCGGTGAACGCCCACAACGACAGCCCGAGACCCGCGATCAGGCAGATGAGCGTCACGACGAGCGGGCCGTTCATGGGCCGGGGATCGATGACCTCGGGGGCGCCTTCGGCCGAGTGTCGAACGGCCGCGGTCATTGTCCCGGTCCCGGCGCGGCAGGCGTCGCTGGTGCCGCCGGTGGCACCGTCGTGGGCGGCAGGGTCGGGGGCGGGACGGCAGCGCGACGAACCGTCACCGTGACGACGTCACCCGCGCGCAACTCCGTTCCCGGGTCCGGGCTCTGGGACAGCACAACGCCGTCGAGCGGGTCGGCGACCGCTCCCGTCTGGGTCACCTCGCCGATGATGAGGCCGAGCTTCGACAGCTCCGCGGCGGCGTCGGCCCGCTTGAGGCCGGTGACCTTCGGTAGGGCGACCGGTGGCGGTCCGCTCGAGATCACCATGTTGACCGCGGTGTCGCGGGGCAGCACCGTGCCCGC
>ENA-UOWE01001581-UOWE01001581.1-activated-sludge-metagenome-genome-assembly--contig:-NODE-1581-length-27638-cov-4.886923_pt1 | contig 27638 bp, 19 predicted proteins | sample MGYA00249841_ERZ761562 | MGnify/ENA primary metagenome ERZ761562 (study PRJEB28883, sample SAMN05720200) | activated sludge metagenome | isolation source: Anaerobic digester | place: Japan...
CGAGGAACCGTTTCTCGCTGCTTTTTCCTGCGTCATCGGAAATATTGAGTACTCCAAGGCCTTTGCCAAAAAACTCAAAGAAGCCCATCCCGAATGCCTTATCATATTCGGCGGCCACGGAGTACCGGACCACGCAGAGATTCTGCTCGAGTATCCTTTTATTGATTTCGCAGTCCGCGGCGAGGGTGAAAGAGCCTTTTCGGGTCTGCTGAAAAGTTTAATAAACAACAGCGGGTTCGAAGGCATTACAAACCTCGCCTACCGTTCCGGCGACGATATCATTATCAACGAGACAGCGGATTACTTCGATATTTCCGATTACCCTTCTCCCTATTTGACAGGGCTCTTTGACAACGTTTTCAGCAGATATCCGGGCGTCGAATTCCATGCGATTATCGAAACCAACCGCGGCTGCCCCTACCGCTGCGCATTCTGCGAGTGGTGCTATACAAAGGAGATCCGCTTTTTCCCCCTTGAAAGGGTCAAGAAGGAAATCGAGTGGATGTCGGACAAGAAGATTGAATACTGCTACTGTGCCGACGCGAACTTCGGCATCGCCCAACGGGACGTTGAAATTGCGCGGTTTGTCATCGAAACGCGGAAGAAAAACGGCTATCCAGCGATTTTCCGCCCCACCTACGCAAAAAACAGCAACGAAACAGTTTTTGAAGCGGGAAAAATCCTTAACCAAAACGGCGCAGACAAAGGCGTCACCATCGCTTATCAGTCGCTCAACGAACGCACGCTTGAACTCATCGGCCGCAAGGAACTCAATATTGACAATTACGCCTCCCTCGAGCAGAAATACGCCTCGCAGAACATTCCGACTTACACGGAACTGATTCTCGGCCTACCGGGCGAAACCTACGAAAGTTTCTGTGAGGGGCTATGCCGTTTGATTGAAGCCGGTCAGCACAACTCAATCGCAGTCTACCTGTGCCAGGTTTATTATCACGCGTTATTGGGCGACAAAGACTACCAGAAGCAGTTCGGAATTAAGACTGCAAAAGTCCCTTTCCATCGCGTGCACCATATCCCCGATACCAACGGCATTCAGGAGTATTTCGAAATTGTCGTCGGCACGGCGGATATGGATACAAACGACTGGGTAAAAACCAATATGTTTTCCATTGTCCTGCAAACCTTTCACCACATGGGACTTCTCAGGTGTTTTGCGCTGTATCTGCACGCCGAGCAAGGGGTCGAATACTACGATTTTTATAATCTCCTGCTTTCGTATATCACCCATGCTGACGGCACTTTTCTGCAAAAACTGTTTCTCGGGTATGAGCAGCGGCTGCGCGACACCGAAACAGGCGACTGGACCCATGTCGACGAGAGGTTCGGCAAGTCGGGCTGGTATTTTGAGGAAGCCGCTTTTTTGGACCTGATTTACGTCTGGGATGGCTTTTGGCCGGAAATCCGGCCCTTCCTCGAACAGTTTGAAATCCCAGAAGACCTTTTTGCCGATATGCTTCGTTATCAGCAGTTTATTATCCGCCGCCCGGATATCCGGACAGCTGAAGCAGATTTCAACTATGATTTTATCAACTACTTTGAACGGATATACAACAGCGATTATGCTCCGTTGGAGAAGAAGCATTGCCATGTGCGCTTTCGTACGGCAATAGAAGTCAACTCCTGGTCGGATTACGGTTTTAAAATCATTCTGGGGGGCAAAAGACGGGGCGAAACAATCATTACAAACGAAAAAAATTCATTGACGGTTCATTGCACCTGATGTTTCAAATCCCGGTTACTTTGCTTTGGAAAGGCCGCTATTCATGAAGAAGCTGATAAACAAGGCATTCTCCTTGAGCAAGAATCCCGATTTTGCTGTGGTCATTTGTTTTACCGCAGCGATTGTTTTTTTTGTTTGGAGGGCAAGTTTCGGCTTTGGTCTGGACGACGAAAGCTGGTATATGACCATGACGCACAGAATGATGATGGGCGACTCTTTGCTGACAGACGAGTGGAACGTCGCGCAGTTGTTCAGTTTCTTACTGTACGTCCCGTTCAAAATATACATGGCGATAGCGGGAACAACAGACGGCATCGTCCTTTTTTACCGTTATCTGTTTATCCTTCTTCAAGGCAGCGCTGCGACGCTCATTTATATCCGGCTCAGAAGATATGGTTTTGTCGCTATACTTGCGGGATTGGTTCTGTTTTTTAATATCCCGATGACGATCATGGCGCCCAGCTACTATGCAATGGGAATCGCTTTCGTCATGATGTCCGGCCTTTTGCTTGCAACGGTTCAGCCGTTCAAAAAAATAACCTTCTTTTTCGCAGGGATGCTGTTCGCCTGCGCGGTCTTATGCAATCCCGTTTTGGTTCTGGTATATCTTATCTATTCTTTTTGCATGATCCTGCGGGAAAAGACGAAAAACCGTCAGCGGGCCTTACTGGAGTTCACTGAATTTTCATTCTCGTTCAAAGCCTGGATGTGGCTGACTTTCGGCGTCGCCTCGGTTGCCGCATTATTTCTGATATTCATCTTCTCTAAAACCAGTTTGAAAGAAATCCTTGAAAATCTGCCAATGATTTTCCAGGATCCGGATTACCGCTTGCTGTCAAATACATCAGGCAAGCAGAACGTATTCACTTTCAAGGAGACTTTGCTCGCGATCATCAAGATCAACCCTTACATATTCGGCATATTTATTCTTCTTTTCGCGGCGGTTCAGTTCGATAAAAACAAAGAGAAACGGCGGCATTTGTACCTTGCCGCCGGAGCAGCCGCTTTCTGCGCCTATGTATTGTACATCGTTCTCACGACAGATTTTCCGCGCTACGGTTATACCATGCTGCCTTTGGCCATGTTTGGTTTTTTGTGTTATATTTTAATGGAAAATAGAAACAACCAGATGAAAAGCCTATTTGTATTTCTCTGGATATCGAGCGTCTTATACTTTTTCTGCTTGGATATCACATCGGACGTCGGTTACTGGACAGCCTGCCTGGCTTTAACGGTTTCGTCCCCTGCCAGCGTCATATTTATTTATAATACTTCCATGGAAATCATGTCGCAAAAAAAGCGCCGTACCGGCAAGCGAGATAATTCAAGGAAGAAAATACTTGCGGTTGCACTGTCCGCAGCGATCATTTTCCAACTCGGGCAGGAAATTTATTTGGCTGCGGATTTAAAACTCAACAGCGACTACCTGGTGGTAAACACCGAAGAAATGAGTCTCAAACTGGACAGGCGTTCAAAGGAAAAACTGGATATCACTCTAAATAAAGGTCCCGAAAAAGGCATAAAAACAACGGCTGACCGGGCAAAGGTCTATCTTGGAACGCTGAATGATTTGGCCCCGCTGAAAGACAGCGGACAGGTTCCCGTTCTGGTCGCCGCCAATATGCCGTGGTGCTATTTATATCTGGACATGCCCTACGCCACTTTTTCATCATGGTTTTTAACCGACATTTTCGAAGAGATGATGCCGCGGCTTCTCGATTATTACAAACTGCACCCGGACAAATCGCCCAAGTACATCTATGTTTCGAAATATACCGATTTGATGTACCTCTACTTCCCCAGTAGGGCAAAAGAAATGGTTGACGAGTTTGCGGATATGTTCAAAGTCCAGGTCCGGGAAAGCGAGTTCGGATATGTACTGACAGTATTATAATTTTGGGGAATCTCGTTGGCAGGCCCAATAAGACACCGGCCGAGGGGAAGATGTTTTCTCACGCCTTCGCCAGTTGTTTGCGCCGAAACCGCACTTGCGGGCGTATGCGGCAAATTTATATTTAAACCGCTCAAAAAGCGGTTATATTATGTTCTATTGCTCGATTATGAGGGGATTGTTTGAGAAGCACCGTCATCATTCTGACTGACAGCACATCAATATATGACGCGATGCGAGACAACCGTTCAGACGGCTGGACTGCGCATGTGAAACCTGTTTTGTGCCGCGGAAAAGGAACTTGTGTCGACCCGGACGATATGCAAGCATATTTTCATGGCGAAGCCGATATAGCCTTGTTGATGAAAAATAGCCTGCTCAAAAAATATTCAAAATCATTACATCAACTTGGCGTGTACAGCTTATATATTTATCCATATGATATTCAGTTAAATGATGGCGGAAGAACCCCGGGAACAGATGATCTCATTCAAATTGATAATACAAAGCCTCGTCTTAGTTTTATTGATGTTGAAATAACCGAGCATTGCAATCTGCGCTGCAAAGGATGCCTCGATTTTTCCAATCTGGTAACAGAAAAGGCTTTTCTGGACCTTGAACTTTTCAGAAAGAACCTCCTGAAGCTGAAAGAGTATTTCTGGGGTGTCGCGACCATCCATCTGCAGGGCGGCGAACCGCTCGAGAATCCGAATTTCCTAGACTATGTCCGGTTGACACATGAAATCTTCCCTGATTGCGATGTCCACATCGTCACAAACGGGCTGCGCATTCCCTCTGTTGACCCGGACAAACTAAAAGCGCTGAGAAAATACAACTGCACTTTGCACATCACACGGTATCCGAAATTCGGAAAATTATTCAGAAAGATCAGAAAGATCGTCAAAGACAACAATATCGCGTGCATCATAACCACACCAAGATATATCTTCGCAAAAAAACTGCTGCTGAAGCCGCACGAGCATCCCGATATTTCATTTCAAAACTGCCTGATCAAACGCTGCTCCGGGATGCAAAACTCCTATATTGCTCCATGCATGTTTCCGCTGCACATCAATAAATTCAACAACCAGTTCGGTTTCGCTTTGCCGGATACCGATAAAATTGAAATCAACAGCTTTCGCGGGAACGGTTGGGAGCTGGCGGAAATCCTGGAAGAGAAACCTGCGGAGTTCTGCAAGTACTGTCATTTCATCATCACGCCCTTTGTTTGGAAACAGCGCAAATCCGCCGATGTCAAGCCGGAGGACTGGATTATTCGTTCAAATTTGATCAACAAAAAATATCATCCGTTTTTATACAAAAACCTCGGCGCGATATTATCCATTCTATATCGCATGCTTACGGCTACGGAAAAAAAATACAATAAATAATTCGCACGTTCGCGGTTCATATTAGGAACGGACCGTTTTAACGCAAGCGCATGCAAGCGAAGGTTCACAGTTCACAAGGCGATTTAAATCATCATAGGCCGCACTTTTTCGTATAACGAAACACCGGAACAGCAACAACCCGTTATCAGGATGCACTGTTCTGGCAGCCGGAGTATGAGCGGGCTCACTTTTTATTTCTTAAATATAAACCATATTTCTTTCTGATGCCGGGATAGGCGATGACATGCCATAAAATGAAGAGAAATTCCTTTGCAGCCGAATAAACACCTTGCAGGAAATAGCCGATACCTTTCTTGGAAACAGCGTTAATAAAATCGGCTACGGTTTCTTTCGCAAACGCCAGCTTTTTATTGTTCGCAGGATCAAACGAGCCGTTTTGAATAAATGCCGCCCACAAGAAAAAACATCTGATGACTATTAAATCCTTCGAAGGCACCGCGGAGAAATTCCGGCCCAAACTCTCCATCGCGACTAATTTACTCACCTCTTCGAGTGATTCGGGCGGTTTGTACAAACCGCTTTCCACAAGCTCTTTGTGCATATCCGAACCCGGCGTCGGGAAGTAATGAAAGAATAAAACGAATTTTGTGCGGATTCTCAAGCCGAGGCTGACTGTTTCCATGACTTCCTCGACCGTTTCGCCGGGCAGCCCGACAATCAGCGTGATGATAGCGGCAATACCGATTTCCCTGCACAGCTCGACAGCTTCTTCCACTTTTGAAGTGGTGATGCCTTTATTCATTTTTTTCAACATTAATTCAGAGCCGCTTTCGCCTCCGAACAGCAGCCATCTGCATCCGGCATCATGCATGAGCTTCAGATCTTCTTTTGTATACTGGTCCGCGCGCGAGTCGCAGCCCCAGTAGAACTTCATATTCCTTTCTTTCACCCGGCGGCAAAACTCATAAACATCTTCTTTTTTATAACACCATAATTCATCGGTAAAATAGACAGCCTTGAGCCCGTAGTTGTTGACAAGATTTTCGATTTCGTCAAGAGTCTTATCGGTCGGCCGCCTTCGGTGGGTACAGCGGTGATAATCCCGATTGCCGCAGAAAGAGCAGTTGAACGGGCAACCTTTCGAAGAAAACAGATAAAGCAAATTATCATAGATATATTTTTGGTAGTAGTCCCGCGGATTGAGTATGGTCCAATCGATTAGAGGCAAATCATCCAGATTAACAAACGCGCGATGTTTCGTCGTGATGATTTGACCGTTTCTTTTATAAGCGATGCCGTCAATCGCGTCGGGCGATTCGCCCCGCCTGATTTTATCGGCAAATTCAAGAAAAGTCAGTTCGCCTTCGCCCATCACGATATAATCGACAAAATCATTGTTCAGGCACGGTTGGATATTCATCGTCGGTATTTGACCGCCCCAAACAATGATTTTACCGTGCTTGCGGCCGGCTTTCGAAACCTTAACGGCATCCTTAACGCCTCTGGATGACATGATGGAAACGCCGACGATGTCCGGGTTAAAAGTTTTAAAGACGCTGTTTATTCCTGCGGTTTCGATATTTCTGTCATATATTTTCACCTCGTAACCGTGCGCTTGAAGATAAGAGGCGATAGACAACACCCCCAAGGGGTTGGACAGCCCGCTTCGGTAATAACCCGTAGATGCCACAATGAACAGAATTCTCATAAACGATAACCGCCTTGATAACTGTTGCACGCTTCAATAACGCGGTCGATTTCCCCATCGAAAAGCTCCGGATACATCGGCAGGGAAACGCAATGTCCGGAAACGTACTCGGCGTTCGGCAAGTCCCCGGGCTTGTAACCGAGATGTGAAAATACTTTCTGAAGATGGCAGGGAATAGAATAATGAATCGCACAGCCGACTTTTTTCGCGGCCAAATGGCGCATGAAGGCGTCCCTGTCGTCGACCGTAACTACGTACAGATGATAAACATGCCGCTTTTGCTCCGGCACCGATTGCTTTTGAATCAGCGGATTGACGATTTCTTCACTATAACGCTGCGCGATGGCCCGCCGGCGGGTGTTGAGCGCGTCGAGGTTTTTAAGCCGTACGCTCAAAACCGCCGCTTGAATGCCGTCCATGCGCATATTGAAGCCGATCTCCGAGTGGTCGCCGCCGATATCGGCGGCATGGTTTTTCAGCGAATCGATTTTTTGGGCTACGGCGGAGTCCGCTGTAGCGACGCAGCCCGCTTCGCCGAAAGCACCAAGGTTCTTCGTCGGGTAAAAACTGAAGCAGCCGGCGTCGCATAAACCGCCGACCGGCCGGCCTTTATATGTCGCTCCATGCGCCTGCGCGCAATCCTCAATTAAGAGAAGGCCGTATCTCTGCGTCACCGCGCGCACGGCATCAATGTCAAACGGCAGGCCGTAGAGATGCACCCCGATAACCGCCCGGGTCCTCGGAGTGACGGCTTTCTCGATTGAAGCGGGATCGATTTGCCAGGTTTCGGGGTTGCAGTCGACGAATACCGGTTTCGCTCCTGCGTAGACCGGCCCCCAAGCCGTCGCGACGAATGTGTTGGCTGGGATAATCACTTCATCGCCGCTCTGAATCCCCGTCGCCAGCATGGAAAGCAAAATCGCGTTGGTGCCGCTGTTGACGCAGGAAACAAACGGCACGCCGCAGTAAGCCGCAAATTCGCTTTCGAATTGCCTGACAAATTCCCCGTCGACATACTGCGCCTTTTGACATACAAGGTCAATCGCGTCAAGGTATTCGTCCCTTCGGGTAATATAATCTCGCTTTAAGTCGATGTATTCGACAAAATTTCCCATCTTAATCCTTTCGGCTGTTATCGTCTCCGGCAACGTTTGCGGCGGGCGGTTGAGAAAGCGAATCTCCAAGGGGGTCAAGCAGACTTTCCGAAACAAAATATCTCGGCCTTCTTTTCGCTTCAGCGTACATTTTGCCTGTATACTCGCCGATGATGCCCATGGACAGCAGCACAGCGCCGCCGACCGCCCAAATACAGGCGAGCACGGCAAGCCAGCCCGGTAAAGTTTCGCGATAAGCCAGCACAACCGCATAGACGGCGGCAACGGCTGCTACCGTCAGGCAAAGCGCTCCGAGAATTTTGATGACGCGAAGCGGTTTCATACTGAAAGATGTTACGGCTTCAGCCGCCAAGTGATACAATTTTCGGACGGAATATTTCGACTTGCCGGCAACCCTCTCTTTTCTTTCATGAAGGACAACCGAGCTTTGAAATCCGAGCAGCGGAACAAGGGCAGGCAAAAACATGTTCACCTCATGATAAGCGGCCAGCGCTTCGACGGCTCTGCGGCTCATCAAGCGATATTGCGAATGGTTTGCAATCAGTTCGGTGCCCATGTATTTCATCATCGCATAAAACGCCTGCGCCGGTATTTTCTTAAAAAAAGATTCGTGTTTCCTGGAGGACCTGACGCCATACACAATTTCGCTGCCTTTACGGTACTCGGCAATCATGGCATCAACGGCATTGATATCATCCTGCAAATCCGCATCGATCGTAATAATAAAATCAGCGTACTCTTTTGCGGTCATCAACCCCGCAAGATAGGCGTTCTGTTCGCCGCTGTTGTGCGCCAGACTGATGCCGAGAAACAAAGAGTTATCCTCATGCAGGGTTTTAATCATTGCCCATGTGCGATCCGTCGAACCGTCGTCGACAAAAAGAATCTTGCTTGCCGGGCTGATCAGCCCCGCCTTGACGAGTGCGTCGATTTTGCCTGACAGTATGGTCGACGAAACGGGAAGAATGTCTTCCTCATTAAAACAGGGCACCACAAAAAAGAGGATATCGCCCAATTCATCACCCCAACGCAAGCCGCTCGTTAAAAATTTATATATATTGTATCATTTTATTGCCCTATCGCAAAGCCCTGCCCGGTATTTTCGGCCTTTTTAGGCGAAAAGGCCTTCAACCTTTACAAAGCGAAACATTGCCCGGTTTTAAACCGGGCGGCGGCTTTTTCTTGACATTGCATAGTGTTTGTGATTTGATTTCTATGAAGTATGATCACATTGATTGCGTGTTCGGCCCCGGGAGGACGCTCGTGAAGGTTCTGCTGATTAACCCCAAAATATCGCTCGATCTGTCAAGGTCCGCCACTTGTCCACTCGGTCTTCTTTCCATTGCAAGTTTTCTCAACGCCAAAGGGCATACGGCTGTCATTTTCGACGGCATGGTGGAAACGGGAAGCGCGAAAAAGAAAATACGCGGATTCAACCCCGATGTCGTCGGCATCTCGCTGATTTCGCCGATGGCAGGCAGAGACGCCCTTCGCATCTCGAGATATGCCAAAAAACTCAACAAGCCCGTCGTTTGGGGCGGTCATTTCATCAGCACTTTCCCGGAACTTGCGCTGCAGGAAGGTTGTGTCGATTGCGTCGTCATCGGCGAAGGCGAAATCACTTTCAGCGAACTGCTCGACGCTTTGCAAAGCGGAAGCCCGGCCGAAAATATCAATGGACTCGCCTATAAGGACGGCTCCCGCGTACGGATTACCGGTCAGCGCGCTTTCGCGGACCTCTCCACTTTCCCTGTCATCGACTGGTCGCTTGTCAAGCCGGAGAAATATTTCCAGTATTTCTTCGGCGTCAAAAAAATGATCTATGTCTATTTTTCCAAGGGCTGTCCGGGCAAGTGTACTTTCTGCATCAATCCCACTTTTCAGAGAAGCACACACCGCAGACGGCCCGCCGAACATATCATCGCTGAAATCGAGTACCTGATCAAGCACTGCGGGATCGACTCGGTCAATTTTGCCGACGAATACTGGCATCCCGGCAAAGAGGAAATGCAGCGTTTTTTCGACCTCATCGAACAAAAACAGTTGAAATTCTCCTGGGGTGTCCAGACAAGGCTTGGTTCCCTTGACCGCGGCGACCTCCAAAAAATGTACAACGCCGGCTGCCGCTGGATCCTGTTCGGAATCGAGAGCGGCCGCAAAGAGCGCAACAGGCAGATTAAAAAGGGCGTCGATCTTGACAAGGCAAAGGAAATATTCGCCGCGTGCAGGGAAATCGGTTTGACCACGCAGAGTTCGTTTATCATCGGCTTCCCCGGGGAAACGGAAGAAGAACTCAAAGAAAGCGTCCGCTTCGGCCTGTCGCTCAACGCAAACCTCTGCCCTTTTTCCATGCTGTTCCTTCAGCCGGGCACGGAAATGTATAACGATGCTGTCGCCAAAGGGCTTTATAAACCGCCTGAGACCCTTAAAGCCTGGAGTAAAATTGTTTGGCTCGAGAAACTCAACGTCAACCTTTCCAATGTCCCGGACAGGGAACTCAAAGTGATTCATCATTATACTCAATGGTCTGCCTTTGCGGACAAAGGTTCGATCAATAACGACTCTTACGGCATCGCAAAAAAAATGATCAGCGATGCGTTCATTAAAATCTTTCGCAACGGGCCGCTTTACGTTATTCCCGGGGCAATCGCTTCCGCAAAATGGTTTTTTACCGTTCTTTGGTATGCAAAAGCTTATCCGGGTATTGTCAAAAAATACGGGTTGCACGAGCGCTCCGTCCCGGGCCAATGTGCCGCCGACAGTCGCGAATAAACAATAGCGTGAACGTAATCAATGTTTGTTATATCTATTCAGACGCCGAACTGTTTAAAATAAAAGCTTTTGTATTTGCAGTACGGAAACGTGCGGCAAATGCAAAGCCATAACCAAGGCAAATTGACAATATTTCATTTTTATTATATTATATAAGCAATCGCGCGCATTGATTTCTACGATTACACCGGTTTTCCCTTTTAACGTCGTCAGGAAAAGCCGCCTTAATGACCGGGGGCTCATCGATGAATGTTTTGCTCATCTGCCCGAAACCGGAGATTTCGACAAGGTCCGTTTATGTTCCGCTTGGAATCTTATCGGTGGCCACCTATCTGCGGGAGCACGGACACACCGTTCAATTTACCGACCGGTCGGTGCGTGTTGAAAAACTGGAAACGTTAATCAGCAAATTCAAACCGGATATCGCCGGACTGTCGCTGATGACAACAAAGGCGATTCGGGATGCCCGGCTTGTCAGCGAAACGCTGCGCGCTCACCAGATTCCGGTCGTATGGGGAGGCACGCTGGTATCCGATCCTGCTTTTTTCCTTAAAAGCGGATACATGGATTTTGTGATTAAAGGCGAGGGCGAAGTCACCATGCTCGCCCTGATCGATGCGTTGAAAACCGGCGCCCCGTTCTCGGAAATCAAAGGGCTTTCTTATATAGACAACGGCGAACCGGTGGTGAACGAGCCAAGGGAATTGGCGGACCTCGCAGACCTTCCGGTGATTGACTGGTCTTTCACGGACCCCTCCCGATATTTTTCATCCTTTTTCGCCTGCAATAGAATGCTGTATTTATATGCCAGCAAGGGCTGCCCGTGTCAGTGTACTTACTGCACGAACAAAGACTATCATCGAGCCATATGCAGAAAAAGGCCGTTAGAATATGTAACAAGGGAAATCACCCATCTTGTTCAGGCGCACGGCATGGACGGTGTCTATTTCACTGACGAATACTGCTGTAAGACACCAGACGAAATGTTCGAATTCTGCGACAGTCTCAAGAGCATTCAGCTCCCTTTCGTCTGGGGCGCAACAACAAAAATCAACGGTTTTACCGTGGAAGATTTTCGTTATATGTACGATGCGGGGTGCCGCTGGCTGTTTTTCGGAATCGAAAGCGGTTCGAAAGAAATGCTGGCGAAAATTAAAAAAGGAATCGCTTACGACCTGATTGTCGAAACCGTCGAAAACTGCCTTAAGGCCGGTATTGTGGCAATCACCGCTTTCATCGCCGGCTTTCCGGGCGAAACCGAACAACAACTGCGCGAAACTGTTGATTTGGCTTTCCAAATGCCCGGAGCGATGCACGTCATCAATATTTTCACCCCGCTGCCCGGCTCCGAATTGTATCAAGAACTTAAGAACGAAGGTAAATTAAAACCACCCAAAAGTTTAGAGGAAGTGGCGTCCCTGACGCCCTTTGAGCAGGTGTTCCAGAACTTTTCGAATGTTCCTTCCAGAGATTTGAGAGTGATTCGCGCATTTTTCCTGTTCGCGGATTTATTCAGAAAAAAGCCGTCGAAAGAGACCAAGCCTTTCGTCCTTGTTTCAAAAGTCCTCAGGGAGCAGTTCCGTGATATGTCGCGCGACGGTTTTTGGATGTTTTTCCCCAATTTTGCAAAGACTTTTATTCTGTTTTTGTCTCTGCTTGCCGATATTCTTTGCTTCCCTCATATCCGAAAAAAATACCGGCTTTATACCAGAGTAACGAAAAGAATCATAAAAAAGCTTTAGCGGCAGTGTTGCGCGCCGCCGGTTTTTTATATGCTGTTGCGGGGATTGGACCGCAGCGGTTTTTCGCCTGCGCCGATATTTGACAACCCCCCGCGCGAATGTTAGACTGAAAATTAGACTTAATATAATCCATGCAAGAGGAATTACTTTGAATGTTCTGCTGATTTGCCCAAAGCCGAAAATATCGACCCGGACCGATTCGGCCCCTCTGGGCATCCTTTCGATCGCGACATATCTTAAAGAAAAAGGACACAATGTCCGGTTTATCGACCGGGAAGTATATCCCTATAATGTCGATAAAATCATCAGGGAATTTCAGCCCGCTTTGGTCGGAATCGCAGTCATGTCGACCAAGGCCATTCCGGATGCGCTCGCCATCAGCGAAAAAGCGCGTTATTTAAAGATACCTGTCGTATGGGGCGGTACCTTCACCTCGTTAATTGCCGAACTCGTTCTGAAAAGCGGCAAAGTGGATTTCGTCGCCATCGGAGAAGGCGAAGTCACCATGCTCGAGCTCATCGGCTCACTAAGCGGCGCAATGCCTTTGGATAAAGTCGACGGCCTGGCTTTTATCAAAGACGGTAAAATCATCTACAACAACCCAAGGGAATTCGCCGACCTTGCCGATTTTCCGATCATTGACTGGTCTCTCGTCGACCCCGAAAAATACTTCCGCGCTTATTTCGGCTGCAAGAAGATGATTTATCTTTACGGCAGCAAGGGCTGTCCGGGGCAGTGTACCTTCTGCATGAACAAGGAGTATCACCGCTGCACCTACAGAAAACGCCCTATGGCCTATGTGTTGAAGGAAATCGAGTATCTGGTCACGAATTGCGGTTTGGACGGAGTTTACTTTTCGGATGAAAACTGTTGCGGAACCAGGCGAGAAATGCATGATTTTTGTGACAGCATCAAGGCGACCGGCCTCCATTTCGTTTGGGGATGCCAAACGAGAATCAACGGTTTTCTCGAAGAGGATTTTAAATATATGTACGACGCCGGCTGCCGTTGGATTTATTTCGGCATCGAAAGCGGTTCTAAGGAGAGGCTGGCGGCGGTTAAAAAAGGCATCGCATACGATAAAATCATGGAAACGGTAACCAATTGTTATAACGCCGGGATCGTTGCCATCTCCGGCTTCATTATCGGTTTCCCCGACGAAGACGAACAGGAACTCCGCCAAACCATTGAACTGGCTAAAAAGATGCCGTTCACGATGTGGGCGTTTCATCATTTTATCCCCGTTCCGGGTTCCGAACTCTATTATTCGCTGATTGCTGATGGGAAATACGAATTACCGTCCGATTTAAGCGAAATGACCAGGATTTCGCCGGCAGACAAAATCATCAAAAACTTTTCGAAAATCCCCACCAAAGAATTGAATGTCGTTTGGTCCTATTTCATGATATCCACCTTTGCAAGGAAAAGAACAGACAAATCCGCAAAACCTTTCAGTTTTGCAATAAAAATAGTAAAAGAACAGTTGAGCGATATTGCAAAAGGGGGGCTTGCTGCGTTCTTTATCAATTTCGTTAAAACAGCAAACGTGTTTTTGACTTATCTTTATTATTACTTTTGCTTCCCCAAAATACGCAAAAAATACGGCTTATATTCAAACGCCAAGGATTGAATTGACTTCTTGTCGTTTCCATTCGCCCGCAACTATTTCAGGCTGCAAACCGGGCTATTTTCCGCTGGCGGTCAATTCATAAACGCACTTCGCATTTGCGGCATAAACACGCAAAGGCGAAGTGTTATATTAAGTCGTATCTATGTAAAAAACCAAATGAAGAACGCCGAACGATTATAGCAACGGCTGCGATTTTTTGTTCGGCGGGCACTCAACAAGGCGTCGCCGGATAATTGATTTTTATAGAAATAATCTTTCATTTTTTATCCTCAAGGGTTGAAAAACCGTGAAACCTGAATTCCGGTAAAATTGACAATGAATCGCATTAGTGTTAATCTGAATTAAAAGTCACGCAGAGCCCGGGAGTTGAAACGGCCAATGAATGTCCTGCTGATATCGCCCAAAGTGGAAATATCGATAAGAAGCTTATCGGCACCATTGGGCATTCTATCGGTTGCCACATATCTCAATGGAAACGGATACAATGTGAAGTTTATCGACAGGACCATATGTAAATGCGATATCGAAAATGTTATAAAAGATTTTCAACCCGATATCATTGGGGTTTCAATGATGTCGGCCAAAACAATTCAAGACGTTTTGAAAATATGCAAAACGGCCAAAGCGCACAATATTCCCGTTGCCTGCGGCGGAACGCTTTCATCTTTACTGCCTGAACTTGTATTATCGAGCGGAGTTGTGGATTACGTTGTCATCAACGAGGGCGAGATTACCATGCTCGAGTTGATTCAAGCAATCTCCAATAACCTCCCGCTGAGTCATGTTGACGGTTTAGCATTTATCGAAAACGGCAAGATTGTGATCAACAAGGCGAGGGATTTCTCCGATCTCGCGAGTCTTCCTGTCATTGACTGGTCGTTGGCAGAGCCGGCGAAATATTTCCGCGCGTATTTTGGGTGCAAAAAAATGCTGTATCTGTATGCAGGCAAAGGCTGCCCCAACCAGTGCACCTTTTGCTTCAACAAAGAGTATCACCGATGTACTTATCGAAAGCGCCCGATAGAATATGTACTGAAGGAAATCGATTATCTTATTCGTCATCACGGATTGGATGGCGTTTATTTTTCCGACGAGAACTTTTTGGGAACAAAAAGCGAGATGCGCGCTGTATGTGAACAAATCAAAAATTCAGGCCTCGATTTTGTTTGGGGCTGCCAAACCAGAATCAACGGATTCGCAGAAGAAGATTTTAAATATTTATATGACTCCGGTTGCCGTTGGATATTTTTCGGAATTGAAAGCGGTTCCAGGGAACGGCTGTCGAAGATCAAAAAAGGAATCGCTTATGATAAGATTGCGGAAACCGTTTCTAATTGCTATAACGCCGGCATTGTGGTGATAGCCGCTTTTATTGTCGGATTCCCCGATGAAACGGAAGAAGAACTCCGCCAGACCGCCGAAATGGCTCAAAAACTGCCTTTTGCTATGCGCAGTTTTAATCACTTTTTTCCCGACCCAGGTTCAGAACTCTTTTTATCGCTGATCAATGAGGGACGATACCAATTACCCGCAACCTTAAATGATTTGGCGGCGATTGAAACCTTGGGCGGCCGCATCGTAAAGAATTTTTCAAAAATCAGCACCCGGGATTTGAATGTCGTCTATTCCTATTTTATGATATCCACCCTTTTTAGAAAAAAAACATCCGAATCCGCAAAGCCTTTCAGTTTTGCTTTAAAAATGCTACGCGAACAATTCCTCGATATGGCCAACGACGGATTTGTGATGTTTTTTAAAAATTTTGTATTATCGGCAAAAACCTTCCTGACTTATCTGTACTATTTTTTATTTTTTCCCGGAATCCGTAAAAAATACGGCCTGCACCGGAATTGACAACAAGCGCATTTTGATTACCCGCAGACAACGGATGAGCGCCCGGTTTATCAAGCCGGGTTGTTTCGTTCTCTTGATGCCGTCCCCTTTTGCCTGCAAGCCGCCCCTTCGCTGCCGCGGCGCTTAACGGCACGGCATAAGCCTTATTTCCCGATATACGAATTATTGTCGTGGCCATTATGGTATAATAATTTCTTAAAGAAGGCTTTTTATAAGGCGGTGCGGGCTGATATGGACATTTTGGTAGGCTATACCGGCTTCGTCGGTTCCAACATTTTAAAAGCACGGTGTTTTGACCGGCTTTTCAATTCAACCAACATCGAACAAGCCTTCGGCCTGGCTCCCGATTTATGCGTATACAGCGGCGTCAGGGCCGAGAAGTTCCTTGCCAACGCGGCGCCCGAAAAGGACTTGGAAGCTATCCGTGGCGCTGAAGAGAATATTGAAAAAATCAAACCAAAAAAAATGGTTCTGATCTCCACCGCAGATGTTTATGCCGACCCGCGTGAGGTCGACGAAAACACCGTCATCGATTCCGATACGCTTCAGCCTTACGGAAAGAACCGTTTTTATCTCGAAGAATGGGTCCGCGGCAATGTGCCCGACTATCATATCATCCGTTTGCCCGGGTTGTTCGGCGAAAACCTTAAAAAGAACTTTTTATATGATTTGATTCATGTTTTGCCCTCTATGCTGACGGCGTCGAAATATGAAGAACTGGCACGCAGAGAAGCGCTCATCGCTCAGTGTTACCATAACCGCGGAGACGGTTTTTACCGCTGTGAATACCGGGATAAAAACGAAAGAGAATTGCTCAAGCAGGCATTTGAAAGGGCCGGTTTCTCCGCTCTCCATTTCACCGACAGCCGCGCGAAATTTCAATTTTTCAATCTCGCTTATCTTTGGGAACATATCGAATTGGCCGCCGCGAACGGCATACGACTGCTCAACCTGGCCGTCGAACCGGTTGGCGCAGCGGAAATCTACCGCGCTGTCACGGGAAAAACCTTTTATAACGAAATGGAGAAGCCGGTGCCGTCATATAATATCAAAACCATCTACGATAAGCTTTTCGGCGGACAAAACGGGTATATTTTCGACAAAGAACAATCCACGCGGGAGATATGCGCGTTCGTCCGGGCGCAACAACAATTGCAGGGTGAATAAATGAAACTGTCCATCTCCAACATTGCATGGCCGGTCTCGCACGACGGCGAAATGTACCGTTTTTTATCGGAAATCGGTTACAACGGCGTTGAAATCGCGCCGACGCGGCTTTTTCCCGACAAGCCGTACAGCCGCATAACCGAAGCCGCTATATTCGCAAAAGAACTGAGGTCTGAATACGGACTGGAGATTTCATCCGTCCAGTCGCTGTTATTCGGCAGAGATGAGAATATTTTCGCCTCGCCCGAACAGCGGAAAAGACTGCTCGACTATCTGAAGAAAGCGGTCTTATTTGCAGAAGCCGTCCGGTGCCGGAATCTTGTTTTCGGTTCTCCCAAAAACAGAAACATGCCCTCGGTTGAATATCTGCCGGTTGCGGAAGCGTTTTTCCGCGAAATCGGCGATTTCGCATACAAACACGGCGCCGTTATAGCGTTTGAGCCCATCCCCTTCTATTACGGGACCAACCTGATCAATACAACCCCGGAGGCATTTGCTTTTTGCAGAAAAGTCGCCAGTGAAGGCTTCCGGGTCAATTATGACCTCGGCACCGCTATTTTTAATAATGAAAAAATCGAAGAAGTAAAAAAGAACATCGCTATGGTCCATCACATCCACATTTCCGAACCGATGCTGGCCGTCCTGAAAAAACGCGCGGTCCACAGGAAAATAAAAGCATTCGACTATTCCGGTTATGTTTCTATTGAAATGAAATATTTCGGCGACATCGAAACGGTGAAAAACACGGCGCGGTACATCGCCGGTATTTTCGCCTGAGTAAACAACGAATGGCGGGCAGGCCGTGGAAACTCTGTATCTTATCGTCCCCTGTTATAATGAAGAAGAAGTTCTTCGCGAGACAGCGGTCAGAACCGCCGAAAAGCTGACCGCCCTGATCAGCAGCGGCATGGTTTCGCAGAAGAGCCGGGTTTTTTTTGTTGACGACGGGTCCACGGACCGCACCTGGGAAATCATCAGCGGCATTTGCCGTGATAATGTTATTTATTCCGGCATCCGGCTGTCGCACAACTGCGGGCAGCAGAACGCGCTTTTGGCCGGGCTGATGCAGGCCAGGGAATATGCCGATATCACTGTTTCAGTCGATGCGGACCTGCAGGACGATCTTGACGTGATAGACATGATGCTGGCGGAGCGTCAAAATGGCAGCGAAATCGTTTATGGCGTCAAAGCGCCCATTCACAATGAAAAGATACACCGCAGACTGCTGGCCGACGGTTTTTACCGGTTCATTCAAATCATTGGCGTCGACATGGTCTCGCATCATTCTTCCTGCAGGCTGATGGGTTCCCGGGCAATGGACGCGCTCTCGGGATACAGCGAAGTCAATATCTTCTTGCCTGCCCTTGTGCATCTGTTGGGTTTCAGCAGTTCCGTTGTCCATTATAAACAAAACGAACGGTTTGCAGGGAAGACCAAGTATTCCATTAAAAAACTGTTCTTACTTGCAATGGAAGCCATCACTTCTTTCAGTTTGAAGCCGCTTCGCCTCATCAATCTCGCCGCAATGCTTTGTCTGCTTATTTTCGGCGGAATAGCTGTCTACGATATTTTTACCGCATTTGCCGGCACGTTCAAAGGATGGCTGCTTGTGCTGGCGTCCGTGTGGGCTGTCGGGGGAATATTACTTTTATCGGTTGGTGTTGCAGGCGAATATGTTGGGAAAACCTATTTGGAAGCCAAGCAAAGGCCGAGGTATTTCATCGCGGAAGAATTGCCCGATACAAATAAATACACGGAAAAAGAATGAGAAGAAAACTTTTTTGCGATCACGCATATTTGTCTTAACAATACCCAAAAATGCTCGGCGCAAGTGAAGCAACTCAAGATAATAATTTGAATGTCAAATTCAGCATTCAGGGGAAATTTTTTTGAAAAACTACAGGTTAAGTCATCCACTGATATCAAAAGACTCGTTAAGAGAAAAATACGGAATGGTTATTTTTCTGTTCCTTCTTTTTGAATTTGTCCTGATGATATCGGAGCAAACTCTTGACCCATGGCTTCTTACGCATTATTTAATCACTTATGAATTCGGGTTGGTCCCGCGAGGATTTATCGGTTCACTGCTTTCATTGTTCGCAAATAATATTACATATAACCTGGTATATGCTGTTTCCATCGTATCGTTCACTTTTTTGATTGCGCAGATATCGCTTCTACTGGGGAACGCCATAAAAACAAGCGAAACCGATATGAAGCCGTCCATTAAGATTTTCGCGCTTCTTTTTTTGGCATCGCCTTTTTCCGTAACCTATTTGCTCGGCGGTTATTTCGGCCGGTTCGATTTGTACTGGGTCATCATCACGTTGCTTTCGCTTGTTTTTTTAAAAAAGCCCGCCTTCAGATGGGCAGTCCCTTTGTTATGCGCAGTTGCGGTGATGATACACCAGGGATTTATGGTAACATACATGCCGGCTTTGGCAATAGCGCTGCTATATGAGGTGTGCAGGAACAAATATTCAAAAAGCAGCATCGCGGTTTTCGCTTTGAGTTGTTTTTCAATGATAAGCGTATTCCTGTATTTGCAATATTCGGTCAATCATATCCCGTTCGATAATCCCGTCGAATTCTTAAATCATCTTGCAAAAAGAGCGGCGTTCGCTCCCGAAATTGCATTGATTTATTCGGAATATTTCTGTTCTGCAAAGGACTGGTCGCAGAATGTGATACTTCCGACACTGTCAATCATCGGACCCACGGTTGTGTCGCTTATGCTCGTGTTCAGCGCGCCGCTGCTGATAATTTTCTTTTATATTTGGAAGCAATCGTTCAAGACTGCGGAAAGCAAGTTTTTGAAATTTGTCTTTTTTCTGTGCGCCGCGGCTCCGTGTATTTTTGCGGCGGCGGCATTGTTCGCGGCGGACTTGGACCGATGGTGGGCGGCCGTTATGAATAACCAGTTTATATTCATTTTCTATTTCATTTTTTCCAAAGAAAAACCGGTCACGAATGCAGTAAAAAGAGTCGGGAATTTTTTGCATCATCATTTATTGATACTTTCATTAATGCTGATTTTCACAAATTCGCTTACATTTTCGAAAGCGTCCTCTTTGGTGCTTAATATTTCCCTGGATGATTTTCGAAAAGGCGGGGAATTGATTATGATTATCGTGAGATATGTTGCCGAAAACATACCCGGAATTGAGCGGGTATTCGGGATTAATGTTTAATAAAATCAACCGTTCATCTCAGCAGTAACGTTTATTTTACGCCGAAAAATCGTTGATGGAATTCAGTTTGTCCGGGCAGCGCCGGAAAAGATCAACCGTAGAAAAAAGCACCTATCCCCTGCCGAACAGCAGACGACGGAGTGATTCTTTGAAAATCCTGTTAATCAATGCCGACGCCGTCCATGTCGAACAGAAGGCAGCCGTGCCTCTCGGGCTGCTTTCCATCGCCGCCTATCTCAACGATCATGGCCATACGGTTGAAATTTATGACAGAGTCGTTGAAGGCGGCAGTCTTCACAAACACCTTAAACGATTCAAACCGGATGCGGCGGGTATTTCGGCCATCGGCATCGAAAGTTTCCCCGACGCCTTCAGGGTGTCAAAAGCCCTGAAGAAGAGAAATATTCCCGTCGTTTGGGGCGGGCAAATGCCCTCGCTGATTCCGCAAGTGGTCCTGCAAAATCCTGCGGTAGATTTTGTGGTTATCGGCGAAGGTGAAATAACGATGATGACTTTGCTTGACGCGCTTGGCGGCAAAGGTCCACTGGGTGATGTCAACGGGCTGGCGTACAGGGAAAACGGCGTTGTTAAGACGAATAAACCGCGCGCTTTTGCCGATTTGGCTCAACTGCCGGTTATCGACTGGCGTTACGTCGGCCTCGAAAAGTATTTCATTCAAAACTTCAGCAGCGCCAAGACGCTTCACGTTTACTCTTCAAAAGGCTGCCCGGGCAAGTGCGCCTACTGCTACAGCCCGAATTATTCGGCGTGCACATGGCGCGCGCGGCCGATTGAATATGTGATGAAGGAAATTCAGTATCTCGTTGAAAACCACGGCATCGACGGTGTCTTCTTTGCGGACGATTTGCTCAGCCCGAGCGCAGCCCGGCTGCACGAATTGTTTAAAGCGATTTCCCTTAGCGGGCTCCGTTTTGTATGGGGCTGCGACCTGCGGGTCGACCGTTGGTCGCGCGAAGACCTGCAAATGATGTACGACGCCGGATGCCGCTGGATTTTTTTCGGCATTGAAAGCGGCTCGCCGGAAAGGCAGAAAAAAATCCGAAAAATGACGGATTTGCAAAAGGCAGAAGAGACTGTTAACGCGTGCAGAGAAATCGGCATTGTAACGACCACCTCCTTCATCATCGGTTTCCCCGGAGAAACCGAGGCTGAGCTTAAAGAAACTGTTAGCTATATCTGCCGGCTTCAGTCCGACGTAAAGCTCGCGTTCTACTTCTATCCCGTGCCGAACTCCGAATTATTCGCGCAACTCGTCGCAAGCGGATGTTTCAAGGCACCCGGAACGATTCGCGAATGGATGCGGTACCCGAAACTCAATCGATTGACCATGAATTTTTCGCAGGTACCCGACAGGGAATTGAAGGTTGTCTGTTCGTGGTTTCTATGGCAGAGCATCTTCGGGAATTACCGCAATTATGCCGGCCGTTCAAGAGTATACGCAAAAAAAGCTCTCGGCCAGACTGTTGAGAACCTGCGGCGGAGAACGCCGCGGTCCTTACGCAAAGTTTTCGCCGCGGTAAGGGAATTCATCGGCGTCGCTTTTTATGCGCTGACGTTCCCGAAAATATTGAGGAAATACGGACTGAAGGCGAACGGGAAACGCTGACAAGGCCAAATCAATCGAAATGGCGGATAGCATGAAAGAATTCAAATCGGTCACACTGATCATACCTGCTTTAAACGAAACGTATTTGTTTCGCCAAACGGTCGACATCATGCTGGGCACGTGCAATAAAGAGGATATCGAGGAATTGATTTTTGTCCTCTGCGACAGGACAACCTCAGCGTGTGTCCAAACCGCGGAACAGCTCAAGGCCGATTACAGCGATTATCCGATTTCGGTTTATTATCAGAAGGAGCCGCATTTCGGCAACGCGTTGCGCGAAGCTTTTTTCCTGGCCAAAGGTTCCCATGTCGTTACGGTGGCGGCGGATATGGACATGGACCCTTACGCTCTAAGCAAGTTCATCGAAAAAAGCAAAAGCAGCCCGGAAAGCATCATCGCCGCTTCGCGCTGGATGCCCGGAGGCGGCTTCAACGGATATAAAAAATTTATGCTGGGTTTAAACTATGTCTTCCAGCAAATGATCCGCGTACTTTTTATGACAAAATTGACGGATGTCACCTACGGTTACCGCCTTTATCCCACGGAACTGGTGCAATCCATACGATGGGAAGAAGCAAAGCACCCGTTCGCGCTTGAATCCTGCCTGAAACCGCTGCGGCTGGGTGTTGATTTTATCGAAGTACCCGCTACCTGGAACGCCAGGACAGAAGGAACGTCGGTCATATCATTTTTCAAATATTTCACCTATTTTAAAACCGTTTTCCATGTCAGGCTGATGAAAAAGGATGACATTTTGAAAAAATAAAAGCAAGCCGCTGTTTTTTAGCGAAGATTAGAATGCCGTAAATCAGGCAAAAAAGAGGGGGTGTATCGTTGATAAAAATCGCGAACAACCATTCTCCCGTTAAGCAAAACCGGCTCTCCGGCTTGTGCTGCGGCATACTGATTTTCCTGTTTTTTTTCACCAGGTTTTTAATTTCGTTCCTGGGCAGAAACACTTTCTCAACCTGGATAACGACTCCCTATGTCATCAATTATCAATCGGGATTTATTGCGCGGGCCTTTGTCGGTTCCGTCATTGCTTTATTCACGGATGATTTAACGCTCAAACAATTCAAGATAATCGCTTTCACGGCAACGCTGGCTCTGATTGCTCTGATTTCTTATCTAATCGGTAAGGTCATTGCGGGAATTAGCAAGGAATTAAAAAATACGGTTATTATATTTGTGTTTTTATTCGTTTCAGCGCCTGTTTCTTTGACCTACATGTTTGAGGCGCATTTCGGCAGGTTTGACGTTTACATGCTGCTTTTGACTTTGATAGGGCTTGTCTGCCTGAGGAATCCGGTCCTGAAATGGTTTGTTCCTGTTATTTGCTTTGCAGCCGTAGCGACCCATCCGGGATACTTGGTCACCTTTATGCCGGGGCTTGCGATACCTATGCTTTATGAGGTATACCGCAGCAGATGTTCAAAAAAAAGCGTCGCTATCTTTTCTTCCAGCTGCTTAATTTTGCTCGGTCTTTTCTTTTATTTCCAGTTGTTTTCACGCAAACAGCTGGATTTTTCAACAGCAGAGGAAATGGGCCGATTCCTTTCGCAGCATACCGATATGAAAATCGGCTTGCCGATGCTGTATCTGGAGTATTTCGCGCCTTTTCCCGACTGGATTACGAAATGGGTTATCCCGGAATCCCTGAGCATGAATTTGCCGGAGGTCGGCATCGCGCTGCTGACGGTAAGCCTTCCGCTTATCGTCATCTTCGCGGTTGTCTGGAAAAACAGCATCCGAAACGCCAAAGACAAATTTCTCAAGTTTATCTTTCTGCTCTGCTCGTTTACTCCTCTCATGTTTTTTGTCTCAGCGTTCTTCGGCCACGACTGGGACCGTCAGTGGGCGCCGTTGATTCATTGCCAATTCATCTATTTATTCTATTTCATCGTTTCACACGAACATGCCGTTACGGACTCGTTGAAACACTTAGCTGACTTTTTTGAAAAACATTCGCTGGTCTTGTTGTTCATCCTTCTTTTTGCAGGTTTGGCGATGCTCTCCAATCTGGGGACGTTGTTTCTGAATTTTTGGGATAAAATTCTTTACTACGATTTCTTTGGAACAGCTCTGCGTGATTTCGAGTATATGCTGGAATGAGACTCCATCAGGCACACCGTATAAATAAGTCTATCGCGATATGTATAAAACTCGCAAACGGCGTCAAGTTCAAAATAGTTGTTTAGCCTCTATCGGCCCTTGTATGATTTTGATTATTTTTGCGGATATATATATATTGATTATCACAAGACAACGGCCGGGCAATATGTCCGGCCGTTGTCTGATTGATCAGGAACCATCGTGTTTTATATCGTCCAGCAGTTTTTCAGCGATGAAATACCTTGGCCTCCTCTTTGTTTCCTTAAATGTCTTGCCTATATATTCCCCGATAATTCTGATGGCCAGCAGTTGAAAAGCTGCGACGAACCATAGAGAAGAAAAAACAGGCAGCCATTCAGGGATGGTATCGTGCCGCGCCTTTAAGGCAAGCATGGCGATGCATCCGCCAAAAGCTGCCAAAAAGGAAAGAAATACCGGAATGCTGATTAATTCAATCGGCTTTGTGCTGAAAGAGGTAATACCGTCGACGGCCATGGAAAAAAGTTTGCGAAGCGAATATTTTGTTTTGCCGGCGAACCGCTTGTTTCTTTCGTAATAGACGATGGAATGCCGGAAACCCAATTGGGGGACAAGGAAAGGCAAAAACAGGTTGACTTCGCTGTACTGGGCGAGCGCCTCAATTGCACGGCGGCTCATCAACCGGTAATGGGCGTGGTCAGGCACGATGCGGATGCCCAGCATCCTGGTGAAAAGATAAAAACCTTCGGAGGCGAGTTTCCTGATGAGTGAGTCTTTTTTGCGCGAAGAGCGCACGCCGAAAACAATATCGTCCCCACGGTAATAAGCCTGAATCATTTGCTCCATGACATCAATGTCATCCTGCAAATCGGCATCCATAGAAACAGCCATGTCCGCCAGGTCCTTGACCGCAACCATCCCTGCGAAAAGGGACTTCTGCTGGCCGACATTTCGCGATAGCCGGAAACCGGTGAAAAGTCTATTTTCGCCGTTGAGCTGCCTGATGATAGCCCACGTGGCGTCTTTGGAGCCGTCATCCACAAACAGAACCCTGCTGTCCGGTGCAATAAGGCCGTTCGCTATCATGCCTTCCACTTTTTGCCGAAGGCGTTCGGCTGTCTCGCGCAGTACATCCTGCTCGTTATAACAGGGAATTACGATATAAAGCCTTTTGTTCATTACATCACTCTGTTTTGTTTGTTCCCGCATTCAAACAGATTTTTGACCCCTGCTACCGGTTGTATCGGGCAACGGTTTCGACATACGCCTGCGGAATACCGACATCGAACATCGAACCGTCCACGGCAAAACCGTAAAGTTCGCCGTCCGCCCTCAATTCTTCAAGAGCGTCGGTTAGCTGTATTTCGCCATGGGTACATTTGTTTTCGTCAATATTCCTCCCAAGGATCTCAAAAACCTCCGGCGTCAGCACATATTCGCCAAAGACGGAGAAAAACTTGTCTCCCCGCGTATCGCCGGGCATTTTTAATAATTCTTCCGCCTGCCGGACGGAGGGTTTTTCCATCATGCGCCGGATTCTCAGAATGCGTTGGGCGGCAAAACGCTCGTCCCATGTACCGGTCAGCACGCCGTAATGGGCAACGCTTTCCGCTTGAATCGTATGGATGGAAATTGTCGTTTTTTGGATTTTTTCAAACGCTTCCAGCAATTGGGCCGTGCAGTTGTCCTCGTTTTCGCTGCGGTATATGGTGTCGCCCAGCGCAAGGAGAACAGGCTGGTTCCCCGCGAAAGCGCGGCCCTGGTAAACGGCATGGCCGAAACCGCGTTTCTCATGCTGTATCACATATTCGATATGGCTGCCGATGCGGTGGATCAGCTGTTCGTAATACCTTAATTGTGCGGGTATTTTATCCAGATAATCGCCGGCCAGAAAATCGTTAAAAAACTTTTGGTACTGCTCGCGGTCCTCATCACCATTGATGACCAGACAGAACTCTTCAATGCCGGCACGGTCAAGTTCTTCCAACAGAACAAGGATGACCGGCTTGGCAAGATGGTCCCTGTCCACCACGGGGAAAAACTCCTTTTTATAAAACCTTGTGGCGGGATACATTCTTGTTCCATAACCTGCGACGGGTATAATGGCTTTTCGTACGCTGTGCCGGGGTAAAAGGGTCAGTTGATAGGAGTCCATATGCCGTTCTTCGCGAAGATAAAGCGCCAGCTTTCCCTGGCAGGACTTGTCTTTTGCAAGCAGCTGCACTACCCCGTCGCCCTGGGAACCGACGCCTTTCCCTCCATAAGTCAAGCTTTTGACCATCGGGTCGTTAAGGACGCTGTGCAAAATAGGGGCACTGAGCTGATCCGGGCAGGCAGGCGCGACTTTTTCGTCAAAGAGCCGCTGCGCTTTTGTCATCAGCGCGCCGAGCGCAGGCGTATCCCCCCGCGCGATGAGTTCGACCGCGCGGGCTACTATTTCATGATTATCCTTACCCAATGCGTCATGAAGGCTGCGATCGAGCGGTGTTTGCGGGTAAGGATAACTTTTGTTGAGGTCGGCAAGAATTTTAATGGTGTCCTTCTGAGCCATCAAATCGGCAAATACAATATGCAATTCGGCCTTCGAGGGCAGGCTCGAAGCGTCTATCTCGTTGCCGTCAAATATCATATGGACCGGCCGAATCCCGAACGCGCAAGCCTGGTCCAAGCGCCCGCAGCGTGAAGGAGTGCGCTGCTCGCCGTAATAGGCAACCTGCATTTCACCTTTGATGCTCATGTGCAGGTCGTACAGGCGATTGAACGCTTTCGCCACAAGGACGCAGATAGCTGCGCTGGATGAAAGGCCGCGTTTGACGGGAAGCGTTCTCTCTGTGATACATATTTCAAGCCCTTGGACGGAATAGTTGTCATAAACATAGGAAGCCACACCGGCGACATAGGAATAATAGCCCCCCTCGCGGGCAATCTCGCGAAGCTGAGGAGCTGACATGGGACATTCCAGCCGCATTTGCTCTTCGCCGGGCAGACTCGAATAGATAATAAAGCGTTCATGCTTATTCACTTTTGCCCGGATGCCCTGTTCGATGCCGGTGACAATCGCTTCACCGGGAACGATGGCCGAATTAAAAATGCGCTGCGCGCCTGCCCAGTCGCTGTGTTCGCCGAACAGGCAGAGCCGGCCGGGAACAAAAATTTCCATGCATTCCTTTTTCACGGGGTTGTTCTCCTCTGGCAGCGTTCGCCATGATTCGCGGGAGAAGCAGGCGGGAAATCAGCAACATATTGCGATCACGGTAATATTCAAATAATATAACAAACATATTCTATATTTGTTGGTCTGGCTTGTCAATAAAGCCCTGTCCGGGCGACAACGGCGTTATATGGCCGTCCGGTGCTTGAATAAATATCGAAGATATTCTATTATATAAAGACAGGTTCTTTAATGTTCATGCGAACAGTAGCCGCGCTTGCTCTACCGGCAGTAACTGATAAAAGTGCTTTTTTCAAAAGTTCTTCTTTGTTTGTTACTCTTTCTTATTAAACAATCAATTTTGAAAGGCTGTGGTTGCATTGGCAAAAGCAGACGGCGGCAAAACTGTTTTGGCCGAGCGGTTAAAACGGTATGAAGCGGAAATTGTTTTGTCCGCTTTTCTTCTGTTGCGCTTCTTTTTCAAAAACATTCTCGGCTATCAAGCGTTCTTCACTCAGAAGCCTGTTTTCGGGTTGTCCGCTGTGCCGTCCGTCACCCTTGGGACTGTTGTTCTTGTCGCGGTGGTCTTATGCACAGCCGCGCTGT
>ENA-UOWE01001596-UOWE01001596.1-activated-sludge-metagenome-genome-assembly--contig:-NODE-1596-length-27417-cov-6.196477_pt1 | contig 27417 bp, 28 predicted proteins | sample MGYA00249841_ERZ761562 | MGnify/ENA primary metagenome ERZ761562 (study PRJEB28883, sample SAMN05720200) | activated sludge metagenome | isolation source: Anaerobic digester | place: Japan...
CCGCCACCGAGAGCCGGCCGGCGATCCGGACCCCCTCGCCCAGGTAGGCATCGGCAGAGGTCGCGACGTTCCCGGTCACCTCGGTCCAGTTGTCGATCCGGATGTCGCCCTTTGCCGTCAACGCCCCGTTGATCCGGCAGAACTCGGCGACCATCACCTCGGCGCCCGAGATACCGTAGTCGATCCGGGCGCGGTCCCCGACCAGGACCATCCGGTCGGTGACCAGCGTGTGCTCCTGGAGTTCGGTCCGGTCCGGGAGGAGGCACCGGTCCAGGTGGAGTTCGGTCGCGGGAGACTCGTCCATGACCGCCTGCCGTACACTCTGTCAGGCCCCGTATTTATGGGCCTTGTCGATCAGGTCGAGCAGGACCGGGAGGACGTCGCACCCGTTGATCCGGCAGAGCCCTCCTTCGGCACAGGCGAACTCGTCGAACCGGTCGACCCGGTCCGGGCGGACCCCCTCGCCGTGGATCAGGACCGGGACCGGGTCGGCTGAATGGTCCCGGACGGTGCAGGGGGTCGAATGGTCGCCCACGACCGCGATCACCGTCTCCGGGACGTCGAAAAAGGGCGCGAGGGCAGCATCGACCCGCTCGATGAAGTCGCGCTTCTCTTCCGCCTTCCCGTCGTGGCCCGCCTCGTCCGCCCCCTTGATGTTCAGCAGGACGAAGGCGTGCGTATCGAGCGCCCCGATCGCCGCGGCGACCTTCCCCCCGATGTTGGAGTCGACCGACCCGGTGGCGCCCTCGACGTGGATCGGGTCGAGCCCGACGACCTTTCCGATCCCCGTGATCAGGGTCGCCGCCGAGATGACCGCCCCATCAAGGCCGTACCGCTCCCGGAAGGGCTGGAACTCGCCCATCCGGCCGGCCCCGCGCAGCAGGACCTCGTTCGCGGGGAGCAACCCCTCCCCGATCCTGCGACGGTTCACCGGGTGGTCCGCCAGGATCCGCCGTGCCTGGCGGACGAACTCGTTCAGGACAGCGGCGGTCTTCGCGTCCGCCTCCTGTCCCGTCGTCGGCTCGAACTCGTGCGGCAGGACCCCCTCCCTCTTCGGGTCGTTCGATCCGACGCCGTCTCCGAGCCCCTCGCCCTCGAGGGCGAGCGCCGCCCGGTGGCCGGCACCCGAGACGAACCGGAACCGGACCCCGAAACGGGAGAGGTCCACCCCCTCCTCGATCGCCTTCGAGAGCGGCCCGGTGCCGTGGATCCGTCCCGCCCGCCGGTCGACCACGCGCCCGTCCGGCCCGAGGGTGGCATAGTTGGCACGAAACCCGACCATCCCGGGCCGCATCCGGATCCCCGAGCCCTCCGCCTCGAGCGGCCCCCGTCCGGTGTAGTACTCCCGGGGGGGATACCCGAGCAGGGCGAGGTGCGAGGTGTCCGAGCCCGGGCGGATCCCGGGGGAGATCGTGTCCATGATCCCGGTGATCCCCTCGCGGGCGAGCCGGTCGAGCACGGGCGTCCGTGCAGCAGAGAGGGGGGTGGCCCCCTGGAGGGCCGGATGTGGCCGGTCACCAATGCCATCGAGCACGATGAGGACGATCCTGCTGGCGGTCATCCGGTAGACGTTCGCGCTCGAGCTCCATAGAGATACCGGCCCGACGGATTTATCCCGGCCACGTGCCCATCCGATCTCGTGATCCTCGTCGCCTCTGACCTCCATGCAGGCCACCCCGACGCGGCCGTCCCCGAGTTTCTCCGGTTCCTCGACGCCTGCGAGTCGTGCGGGGCAGAGACGCTCGTCCTTCTCGGCGATATCTTCGACCTCTGGCGGCGGAAGAACGGGCCGCTCCTCGTCGAGCACGCAGGGCTCCTCGAGCGCCTGCTCCACCTCGGTAAGGTCGACCTGCACTACGTCGTCGGCAACCACGACTACGCGCTCCTCGAGCTCGCCGGGCGGGCCGGCGGGCGGGGCCCGTTCCCTCTGAAAAAACGCCTCCTGATCGAAGACCAGGGCCGCACCACGCTCTTTATCCACGGGTACGACCTGGAGGTCCTGGGCGCGCTCGAACCCCTCTCGGTGGAGGCCTACGAGGCCCTCAGCGCGCGGATGTGCGCGGTCGGAGACTTCGGCGGTGCCGCCGCCGGCCGGCTCGTCGAGCTCTACTCCCGCGGGCTCGACCTCGTCGCCCGCCGCGAGACCCTCTCCCGCCCCGCCCACGAGCGCCCGACCCTCGACGGGGCTGAGGCCCTCGCCCTCTCGCCCGCCCGCCACCTCCTGCTCGGCATGGAGGTCGGGGACCGGCTCGTCTACGGCCACACGCACCGCCCCTCGGTGAGCCCCGACGGCCTGGTCGCGAACCCGGGCTCCTGGGTCCACGACGGCGCCGCTCTCTCTTATCTCCGGATCGAGGACGACGAGGTGGCCCTCCGCGTCTTCGGACGGGACCCGTTTCCCTGAAAAGAGGGTGTCTCAGGCCACCTGGGCACGGCCCAGGAGCTTCGACTTGATCACTTCGATCCGGCGAACCGGGAAGACCTCCCGGACGTCGGCCATCATCTCCCGTGCCAGCGTCCCCGTGACCATCGCCTCGGTGACGGTCTGCCAGTCGTTCCCGGCGATGAAGCTCGAGACGCGCCCGGTGATCCGCTTCCGGATCTCGTGGATCTGCGACATATCGGCCGCCATCAGCGTGTAGCAGGTCACCGTCAGGTGGACGCGGAACCCGTCCTTCGTGCTGCCGATCACGTGCGAATCGATCCGGCTCGAGCGCCGCTTGACGAGCGAACGGAGGTAGTCCTTGGTCAGCTCGTGCCCGACGAACTCCGTGTACGCGGCGTCGCCGGCGACCCGGTTGATCCGGAACTTCATCTTCACGTGCTGCTTGCCGTAGTCGCTGTTGATCTCACCGAGCGTCACGTTCATGATACGCCCGATCAGGTTCTCGGTGTCTGCCGAGATCGTGTCGCCGATGTAGGCGGAGTTGAAGGTCTCCGGGGCGTTCACCTTGTACCAGGTCTTCGCCTTCCACCCCTCAACGCGCCGTCCGGCCTGCTTCTTTCGTGCCATTCAGTCACCTTGGTTATACAAATCTGAAGATCTCGTGTGCATCGCCAAACCGCCGGCGTACCGGCGCTGGCCAGTCGTCGGGCTCGAAGCCCTTCTGTGCGAGGAATGCGGCCGTCCACCGCTCGAGGCCGATCCCCGAGCAGCCGGACCAGAGGTCCTTCCCGGACTGGACCTTGACGTTGAATCCCCGCGGGTACTTGTCTCCGTTCACCGAGACGTTCTGGAACTCGAGCCAGGAGTCGGCGTACGGGAGTACGGCTTCGTAGTCGGTCGTCCCGACCCGTTCCGTCCCCTCTGCGCCGACCATCCCTTCCTGGGCCATGAACCAGGGGGTCACCCGTGCCGAGCGCCACTCGAGTTCGAGGACGTCATCGAAGAGCCGGCGGTACCGCTCGTGGAGCAGGTCCGCCGTCTCGACCGTCTGCTCGGGCGTGCCGATCCAGAGGAGTTCGATCCGGTGGAACTCGTCCACCCGTTCGATCCCGTGGATACCCCCCGACTCGTACCGGTGAGAGGTCCCCGAGCGGTCGAAGATCCGGGCGGGCAGGCAGTCGTTTGCGAGGGTCGTCCCACCGATGAACGGCCAGAACGAGGGGCACTGCGCGTAGCAGAGCCCGCCGATCGGCCCGTCGATCTTCTCCCGGATCAGGTCGACCGGCACCTCGCCGGTCACCTTGAAGTGATCCGCGACCTCCTCCCAGTAGGCGGGGTCGCGGGTCTTCGGGGTCGAGACGTAGTAGATCTCGGGGTAGACCCCCTTCGCATGCCCCGACCGGATCCAGACCTCCCAGGGGACGAGCTTGGGGAAGATCATCTCGACGAACCCCAGGGGCCCGACGATCTCCTCCATGACGATCTCCTCGAAGACCCGGAAGAGGCGGGTCGACTGCGGTCCGTGGATCCACTGTCCGCGCGAGAGCGCATGTCTGATCCAGCCGCGCCGGATCATCTCCTGGGTGGGATCCTGGAAGAAGCGGTGCTCCCGCCTCGGGGACTCGTAGACGAGCTCCCAGTGCTCGGTCTTGCCACCGTAGGCCGCTGCCTCCACCTTCTCTTCGATCAGGCGGATCAGCCGGTCGGGGACCTTGTTCTCCAGGTCCGCGGCCGTGACCGCCAGTTCGAGGCCGATCCGGCCCGGTCCGCGTTCGGCCGACCGGATGAACGGGAGCGTGGGGAGCCGGAGCCCCTCCGGGGCCTCACCCAGCAGGTCGACCCGGTAGTCGGAGACCACCAGGTCACGCAGGCCGACCCGGTATCGCCCGAGCAGGGCCGCGACCTGTTTTCTGAACCGGAACAGGGCATCGTGCACCCGGGTGTAGCCCCCGCTCTCCAGTGCGAGCGATAGGGTCGCACCGTGGACCGCGTGCTCCGTGATCCGGCCGACCTCGTCCTCGGGGGCGTCCTTCGGGACCCCCTTCCGGAAGAGGACCGTGTTCGCCTCTTCGACCGCCCGCGCGATGGCGGGCCGGGCCTCGTCGGGGATCTCTCTCGAGAAGACGAGGTCTGCCCTCAGGCTGAATCGTGGCTGCATTGCTCCTCCGCAATCTGGCAGTTCATCAGGTAATCGTCCATCGTCGCGATGATCGAGCCGACCTCGCGCCCCGCGAGACGGGAGACGACCATCCCGTCCTCGACCGTGGTCGAGCAGAGGAGGTGGTCGTCGGGCCCGAGCGCGGCGGCGACGCAGGCGGGACGCCGGTGCCGGGTTCGGATGACCCCCTCGCACCTCACGCGCCCACCGCCTCCGCGAACGCTGCCGCGAACCCCAAAAACCCGTCCGCCGGGACAGACCCGCCGGCCCGGCGGGCATGTCCCCCGCCGGACCCGCCCGCCTCGGAGGCGAGCTGCCGGACCAGGGGCCCGAGCGGGACCGCCCCGTCGGCGCGGGTCGAGACCCGGACCATGTCGCCGTTTCGGGCCGCGACCAGCACGGGCCCGCCGGCGGGCCCTGCGAGTGCGGTCGCCACATCCCCGACGAGCGCCGGGTCGTCGATCAGGACGGCGCACGTGCTCTCTCCGACCGGACGGGCGCCGGCGATCGCGCCGATCACCCTCCGCCGGTACCCGGCAGCGACCTTTCGCGCCTCCTCGACCGCCCCGGGAGACCGGAGGCAGACCGAGGCGGCGAGACCGCCGCGCCCGGACTTGCCGCAGGCGTCGACCACGGCCGAGAGGGTCGTCGCGTCGGCGAGCACCTCGCGCAGGCAGACGACCCGGTCGCCCCAGAGCGCCTCGATCGCCCCCGGTGCCGCGTCCCTGACCGTGTCGAGCACGATCAGGGAGAGGAGGCGGTCGAGCTCCGGCCCGTCCTCCCCCATGGAGGCCCGGAGGAGCTCCCGGACCCGGTCCGCGTTCCCGGAGATGCCGGGGAGGAACGGATCGATCGCGAGCTCCAGCTGCTCCCCGATCGTGGTGCCCGGGAGCCGGATCCCCTGAGCCAGTTCGATGACCCCGTTTGCGAGCCCGTCGTTCAGGATCTCCGCGTTCTCGCCCTCGAAGGTTTGCCCGTCGCCGAGCATGCCCGCGACGGCGAGCCCGGCGAGGTCCCGGCAGTCCGCGAACCGGTTCGCCACAAGGAACGCGAGGGCGGCGGCGCAGAGCACCCGTTCGCCGTCGAGCCCGACCTCGTGCGGGTTCAGGACCGCGCCGTCCCCCCGGGCGACCGGCGCGTGGTGATCGAGGACCGCCACGTCGGACGGGAGGTCCTCGAGTCCGGCCCCGAGGTCGCAGAGGAGGGCGGGCGCCCCGCCATCGAGGTCCGGGACCCGGTCCACCACCCGGAGGCGGAACCCGATCCCCCGCTTCCGGAGCGCGTGGCAGATGATCGACGCCGCCACCACCCCGTCCGCGTCGTGGTGGCCGTAGACCTCCACGTACCGCTGCTCCTCGAGGAAGCGGGCGAGGCGTTCGGCTGCAGCGTCGATCGACATGGTGCGTTATCTCGAGAGCAGGATCTCTGCGGTCTCGGGTTTGTAGACCCAGTCCTTCGGAAGGCGCTTCGAGCCGACGTAGTACTTCACGAGCCGGCGTACCTTCGACTCGGTCAGCTGGAGCTGGCGCTTGTTGTGGAGATCGTTTTTGTTCTCCGCGAGGTGCTTGCGCATCCCCAGGGCCTTCACGATCAGGTTCCGGAGGTCCTCTGGTATCTCGGGCCTGAGCCCGTTCGCTTCCAGGATCTCGCCGATCCGCTTTCCGGTGGCGAGCTTCACGTCCGGGACGGCGTACTGGTCCCGCAGGATCAGACCGATCTCGGCGGTCGAGCGCTCTTTGCGGTGGAGGTCGACCACCAGCTTCTCGATCTCGGACGCGTCGGTCGTCGACCACGCGGGCGGGTCTGCCCGGTGGGGCCGGACGGAACCCGACCTGCCCCTCCGTCGTGCATGCATTCGTGCCATACGTTCCACTCCGATTCCGATAGTCCCGAGAAGAGCAGCGACAGGACGCACGCTCTGTAATCCCAAGCCCACGCAGGGCCGCGCGACGAGGCGCGTCGGACTTACCGGTGTGTCGTGCACACGTCAGCGACGGTGCCGGGTATACATTCGGCCGGTGGCATCATAAGCCTGCCGACCATTCCAGAAGGGTTATCCCCTCGCGGGCCGTCCCACCTGTATGATGCCATTTCGCACGTTCCCTCTGGTCGTCGTCCTCCTTCTCTCCGGGGCGCTGCTCTGCACCGGGTGCAGCACCCCGGCGGGGCAGAACGCAACCGGTCTCGCCGGCGCCCCGGGATTGCAGCCCTACTCCGATCCGGTTCACCTCTTCACCCTCGAGAAACCCCCCTCCTGGGTCGTCTCCGTGGGCGATGCGATCGAGGTCCGCGCACCGGACACGAACGGCGCCCGGGTCGTGCTCCGCCCGCTCTTCCTGAGCGGCACGTACCGCACGGCGAACGCCGGGACGGTCGCGAACTACCTGGTCGGCCAGGAGGCGCAGCGCACGACGGGATTCACGGTCAGTTCCGCCCGGCAGGCCCGTGACGGCTCGATGCTCGAACTCGTCGCCGCCTACGACCGGGGCGGGGTGCCGATGAACGGGGTCTTCACGGTCTTCGTCCGGTCCCCGTACGGCATCTACTCCGCCTACGAGGCCCCCCGGAGCACCTTTACGCGGGACGAACCGGTGATGCGGGCGATCGCCGCTTCCTTCTCCCAGCTCCCCGTGCCGGCGACGGGCACGCCGGTCACCGGCGGCATCGGCCCGCTCCGCCCGAGGCAGCTCTCCGGCGGGGTCTCGATGAAGGTCCCCGACGGGTGGAACGTCCAGGTGATGCCCTACTGCGCGGGGCTGATCGCGGCGGACCCGCAGAATACGCGGGGCGTCGTCTTCCTGAACGGCCTGCACATGGAGCCCGGGACGACGCTTCCGCCCGGCATCACCCCCGAGGAGTACCTGACCGGGTACCTCTCCCGGGACTTCTCGACCGTCTCCGACGTCCGGATCCTGTCGCACGAGGAGACCGACCTCTCTGCGCTCCAGGGCGGCTCGACGACCGTCAGGGCGATGCGTATCGCCTTCTCGAACAGCGGGAACCCGACGACCGGGTTGTTCGTGGTCGGGACCTCCCAGGCGGGAGGGGGGTACTACACCACGGTCAATTACCTCTGGGGGGTCTACGCCCCGGCGACCGACTGGGAGCGGGACGCCCCCGTCCTCCTCGAGTCGTTCCTCTCCATCGACTACAGCCAGGCGACCCTCGAAGAGTGCCGCCGCCTTCTTTCCGCCTCCTGGAGGGCCGTCTCCCGGCCGGCCGGTTCCGGGGGTTCCGGCGGGAGCGACGACCGCGAGCAGCAGTTAAAGGACTGGTATGCGCGCCAGGAGAACGAGGACATCTTCATGGAGAAGTTCGAGGATTACATCCTGAACCGGGACCGGGTCTACAACCCCGAAACCAACGAGGTCTACCACGTCGACCAGAACTTCTACCAGTACTACGACACCCACCGGGAGCAGTTCCGGCAGCAGGACCTGCAGCCCCTCACCGACACCCAGTTCAGGAGCCTGGTGCCGCTCGACGGAAGCCTGCACATCCAGCCGAACGTCTGAAAAACCGTGGGGCCCCCCACTCCACCTCTTCTGTCCCCTCAGAGGTCCCGCCGGGTCCGACGGCGTCGCCTGCCCCTCTTCTTGCCCATGGAGAGGATGTCGACCCCGTACTGGCCCGCCTTTCCGAGACCGATCACCATCTCGTCCGACTGTGCCAGTCGTTCGATGTTGATCTCGTACGACCCCGGGCCCCGGATGCGGATCGTCTCGATCGACTCGTGGAGGGGATGCTCGGGGACCTCGTCGACCTCGACCGGGATCTCGTGCACGTCCTCGTCCGGCGCCTCCTCGACGAGGGTCTCGAGGGGGGTCTCCTCGAGGACATCCCGGTGCCGCTCCTCGGCACGGACGTAGAGGAAGCGTTTCCCGCCGCAGCTCGGGCAACCTCGGAGGACGTCCTGCGACCCGTCCTCGAACTCCCGTCCGCAGGTCGTGCACTTGTGGGGCATGGACTACCGTGACGAGACCCAGGCGCTGATCAGGTCCCGCTCCTTCCGGAGCATCTTCAGCTGGTTTGCCGGCCCGATCACGGTGAGGCGGGACGGGGACTCGCGCCCGCCACCGAAGAGGCGTGCGAGGAGACCGCCCCCCTGTGCCCGCGCGGGGTAGGTCTCCATCTCGATCCCGGCGAACCCATCGGGCGAGATCTCCATCATGGTCATCTCGATCAGCCGGCTCGACTCCTCGGGGGTGAGCCCCTTCTCGAGCACGACGATGTTCCCGGCCATGACCTCGTCCAGAATCAGCCGGATCTTCTCCATGGACGTGAGCCGCGCGAGGCGCTCCTCCGAGATCAGGTCCAGTTGTACGCCCTGAATCATACCGCGATCACCCGAAGAACTCGATCATCTTCTCGTAGAGGTCGTCCACGTTCGTCCCCTCGAGCCCCGAGATGGGGATGACCGGGTGCTGGGGGAAGGCGGACTTGATCCGCCCGGGCGACGCGTCCGGCAGGTCGATCTTGTTGGCGACGATGATCACCGGGAGGTCGCGCGACTCGATGATCCCGACCATCATGATGTTGACCTGCTGGAACGGGTCGAGGGTCGCGTCGAGCATGTAGATGACCCCGTCGATGTCCTCGCGGAGCCAGTGCATCGCCTCTGCCACCCCCTCAGTCGCCTCGCGGGCCCTTTTTACCGCCTCCTCCTTCTCGATCCCGTACTCGGTGAACTCGTGGTAGTCGATCTTGGTCGTCACCCCCGGGGTGTCGACGATGTCGATCACGATCGAGTCCCCGTTACCGTTCGAGATGGTGACACCCTCCCTGCGCCGGGCGCGCCGGGTCTCGTGGGGGATCTCCGAGACGGGACCGAGCGCGTCGCCGGTCCAGTCCCGCACGATCCGGTTCGCCAGCGTGGTCTTTCCCGCGTTCGGCGGGCCGTAGATCCCGATTCGCGACCGTTTTTTCTTGAAGAATACCCGTAAAAACCGTGAGAGCCGTTTCCTTGCCTTCGTCAGAATATCCATGCAGCACCCCGGCCGATGATGCTAGAAGTGTTATGGCTCATGCGTAATGAGCCCTTTGGACCGCCCCCCCGCGGGGACCGGGCACCCGAGGGAATCCTTTTATCCAAGACATGCCTATCTCCTCTCATCGGGCCGAGTATTGGCCCGAAATTACAAAATACCCCGTGATTGTCCGATCCGGAAAACCTTAATGAACTATAATGTAGATTATGGTTCATCTCAGGGGGGATACCTGAATGAATTCGTCCGACACCATGCACCTGGAGACGAGGGTACCGCTCAAGGAGATGATGAGCAGCAACCCGACCACGCTCGATTACAATGCGACGGTCGCAGAGGCGGCCCGCGCCATGTGCCGGGACGATGTGGGAAGTTGCATCATCCTCGAGAACGGCCTTCCGATCGGAATCGCAACCGAGCAGGACATCAACTGCAAGGTGGTTGCGCTCGACCTCCGGCCGAGCGAGGTCCAGGTCAGCGAGATCATGTCCACCCCCCTGATCACGATCGGCGCCGACCGGAGCGTCTCCGAGGCGGCGCAGATGATGGTCCGGCACAAGGTCCGGAGGCTCCCGGTGGTGGACGAGAACTACCGCGTGATCGGGATCGTGACCGTGCGTGACATCCTCTCCGTCGCCAACGAGATCAACGAGATCATGACCGATCTGATCCTGATCAACCGGGTGGACGGGTACGAGGGGGGCGTCTGCGAACGGTGCGGAATCATGGCATCGGACCTCGTCCGTTCGGATGGCCAGCTCCTCTGCAGTCACTGCCGCGTCGAGGAGAATCTCTGATGAAATCGGCGGCAGACCTCCTCTGCGAGGTCCCGCTCCTCCACACCGATGAACGGGTCACCCGGGCCCGGTCAGTCCTCCGCGAGGATCAGTATCGCGAGGTCCTGGTAGTGGACGACCGCGGGGCGCTCGTCGGGCTTTTGGACATCTCGGACGTCCTCCGGGTCGCCGCGACCCGGTCGGACGTGACGATCGATGGTTTCGTACGGGAGGCACCGTCGGTACCGCTCGACGCGAGCCTGGAGCGGGTCGGGCTCCTCCTCCGCGAGGCCCGGACCGACACGGTCGCGGTCGTGGACCCCCACGGCAGGGTCCTGGGTGGGGTGCTCCTTGCCGGGGTCTTCCCGATCCTGGTCTCGCGCCACGACCCGCACGGGTCGGTGGCCGACCTGATGTCGACGCGGGTCGTCTCGGTGGACGCGGAGGACCCGGTCTCGCGCGTCCTCTCCCTCGTGAACGTGACCGGTTTCTCCGCCTTCCCGGTCATGAAACGGCGGCAGCTGGTGGGCATGGTCTCCAGGCGGGACCTGCTCGGCTCAGGCCGGTCCCGGCGCGGGACCGACGGCGGGCTGGCGGTGGAGGCGGTGATGACCACCCCGGCGCACACGCTCACGCCGGACATGTCCGTCCGGGAGGCGGCGCGTCTGCTCTGCCAGTACGACATCAGCCGGGCACCGGTCGTCGCCGGCACGAAGGTCGTCGGGATCCTCGACCGGCACGACGTGCTGAGGGGGCTCGCACTCCCCGAGAACTGAGGTGACGTATGCAGGGGAACGGATTCAACCACAGGGCATCCGACCGGCTCCTGAAGATGCCGGGCAAGCTCGACCGCGGTCCGGTCGAGTTCCAGTCGCGGGTGGCGCCCCACGCGGGCGAGATCATGGGGGTTGCGACGACCCGTGTCGTCGCGGTACCGCCGACGATGTCGATCATCGGGGCGGCCCAGACGATGACCACGTGCGGGTTCCGCCGCCTCCCGGTGACGGACCCCGGGACGCAGCGGATGCGCGGGATCATCACCGCCTCCGATATCATCAACCTGCTCGGCGGGGGCGACAAGCAGAACCTGGTCACCGTCAAGCACGGCGGGAACCTGCTCGCGGCGATCAACGAACCGGTCCGCGAGATCATGTCCGGTCATTACCTCTCGATCCGGTCGACCGGGACGATCGCGGAGGCGGTGGAGATCATCCTGGGAAAGAAGGTGGGGGGGATCCCGGTGATCGACGAGGAAGAGACCCTCGTCGGTATCGTCACCGAGCGCGACGTGCTCCGGCTCCTCGAGACGCAACCGAGCCCGCTCACGGTCGAAGAGGTGATGTCCACACAGCTCCGCGTGACCGCTCCCGACGCGACGGTGGGGGCGGCCACCCGCGAGATGGGCCGCTGCCGGTTCCGGCGCCTGCCGGTGGTCTCGGACGACGTGCTGTTCGGGATCATCACCTCGACCGACATCGTGCGGTACCTGGGGTCGGGAGAGGTCTTCGAGGGGCTCGTGATCGGAGAGATGGGCGAGCTGATGGCCCTCCCGGTCAGGACCCTGATGAGGGGGGAGCTGATCACGACCACGCCCGAGACCCCGATCGACGACGCCGCCCGGCTGATGCACGAGCGGCGGATCGGGGCCCTCCCCGTGATCGAGGACTCGCGCCTGATCGGGCTCGTGACCGAGTTCGACCTGGTGCGGGCGTACGCGGAGGGGAAGGGCTGATGTACGCGAAGGACGTGATGTCCTCCCCGGTGCAGGTGATCGGTCCGGACGACTCCGCCGCATACGCCCGCAACCAGATGCTCCGCCACCGGTGCTCCAGGCTCCCCGTCGTGGATGGCGACCGCCTGGCCGGGATCATCACGAAGAAGGACCTGGGATACCGTCTCCGGCAGACCGAGCCCACCTGGCGCCGCCGGCCGATCGACCGCGTCCCGGTCAGCCTGCTGATGACCCCCGACCCGGTCTGCGTCTCCCCGGACTCCACGATCGGGACGGTCGCCGGGGTGATGGTCGAGTACGGGGTGAGCGGCCTTCCCGTCGTCGACGAGGGCACCCTCGCCGGGATCGTGACCAAGACAGACCTGCTCCGCTCCGTCTCGGTCGAACGGCTGGAGGGAACGGTCCGGGACCTGATGGGGGACGTGGTGACCGTCTCGCGGTACCACTCGCTCGACCACGTGATCGACCTGGTGAGCGAACGGGACGACCGCGTGGTCGTGGTAAACAGCGACGGGACGCTCGCCGGGATCATCACCGAGTCGAACCTCGCGTTCTTCGAGTTCGTGGGGCTCCTGCCCGGGGAGTCCGAACGCGGTGTGACCATGCTCCGGCGGGAGGCCCCCGGGGGCCCGAAGACGCGCCGCCACGTGCGCGACGTCTTCGCCGTCGCCGAGGACCTGATGTCCCGCCCGGTCGAGTGCGTCGCTCCCGACGCCCCGATCGCCGATGCGGTCCGCCGGATGCGCGAATTGCGGATAAACAGCCTCGTCGTCGTCGATGCCGGTGACATCAAAGGCATTATCACACGAGATGATGTAATTAAGGGGGTAGCCACATGACCCAGACCTTATTTATTAAGGACATCATGTCCAGGCCTGTAACGATCGCGAAGTCGGCGGTGATCACCGAGGCCCTCGATCGGATGCTCGACCAGGGGATCGACCCCCTGATCGTCACGAATAATGGCACCGTGATCGGGACCGTCTCGCGCCGCTCCATCGCCGAGGTGATGGGCTCCAAGCGGAACGCGAACGTCTCGCCGAACCAGATCCACGTCGCGAACGTGGTCGAGGAGGAGTTCACCTCCGCGTACGCGGACGAGGGGATCGACATCGTCGTCCCGCTCCTGCAGGTCTACAAGCTCGTGGTCGTGCTGGACGGGGACCACCGCCCGATCGGCCAGGTCTCCCGGGGCGACCTATTGCGGGTGCTCCGGCCCCAGGGGTCGGTCGACCAGGTGATGGAGAAGGTCGCGATCGTCTCGCCCGATGAGCGCGTCGTCCACCTCCGCCGGCGGATGCTCGACGACGGCGCGAACCGCTACGTGGTCGCGAACGGTGCCGAGTTCCTCGGCATGGTGACGGAGACCGACGTCGCCCGCGCGATGGCGGAGTTCCGCGAGGACGTGGCGGACCGGTTCCAGGATCACCGCGTCCGGAACCTGATCGTGAGTGACATCATGTCGACGCCGCTGATCTCGGTCCCGCCCGAGACGCTCGCCGCCGACCTTGTCGAGACCATGCTCACGCGCGGCATCAGTGCGGTCCCGGTGGTGGAGAACGGGAGGGTCCTCGGTGCGGTCTCGCGGCAGAGCCTGGTCCGGGCCCTCTGAGAGCCCTTCCCTCCTTCTTTCTGACCGTCCGTCATCCCGCCCCGTGGGAGAACGGGCAGACCTGACCGGGATCCACCGGGCAATCCCGATCGCCCACCCCGTCTTCCCCCCGGCACCGGGGGGCGGACCGAACCCTGGCATTCCATACCCCTAAATAGTAATTCGATCAAGATTTCATCGAAACGGTGTGATGGGGCCAGGACCGGCACCACAGGTCGTCCGAGGGGTGTCATGGGTGAGATTGCGTCCTGGTGCACGCCGGTGACATCCATGAAGGAACGTGAACGGGGATTGGACCGGCGGGTCCGGGAGTTCGTCTCACTCTCGCCGGACGGACGCATATGGGGAGAGATCATCACCGAACCGCTGCTCACCGTCGCGCAGGTGGCGGCGACCCTGCAGATCCGGGAGAAACTGGTCCGGAATCACATCAAGGAGAAGAGACTGAAGGCGGTGAAGATCGGGAAGTACTGGCGGATCAAGCCCGAGGACCTCCACGCCTTCATCGAGGCGAACTCGTCCATTCGCACCGAACCCCATTCCCTCATCTCCGACGTCTCGGAGATCGACGCGGGGATCCCGGGCTCGGACGCGTAGGAAGGGGAAGGACGGGCCCCGCAGGGCCCTGCAGCACGGTCTCTTTTCGTCAGGCGTCGGGGTAGGGGACGTCCGGCACGTACTTCGTCCCGTAATAGATCACGCCCGATTCGCCCTCGGTACCGATCCGCCGGAAGACCGGCCGGACGCGCATCCCGATACGGGCCTCGGAGACGTCCTCGAGGACCACCTGGCCGGTCACCCGGGGCCCCTCTTCGAGCTGGATGATCGCCAGGACGAACGGCGTCTGCTGCGCGAAGGCGTCCGATGCCGTCCGGATCACCGTGAAGGTGACGATCTCTCCCCTGCCCCGGAACCGGAAGGGCACGGTCTCGCCGGCCCGCCGGCAGTCCGGGCAGAACGAACGGGGTGGGTAGAAGGTGCGTCCGCACGAGGTGCACCGGGTGCCCTCCAGGTTGTACCTCTGCCGGATCTTGCGCCAGAAACGGGGTACCGACATGGTCAGGCCCTCCCGAGGATATGGACGGCGACGGAGGCGCCGGTGCCGCCGACGTTGTGGGTCATCCCGATCTCGGCACCCTCGACCTGCCGCCGGCCCGCGTCGCCACGGAGCTGCTGGACGACCTCGCAGACCTGCTTGATGCCGGTCGCCCCGACGGGGTGACCGCAGGCCTTCAGGCCGCCCGAGGTGTTGACCGGTATCCGCCCGCCGAGGGCGGTCTCCCCCTCCTCCGTCAGCCGGCCCCCCTCACCCTTCCGGCAGAAACCGAGGTCCTCGATCGCGCAGATCTCGGCGATCGTGAAGCAGTCGTGCACCTCGACCAGGTCGATCTCGGACGGGGTGAGACGGGCCATCTCGAGCGCCCGCCGTCCCGCGACCACGGTCGCGTCCAGGGTCGAGATGTCGCGCCGATCATGGAGGGCGATCGTATCGGAGGCCTGGGCGGTCGCGAGCACCCGGACCGGGGCGTCGGTGAACTCCCGCGCCCGTTCCAGGGGGGCGAGGATCACCGCCGCCGCCCCGTCCGTGATCGGGGAGCAGTCGAAGAGCCGGAGGGGGTCGGCGACGAGCGACGAGCGGAGCACCGTGTCGATCGTGATCTCGCTCCGGAACTGCGCGATAGGATTGCGGGCGCCGTTGTAGTGGTTCTTGACCGCGACCTGCGCGAGCTGCTCGCGGGTGAGGGGATAGCGGTGCATGTAGTCGTTCGCGATCATCGCGTAGAGCCCGGGGAAGGTCGCGCCGACGAACCCCTCCCATTCACGGTCGGCTGCCGCCGCGAGCGCGTCGACCGAGGTCGAGGTCTCGACGTCGGTCATCTTCTCGACCCCCGCCGCAACGACGACGTCCTCGAGGCCCGAGGCGACCGCGATCACCGCCTGGCGGAAGGCGAGCCCGCCCGAGCAGCAGGCGGACTCGACACGCGTCGAGGGGATGTGGCGCGAGGCCATCCCGGAGTAGTCGGCGATCAGCGCACCGATGTGCTCCTGTTCGACGAACCGCCCGGCGGACATGTTGCCGACGTAGAGCGCGTCGATCCCCTCCCCCGAGAGGTTCGCGTCTTCGAGCGCGAGCGCTCCCGCCTCGAGAAAGAGGTCGCGGAACGAGGTCCCCCACTTCTCCCCGAAGGTCGTGCATCCGATTCCGATTACGGCAACGTCTCTCATCACTGCATCACGATCTTTCCCTTGTGTCTGGCGTACACTGCGTAGTCGACGTAGATCGGGTTCGCCAGGAGCTGGCGGACCGTCGGCGCTCCCTCTCTTTTGAACGCCTCCGACTCGATCGCGTCGGTCACCTCGATGTCGAACGAGTCCGAACCGGCCCCCGAGCCGAAGGAGGTGACGAAGATCCGGTCCCCGGGCTTCGCGATGTCGAGCGTCGCGGCCAGGCCGATCATCGAGGCCCCCGAATAGGTGTTGCCGAGGGTCGGGACGACGAGCCCGGGCCGGATCTGCTCGGGCGTAAAACCGAGCATCTCGGCGACGCGCTGCGGGAACTTCGCGTTGGGCTGGTGGAAGACCGCGTAGTCGTAGTCCTTCGGGCTCTTGCCCGTCTGCTCGAACATCAGCCTCGCGGCCCCCTGGACGTGCTTGAAGTATCCCGGGTCACCCGTGAACCGTCCACCGTGGCGCGGGTAGTTCTGCCCCTCCCGCCGCCAGAAGTCGGGGGTGTCCGTCGTGAACGAGACCGTCCGGTGGATCGTCGCGATCGGGTCGTCTGCCCCGATCAGGAAGGCGGCCCCTCCCGCCGCCGCCGTGTACTCGAGTGCGTCCGAGGGGGCGCCCTGGGCGACATCCGCCCCGATCGCGAGGCCGTACCTGACCATGCCAGCGCCGACGAGGCCCATGCATGTCTGGATGCCGGCGGTCCCCGCCTTGCAGGCAAACTCGTAGTCGGCAGCGGTCATGACGGGGGTCGCTCCGATCGCCTCGCCGACCGTGCATGCCGTCGGCTTCACCGCATAGGGGTGCGACTCGGACCCGACGTAGACCGCCCCGATCTCCGCCGGGTCGACCGTCCGGCGGGCGAGGGCGAAGCGGGCGGCCTCGACTGCGATCGTCGCCGTGTCTTCGTCGAGATCGGGGAGCGACTTCTCGCGGACACCGAGTCCGCCGATGATGTCCTGCGCGTTGTCGCCCCAGACCCGGGCGATCTCCTCGAGCCTGATCCGGTAGCGGGGAATATAGGCTCCGTACGTGATGATGCCTGTCATAGAGTCCTCTGGTGCCCGGCCACTCCCGGGGCTTTCTTTCTTCGTTTGATGGAGTCGGATGCGTCCGCCCCTTACCACGCGGTCGCACGCAGGGTGGCGACGAGCGGGTCGAGGGCGGTCTGGGTGGTCAGCAGGGTGATCCGGTCACGTTCGGCGAGCCGGGTCACGATCGGGTGGACGTCCGCGGGCGTGATCCCCTGCAGGACCACGCACCGTGGCTTGAAGGGCGTCACCCGGATCGCGACCATGGGCGACTTACCGTTCGAGACCCCGGCGAAGATCAGGGCACGCTCCGTCGACCAGCCGTAGATCCGGCTGAACTCGTCGGACGAGAGCTGCAGGATCGCGTTCAGGCTGTCGACGATCGTGTATCCGAAGAGCGACTGGTCCATGGAGCCGGTCAACGGCTCGGCATCGATCCGCTCGGCGAACACCCGGAGCGGGACCGGCGCCCCGAACTCGTGGATGTCGTGGATCACCTCGTCGTCGAGCCCCGCAAAGAGCATCCGGCCGAAGCGCTCGATGTACCGCCCCCCGTTTTGTTCGTCCATCGAGAGGATCGTCTCCACGATCTTCCCGACGACGGCGGTCCCCGGGGACTTCCTCCTTCCGCTCTCGTAGTCCGAGATGACCGAGGGAGAGACATCGAGCGCCTCGGCGAGGTCGCTCTGCGGGATCTCGAAGCTGAGTCGCCACTTCTTCAGCGCCCTGCCAGGTGAATCCGAAAGCGTGATCTCGCCGGCCATCTTCTCCGCCAGCCGATGACGCAGTCCGGACTTCATACCAGTACCGTCGACCGATGCAGTTAAATAATTAACGAATACAGGTTCGACAGTTCACGAAGTCCCCTGCCCTCACACCTGCCGCGAGGGGTGGGGAGCGGCCGGGCATAACCCATAAATAGCAAGCATCTCAAATTTGGTATCTGTGACGATCGAGGCGGAGGACCTGGCGTGCCTGAAGGCGATCGCGCTCCTCGGCGGATGCCGCGGCCCGGTATACGTCTCGAGCCAGTCGCTCGCCGCCGCCCTCGGGGCGAGCCCACAGACCGCCGCCCGCCGTCTCAAGTCACTCGAGTCGGCGCTCTACGTGACCCGTTCCGTCCGTCCGGCAGGACAGTACGTTGCGATCACGCGCGCCGGCGAGGAGGTCCTGCACCGGGAGTACTCCGACTACTGCCGCCTCTTCGGCCGTGCCTCCGCCGGGTTCGTCCTGACCGGGTCCGTCGTGAGCGGGGTGGGCGAAGGGCGGTACTACATGGCGCTTCCTCCGTACCGGGAGCAGTTCGCCCGCGTGCTCGGCGAGGACCCGTTCCCCGGGACGCTGAACGTCCGGCTCGACGGGGCGAGCGTGCCGGTGAGAAAACGGCTCGACGCCCTCGACTGGGTCCCGATCCACGGCTTCGTGGCGGAGGACCGGACCTTCGGCGACGCACGGGCCCTCCCCTGCCAGGTCGACGGGTACCGGTGCGCGATCGTGGTCCCTGGGCGGACCCACTACCCGGAGGATATCATCGAGCTGATCGCCGCAGTTCCGCTCCGCGAACGGCTCGGGCTCGCGGACATGGACCGCGTCACGGTCGAGGTGCCGGAGAGAGATGAGGTGGACCATGATTGACCAGGCGCTCAGGGCGCTGCGGGATGGACGTTTCATCCTGCTCTATGACTTCGATAACCGGGAACGGGAGACCGACTTTGCCATCCGCGCCGACGCCGTGACGCCGGCGCATATCCGCCAGATGCGCCGGGACGGCGGCGGGCTGATCTGCTGCGCCGTCTCGCACGAGGCGGCCGAACGGATCGGCCTGCCCTTCGCGCACGATGTCCTCGAGGCGGCCCGCGTCGGCGTCCGCGACCTCCCGATCCCGTACGACCGGAAGAACCGTTCCTCCTTCTCGCTCTGGGTCAACCATACCTCCACCTTCACGGGGATCACCGACAACGACCGGGCGACCACGATCAACGCGATCGCTGACCAGGTGCAGCGGGCGCTCGCCGGAGAGGAGACCCGGTTCTTCGACGAGTTCCGGCTGCCGGGGCACGTCGCCCTCCTCCGCGGGGCCCAGGGGCTGCTCTCCCGCCGGTGCGGCCAGACCGAGCTCTCGCTCGTGCTCGCCGCGATGGCCGGGATCACCCCCGCGATCGTGGTCTGCGAGATGCTCGACGACGAGACCGGTCTCGCCCTCGAGAAGGACGATGCGATCGCCTACGGCGAGGCGCACGGCATCCCGTTCCTGGAGGGGCGCGAGGTGGCGGCCCGCTGGCGCGACCCCGCCGCCTGCTCCGGCCTCGTCTCTCCCGCCGCGCGGTGACCGGCGGTGACGGACCCCTCCCGGCTGATCGCCGACCCCGATCCGTCGCACCGCTGGCGGGCCGCGGAAGCCCTCGGGCGCCGGCGGGAGCGGGAGGCGGTCGGCACCCTGGTTGCACTCCTGGACGACGATGACTGGCGTGTACGGGCGAAGGCGATCTGGGCCCTCGGCGAGATCGGCGATCCCGCCGCCCTCCCGCACCTGCGCCGTCTCTACCCCTCGGAGTCGGAGAGCAACCAGGACCTGATCCGGTCCGCGGTCGCACGGATCCAGCGCTGAGGCTGCCATAACCAAATCGTTCTTCTCCTGAGCGGGCGACCGATAGACTGCACTCATTCCGGATACGCGGATGATCGGGAAGGAAGATGGTGATGCAGAGCCTCCGTGACGGTCCTATCACCTCCTCGCGCCGACAGATCGTCGCCGTCCTCGGGCTCTCGGCGGCAGGCGTCCTCCTCCTGACGGTGTTCTCCCTCCAGCTGGGGATCACCATCGTCTTTCAGAACCTCTACTACCTCCCGATCGTGATCGGGTGTTACTACTTCCCCCGAAGGGGGCTCGTCCTTGCCGTCGTCCTCTCGTTCTGCTACTTCCTCCTCGTCGCCCTCCACTCCCTCGACCCGATCCTGCTGGTGCAGGCCGGGATCCGGGACCTGATCTTCGTCCTCGTCGGCCTCCTCGTCAGCCTCCTCTCCAGCCGGGTACAGGAGCAGAAGGCCCGGTACCAGGGGGTCTTCGAGTCGTCCGGGTCCGCGATCGCGGTGATCGACAGGGACGGGCGCGTCATCGAGTCGAACCAGGAGTATGCCGCCCTGCGGGACGCCGTCTCGCCCGTGGGGGCGGATCTCTTCACTCTCCTCGCCCCGTCCCCGGCGCGCGAGGAACTGGTCCGCGCGGTGCGGGACGGGACGCCGGTCGACCACCTCGAGATCCCGATCGTCGACGCCGGCGGACACGCTCTCTTCACCCTCGTCTCGGGCCGCCCGATCTCCCGGGGCGAGTACGCGGTCTCGCTCCTCGACATCTCCGAGCGGAAGGAGGCGCTCAGAACCCTGGTCGAGGCCAAACAGGCGGCAGAAGAGGCGAACCGGGCGAAGAGCGAATTCCTCGCCACCATGAGCCACGAGATCCGGACGCCGATGAACGGCGTGATCGGCATGACCGGACTCCTCCTCGGGACCCCGCTCACCCCCGAGCAGCGCAACTTCGTCGAGATCATCCGCGTCTCGGGAGAGAACCTGCTCACGGTCATCAACGACATCCTGGACTTCTCCAAGGTGGAGTCCGGGCGACTCGAGCTGGAGGAGCAACCCTTTGACCTGCGCGAGGTGGTCGAGTCCTCGATCGACGTGATCGTGCCCGACGCACACCGGAAGGGCCTTGATGTCGCCCTGCAGTTCGAGCCGGACGTACCGATCGGGGTCCGCTCGGACCCCACCCGGCTCCGCCAGGTCCTGGTGAACCTGCTCGGCAACGCCGTCAAGTTCACCGAACAGGGTGAGATCGTGGTCCGCGTCGGGGCGACGCGACTCGGCGGGGCCGATGACGACCCCCCGGTCTACGAGTTCCTCTTCCAGGTCCGCGACACCGGGATCGGGATCGCCCCCGATCGGATCGACCGGATCTTCAGATCCTTCTCCCAGGCCGACGCGTCGATGACCCGGAGATACGGCGGGACCGGCCTGGGACTCGCCGTCAGCCGGTCCCTGGTCGAGCGGATGGGGGGGACGATCGGGGTCGAGAGCGAGCCCGGCGTGGGGTCGACCTTCTCCTTCACCATCCGGGCGCCCACCGCCCCCCTCCACGTGCCGACCGACCTCGACGGGGTCATCTCCCAGTGCGCCGGCCGGAGAGCGCTCGTGGTCGACGACAACCAGACCAACCGGCAGGTGCTTGGGGGGCAGCTCGCGCGCTGGGGGGTCCGGGTGACCCTGGCATCGGACGGCGAGGAGGCCCTCCGGCTGCTCACCGCGGGCGAGCGGTTCGACGTCGGTCTCTTCGACCTCTGCATGCCGGGTATGGACGGGATCACGCTCGCCCGCCGCGTCCGTGACCTGCTGGGAGAGGAGCGAATGCCGCTCCTCCTCCTCTCGTCCGGTCCCTCGGCGGTCGATCTCCCGGAGGGCCTCTTCGACCGGGTTGCGACCAAACCGGTCCGGGCATCGACGCTCCATGCCCTTCTTTCCGGGATCTGCTCGGGGGATGCAGAGGGTCCGGCATCCGTGCCGATCCGGCCGGAGGGACCCCTTCCCCCGGAGGTGCGGAGGGCACGGGTCCTCGTCGCCGAGGACAACCCGGTCAACCTGCGGGTCGCCGTGCTGATGCTCGAGCGGCTCGGGCTCCGGCCCGACATCGCGAGCAACGGTCTCGAGGCGCTCCAGTCGCTCGAACGGCAACCCTACGATCTGATCCTGATGGACGTCCAGATGCCCGAGATGGACGGGCTGGAGGCGACCCGCCGGATCCGGGCCGGGTTCCCCCCCGAGCGGCAGCCGTTCATCGTCGCCCTGACCGCCAATGCCCTCGTCGGCGACCGTGAACGGTGCCTCGAGGCGGGGATGGACGAGTACATCGCCAAGCCGATCCGGTCGGAGGACCTCGTGCGCGTCCTCTCCGGGCTGACGGTCTCACCTACTTCTGCCCCCGTTGACGCCCCTCCTGCCGGCGGGGCAGGCGGGGAGGAGCCGGCAGAGGAGCCCGTCCTGGACGAGGGCGCCCTGGAACGCCTCACCGGGTCGCTCGGCGAGGAGGGCCCGCACCTGCTCGAGGAACTGATGGGCGACCTCGAGGTCGAGGTGCCGGGGCAGCTCGGGGCGATCGGGGAGGCGGTCGATCGGGGCGATGCGGCGACGGTTCGGCGGATCTCCCACACCCTCAAGTCGACCGCGGCCCTCTTCGGGGGGATGCGCCTCTCGGGGACGATGCGTACCATCGAGGCGCTCGCCCTCGACGGGCGGATCGAGGAGGTGCGCCCCCTGCTGGTCCGTGCCCGGGACGAGTACGGAACGTTCATCGAGCGACTGAACGCCCGGAGGGCGCAACGATGACCGCCGGAGGCGTCGTCCTGATCGTCGAGGACGAGCGGATCGAGCGGAGACTGCTCGGCGCGATCGTCGAGCGCCTCGGGCACCGGGTCCGTTCTGCCGAGGACGGGGAGTCCGCGCTCGAGAGTCTCAGGGTCGATCCCGGTGTGGACGTGGTGCTCCTGGACCTGATGCTCCCCGGAATGGACGGCTTTGAGGTCCTGCGCCGGATCAAGCAGACCCCCGGGCTCGAACTCGTCCCCGTGATCATCGTCTCGGGGATCGATTCGATGGAGGGGATCATCCGGTCCATCGAGCAGGGAGCGACCGACTTTCTCCCCAAGCCGGTCGACCCGGTCCTGCTCCGGGCGCGGCTCACCTCGTCGATCACCCTCAAACGCTACCATGACCGGCAGCGGGAGCACCTGGCAGAGATCAGCGCCCTGTCGGGACGGCTTCGTGCGGTGATCGAGGGAGGGGGGGTCGGGATCGCGCTGATCGATCGGGAGGGGCGGTTCATCGAGACGAACCCCGCCCTCCACCGGATGCTCGGCGACGAGTCCGGCGCCTCCGATGGGGGACGGTTCGAGGAGTGGCTGGATCCGTCGAACCGGGCCGACGGGGTCGCGCTCCTCGGGGAGGCGTTCCGGACGCGGGAGAGGCCTATCGGACGGGAGTTCTCCTTCAGACGTCGGGACGGGACCCTCGTCTGGGGGTCGGTCTCGCTCTCCGTCGTCCGCGACCCCGGGACGGGGACCGATATCGCCGTCATGATGATCGAGGACGTGACCGAGCGCCGGCTCTACGCGGAGGCATTGCGCCGGGCGAACGAGAAACTGAACGTGCTGAACACGATGACCCGGCACGACATCTCCAACCAGCTCACCTCTGCGATGGGGTACCTCGCCCTGCTCCGGGAACAGAACGGGGACCCCTCGCTGGAACCCGGTCTCGACCGCCTGGAGCGCGCCCTCGCCCAGGTCCGGCAGCAGCTCGCCTTCACCCGGGATTACCAGGAGATCGGTGTGCAGTCGCCGGTCTGGCACCCGCTCGGCGCGACGATCCGGCGGGCCGTCGGGCCGCTCGACCCACCGGGGCTCTTCATCGAGTGTGCCGACGTGGAGGTGTACGCGGACCCGATGCTCGAGCGGGTCTTCTACACGCTCGTGGAGAACACCCTCCGGCACGGGGGGACGGTGACCGCATGCCGGTTCTCCACCGAGCAGAGGGGTGACGACCTCGTCATCGTCTACACCGACGACGGGATCGGCATTCCCGTCGCCGAGAAGGAGCGGATCTTCGAACGGGGCGTCGGGAAGAACACCGGTTTCGGCCTCTTCCTCGCCCGCGAGATCCTCTCGTTCACGGGGCTCGAGATCGAGGAGCACGGGGTGCCGGGTGCGGGTGTCCGGTTCGAGATCCGCGTGCCACCGGGGGCGTTCCGGGCCGGATGACCGTCGCGTCCACCGGTCCACCCGGAAGGTCGGCCCCGGACCCGGGCAGGAGTCGAGTGGGGTTGGAGATGGGTGATGCAGGGGCGCCATCCTGCACGCGAGGTCTCTGTCCCGCAGATCCCACCAGGAACCGGGGTGTCCATGAACGCGGGTAAGGCCCGGCAAAAGCGGGGGTGCGCGGTGGGAGGGGTCCCCGGGCGTCCGCTCCCCTCCCCGGTCATGATCGCCCTCGATCCCGGGTTCGCATCCTGGGCGCTCCGGCAGCAGGCCCGGCGCGTCGCCCGGCGGTTCGGACGGACCCCGCTCGAACCGTTGATCCCGCTCTGCGGCCCGTTCCTGCCGGACCCGGGGGCCGGTCTCGCATCCGTCCGTGCCGCGCTCGATTCGGCGGTCCCGCCCGTCCCCTTCCTCGCGTGCGAACTGGACGGGTATGCCGCCCGGCCGGACGGGAGAGGGGGCCTGATCGGTCTCTCGGTACGCCCCTCCGCCGGGCTGCTCGCCACCGCCGACGCGATCGACCGCGCGATCGGCCGGTCCGTCCCCGGTGACGGAAGGATGGACGGGCGTCTCCTTCTCCCCGTCGCGCGGTTCGACGACCGGGCCGGCTTCTTTGGGGCGGCGCGGGCTCTCGGTCTGGTCCGCTCTCCCTGGGACCGTCTCCGCCAACTCCTCCGTGCCCCGCCCCCGGTCCCCGCCGTCCATCCGGTCCGCCGCCCGCTCGACGTCACCCGGCTCCTTCTCCTGGCCGGAGAGCGCCCCGTCGCCGGTCTCGACCTGGCCCCGCGGCGCTGGCTCCACGCGGCGGAGCTCCGGGACCGGGAGACCAGCGCGGCGGCCCTCCGGGCGTACCGGCTCGCACGGGGGTACGAACTTTCCGCTCCCTCCACCCGCCCCGGCGCACCCCGTGAGACCTGGCTGTTTGGTGACCTCCATCTCGGGCACCCGGAGATCTCCCTCTACTGCGGGCGGCCGTTCCCCGGAGGCGACCCGACCGAGCACGACCGCGTCCTGGTCCGGAACTGGCGGCACACGGTCCGGCCCGACGACCGCGCGGTCCTCCTCGGGGACGTCTGCGCCTCCGCCGACCCCGACGCCTACCGGGAGGCCATTCGACGCCTCCCCGGGAGGCTCGCGCTGGTCCGGGGCAACCACGACCCCGCCCTCCCCGGTCTCGTCCCCTGCCTCCCGCTCGAGGCCGACGGAGTGCGGTTTCTCGCGGTCCACGACCCGGGAGACGCCCCGGACGGGTTCGACGGATGGGTGATCCACGGACACCACCACGGTGCCGACCTCGACCGGTTCCCGTTCTTCGACCCCGTCGTTCGCCGGATCAACGTCTCGGTGGAGACGGCAGGCTACTCCCCGGTCCCCCTCTCACTCCTCTGCCGCCTGATCCGGGAGGGTTCGGGTCGGATCGCGGTCCGGGAGACCGCTCCGACCTGACCTTTTCCACCTCCACCCGACAGAGAGGTACCGGAGAGCGAAAGACGCCCCCGGGCTGTCGCGGGGAGCCCGGAGCGTGAACCTGACAGGAGGGGATGGGGGGGTGCCCGATGCGGGCCTTCTTATACCGGGGCGTCATTGTATGAGCCAGCAGTTTTTCAGCTGTTGGAAAGCATCATGTACAACTCAAATTCTGGTGGTCGTTACGACCGCCCACGTGAGATGACGAAGGTCGTCTGTTCAGACTGCGGAAAGGATTGCGAGGTCCCCTTCAGGCCGACCGAGGGCCGCCCGGTCTACTGCCAGGAGTGCCTCCCCAAGCACCGGCGCCCCCGGTTCTGAGTGCCTCACACCATCCTGTCGCCCTTTTTTCCATGCCCCCTCACGACAGGGGACCGCGCCGATCGGTCGGGTGCGGGCCGGGATCGCCCGAGATAACGGGCCCCTCCGGATCGATCCCGCCGGGTTTATCCCTCTGTCCTGTCACCATGTATTGGAGAAGGAGTCTCTCATGCGAACACCACTGTATCTTCTGTGTATCGGCCTTCTGCTGGCCTGCCTGGCGTCTCCCGCCCTCGCGGAGACCCCGATTGGCGGTTCTGTCGGCGCGTTCAACGTCAGGTGCTCCGTCGAGGGTGCCACCGTCTGGTTCGACGGGAAGGAGATGGGGAAGATCACGAACGGTCTGCTCATGGTCCCGGTCTACGCGACCGGCACGCCGTACCAGACCTACCGGGTCGAGGCAGACGGGTACGAGCCGTTCCTCGGCATGATCCAGTCCTACCCGAGCGGCGGCCAGATCGTCGAACTGGAGGTGAACCTGGTTAAATCGCCGATCGGCGGCCAGACCGGGACCTACCAGTTCACCTGCAACGTCGAGGGGGCCTACGTCTTCATGGACGGTGCCTTCCAGGGCGTGATCGAGAACGGCGCACTCTCGGTCCCCGTCTACACGACCGGCACCCCCTTTAAGCGGTATTCGGTCCAGGCCTCCGGATACCTCTCGGCGAACGGTGCGATCCCGCGCGCTCCCGGCCCGAACGAGATCGTTCCGATCCAGGTGAACCTGGTCCCGCGGGAGACCCCGACGCCGATCGGTGGCGACCGTGGGGCGTACCTGATCTACTGCCAGGTGGAGGGCGCGATGGTCTCGCTCGACGCCGACAGCGCCGGGACGATCCAGAATGGCGAGCTCTTCGTCCCGGTGTATGTCACGGGCACCCCCTACCGGACCCTCAAGGTGACGGCGAGCGGGTACAAGCCCTACTCGGCGCCGATCAACCGCTATCCGGGCAAGGGCGAGATCGTGCACCTCTATGTCTTCCTCGAGCCCCTGCCTCCCGCGACGACCGCACCGCTGATCGGGGGTGACATGGGCGCCTACCTGGTCCACTCGAACGCCGAGGGGGCGAGCGTCTACTTCGACGGCGAGCTGAAGGGCCAGATCACGAACGGGGTCCTGAACGTCCCCGTCTACGTGACGGGTACACCGTACCGGACCTGGTCGGTCGTGAAGGATGGCTACGCCACCTTCAACGGGACGATCAGCACCTACCCGGCGAAGGGTGAGACGATCGACCTCCAGGCGACGCTGACCCTGCTCCCGACGACGGCCCCGACCACGGCAGCGACGACCACCGCGAAGTCCCCGCTCTCTGTGGCGGGGGTCGCCGGCGCGCTCGCCGGTCTCGCCCTTCTCGGCTTCGCGGCCCGGCGCCGCTGATCATCCCCCCTTTTTTCCGGGTCCCTCACCGGGACTGCGCCCCACCTGCATCCGCCTTCCTGACCGCCAGGTAGATCCCGCTGCAGACAAGGGCCGCGCCGGCGAGATGGGCGGGCGTTACGGCCTCGCCGAGAAGGAGGGTGCCCAGGGTGAGACCGGAGACCGGCACCAGGTTGTAGAAGACCGCGGTGCGGGAGGGCCCGAGCACGGCGACCCCCCGGTTCCACCAGACGAAACCGAGGACCGAACAGAAGGTGGCGAGGAAGACGAGCGAGCCCCAGGTGACGGGTGATCCGGGCAGCAGGCTCCCGATGTCGCCCCCGGACTCCACGACGGCAGGCGGGAGGACGAGCGCCGTGCCGATGAAGACGGCGTAGGCGGTGACCGTCACCGCCGGGTACCGCCGGAAGAGGCGACGCCCGGCGACCGAGTAGACGGCCCAGCAGACCACCGCCGCGAAGATCAGCAGATCGCCACGGTTGGGTCCGGCGACGAGGAGGGTCCCCGGAGAACCGTTCGAGACGACGACGCGGACGCCG
>ENA-UOWE01001599-UOWE01001599.1-activated-sludge-metagenome-genome-assembly--contig:-NODE-1599-length-27397-cov-7.292444_pt1 | contig 27397 bp, 33 predicted proteins | sample MGYA00249841_ERZ761562 | MGnify/ENA primary metagenome ERZ761562 (study PRJEB28883, sample SAMN05720200) | activated sludge metagenome | isolation source: Anaerobic digester | place: Japan...
GGTCGCCTCGTCGAGTTCGACGACGTCAGCGGCGCCGCCGACCACCACCACGACCACGGCGCCGGCGACCACCACGACCGCCCCGGTGGCCGCGACAGTGCAGTACCGAAGCACCACGATCAACGGGCGCACGGTCCGGTGGATGGAGCGCTCGTCGCGTCTCGGTGGATCCCGCCCCATCGTCATCGGACTCCATGGCGTGCTGAACACGGGCTACAACCTGCAGGCCAGCGCCTTCGGCTTCGGCACAGCGGTCCTCGAGCGTGACGCCGTGGTGGTGCTCCCCGACGGGCTCAACCAGTGGTGGAACGCTGGCATCTGCTGCGGGTCGAGCGCGGACGATGTCGGCTTCTTGAACACCGTCATCGACCAGGCGCACGCGCTCGAAGGCATGGGCTCCGCGAAGGTGTACCTGGTCGGGTTCTCCAACGGCGGCTTCCTCGCGAACCTCTACATGAGCACGCCGAACGCGTCCAAGATCGCCGGCGTCGCCACGATCGCTTCCCCGAACCTCGGGTCGGTTCCGAACCGCGCCGTGCCGTGGGTCATGGTGCACGGGACTGCGGACCCGACGATCCCGTACACGGGCGGCTGGGGCCTCGCCTCCCTCGTCACTGGCGGGACGTCGTGGCCGGACGCGAACGCGGCGAATGCTTCGCTCGCGACGAGCGCTGGCTGCGCCGAGCAGGCACGCACCAGCGGTCCGTCCGGTTCGATCCGCAGCTGGACCTGCGCCGGCGGAGTGCCGATGCGGTTCTACACGTTGAACAACTTCGCTCACGACCTCCCGGCAACCATCGACGGTCGGCCGTCGTTCGACACGCTGTTCAGCGTGTGGGGTTCGTGATGTGGACCCGGGGTTGCCAACTGTTGCTGGTATAGGTTGCTATAACGAGCTTTGGAACGCTATAGTGATCGCATGAATCTTGCTGAGTGGGCTGAGAAGAACGGGATTGCACGCGTGACCGCGTACCGGTGGTTCCGTGATGGCAAGTTGCCGGTGCCGGCACGCAAGGTTGGTGGGCTGATCTTGGTGGACGATGTCGGTGATGATCATCGGGTCGATCGTGTTGAAACGGTGGTGTACGCGCGGGTGTCGTCCGCGGACCAGCGAGACGATTTGGACCGCCAGGTCGGCCGTGTCACCGCGTGGGCTACCAGTCAGGATCTTGTGGTTGATCGTGTGGTCACCGAGGTCGGCTCGGCGTTGAACGGGCACCGCCGCAAGTTTTTGGGGTTGCTACGCGACCCGTCGGTTGGCCGGATCGTGGTCGAGCATCGTGACCGGTTCTGCCGGTTCGGGTCCGAGTATGTCGAAGCTGCGCTCGCTGCTCAGGGCCGGGAACTGGTCGTGGTGGACCCTGCCGAGGTTGATGACGATCTGGTCCGCGACATGACCGAGCTCCTCACGTCGATGTGTGCCCGCCTGTACGGCAAGCGTGCGGCCAACAACCGGGCCCGTCGGGCTATGGAAAGCGCTGCCGCCGGCGACGAGGTTGATGGGGTTGGCGGGTGATCGTCAAGGTCCGTACTGGTGCTCAGGCGGCGACGGTCGCGGAGCGGACAGGTGGTGTGGTTCTCGCGGCGAACGTTCGCTCCGACGGGACGACCGGTGCCGCCCTGTTTGTTGATGTGGGCTGCGATTTCGAAGCGGTGAGGGCCGGCGTTGAGACGGTCACGGTCATGTTCGAACTGTTCGACGGGACCGCTGCCACGTTCGACACCGACGGCCCTGGTGCGATGGTACCGAACGGTTGGACGATGACCGCCGCGAAGTTCGAGGTCGAGTGGCCTGAGGACCCGAGCCGGGTTCACTCGCATTTCGGTGCCCGACGGTTCGCGTACAACTGGGCGCTCGGCCAGGTGAAAGCCGACCTCGACGCCAAAACCGTCGACCCTGATCATGTGGGTGTGCGTTGGGATTTCCAATCTCTGCGCAACGCGTGGAACCGGTCGAAACACGAGGTGGCTCCGTGGTGGGCTGAAAACTCGAAAGAGGCGTACTGCACCGGGATCGCGGATCTCGCCACAGCGCTCGGCAACTGGAACTCGTCCAAACGCGGGAACCGCCAGGGCCGCAACGTCGGGTTCCCGAAGTTCAAGTCCGCACGCCGCGACCGTAAACGGGTCCGGTTCACGACCGGCGCTATGCGCCTCGAACCAGACCGGCGCACCATTGTGGTCCCCACTGTTGGGGCGTTGCGTTCGAAAGAAAACACCCGCCGGGTGCAACGCCACCTCGCCGCGGGTCGGGCCCGGATCTTCAACATGACCTTGTCGGAGCAGTGGGGCCGACTGTTTGTTTCGATCAACTACGCGCAACGCACCCCCAACACTGCGCACCGCCCCACCCGTGACGGTGTGCGGTGCGGTGTTGATCTCGGGCTCCGTGACCTCGCCACTGTCGCCACCAGCGACGGTGACGTGATCGTGTACCCGAACCCCGTCCCGCTACGAGCCACGCTCTCCGAGCGTCGCCGCACCGGCAAACAGATGTCACGTCGGATCCCCGGGTCGAGAGGCCACGAACAAGCGAAAGCCAAACTTGTTCGCCTCGACCGTCGGGCGGTCAACATCCGACGACAAGCAGCACACCAGCTCACCACCGAACTGGCGCGCACCTACAGCGAGATCGTGATCGAAGACCTCGACCTCGCCGCAATGAAACAAAGCATGGGTCGACGGGCGTTCCGTCGCAGCGTCTCAGACGCCGCTCTCGGAACGGTCCGACCGATGCTCGAGTACAAGTGCCGCCGACACGGCACCACCCTCACCATCGCCAGCCGATGGTTTCCTTCCAGCCAAATCCATCACGGATGCGGCTGCCGGCTCCACGCAGAACACCGTCTCGACAAGATGTTGACCTGCACCGAAACCGGCGAACGGGTGGACCGCGACATCAACGCGGCACACAATTTGCGTGACTGGCCCCAAAGCCAGTCGAGCGGACCAGTTAGGTCCGCGGCCCCGTCCGGTAGCCCCGAGGAACCACGCGCCTCACGGGTCGGCGGTCCAGACCACGTGCCCAACACGTCGCCTGGAGAGGCGGATGTAAGACGAACGACCCCCGGGTCGACGCCAACCGCCGAAGAGGCCAGAACCAAAACCCTGCAAAGGGAAGCAACCAGATGATCACCAAAGATCACTCAGTTGCAACGGTGGTGACCGTGGCGGGAACATCGCCACCCCGGGCCACATACGCACCATGAGACCTGTCCGAACCGCCATAGCTGTCACTGTCCTCGCCCTCACGGGGTGTTCGACGACTGACGCGACACCGCCCGCAGCGACAACCACGACGACGCTTCCTGGCCGCAAGGCGACCCCCGAGCAGGCGTCAGCCCTCGCCGACGTCCTCACCCGCAACCACGAGCTCGGTGGCGCCGACTTCGAGGTCACGATCGAGTACGGCGTCGCCATCATCAAGGTCGTCGGCCAGGTCGACTTCGCGGGGCATGTCGGCTCTGCGACCGTGTCGGCCTCGACGGAGGCTCCGCCAGTTCAGATCGTGTTCGGGCAGAACATCGTCGTGGAGAAGGTCGACGGCCTCGCGTCAACGCTCGAGGCAGCCAACCTGCCGCCGGCGAACTGGATGCGCCGGCCACTCCGGACGAGCACCTCACCGCTCGACATCGTGTTGGCGATCGTCCTGTCGGCCTCGGCGACCCAGCGGGACAACCCAGTCCTGCTGATGCAAGACGGGCTCCGCTTCGTCGGCACCAAGAACATCGACGGCGTGACCTGCCAGGGCCTGACCCGCGGCTCAGCGACCTACTGGGTGGGCGACGACGGGCTACTCCACCGCCTCGAGGCTCGGTTGGTGTCCACGAAGTCCATCGCCGATATCAGCTTCACCAACCACGGGCCCCGCAAGATCGACGAGCCGTCACAGACCGACGTCGTCGACCGCTCCGAGGTCGAGGGCCTCGTCGCCGCTCCCGAGGACGGCCAGTGACCACGACAGCGAACCAGCACCTCGTCGACACCCGCTGGCGCATCAACGACAGCGGGCGTGAGTTCACGGTGCTTTCCGTCGACACCGAGCACGCCCACGTCGCCAACGTCACGGCACCTCAGCGGCCGCGACGAATCCGAATCGCAGCCCTCACGACGTCCACGAAGCGCACGGGGTACACCCAGGTCGCGCCAGTAGCGGGGGAGCCTCGATGACCGCGAACACCCAGTGGCACACCGCTGACGACTTCGACTTGCCGGATTCGGATTCGGCGATACGCACGGTGAGCGGCCGCTTCGTCGACCTCCTCCACCCTGATCCCGACACGATCGTTCTCGACGACATCGCCCATGCGCTCTCGATGGTCAACCGTTTCGGCGGCCACACCGCCGAGCCATGGTCGGTCGCGGAGCACTCCATCGCTGTGTCGGCGATGCTGTGGCGCTCGACAGGCGATCCTCGGCTGGCCCTGCTCGGGCTTCTGCACGACGCAGCTGAGGCGTACCTGGGTGACGTCGTCCGACCGCTCAAGACCCACCTCGATCAGTACAAGCGGGTCGAGGAGCGCATGGAGCACGTCATCTTCTCGAAGCTGGTCCCTGGCTTCTCGGAGCTCCCGGTCGAGCAGGTCGTCGAGGTGATGGCTCAGGTGAAGTCGGCGGACCGGGGGCTCCTCGCGTTCGAGATGTCGGTCATCCGCAACGCCGAGTGGCGCCGGCCGTCGAAGCGGAAGTCTGTTCGCCGTGCCTTCTGCGCCGAGTTCAACCGTCTTGAGATTCTGGTCCGGAGAGACCTCCGTTCGTCGTCACAGACCGATCCTGGTCGAAGGTGACGAAGGGCGGCGTGCCGGCGCCGACTATCGAACACCTGTTCGTCTCTTGTTCTACAGTGTCGGGAGTGACCGAGGCAGAGGCGACGAAACTCGTCCACGACAAGTGGTGGCGGCTCGAATGGCATCACCCCGCCCGGCCGACACTCGTCGAGGTCGCGTACGCGAAACTGCCGAACGAGTTCGGCTTCATCGAGATCGAACAGACCTACCGAACCGGAAACTCCACTGTCCGATTCCGGGTGTCGAACAACGCGATCCACTCCGGCCCATGGGTGCCACTCGGGGAGATGCCGTCGGTGAGATAGCCGTCAGCGCAGAGCACCTCTGCCCCCACCATCCACCATATGAAGGCGTCCGAACTACCGGGCGAGCGTCGCAGCAGCGCGAAGGGCGCCCGCTCGGTCGAGCTCCCCATCGGCGTCGATGAAGGCCTCTTCGACCCTGCGCAGTGCTGCACCGACGTCGCGGCCCTCGAGTCCGAGCTCGGCTTGGATGTCACGCCCGTTGACGGGGAGTGGTGCTCGGAGCTGCTCTGCTCGGGCCCAGGCACGACCGAACTTGGTGCACGGTCCCGGCTCGAGGATCGCAGCTTGCGCCAAGGTGGCGTCATCGTTGCGTCGGACGAGTAGCCGCGGGTCGATGCCGTCGTCGAGGTCGTCGAGCAGGTCAACGACTCGAGCGACGGCCGCCATCTCGGAACGCCCGCGTTTCATCTCCTGGACGAGACTCATGGAGTCCACGCCGGACCTGTAGACGAGATCGGCGAACCGACTGGGCGGCGGCACGTGCGTTCTCGCACTGCTGGCCGCTGCGGCGTCCGCCAGGGGGCCGAACAGGTGCTTCGTGGCACCGAGAGCGCCGGCGCTGGTGGCAGCGTCGACGAGTGCGTTCGGGTTGTCGGAGGCGAGGATCTTGTCGAGCTCGGCGCGAAACCGCTCGGTGGACACGGTGTCGAGGAGGGCCCGGTGTCTCGACGCTGCGTCGAAGGTGGCCTGGTCGAACCCGAAGTCGAGGACGGCAGCGAAGCGGATGGCACGGACGATGCGGAGCGGGTCGTCGACGAAGCGGGCGTCAGGATCCCCAACGGCGCGGATGACGCCGGCGTCGAGGTCGGCGCGGCCACCTTCGGGATCGATGAGCGCACCGTCGGCGCTGAGGGCCATCGCGTTGATGGTGAAGTCGCGGCGGGCCAGGTCTTCTTCGAGGGTGGCCGCGAACTCCACGTCTGGATGGCGTGAGCCCTCCTGGTACCTCTCGGTTCGGAAGGTGGTCACCTCGAAGTCTTCGCCCTCAACGTTGACCGCTACGGTGCCGAAGCGTTCCCCGAGCGGGTACACGGCACCGACATCGTCGAGCAGCGTGGCGGTGACCCCGGGAGTGGCGGCGGTGCACAGGTCGATGTCGTGAGGGTCCTCGCCGCGTAGAACCGAACGGATCGCTCCGCCCACGATGAAGGTTGGCTGACCGGCATCGTTGAAGCGACGGAGGATCTCGGACACGACGGGGTGGTCGAGCAGTTGCGCCAACCGCGGGTCGGTTCCGTCGATTGTCGCTTCGCCTTCGGGCCGCCGCCCGGGGGCGAACTGTCCGCCGGCGGGGGTCCCACGAGGATGACGGGAAGTCATGGCAGGAGCGCGAGGTTGATGACCTGCTGTTCGTCGTGGATTTCGCCTTGCTCGTAGAGCTCGTCGGCCGTCTCGTCGTTGTACCGGTCCAACGTGAACCCTTCCCAGCCGTGCGTGTTGCCGCCGTCGAGGAACGACACGAGCGTCGACGTGACGGTGTCGTAGTCCGAGTACCGGGATGCGACCTCCTGCCCGCTCGCATCGAGGAGTCGACTGTACGAGAGCGTCGACATCGGATCATCGTCGTCGCTGCAGACCATGTAGGCCGCCGTCGGGTACTTGGAGGAGATGTGGGCTTTCAGTTCGGCGAGCGTCAGTTGAACGAGCTCCTCTTGGCGAGCTCGGATCTCCGCGTAGAGCTCGGCGCGTCGAGCAGATGCGACCGGGTCGAACGCTGGTGCTTCGAGCTGGGTGGGGCTCTCGTCGCGGCGACCGGCTGTGAACTGGCCGCCGGTCGGTACTCCTGCGGGGGTGCGGCTGATGGTCATACCGTCGATGTGGGTTGCGAGGGCGACCGATGCTCCTATGCGCTGGTGCCGCCCTCGAGATCGTTCGGCCGGCACAAGGTGCAGAGCCCGCCGGGCAGGTCGCCGCTGTCGAGGAACGCTTCGCAGCGCCGACAGAGGGTGTCGCGGCATTCGTCGCAGAGCCGTCCGTCGGTGGCTTCTGCGATTAGGCAGCTCTTGCAGCTGTCGTCGAGGTCGTCGACGGCCTCGGGGTCAGCCGCTTGAAGCTCGCTGACGATCCCCTCGAACACATCGAGGAGGTGGCGGGCTCTGTCGCTACCGCGCTCCGCGCTGGCGCGGAGATGGGCCATCACGTCGATGTCCTCAGGCGGTGGGCCGGCGGCTCGACTTCGGGCGCGAGCATTGTCGAGGTTGCGGCGGTGACGGGTGCGAGTTCGGCTGGCCATGCCGTTCATGTGGTCCGACGCGGCGGTGTTCCCGCCGTTGTCCTGACGATCGGGCAACGGCGTCAGGCCTGGATGCGTTTGATCTCGGCGAGCAGGGCTGCTGCGTGTTGGTTGATCGTCGCGTAGATGGCTTCCATCCGCTCTTCGAACCGCGGGTGATCGTCGGGCAGGTGCGGGCGGACGTCGTCGTCCCAGTAGAGGCGGCCCGAGGACATGACGACGCCGCTGGCGTAGTCGTACTCGACGGCGATCGCCGCGTCGGAGCGGCCGACCGGCCGTACGTCGATGCTCAATGCTGGGCGCTGGTGAGGGCCGACCGGACGTACGCCGTGCTCGGCTTCGAGCCGGGCGCAGACGAGGTCGGTGACGTACTGAAGCGTGCCCGTGTTGTGCTCGTCGAGTTCGCCGTCGATCGTTGCGACGAGCGACTGCTCCACGTCGTCCCAGTCGAGGATCTCGCGGAGCTGCTCGGCGGCGTACCCGGTGAGCCAGGTCGCCTCGGTCGCCAAGGTCGGCTCGAGCGTCACACCACTTTCGGGGTGGTCGCTTGGGGCGAACTGGCCGCCGGTGGGTACTCCTGCGGGGGTGCGGTTGATGGTCATGCCTTTGATGTGGGTCGCGGGCTGGGCGAATCCACTGATTGCGGAGGGCCGGGGGGGGTGAGTGATATGTGATACGCTTGGCGAGATGGACCTGTACGAGTTGCGTTCCGAGAGACAGGCAAGCGGCCTGACCATGGCTGCTGTCGCCCGCGCCGCCGGCACTTCAACCCCGAACGTGTCGGCGTACGAACGCGGCACGAAGAAGCCGAGCGACGCCACTCTCAGACGCCTGTCGGGGGCCATCAGTATCGGGGCGGACAGCCCGATCCATGTCAATCGTCTTATGACCGTCCCGGCGGCTGCGTCGGCGATCCGTGCGGGCCTTCGCGACGGCTGGTCCGCTGGCGACCTGCTCCGACTCGTTCGGGAACTGCGCTCCAATTCCAAGTTCGTTCGGGACGACTCGGAGTGGAACGTCTTCTATGCGCAACCGTCGACGACAGGTGATCGTCGTTGGGACGCCATGCTGGCCGGCGTGACCGAGATGGATGCACTTCGGTCCGGCCGCGACGTGCCGAGCTGGGCTCGAGGACACAGTCTTCCGCACCTGTGGTTCGTCGGCTCCAACCCGGGCATGCACGCCTACTCTCTGGCACACACACCGGCGTCACTCGCGTTCCGCGGAGTGGTCGTCGATGGCGCATCCTTGGAGTCGGTGTGAGCGACGACCAGACCAACATTCTGGACGCCGACCGGATTCGCGAACTGCTCACCGAACTTGGACGGCGGCTCGATGAGCGCGGCCTGTCGGCCCGGATGTTCGTTGTCGGCGGCGGAGCGATGGCTCTCGCCTACAACTCGCGGCGCGTCACCCGAGACCTCGACGGAGTGTTCGAACCGAAGACCGAAGTGTACGCAGAGTCCGCCGCCATGGCTGTCGAGCACGGGCTCCCAGCGGACTGGCTCAACGACGGGGTCAAAGGTCTCCTGCCTGACCGCGCCCCGATCGAGGAGGGGGCGCATTTCGAGGCGGCCGGGATCGACGTTGGGGTGGCGAGCGCGGAGTACCTGTTCGCAATGAAGGCGTCAGCCGCACGTGAAACCGCTGACGCCGAAGATTTGAGGTTCCTGGCGGACCACCTCGGCTTACGCAACGCCGCGGAGGCCCTCGATCTGGTCGACCGGTTCTATTCTCCGCATCGGCTGCGCCCGGCCAGTCATCTGTTCGTCGAGACCCTCTTCGACCGGCCGGAAACTGCCCCGGCCGAGACTGAAGATATCGACGTGTCAACGGCAGAACCGTCTCGACCTCCACGGTCAGGCGACGGGCGCGTGAGCCCGTACCGTCGCAAAGACGGGACGCCCGTCAAGGGGCACAATCGACGCCAGTCCTGACCTCGACCGGTGTGGCGTCGATGGCTAGGGGATGTCGATGCCGAGGCGAGCCATCAGCTGGTAGAGCTGATCGCATTGGTCGGCGGCGGACGGCGACTGGTCGGGGTCCTGCAGCGTCTCGGCGAAGGCCCGGAGCTCCTCGAGCGCTTGGGCCCCGAGCTGTGCATCCTGACCGGGCTCGGCGGCGGGGATCGGCCTGCTGAGCGTCTCCATTGCCTCGCCCGCGGCCTGGTAGCCGTAGGCGCTCACTTGGCTCATCGTCTGCTCGCAGAAGCCGTAGATCGCCTGCCGTTCCGCCCAGTCAGTGATGCCGGGGAACGACCCGGGTGTGGCGATGTAGTCCTCGAGCGGCACAGGCTTGCCGGCCGGGTCTTGGGCGACGAGCTCGGTGTCACCGTCTGGGTCGTCGAACGGCTGGATGAGAGTCCATCCGTCGGCGAGATGCACGTTGATCGCCGAGTCGGCGACGATGATGCTGGGCCGTTCCCCACCTTGGGCGTGTGCGAGCCACTGAACGGCGTAGTCGGCGCGCCCACGCGCCGACGCGTAGTAGGCGGCGAACTCGCTGCCGGCGACGGGAGCTTCCAAGGCGACGTCGGTGGCTTCGGGGTGGGTTCGGACGGCGAACTGGCCGCCGGTAGGGATGCCGGCTGGCTGACGGGTCGTGATGCTCATGGCCTTGGTGTGGGTTGCGGGGGAGCGGGGCCCTCCGGCGGTCAGACCCGCATCCCGAGGTCGCCGAGCAGTGTGTAGATGTCGGCGGCGATGTCGGCCGCCCGGTACTCCTCGGGCTCGTCGATCCGACGTCGGATCGCTCGGAGGCCGTCGAGGGCGGTGGCGCCCATCGCTGCCTCGGTGGCGGGGTCGGGGTGGGGGAGGGTGGTCGAATCGTCGGCCGGCGGGCTCTCCACCGGGACGCCGTCGAACCGCCAGCTTGTCGAGACCTCGCCGGTCATGCCGTATTCCGAGGTCACTTCGAGGCGGTCGTCCTGTTCCCAATGGACGGTCCTCAGGAGTGTGCCGTTCTCGCGGTACTCCTGGAGCGGTGGCGACCCGTCGGGGCCTGGGCCCATTTCTCCGTCGACGTACCAGGCGATGCGCCGGGTCCGGACGTCGATTTCGGCCTCGAGGTGATCGATGGTGCCGGCGGTGTCGGCGCGGACGTTCCACTCTCGCGCCATCGCGAGGGCCGCTTCCCAGGTGCGCTGGGCGACCGGCGGCGCAGCGAGTTCGACGGTGGCCTCGTCGTGTTGCCCCGCGGCGAACTGGCCACCGGACGGCGTGCCGGCTGGTCGTCGGCTGGGGAACTGGGCGGGGGTGGGTCGCTTCATCGTGGGTCGTGGTCTAACCGTCAGGTGGAGGGTTACCGTTAGACTTCCCGGCCGTAGAGGCCGCCTTCGCGCTCGTGGCGATCGGGATCGATGATGAACACGCCGCCCGGATTCTCGGCGCGGGTGTCGTAGTCCGCCTTGGTGACGATCCAGGTGCACTTCGACGCCGGCTTGGCGTGCTTGCTCCTGCCGCCGATCTGGGCGGTGACCCGTACCATCGCGTTGCCGGCGTCATCGGTGAACCCGCTGGCTGCGACCGATACGTGATCATCACGATGCGCCTCGTCGAACAGGTCGCGGTCGCGCTGGTAGGACTCGCCGGGTTCGATGGTCTGGCCGGTCACGGTCTCGTACTGGTCGGGGAAGTAGTCGCGTGCGGACCGGTGGGCTCGCTCGACCACCTCCGGCTTGTACGCGTCGGGGAACGTGATCGCGACGAAGGCCCACTCGCAGTCCTCCTCGTACCAGCCACCCTCGGCCCGCCACGCCGGATGAACGAGCTTGTTGCGAGCCGCGGACAGCTTCACGCCACCGTGGCCGGGAGTGGACACCGACGCGATGCCGGGAGCGACCTCTGTGAGGTATTCGACGGTGCCCCACGGTGTTCGAGAGCCGACCTTGACCTTCGTTTCGCCGGGGTGGACCAGTGCTTGGACGGCGCCGTTGCGGTAGGTGTTGCCGCCGGCGTGAGTGATCACGTTGGCCGGGTTGAGCGAGCAGCCCTCACCGTGGTCGCGGTGCGGAGTGCTGGGTGCGGCCGCCCCGCACTCGTCGCACGAGTCGATCCCGGCGAGGTTGAGTTCGAGACTCGACTCGGTGTGGGCAGTGGCGGCGAAGCGACCGCCGGTCGGGGTGCCCTTGGGGACGCGTGCGATGCTGGTCATGCTCGCTGTGTGGGTTGCGGCGGGGGCGCACCCTCCGGCGTCGGTGCACCTGCTGCCTGGAAGCTGGGCCGGTGCCTGGCAGGAAGTCCTCAACGGGGATGTCGGCTAAGCGCTGTTGGTCCGGTTGATCTCGTCCCAGATCGGGTTGATCGCTGCGGCGTTTCGTGTCGCCCGGCCGGCGGCGGCCAAGTAGCCCTGGGTGGTGACGATGCTGTTGTGGCCCATGAGCTCGGCGACGGCGGTGACGTCGGCTCCACCGGCGACGATGCGGGTGCCGTAGGTGTGGCGGAACTGGTGGATGAGTGCGCCATCGGCGGGTGGGATCCCGGCGAAGGCGAAGATGCCTTCGATGATGTAGCGGACCTGGTGCTCGGTGATGCGGTCCCCGCCGGCAGCGATCACCTCGGGCGGTGTAGTGGCGGTTGGGGTTTGCACGAACAGCGGGTCAGCGGTGCCGGGCCTCCACGTGGGGTGGCGCTGTTGGCGGGAGTCGAGCCACCGGTCGATGACGGCGTCGAACATGTCGGGGACTGGGATCGAGCGCTCCTTGTCGCCTTTCCCGACGACGTGGACGACGCGTTGGCCGACCGGTCCAACGATGGAGCCGAGGTTGAGCGACCGCAGTTCCGAGGAGCGGAGCCCGGTGGCGAGCAGCGTCGTGATGAGGGTCTCGTCGAGTTCAGGCCAGACCTTGCGGCCGGGTCGCGATCCTGATCGAGCGACCGAGAGGAGGCGGCTGACCGAATCTCCCTCCCAGCCCTGGATGGGCTTGGGGTTGCGCCTGGGGGTCCGTGGTGCTGGCACCGCGGCCATCGGTGATCCGGCGATTGCTCCGATACGGACGAGGTGTTCGAACACGCCGTTCCAGCTGGACCTGCAGCGCCGGATGGTGGATGCCGCTCGTCCGTCGGCGAACTCGGCGAAGGCCTTGGCCATCGTGTCGCCGTCGAGCTCGTCGACGGTCGGGGGTCGGCCGAGCTGGCGGGAGATGATGTCGGCGATCGTGTTGATGTCGGCGCGTGTCGCCGCGACGGTGTTGCGGGGGGCCTTCTGGATCTGCCATCGGGTCTCGAGCGCTGCGAGCACCTCGTCGATGGTCGTGGGAATGCGGTTGCTCATCATGGCGGCCCGGTTGGTCGGTGGGCCGATCTTAGGGTCGGTGCGTCGACCTGCTCGGGATGATGTCGCCGGGGATCAAAGTGCCCATGGGGCGGGTGGGTGATCGTCTGATCAGGTTCGTTCCGCCACGGGTCGGCTCCACACTGACGCCGTGAAGGCGACCCCAGAGCTCGAGGTGCTGATCGTCGAGATGGCGAAGCGCGGGGTCTCGTACGTGGAGATCGCCGAGGTGACGGGGGTGCCTCGGCGCACCGTCTCGGTCCTTGCTCGCGCCGGAGGGGTGTCGAGGCGGGCGCCGGCGCAGGCGACCGCGTTGGGTTGCTTCACGAAGATCTGACGCCGTTGGCCCGCTTGGGGCCGCCTGGTACCTTCGGGTCGGCTCGCTGACCGAGGCGGCGGCGGGGGAGGGGAACGTGATGAGGAAGTTCGATCGCGCCGTCGCTGCGGCGCTGCTGGTGGCCGTGTTGGCGTTGGTGTCGTGTGCTCCGGAATCTGTGGAGCCGCCGGCGACGACAACGACGACGACGAGCGTGGTGGGCCCCGGCGGGCTCCGCGAGGTGTTCGTGACCGGGGCGGTCGGATACCGATGGGCGGACGAGGCGGTCGTTCCCGGCGATACTCTCGATTCGGCGAACTACCCAACGGGTTCGACCCTCTCGGTGCGCCAGTTCAACACGACGGTCGTCAATGTGCCGTTCGACTCGGTCCTTCCGGTGACGTTGTGCGTCCGCCTCACCGACGGTCCAACCGGCGCCACGGTCGGCGCTGAGCAGTGCCGCACTGCCCAGGGGAGTCAAGGCCTGCGGTCGTTCCCGGCCGGTACGTTCGACACGCTGGCCACCCCGTTGCTCGCCGGCGCCCACGAGTACACGGTCAACGTGCGGATCGCGGACACCGGGTCGGAGTGTTCTCTCCCCGGCCGCTGTTTCATGGCCCCGTTGTTCAACGCACGCATCAACTGGTAGCGCCCCTGGTGGATGCGCCGGTCGGACCAAGGAACGTCGAGCGGCGAATCGAGTCGAGGTGGTGTGCGAGCAACTCCTGGACGTCGGCCGGCAGTGGCGTCCACGGGTCGATGACACAGTGATGCTCGAGGAGCGTTCCGAGTACGTGGGCGATGAGGTCGGTGACGGGGTGCATGACGCGGACCGTCCCGGTCGGTCGCCCCGCGTCACGTAACCCACACACGGCTCCAACAGAGGAGGGGCCTGAGTCCCGTCGGTGCTTTTCCGCTGATAATCACAGTTATCGGCATTCCCGGCGGGCCGGCCCGGTACCGGTGGCCGAGGTGCTCGAGATCGTCGATTCGGTCCCGTTGTCGGTTCCCGAGGCCTGCGTCGCACCGCCGGTTCGAGTCGAGGTCGGCCCGAGTCGGATCGTTCCCGTTTCGTCCCTCCCTGGGTGCACCGCACGCTCCTTGCAGGAGGGCACGGTGGCACGCGGTCCGGGCGTTTCTGGGGTACCTCGGACTCCGGGGTTGCGATTCGTCACGGTGACGAAACGAGGCGGCGAGGCCGGCCACGGAGAGTGGTCGACCGATCTTGTGGCGCCCGGGCGGTTGATACCACGGAGAGTGGTCAACTTGGGCTTGCGGCCGGCGGCGCAGTGGACCCGGCGCCCGCGGACCCATATCGTCCGATGTGGAGGCGATATGGGTTGTGAGCATCCGCGCCGCATCGCGCGATATGGGTTAGAACTACAGCCATGAAATCTGTCGCGATGCGCCGGGTGATTGACGTCTCTCCCCTGCTCTGGGCGGACTGCCACCGGGTGGCCGAGGCCGACGAGCGGCCGATCGCCTGGCACGTCACCAGAGCCGTCAACGAGGCCGCTCGTGGCGATCTCGCCGAGCTCAAGTCATCCCACGCCGCCGTCGCCGGACCGCACTCCCAGCGTCTGTGCGTCGGGTTCGACGCCAACACTGCTCGGGCCCTCGCCCACACCGCCAAGCGCGCCGGGATCTCGGAGGCGGCGGTCGTGCGCGCCGCCCTCCTCCCCTACCTGCGCCGCTTCGACTCGGCGGCCGTCGCATGACCGGCGTCCCCGGCGCCGGCGAGGAGATGGTGATCATCCCCGTCATCCACGACCGGGACTTCACCATCATCGACAACGCCGCCATTCGCGACCGTCGGATCAGCTTCAAGGCCCGGGGGCTCCTCCACGTCATGTTGTCGCTCCCACCGCACTGGAGGGTCTCCGCCGACCGGCTCGCCCGCCAGTACAGCGACCGCGACGGCCGCTCCGCCGTGCTCGCCGGCATGAAGGAGCTCGAACTCCACCACTACATCCGCCGCGTGCGACGCCGCGGCGCCGACGGCCAGGTGCGCACCGACACCTATGTCTACGAGTCCCCCTCACTCAACCCGGAGTACGAAAACCAGCCTGCGGTCGACGGTCCGATCGACCCACCGGAGATCGAAAACCGAACTTCGGACACCATCGACGCCAAGGGACCGGAGAACGATTCTCGCATCCCGGTCTCCGAGCTCCTCCGGCCGGGTGCCGAGAACCCGCCTCCGGCCGGCGACCTGGTCACCCCCGAACCCCAACAGACACGGGACACGACGGCGTCCACTCCCCCACCACCGAGTGCCGAATCTCCGGCGCCGGACACACCGGCCCCCGGCAGCCCGGTGCCGGTCCACCAGCCGTCGGACACCCCGCCGCCGGAGGACCGCACCGCAATAGAAGAAATCCCTACGAAGAACTTCCCCCTACCCCCGGCCGCCGAGAACGACGACCCCGCCGCCGAACCAGCTCAGGGGAGCAAGCTCCCCCGAACCCCCTCCCGGTCGACCAGCAGAGGATTGCGAGCCCAGGGACGTTCACCGCGCCAGATCGCCGACGCCGAAGCCCGCGAGCTTGCTCGAACCCAAGGGCTCGTCGACTGGGCTCACGCTCTCGCCTCGACCGAAGGGGTCACGCTCGAGGTCGTCGACGCACGACTCGAATCGGAAGTGAAGCAGAACCGGTGCACGCCGGCGGAGGCCGACAGGGTGAGAGCTATCACGGTGGAGCTCGGCGTCGCCAGCGAACCCGAGGCGGTCGTGCTCAGCCCCGCTGAGGCGCTCAAGGCCGCCCGCCACGAGCTCCGCAAGAGCCGGGAGGCGGCCGAGGCGCAGCGTGCCGCTGACGAAGCGCCGGACCCGCAGCCGTCGCTGTTCGACGGCGAACCAGTCGAGACCGGAGACTACCTGTGAGCAATCACGACAAACTGCCCAAGGTCGGTCACGTCGCCGAGTTGCTCCGTCGCGCCGAGATCAACAAGTGGGCCCAGCCGTCAAAGCGGCTCACCTGGTTCCACGAGGCCGGCCACGCCGTCGTGGCGTACGCCAACCGCATCGCCGTCGAAGCGGTTGTGGTTGCGGAGGACGGAGAGGGATACACCAGGGTCCCTGACGAGCCCGAACATCTGTTCACCGAGTACACGTTGGAGCTTCTCGGTGGCGGCGCCGCCGAGGTCCTTCAGCCTGAAAATGGCGGGATATCTGGGACTACGGAGGCGTTCGAGGCGCTCGATCGTTGCGGCGACAACTCACTGGATCTCAGCGAGCTCATCGACATGGTCGACGCGACCGTGGCCCACCACCGGGCGGTCGTTGAGGCGATCGTCGCGGAGTTCGAGGCCACAGACCCGGCGCTTGCACTCTTTGAGCCCGACGGCACAATGAGGATGATGCGCCGGCTCGATGGCGCCACCGTGGCAGGCCTGTGGGCCGCCCATGCTTCGGCCGAACCGATGACCATCCCGCCTCCGAGGTTCTAGACCTAGGGCGAGGTCCTCCTCGGCGACGACAGCACCGGTCGGCCAGGGCCGAGTAGTTCTGCTCAGGCGCTCCGGTTGTCGAGCCACTTGGCGCCGATCACCGTGCCGACCAGGCCGACGAGGTCGACTCCGATGGCCGTGATCGCCACGGTGGGAGCGAGCACGCCGGTGGCGACGCCGCTGGCGAGAGTCATGGCCCGACCCGTCAGCTTGTGCCGATGGTCCATGTCGCTGTCTTCTCGAGCAGAGGCCGCCGTGAGGCGATCGCTCTCGTCCTGAAGGAGCTTGTTTCGCGCCCTCTGTTCCTCCTTGATGTACTCAAGGAGGAATTCGTGGTCGCGCTCAGGAAGAGTGCTCGCGTAAATCAGAACTTCTTCGAGTCTCTTCTCCACAAGGACCACCCTCACGCCCGAACGCACTCATAACGCAGCCTTCTCCGAAAGGTACCAGTTCGCTCACTTGGGTGTCACCTGTGCGTGCTACCGAAAGCGCAGATTTCTCACGAGGAGTGGCGCGAGTCCGATGTTTCGGGCTTCGGAATCCCGGTGGTCTGCGGCCGCGCAGAGCGTTTGGGGCGGGCCTTCGCTGCCATGACGGCCTCGAGTCGCCGGGCCTCTTCTGCTTCGAGCCGTTTCGACTCGTTGAGGGCCGCCAGGCCCTTGTGAACGTCTGCGTCGAGGTTCCGCAGGGTGGCCTGGAGGCCAGCCTCGCCGAGCTGTTCGGTGAGGCCAGCGCTGCGGTACTTCTTCCGCGACCGCTTCGACGTGAAGAGGGCCTCGAAGGCGTGCCGTAGGGATTCCACCCCGAGGGTGTCGGCCAGTTGGTCACGCCACTTGACCTTCAGGGTCCGGTTGTGTGCGTGGGGATGCATGCTCATCGCTAGACCTCTGCGAAGACGTTCGGGTGCTGCGAGGCTGGTGGCAGAAGGAGGCGAAGGACCATGCGATGAAGAACGTGCCCGTCAGCAGGTCGGGCACGAGGGGATGCTTGTCGCTGATCGACGATGCTAGGTCGAGGGGGCGACAGGCGGGTGTATGGGTCGGCACGGGAATGGGTTTCGCGGCCAGACGACAGCCTAGTCAGGTCATCCAGCGAAACCCAACAGCCTTGGCCTTCCCACAGTTCGAGGACTCCGGCTCTGCGTCAGCCGAGCCAGTTGTCGAGGTACTCGGCGTTGGCGCCGCACATCGGGAGGTGGTTGCGACACGAGCTCGCACCGTCGTCGACCCGGTCGAAGGTCACCTTGGCGCCGGCGGTGGCGGCCTTCTGCATGAAGCGGTCGGCGTGGGCGACAGGGACGATGCCGTCGAGGTCACCGTGGATGATGTAGCCGCGCGGGTCGCTGGGGTCGAGGGTGGTGAGCGGCGACTGTGCGGCGCGCTGCGCCGAGGGGACCCAGAAGTCCGCCGGCATCGGGGCCACGCCGTCGCCGTTGAAGATGGTGATCGGCGAGATGGCTACGTACTCGTCGACGCGAGGGACGTTTCCGAACTGAGTCGGGGCGCCGGGGTTGGTGCCGATCATCGTGGCGAGACTGCCACCTGCGGAGTGGCCGGCGACGATGAGACGGCCGACGTTGAGGCCCATCGTGGTGCCGTTGGCTCGAAGGTGGGCGATCGCCAACGCGACGTCGTCGCGTGCGGCAGGGAACGGCGCCTGGGTGGCGAGCCGATAGTTGACGGTGACGACCGCGTAGCCGCGATCCATCTGCCGGAGGATCTGGCCGTACTCGCCGTTGTTGATGTCCTCCTTGGCGCCGGAGACGAAGCCGCCGCCGTGCACGAAGACGATCGTGCCCTTGCTGCCACCGGTGCGAGCCCGGTAGATGTCCATGCGGTGCTCGGCCAGCGGCCCGTAGGCGACGTTGGTGGACACCGGGCTGATACCACTCCCCCACGAGCGGTCCACCTTCTGGGCCGGAGTCGGGTTGGGAGCGCAGCTCACCGACACGGTGGCGACGAGGAAGACGATGGCGGCATGTCGAAGAATCTTCATGCCCTTCATGTGGGTTGCCGCCGCAGTGTTCCCACTCGGTGGCGCGCTGGCGGACCGTTGCGAGGAAGGCGCCGGCTCGCAACCCACATCGGGGCATGGCTTCAACCGCTGCGCACGACGCCCCCCGTCACCCACGTGGAACCCCTGTCGGGGGTCGCTGGGCACCGATGTCGCGGTCGGAGTCTCATGTGGAGCTCTCCGCTCCGCTCGAGCTCAGCATCGACCACCTGGCTGACCGTGAGCGCATCTTGGCCGAGGCCGGCTACGTCCCTGCCATCGCGCTGCGCGCCGCCGAAGTAGAGACGACCAGCCACCGCGACGCCTGGTGGGCTGGCCAGGAGCTCGCCGGCGAATACGGCCACAGCGACGGTGCGTACCGCAAGTTCCCCCAGAACTGGGTGTCCGGTCGAGACGATGCGCCGACCCGAGCGCCACGCATCCGCTACGGGGCAGGCGAGGTGACATTACGGATGCCGTCGGTGACAGGTATCAAGTCGTTCGAGGCGACTCACGGCGACACGTTCGATGTGCCGGTTTCAGCGAACTACCCCGACGCAGACGTGCCCGTCCAGGGATGGGTGCGCGTCACCCGCGAAGGTGATCGGTGGCATGCGACCGGAGTCGGGTTCCCTGGCGATGCCGATGTGCAGGTCGCGGAAGCGGTCAGCGCCGTGCTCGAGGCCCGTCGCCCCCGGATCGATCCGCGGCTCGCTGGCGACATGATCGAACGGCGCCGGGAACGGGAGGCGTCGTACGGGTCACCGATCATGCCGGTCGACTCGGGGTGGATCGAGGGTGTCGGCTTCGACGCCGCGAGCCAGGTTGTGGTCGTCGCAACCGACGCCGGTCGCACGCTTGGCTACATGGCTACACGCGACGTCTACGAGGCGGTCGCTCGCGCCGATTCGCCTGGGAGCGCCTACAACGCACTGCTGAAGCGTCGGGCCGACCGCGCCCCCGTTCAGCGCTGTGGGAACTGCGGACGGTTCAGCGCGGCCGGTGCCACGCACGCTTGCCCGGTGGCTCACAACCGTCGCCGCGGACTCGACGACACCGACGAACGACGGGGTGCTGCAGCGCTCGCCTCGCGGTCTCTGGTCGCGTTCGGCCGTAGCGGCACCTCGGCCGGAGCGCCCCCGCCCCGCCCTGCTGGCCCGACCTCTGCGGATCCCACCGAGCCACACACCATCGACCCCGACGCACCGTCGGTGTCGGTGAGGGGCATCCTCCTCGACGCGGCTCGCCGCCCCCTCGCTGGCGACCCGGCGAAACGAGCTCACGGCCGACGCGGCTGGACCCTGGACCTCGCCGCCCCCCTCCAGCAGTTCACGTCCCGCGGGTACGTGCCCAGCTCGTATTCGAACGTCGTCGGCGGTGGTCGAAAGAACGGCGACGACGGGGTCATCCGCTTCGACGGGGCCGGGGTCGCGGCTGCGGCCGCCCTGTACGCCCGAACCCCGGCATCGAACCTCGACCAGCGGAGCGACGGCGCCCCGACGCTGCGTCACCTCCTCGGGACCGTGAAGGCGTCGCACGGATCGATCGAGTTCGGCGGCACGGTCACCGGGCCCGGGTCCCTCGACGAGGGCGTCGAGGTGTCAGCACTTCACGCCTTCATCAGCGCAGAGAACGCGAGCGATGCCTGGGTCAAGGTGGCGGCATCGATGGGGGTCGACCCCGATCTGTTTCCCAGGCCCTGGGTCGTGCGGGAATCCGCACCATGGCGCGGTGGAGCCATGGGTTGGACCCTCACCTGGTGACCGAGGCCGTTCAGTTGAAGTGCGGCTCGAGCTCGGAGTCGTACTCGCCCACGTCGTAGGCGTCGGCCGGGCTGAACAGGCGCCTGATCGAGTCGATCCCTCCGCGTCGCCGGACTCGGAGGACGGCCCAGATCACGGCGCCGGCGCCGCAGAACACGATCGGGCCAAGTAGCGGCACCAGCGCCTGGTCTCCTCGGAAGATGTCGATCATCAGTGCCCCGAGGATGGCGGAGCCGTATCCGATGGTGGCGCGAATCAGGCGGTGGGCGCCGGCGACGAGAGCGACGAGGCCTACCCACCAGAGCCAGCGGGCATCGGCCAGCCACCCGGCGGCCATCGAGACGCCGGCGAATCCGACAAGCCACCACATCCGCACTCGCAGGAGAATGACAACGGCGGCGGCGATGGCGATGCCGATGGCGATGCCGACGAGCCGGTACGCCCAGGTCATGGCGTTCTGGAAGACGGCCTCGAACCCGCGCTGAGGATTGTCGTGAACGGTCACTGGCACCGGCTCCCAGTCAGGGGTGTCGTGACCTGCGGAAGGACGGCGTTGGGCGTTGCCGGTGCGCCGGGGAGATCGTACGGCCTCGCTGACTGGATCTTGGCGACGTAGCGGCCATCCGACATGCAGACGACGGCGACCTGTACGGCGACGAGATCAGGGCGGACAATGAGGGCACGGTGCGGGCTCGAGTTCATCCAGTTGACGACAGCCTGGCCGGAGGTGTGGACGCTGGTGCCCCACGTCGTGTCCTCCAGGTGGCCAAGGTTCGGATAGTCGGGCCAGGGAGCGTCGTTGATTGTTGCCTCGGCGGGGTGCGGGTTGGACGTGTCCATCCCGGTGATGAGCGCGGAACGCAACGTGTTGGTTCCATTGCTTCGCGCTGACGGGGCCAGTCCTCGAGCGGCCCGCTCGGCGTTGATGGCGGCGAAGATCTCGTTGGCCATCTGCTGTTCCCGAGCCGAGGTGCCGGTGCCCATTGTCGGGGCCGGGGCGGTAGCCGGGGCCGGGGCGGCGGTGGTCGGAGGCGTCGTCGTGCTCGGGGCCGTCGGTGCCGGCGCCGGCGCGGGCGCTGGCGCCACCAGTCGCAGGTAGTCGGCCTTGGTCAGTGCCTTGGCCCAACGGCCACCCTTGCACTGCAGAATCCAGGCGCCGTTCTCACCCCAGCCGTTCCCCTTGCATCGGGCGCCGACGTTGGCGTGCTGGCATCCGGTGAGGGCGCTGAGCGCCACGATCAGGATGACGGGAACGATGCGTTTCATGGGGTGGCCTTTCGAGGAGAGTACGGTCGGCGGCGGATTCCTTTACCGGTCGTGCGGGCCACGATCTGTGGTCCGCCCTTCATGTGTACGGTTCCGTGCCGGTTCCCACCCCGGGCGCGCCAAGGACACGTCGCGGGCCCCGAACGTCTCGGCCGGGCCCCGCACTAGGCAGGCGATGCCGAGTGTAAGCACCGCCCCGCCGCCCGGATCGGGGCCGGGAGGTTTCACCCATGCAGCACGTGGGGCCGAGCGCGCCACAGGCCCACGTGCACACCGTTGCCGTTGGCATCGGGGCACGTGGGCCTGTGGTCTCACCGTGGAGAGGTCAGCTCCTCCGGCGACGGGCCACGAGGGCACCGCCGATCGCCACGAGGGCGATGCCGAGACCGACGAGAGCCACCGTGTTCTGGCCGGTCCAGGCCAGGCTGCTGCCGCTGCCGCCGGCACTGCCGCCGGTACCGGTCACCGGACGCTTCGTGACGGTGAACGTCTCCTCGGTCATGCCGCACTTGTGAGCGACCCGCTTGCCGGCGGAGGTGACCAGCGTCTCGACGAAGGTGTAGACACCGGGCGTTGCCGGGGTGAACTCCGGCGAGGGATGCTCACCGTTCCCCTTGATGGCGTAGCTCGCGGTCGCAACCTTCGCTGCCGATTCGCAGGTGATGTCGGCGGCGCTGTTGTACGGCCCGTAGAGGGTGACCTCGATGTTGGCGTCCTCGTCGGGGTTGAGCCCGCTGACGATGCCGATGTCGTGGATCTTGGTGCCCTCGACGATGGTGGTCGCCGACGCCTTGGTGGTGATGCTGAGGCTGCGGGTCGTCTCCTCGTCGAGCCCACACTCGTGCTGCACGCTGTCGCCGTTCGCCAGCACCAGCTTCTCGACGAACGTGTAGATGCCCGCGCTGGTCACGGTGAACTCCGGCGACGGGAACTCGCCATTGCCGGTGACCTCGTAGCTGGCGCTCGAGACCTTCGTCTCCTTCGAGCAGGTCATCGCGGCTCGGGTCTCGTACGGCCCGTAGAGGGTGACCTCGATGGTCGCCTTCTCGTCGTCGGCGAGACCCGTGACGATGCCGACGTCGTGGATCTTCTCGTCGGGTCCGATCTCCTGGGCGCTCGTCTTCGTCTTGATGTTGACGACCCGGGTGGTCTCGTTGGTGATGCCGCAGGCGTGGGTTGAGAAGTCGGTGGTGCCGGGCACTGCCAGCGTCTCGACCCACGTGTAGAGGCCGGGCTCGGGGACGACCACCGACGGAGAGACGTGCTCGCCGTCGCCGGTCACGTCGAAGGTGACGCTGCCGACGGTGTTGGTCGCATCGCACACCCAGGGGGTGGCGGTGGCCGAACCCGAGCGGATCTCGTCGAACGTGCCGATCGGCGCGGTTCCGAGGGCGAACGGCCCGTAGAGGGTTGCGGTCACCTTGGTGGTCTCGTCGTCGGCGAGCCCCTTCACGATCGCCGTGTCGGTCAGAGCGTCGCCCGTGCGGACGAGCGTCGAAGCCGTCTTGGTCGTGAGATCGATGATCCGGAACGTCTCCTCGGTCTGGCCGCACTCGTGGGTGGCGCTGCGCCCGTCGGGCGTCGTCACGGTCTCCACGAAGGTGTAGATGCCGGCTTCGGTCGAGGTGAACGCCGGGGACGTCTTCTCGCCGGGTCCGGTCACCTGGAACGACTCGTCGAACACCGGAGTGTTCGTGCAGACGATGTCGTCGACCGTGTCGAACGGACCGTAGGCCTTCACGTTGACGGTCGCCGTCTCGCCGGACTTGAGGCCGCCGATGACGGCGGTGTCAGCGATGGGATCGCCGACGTTGCCGCCCTGCTTCGTCGCCTGGGTGGCGATGGTGAGGCTTTCCTTGTTGCCGAACGTGAACCGGTGGGTCGTGCCGTGGGCCAGGTCGCCCGACACCTGCGGGGTGGGATCCTCGGGAGGAAGGTAGCCCGCGGGCGGCGTGACTTCGGTGGCCTGGTAGTCGCCGGCCCAGAGCGGACCGACCACCACGGGGGTGAGCTGGCTGTACCAGAGGCCGTCGTCGTCGGCGGTGCCGAACGTTGCGTCGCGGCCGGGGCCGGGGATGACTCCGTCAGCGGTCAGCGACGACGCGACGTCGTCGGCCGTGCCGTATGCGCCGTCGGCTCCGGGACCGTAGGGGCCTGCGTTGTTGACCGATGCTGCCGGGGCGGCGGTGCCGTAGTCGCCGTCATTGTTGCCGTCTCGTCGGACGACGAAACCGGCGCCGGCGAGCGGCGACTGATCGACTGCGTCGAGCTTCACGAGTTCGAGCTGAGTGGTCTGCACGACAGCGTTCGCAAGCGGAACCCGGATGTCTTGGTCCTGCTGGAGTTCGAACGTGTAGGGCGGAGCGGGAACGTGCCCACTGGCGGCCGCTGATGCGGCGTCCTCGGTGATCGTGATCGTGCGGGGCATCGGGGTCACCAGCACCTTGTTGGTGTTGCCATCGGCGCCGACCGTGAGGTCGCCGTAGGAGTTGCCGAAAACGGTGTCGGTGACGTGGAACACGATCCCGGCGACCTGCTGGTACGCCGGGTTGGTGCTGGTCTTCGCGACGCTTGCGTACGCAATGGCCGGGGCGGGCTCAGCGGTCGCACCCGTAGGGAGCGCCTGCATCAGTCCGGCGACCACCATGTTCTGCTCCGACCCGTCCACAGGAACCTCGTAGATCGCGTTCGATGCGATCGTGTGGATCTGACCGAGGATGCCCGTCGACTGGTTGTTGTCGGTGGGGGTCCAGCGGGCGTAGACGGTGCCCTGACCAGCGTCAGGGTTGAGGCCGACGGTCCCGGCGGGAAGGATCGAGCCGAAGCCCTGATCGAACGACCACTCGATGGTGCCGCCGTTGGAGACACCCCATTCGCTCATGTCGAAGTAGCCCGAGGCGTCAGCGCCGTTGGAGGCCGCCAGTCGCACACGTGCCACGACCTGCTGACCGACCGGGCCCATGCCCTGAACGATCGTGGTCTCGGTCGTGTACGGACCCGGCTGCGCTGCGAACTTCTGCCAGAAGTCCCAGGCCGACTGCGCGATCAGGACCGCGGCCGATCCGCCGACGTCGGCGTTGTTGAGCACGGCGGTGGTGCCGCCGGCGTCGGACACGAGGAACGAGCCGGGTCCGGTCGGGGCACCCACGCCGGCCGGGTAGGCCGTCTCCCCAGGAAGGCCGAGCTGTGCGGCGCGGTAGTGGGCGACAGCGGCGAGGCCGGCCGAACGCGTTGCGAAACCGGCGGCGCCGTACGCGGCCTGGCCGAACAGCTTCTCCCACTGGTACCAGTTCACCGCCGGCGCGAGGATCGGATCGTTCTCGACGGTCGGGTTGGACTGCTGGACGTAAGCGCCGGGAGCGGGGTTCGGCGCGGCACCGGCGTGCTCGATGCAGAAGCCGACGGTCTCGAAGATCGTGCCCATGTTGAGGCCGTATCCGCCGAGGTAGGCAGCGGGGCTGGCGCTGGTGCCGTACTGGACGTTGCGGACACCGGCGAACTTCCAGGCCTGGGACAGCCCAATGGCGCCGGCGGGCTGGTCGTCCGCCAGGGTGAGCGGCAGGATCGCCCCGACGAGGGCGACCACCCCCACGATTCGAAGGGCACGCTGGCGTGCCGAAGTCCGGACGGTATTCATGCTGGGTACTCCTGGTGGTTGGTTGATTGGTCGCATGACTGGCTCGGCCGCACTGATGCACGGGCTCGAAAGGAACATGCGTAGACAGGCGCCATCGCGGTGCTTGTCGTTCCGAGGCCGCAGGCGCGGCCGAGGATCTGGGTTGAGTGCGGCATCATTCGGCGGGCCGCAGATGCCAGGCGATGAGTCGGAGCTCGTCGAGGGAACGGATGAAGCTCTCGTCGTCGGAGGGGTCGATCCACGCGACGTTTCCCTCGGGCCGACGGCGGCTCGTGAACGGCTCGTAGTCGACGGCGATGAGCACGAGAAGCGGTAGTGAGAAGCTCCAGTGCAGATCGGGGTCGTCCCCGTCGATGAAGGATTCGACTGGGATGTTCTTCGGACCCATCAGCGTGGTGATCTCGGCCTCGGTGCACGTCGCCGGATCGAACGGTGCCGGGAGTTGCCGCTCGGTGGCAGCGAGGAGGATCGTGGTCTGCGCCAGTTCTGCGATCCGCACCGAGGCCTTCCATCGGGCGATGAGCGCCTGGTCGTCGCCGGCGAAGTCAGACGGGAGGTCGTAGTCGCCACCTGCTTCGGTGACGATGACCGTGACCAGTTCGCTGAGGTCGTCCGCGAAGGTGACGACCTCACTGCCGTCCGGCCCCGAGTGGATCATCGCGTGGCGGAAGCTGCGTTCAGGAGCGGCGACGTCGCCGTCGAAAGCGGTCGTGACGATCATCGGCGGACGCAGATCGGTTTGGCGTTCATGGTCTGCCCCTATGCGGCGACGTGTCGCGCTATGGCGCCGCTCTACCTCGTGTCAGCGTTCGCTTACATCAGGTAGAATGGGTCCATGAGGGCGGCAACCACCCACGATCTCGGCGCCGCCTGCCGCGCCGAGCGGAACCGCCGCAAGATCACCCAGGCCGCGCTCGCGACTCGAACAGGGACTACCCGCCAATGGATCAGTGGGTTCGAACGAGGTCGGGACCGAGTCGAGACCGACCTCGTCCTGCATGTCCTGGGTGAGCTTGGGCTGACGATCGAGGCAACGCTCGATGCCCGCCGCACAGGCCCCAAGGTTCTCACCGTCACCGACGCTGCACGGGAGATCCGCCGTTCGCTCGACGACGGCGACACCGTCTTCCCGTTCCGTCTTCTGGCGCGGACCATCGCGGACATCCGGGCGATCACCGACCCGACTGAACGCTCGATCGCCATGTCGCCCCCGCCGAGCACTGGGGACCACCGTTGGGACACGCTGCTCGCCGCAGCCTTCGAGCGTGAGTCCGTGATCGCAGGCTGCGACGCACCGGCGTGGACCAGCACTCCCCCGCTCGAGGAGCCGTGGTTCCCTGATCCTGCCCCGCTGCTGGCCGAACGCCAGGTCGCCGCCACACCGCCGGAGCTCTCGAAGCGCAACGTCTTCCTCGACTGGCGCGGTCTCGAGTCGCTCTGATGGCAAGCGAATTTGAGTTCGGACGCGGTGAGATTGCCGAGCTCCTCGCAGAGCTCGGCAAACGCCTGGAAGCACGTGGCATCCACGCGTCGATCTACGTCGTCGGTGGGGCGGCCATCGCGACCACCTTCTCCAACGACCGACGACTGACCCAGGACATCGACGCCATCTTCGAACCCGTTGGCGCCGTGCGCACCGAGGTGGAGCACATGGCGGCCGAACGCGACCTACCCCGGGATTGGCTCAACAGCAAAGCCGCCCCGTGGATCCCGCCGCCGAGACTCGACAGGGAGGCGACCGTCAACGAGCTGGCAGGGCTGACCGTCACCACGGCGTCACCGCGGTACCTGCTCGCCATGAAGATGGCCGCCTTCCGCCCCGCGGACAAGATCGATCTCTTGGACCTCTTCGACGAACTCGGGGTAACCGACCCCGAGCAGGTCGCCGACATCGTCGACGACGTCTACGGCACCGACGCCATTGCGAACCCGGGGCGCGCTGAAACGATCTTGTGTGCACGAAGCGTGATGGCCGACGCGAAGCGAATCCGCGCCTCGACCGCGGGGCGACGCCCCGGCGTGCAGGGTCGCGACCGCGCTGGGCGCTTCGCGTCGGTTCGGCGCGACGAATCCCCGATAGAGCTGGCTCCGGAGTAGCAGTCGCCGTCGACTGACGTGCCCGCCGCCGGCGGTTCGGTGCCGAGCAGCGGCCGGTCACCTACCTGGTGCAGTGGCAGGCTCCGGTGAGGGGGTCGATGGGTCCGCCGCATGTGGGGCACATCTCGGTAGGGGCGAACGCTGCGGAGACCGAGGCGGCTCCCCCACCGTCCGCCACATGAACCTCGCCCCATCCGCCGTCGCGTCCGGCCGACGCTGCGGTCGCTCCCCCACCGTCGGCGAGCGTGGGGGTGTGCAGTGCGACTTCCGCGGAGGTCGG
>ENA-UOWE01001604-UOWE01001604.1-activated-sludge-metagenome-genome-assembly--contig:-NODE-1604-length-27311-cov-5.168036_pt1 | contig 27311 bp, 25 predicted proteins | sample MGYA00249841_ERZ761562 | MGnify/ENA primary metagenome ERZ761562 (study PRJEB28883, sample SAMN05720200) | activated sludge metagenome | isolation source: Anaerobic digester | place: Japan...
TAAAATTCCCAAATGTCGTCGCCTTAGGTGAAATTGGTCTCGATTACTTCCGCAAATTCGGCGACAAGCGTTCACAGATTGAACTATTTATCACCCAGCTCGAGATCGCGAGCAAGGCCGATAAACCGGTCATCATACATAACCGGGACGCCGGTAAGGACGTACTCGACATCCTCGCCGAGCGTTTGCCCGAGGCGGGCGGGGTTCTGCACTGCTATTCTGAGGACGCGGAATACGCCCGAATCGCCCTCGACCTGAACCTGTATTTCTCGTTCGCTGGAAACCTTACGTACCGCAACGCGCGAAATCTTCATGAGACGGTGTTAAGCCTACCGCTTGACCGAATCTTGGTCGAGTCCGAAAGCCCCTTCATGGTTCCGGCGGATTATCGTGGTAAGCGAAATATGCCCGCGTACACCCCGGCGACGGTGAAGTTCCTTGCCGAAATGCTCGAGATGGACGTGGAGGAACTTGCGGCCCAATTATGGAAGAATAGCTGCGCCTTCTTCCGCCTCCCGGAATGAGCGAAGCGGGTCTATACCGTCCCGTCCGCATCGGAAACCTCGCCCTTGAAGGGAATCTTTTCCTTGCCCCCGTGGCTGGGTATTCCGATCGCGCGTTCCGCTCGATCTGCGTCGAGGCGGGGGCGAATTTCACCTATACCGAGATGGTTTCCGCCGAGGCCCTTACGCGGGATTCGGGAAAAACGGAGCTCTTAATGCGCCGGGCCCCAAACGAGACCCGCTACGCCGTCCAGCTTTTCGGCTCCGATCCCGACCGAGTCGCGAGGGGCACGCGCATCGCCCTGGAACGCGCGAATCCCGAGTGCATAGACCTAAACGCGGGTTGTCCCGTCCCGAAGGTGTGGAAAACCGGTGCGGGCTCGGCACTTACCCGCGATCCCGACAGATTACGCATCCTTGTGTCGGCCATGGTCCGCGCCGCCGCCGAACAAAGCGATCGCCCCGTGCCGATCACGGTAAAGATACGGTCAGGGTGGGACGATCGGGATCTGTCATGGCGAGAGGCCGCCGAGGCGGCGATAGCGGGCGGAGCCGCGGCTATCACCCTTCATCCCCGGACGAAGGCCCAGGGCTACGAAGGGACCGCGCGGCGCGAGCTTATCGGCGAGCTGGCCGAGCTCGTCCATGCCCGCTATCCCGAGATACCGGTATTCGGTTCCGGGGACCTGTTCTCTCCCGAAGACGCCCGCGCGATGCTCGCCGAAACCCGCTGCGACGGGGTAATGTTCGCGCGAGGCGCGATGGGGAATCCCTTCATATTCGCGACAACCCGCGCGCTCCTCGTCGACGGCCGGTACGAGCCGATCCCCCTTGAGCGACGCCTCGCGGCCGGTTGGAGGGAGCTTTCCCTGCTCGTCGACGACCTGGGCGAGGGCCTCGCATGCCGCGAAATGCGCAAGCGTTTCTGCGCCTACGCGAAAGGCTTTCCCGGCGGCGCCGCGCTGCGCGCCAACCTCGTGCGCGCCTCGACTATTGAGGAATACCGCGCCATCTTCGCCGGGGCGGGATTGCCCATTCCCGCGCTTGCAAATTCCCCCCCTTGTGTCTAGAATGACACATGGGCTTTTTCTCGACGGTTCTCTCCTTCATTCAGGACTTCCTCGAGTCACTGTTCGCGTCGAGCTCTCCCGAATATAAAAAGAAGACCCAGCTCAAGCGCATCGCCCAAAGCCTAAAAACAGTTGATCCGCCGCTCTATCGTCCCGAGGGGATCCTTTTACCCACGTTCCCTGCCGTCATCTACCAGCTGTATCAGTTTTTGGCGCCCGTCAGAGACATCCTCTCGGCGACGATCGGCAACCCGGACCGCCGAGCCGCGGACCGATATCGCGATTTCCTGATCGAGCTTAGTTTCTCGGAAGAGCAACGGGCCTTACGCCGCTCGCTCACCCTGGCCGAAAGAAGCGCCGCCCTCGTCGCCTATCCACACGGGCCCGAACGGCTCATAGAGGAACAGGGAAAGCAATTCGCGGCCTTCCTAAAGGGGCTCGACGCCCCCGGTCCCCGGCAAGTCGCCGGCATTCTCGCCCGCCTCGACTGCCTTCAGGATTTCTGCCAATTCGGGTTCAACAGCCTGTTCTCGTATTTCGATCCCGCCTTTAAGACGTACTCCGACCAGGACATTACCGTGTCCTCGCCGAGTTTCCACCAACTCGAGGTTGTCGAGATCGTCCCCGTGCTCCTCGACCTGTATTACGTCCTATCCCGCCTCGAGCTCTCGCCCGCGCTTTTCGAGGCGATCGCGATTATGGAGGCACGCCGCGCGAACGCCGCCCTTACGGAGGAAACGCGCGTCCGGATCGGCCGGATATACCAAGCCATCCTCTACATCTTCCAGAAACGATTCAACAAGGAAATCCTTCTTGCCATCATCCGCATGACGAAACAGGATCCCGAGTTTAAACCAGAGGAACCGCGAGAAACCTTCGATTATTTAAGTTCATACAAAACGCGCCTGACGGAGTTCTTCCATAGCGACTCACGCCGCATGCTGAAAGATAAGGAAGAGACGGAGATTAACGGCCTGATTTCGACGACGTTCGGCGACCTTCCGCTCGAGGGTCTTCACGGGTATAACGAAGAGACAAACGCGCTCCTACAGGAATTTACCCCGTTTTCCCTCGACTGGATAAAACCGATCCAGGTAATTCGCACGTTTGCCTGCCATTTCTTCGAGCCGCATTTCCGCCAGATCCTGCGCGCCGTCGTCGTCGAAGGCTTTTTCAACAACCGGACGATACAGGCCTCCTTTTCCTCATCCTATTACTATTGCGAGTCCGTATCGACGAAGATTATCGAGTTTGAGCATCTGTTCGCCGACAACCAGCCCTGCAGCCTAAAGGTGCTCACCGGCTACATTACGGAAATGGAAAAGGGGATTGATTTCGAGAAGCCGCTTCGGAAACTGGTGGAGCACATGAATGGGCTCGCGAAGCAATTCGTGCAGCAGACGGTAAACCAGTACATGGACATTTACAATTTTTGTGTTATACTGCTCGAAGATTGCAGAAAGTCGGTTCCGGAATACGTAACGAACATCAGAGCCTTGTCGGGATCCACTAAAAACAGCGAATCATTCTCACAATTAGAGAGGGAAATTGGAGTTTTTCGTAATTTTCTTGAAATAATGAAGAAATATGCTATAGTGGGAGCTATACCGGCTACCGCCGGAATCGCGGAGCCAATGGAGAATTAAGAATATACATGGCACGGTCGAAGAAGAACGCCACAAGCGTAGCCTCCTCTGAGAAACAGATCTACGACCTTAAGCAGCTACTTGAGATTTCAAAAAGCCTTAACTCCGTACTCGACTTCTCGACGCTGATCGAGGCGATCCTGTATACCTGCATGGGGCAGATGAAGACCCTCGGCGTGGCGATTTTCACGAAGAAAAACTTCGACGCGTCCTGCTTTACCCTGAACCGAAACTACTACGGATTCGAGCTCGACAACCAATTCGAGTACACGATTCCCGAAGACCATCCCATGATCACGCTGCTGAACCAGCAAAACGCCTGCTTCACGATTCCGGAAATCCGCAAGCATATGGAGCCCGATCGGCCCTTGGAGGGCCTCTTCGCCCTCCACCCTTCGCTAATCGTCCCGCTTAAGGCGAAAAACCACATCAGCGGGCTCCTCGTCCTCGGCGAGCAGATCACCTCGGAGCCATATTCGGAGTACGAGAAAGAGCACATCATGAATATCGCGTCGCTCGCCGCGATCGCGATCAACAACGCCGCCCTCATCGAGATGACGACGACGGACATGATGACGCACCTCAAGCTCAAGCATTATTTTTATACCATCCTCGTCGAGAAGCTCGAGATCTGCGAGCCCCAAAAGATACCGCTGTCGGTGCTGATGCTCGATATCGATTTCTTCAAGCGCTTCAACGACACCTACGGCCACGCCTGCGGCGACGTCGTCCTGCAGATGGTCGCGAAGGTAGTGCAGCAGAACACGCGGAACCAGGACATGGCGGCGCGGTACGGAGGGGAGGAATTCGTCGTGATGCTCTGCGACACGCCCGCGCCGACTGCCATGAAAATCGCCGAGCGCATCCGTACCTCAATCGAGAACCTCGACATCCTCTACGACGGACAGCACTTGAACCTTACCATATCGATCGGCGTCGCCGAGTATACCCCCGCGATCGACAAGACCGCGAAAAACCTCGTCGACCGGGCGGACAAGGCCCTCTACAACTCGAAGCAAACCGGTCGAAACAAGGTCTCCGTGGCCGAGTAGTCGCGAGAGTCTTCCGCCGTTCGGGGACGCCCCTTGCGGGCCGCTCCGCTTCCTGGTAGGCTTTACCCATGCTCAACCGCTCATTTATTCGCAGGCCATTCCGCTACGTCTTTTGGAACGCCGCCCTCGTCATCGTCGGGGTGAACATCCTCGTGTTCCTCTATCTCCGCATCTTCCCCGACGAAGTCCGGTTTCTCGCCATGAACCCGGCGTTCGTCGTTGAGCGGGGGATGCTCTGGCAAGTCTTTACCTATCAATTCGTCCACGGCAATTTCTCGCATCTCTTCTTCAACATGCTGGGTCTGGTCTTCTTCGGGATCGCGGTTGAGCGGCGCATCGGCTCCCGCGAGTTCATTTTACTATACCTTCTTTCTGGTACCCTCTGCGGGGCCTTCTCCCTCCTCATCTACGTCCTTACCGGCGCATGGTACGTTTTTCTGATGGGGGCATCCGGCGCCATCTTCGCGGTAACCCTCGCGTACGCCGTCCTCTATCCGGATTCGGTCATCCTCATCTGGGGAATCATTCCGGTACCCGCGCCCATCCTGGTGATCGGCTACGCGGCGTTCGAGGTTTTTAACCTCATATTCGCCTCGTCTAGCGGAGTCGCGCACGCGACCCACCTGATCGGATACGCGGTCGCCTGGGCGTACTGCCTAATTCGGTTTGGGATTAATCCCTGGAAGGTATGGAAACGCCGCTTCTAGCCGCGCGGGCGCCCCTCGTCGCGCTCGGCATCGCCATCGCGGCCGCGGCGATCCTCCCCGCCAGGGCCGAGACCTACTCCGGCGCGTCAAGCGCGGAAGACACGATCGTGCGGGCCCCGGTATGGATATACTTCGAGCCGGTCCCCGGCGCGACGGAGACGCCTCCTCCTCCCGCGGAAGAGCTTCGCGCGGTCGCGAGATACGTCCTCGGCGGTATGATCTACGGATGGCGCTTTTCGTACACGCCGAGCGACCGGGCGCGCCGCGTCGAGGAATCATTCTCCCTCGAGCCGATCGCGGAGATTTCGCCTGACGACCCCCTGCTTCGCATTCGGGAACCAATTGCCGAGTATCCCCGCCTCTACGCATGGGCGGAATACCCGCTGGACGAGGCACGCGCGCGACGGGTGCGCGGGTGGTCCTCCGTGCTCTACCCGACCGCGAAGGGCCGCGGCCGCGGCGAGCGCGTTGCGGGGGCCGGCGGGATCAAGGCCGCGTACGAGGCCGCCGCGCTGAACGCGGTCCGCGAGCTCGCGCGAAAGCGCACGAAGAATAAGCCGCGCGAGGTGCGCGGCGAGGTTTTATTGAGGGAAAGCCCTCGGCTCTTCGCCGATCAAGGATGGTTCGTTGCCGAGGTCAGGCTTTTCGCGAACCTAGAGGCGATAGACCCCTACGCCGCGTACTGATCCGCCCAGCCGGACCAGAATTACCGCTCGGGAAACGAAAGGACGACGGTCGTCCCGCCCGGGCCGCTCGACACCGAGACTTCGCCGCACAGTTGGTCCGCGAGGGCCTCGATAAGCACGTACCCCAGGGTGTCGCCGCGCCTCGCCGTCGCCTCGAAGCCAAACCCGTCGTCGACCACCGTCATACGAGCGCGTTCTCCGCGGGAGAATTCCACGCGTACCAACCCGCCCACGCGACCAGGGAAGGCGTGCACGAGGCAATTCGTGACGATCTCGTTAAGCGCGAGGGCGAGCGGTATCGCGAAATCGAGCGAAAGGAGGACGTCCTCGCCCGAGACGGCGCAGGACACCTGCGTCCCGACGTTTTCGTAGGTGCTGACGAGATAGTCGCAGAGCCCGGTCGCGAACCGCCTCATCGAGACCCTGCTGACGTCCGCGTTTCGCCATATCGTCTCGTACACGAGGGACATGGCCATGATCCTCGATTGGGTCGCCGTCAACGCGTGGCGAACCGCATCCTCGGATGCGTTGTCGGCCTGCAGGCTCACCATGCTCGACATAACCTGCAGGTTGCTGGCCACCCGCTTGCGAAGTTCCTCCAGCAGGGATTCTTTCTCGGAGAGGGCGCGCATGTTGCTCATGCTGCGTTCCTCAAGGGAACTCGCCATCTCGTTGAATGAGTCGATCAAGTCGGTTATCTCGTCGCGCGCCCGGTTTAACGCAAGCCGCGCCGAAAGATCTCCCGCGGCGAGGAGGCGGCTTTGCTCCGTCAGCCGCTCGATGCGCACGACGATGAGCCGACGCGCGAGGCCAACCGAGACGGCGAAGGCGAGAAGGGTCGCCAGGGCCATCATCGTCACCATGCGCGCGACGGGGAAACCGACGTCCCGATACACCGCCGAGATCGGCTCGTAGACGGCCACGTAGACGCTCCGCTCGTTCTCCGAGACCGCGCCGGAGGCGAAGAACACGCGCTCCTCGCCGATGGTGGCTTGCAGGGGCTGGGCGCCCGACCGCTCGCGGGCGAGGCGATAGATATCCTCGTCGACCGGGGCGCCGACTTCCCTGCCTGGTCCGACGCGATTGGTGAAAAGGCGCAACCCGTCATGATCAATGATTTCGAGGACGGAGGCCGAGCCAAGGCGACTAAGCGAAAGCTCGCGGGCGTACTTCTCGAGGGAGTACGTCGCGATTAGGAACACTACGTCCCCCGCCTGGTCGATGACCGGAAGGGTGTAGGTCATCGACGGGATGCCCGTCGATCGGCTCATGATGTACCCACTGAGCGTAAAGCGCCTATTGTGCCGGGCTTGGGAAAGATAGTCCCGGTCTGCGACGGAATACCCTGTTTTTTGGACTCCGGACGCGATGACGGTTCCTTCCTCGTTTGCGGCGAGAAGGACGGCGTAGTCTGGATACAGCCGCATGAGGTCTCGGAGGTAAATACTCAGGTAGGCATAGTCCTTATTCTGTACCGACCGCGTCTGCGATATCGCCAGCAGGGTCTGCAAGGCGTTCATCGTGATTAATCGCTGCTCGTTCGTGAAGCTTTCGCGCAAAGCGTCGACGCGAGAGGCCGCCTCCCGTTCATTGGCGCGCAGAAATGAGTATGCGGAAAACAGGGTGATTGCGACGGTCGGCACGATGGCAACGAAGACGGTGAAAAGGATCTTCGACCAGATTTTGACTTTTCTCCGCACTCTTTACTGCGCTCCGGGGAAAATGGTATAAAGGTATATTCATTGTAGCAGGAGTATGTCATGGATGTACAGTCAATTCTGAAGAATCTGCATCCGCTCGAGACCCGCGTCCTTAGGGCCTTCGCGCCGGGCATTGAGCTCACCGCCGAAAAGCTCGAGAGCGAGCTCGACTACAAGCCGGGTCACGCCAACCAGGCTTTTTCATGGCTCGGCGGCAAGGGCCTCGTCTCCGAGGTTCGCCGCGAAGCCCATACCTTCTTCGAGATCACCGAGCTCGGCAGATCGTTCGCCGCGGCCGGCACTCCGGATCAACGCATCCTGACCCTCCTCGCCGACAAGGGCCCGCGCGCCCTTCCCGAAATCGCGGCCGATCTCGGTCTCGAGCAAAAGGACGTCGGATCGGCGTTCGGCCAATTATCCAAGGAAGGCGCCGTCGCGATGGGCGACGATAAAAAAGCACACGCCACCGGCGCGGCCGTACCCGCTCGCCTCGCCGTGACCGCCGCGCTCATCGCGCGCGCGGCCGAGCGCGGCATCCTCGATCAGGCGGAGCTTTCCGCCGACGAATCAGCGGTCATGGGGTCCCTCGCCAAGAAACGCGGCGCCGCCGACTCGCCCTTCCGCGTCGTCGAGCGCGAAACCGTGGTCTACGCCCTCGCCCCCGCCGCGGCCGAAGTCAAGAAGGCGCTCGACGCCGCTGGCATCACCGGCGAGGAGATCGGATCGATCACCCCGGCGATGCTCAAGTCCGGCGAATGGAAAAACGGGGCCTTCCGCGGTTACAACATCGCCATCCCGCCCGCGCGCGTGGTACCCGGGCGGACCAACCCCTACGTCAGCTTTCTCGAGAGCGTCAAGGATAAGCTCTGCTCACTCGGTTTCGAGGAGTTCGACGGGCCGCTCGTCGAGACGGAGTTCTGGAATTCGGATGCCCTGTTCATGCCGCAGTTCCACGCGGCCCGCGACATCCACGACGCCTACTACGTAAAGAACCCGACTCACGCGGCCTCGATCGAGGAGCCCTGGCTCTCCAATGTCGCCGCCGCCCACGAGACCGGCGGAAACACCGGCAGCCGCGGGTGGAACTATCGCTTTGACCGCGACTTCACGCGAAGGCTAATCCTCCGCAGCCAGGGCACCGCGCTTTCCGCGCATCAGCTGCATAAGGCGAAGATCCCCGGAAAGTACTTCGGCATCGCCCGCTGCTTCCGCTACGACAAGGTAGACGCGACCCACCTCTCGGACTTTTATCAGACTGAGGGTATCGTCCTCGGCGACGAGGTCAACCTGAAAACCCTCCTTGGATTCCTCGAGATGTTTGCCGTCGAGATCGCCGGAGCGACCGACGTGAAGTACGTCCCCGGCTACTTCCCGTTCACCGAACCCTCGATCGAGGTGCACATAAAGCACCCCGTACTCGGTTGGTTCGAGCTCGGCGGCTCGGGTATTTTCCGCCCCGAGGTGACGAAGGCGATGGGCGTCGACGTACCCGTCCTCGCGTGGGGAATCGGCATCGATCGCATGGCCCTAATGGCCCTTGGCCTCAACGACCTCCGCGAGCTCTTCAGCTCGGACATCGAGGGCGTGCGCCTCAGAAAGGCGAAGTACTAAACGACGCCGGGATATTGCGGAAATCAAGGAGCACTAAATGCCAAAGATAGAAGTAAACGAGAAACTGTTCTTCAGCCTGCTCGGCGAGAAATACGACTACGCGACCCTCGAAGCCCGCCTTACCTGCGGGAAGGCCGAGCTCGACGAGAAGCCTGACGCCTCGCTTCCCGAGGCCGAGCGGACGATTAAGATCGAGCTTAACGACACCAACCGGCCCGACCTGTGGTCGACCGCCGGCGTCGCGCGCCAGCTGAGGCTCCACAAGGGCGGTAAGAAGGGCCACTACGCGGACTTCTTCTCGCGCGAGGGAAAGGCGATGGACGCAAGCAACCGCATCGTCAAGGTCGATCCCGCCCTTAAGGACGTTCGCCCCTTCATGACTGCCTTCGTCATTTCCGGCAAGCCGATCGACGAGCCGATGCTCCTCGACATCATCCAGACGCAGGAGAAACTCTGCTGGAACTTCGGGCGGAAGCGCCGCTCGATATCGATGGGCGTCTACCGGTCCGCGAATATCTCGTGGCCGGTCAACTATAAGGCCGTCGATCCGGATAAGACGAGTTTCGTTCCCCTCGCCTGCGACGCGCCGATGACGTGCCGCCAAATCCTCTCGGATCATCCGAAGGGGAAGGAATACGGCTGGATACTCAAGGACGCGAAGCTATTCCCCCTCCTCGTCGACGCGAAGGGCGAGGTGCTCTCGATGGCCCCGATCATCAACAGCGCCACCCTCGGCGCGGTCAAGGTCGGCGACTCGGATCTCCTCGTCGAGATGACCGGCACCGACATGCCCTCGCTCGTCCTCGCGACGAGCATCGTCGCCTGCGATTTTGCGGACGCGGGCTATAAGATCCTGCCGGTGCGCGTCGAGCACCCCTACGACACCGGTTTCGGGAAGAGCGTCACCACCCCGTACTATTTCCAAAAGCCGACGAAGACCACCATCGGGGCGATCAACCGCCTGCTCGGGTCAGAGCTCTCCGGCGGCGAAATCCGCGACGCCCTCGAGCGGATGGGAAGCGAGGTCGAGAGCTCGGGCGATGTCGTGACCCTCTACCCGCCCGAGTACCGCAACGACTTTCTCCACGAAGTGGACATCATCGAGGACGTGATGATGGGCAAGGAGATTTCTTTCTTCCAGCCCGCCAAGCCCCGCGACTTCACGATCGGCCGGCTAACCCCACTGACCCTCTTCAGCCGCAAGGCGAAAAGCCTGATGGTGGGCCTTGGCTACCAGGAGATGATCTTCAACTACCTTGGATCGCGAAAGGATTTCATCGAGCGCATGGGCATCGCGGGAACCAAGGCGGAGGGAGATGTCATCGAGATATCGAACCCGATGACGGAGAACTACCAATTCGTGCGGCCCTCAATCCTGCCGAGTCTTCTCGCCGCGGAAGCGCCTTCCGGCAACGCCGTCTATCCGCATCGCATCTTCGAGATCGGAAAGGTCGCCTACAGAGCTGAAGGAGAGGTCACCGGCACGCGCACGCGGCAGCGACTCGGCTTCCTCTCGGCCTCGAGCGACGCGAACTTTAACGACGCGGCGAGCCAAGTGGCCAGCCTTCTTTACTACCTCGACCACGAGTACAAGGTCGCCGAGTCGGACGACCCTCGTTTCGTGCCGGGGCGCCAAGCCTCGGTCATGGTGAATGGCAAGGCGATCGGCGTGTTCGGCGAGATCCATCCCCGCGTCCTTGAGAATTGGACGATCGGCACGCCCTGCGTCGCCGGCGAGATCGACCTTGAGGAGCTGATGTAGCCTAGTCAGAGGGCGTCACCTCGACGCCCTCTGGCGTCGGGGCGGCAATGGGCGCGTGCGCGAGGGACGAGGCTGACGCCTGACCGGCCAACCTACGCGCCCGTATAGCCGAGAATTCGGCCCGAAGCATCTCCTGTATCCCACCGCTCAGCACCCGAAACACCAAGTCGTTAACTCGCTCGAGGTTGTCGGGATTCAATCCCTCCCGACCCTCCCTCGTGCGAAACACGAAAACGTATATCTCGTCTTCGTTCAGCACCCGTTTTAGGCACAGCACCCCGTCGACCTTGAGGATAATCCCATGCAAACTCATCTGTATTTGGTTTATGCGCTCGTGAAGTGGTATCTCCGGCTTGTCGTCGGGAAAAACGCAGGAGAAGTGGCTAATGCTTATATCCCGCACGAGGCATCGATACCCAATTCCGCCGTAAGCCATGTTCGCCTTATATGAGTCGTCACAAACGGCGCGAAGGCGCCTTCGCTGCCCGTTCGCCTGGTTCGCGGCGAGGACGTTGAGGAAAAGCGTAAGGTTTCGAACCTTTTTATACTCGCTTGGGATGCAGCCGCCGAAGATGCCGATCGAGTATAGATACAGGCGCTCAAGGGTTCGCACGTCCTCCTGGTCATTGCGCTTTTGAAACATTACGCCGATGATGGCGCGCTCCCCGTACCGGTTCTGAATCCCGCGGATGAACAAAGGCCAATCAACGCCGTTGATTCGCCGATCGATGTTAAAGAAAAGGATGACCTGGGAGAAAAGACCGAACAGGGCGTCGACCTTCGCCTCGAGCGGACAATACGCGTCGTCCTCAAGGAAATACGTCTCGTATCCTTTTAGAAAAAAGGTCTTTAGGAATTCCTCGGGGAATAGCGACAGGTCCGGGGCGACGAAAAAAGTCTTTATGCCGAGCGCGAGCTCTTTTTTTTCCATCGTGTCCTCCAAGTAACGCCCTTGGGGCGAGGTAGGAACACGTTTTTTACTATATGGAGAGTATAAAACGACTTGGTGTATTCGAGATTTATTTCTTGATTCTACAAAAAGGTTTTTACTCTGTAACGGATAGACCTGGGTTCTCGGCGAAAGCCCCAAACGAGGTAAAGCGACGACGACGGCCCGCGATAAGATCAACGGGATCTATCCGCTCAAGTTCGGCGAACGCGGAAAGGACGGTGTCGCGAAGTTTGCCCGCCATCGCGCCAGGGTCGCGGTGAGATCCCCCGTCGGGTTCGGGCAGGATCCCGTCTATCATCTTGAAGGAAGCGAGATCGTCCGCCGAAATACGCATCATCTCGGCCGCCTCGCGCGCTTTCGCGGCGTCGTGCAGGACGAGCGAGGCGAAGCCCTCCGGCGAAAGCACGGTATAATAGGCGTTTTCGAGCATGTAGACCCGGTCGGCGACCCCGATGCCGAGGGCTCCGCCCGACCCGCCCTCGCCAACGACGACGCTGACGACGGGCACGGGGAACGAGAGAAATTCGGCGAGGTTGCGCGCGATCGACTGGCCGATGCCGCGTTCCTCGGCCCCGATCCCGGGGAAAGCGCCAGCCGTGTCGATCAGTGTAAGGATGGGCCGGCCGAATCGGGCCGCGTCGCGCGCGAGGCGCAAGGCTTTACGATTCCCCTCGGGGTGCGGCATTCCATGATTGCAGCGGATATTCTCCTTAAGGTTCCGACCCTTCCGATGGCCGATGACGGTAACGAAGCGGTCGGCGATCCGGGCTATCCCCCCGATGACGGCAGGGTCGTCCCCGTACAGGCGATCGCCCGCGAGCTCGATGAACTCATCGGCGATTAACTTGACGTACTCGACGGCCCCGGGACGCTCGGGATGGCGGGCGAGCTCGATTCGCTCCCAGCACGCGCGCTCGCCGCGCGCGGCGGCGATCTTTCTCTCGATCCCGGCGATGGCGTCCGACAAGTCGATCGCGTCGGCGGCGGCGAGGCGCTTAAGGTCGGCGAGGCGTTCCTCGAGGCGGGATAGGGTCATCGGGCGGCCCCCCCCTTGTGCGCGTCAATCAGGAAGGCGAGCGTCGCGCGTTGCCTGTCGCGCGGGACGATGGCGTCGACGAAGCCATGCGCGAGCTGGGTTTCCGCGCGCTGGAATCCGTCGGGGAGCTTCTGGCGCGACCGGCCCTCGACGATGCGGGCCGCGGTAAAGCCGACGAGGGCGCCGGGCTCCGCCAGGATCACGGTGCCGAGGGAGGCGAAGCTGGCGATCACCCCGCCCGTCGTCGGATCGGTAAGGACGACGAAGAGCGGCAAGCCGGCTTCCCCGAGAGCGGTGACCGCGGCGGCGGTCTTTGCCATTTGCATGAGGGAAAAGACGCCTTCTTGCATCCGCGCGCCGCCCGAGGCGGTGAAGGCAATCGCGGGAAGACGGGCGGAAGCTGCCGAGGCTAGGGCGCGGGAAATTTTCTCACCGGCGACGGAGCCCATCGAGCCGCCCATGAAGGCGAAATTCATCGCGACGACGACCGCGGGCCGCCCCTCGATCGAGAGTTGACCGGTGACGACGGAGTCGCGCTCGCCCGTGCGGGCGCGCGAGTCAGCGAGTTTCTCCGGGTACCCGGCCATCCCGATCGGGTTGACCGATTGCATCGTCGCGTCGTATTCCTGGAAGCTTCCCGCGTCGGCGAGCCAAGCGAGCCGCTCGCGAGGACCGATGCGCGCGTGAAAGCCGCACGCCGGGCATACCGCGAGGGCGAGGGAGGAGGCGACGCGCGGCGCACTCGCGTCGAAATCTGCCCGCCCGCAGGACGGGCACGCGAAGGCGACCGTCGCCGCCTCCATGGGGGCGGCGGGCGAGCCCGCGCGGCTCATGTGACCTTCTTGAAGATCAGGGAGGTATTGATTCCGCCGAAGGCGAAGTTATTCGACATGATGTACTCCGCGTCGAGCTCGCGGCCATCTCCCTGGATGTAGTCGAGATCGCCGCAGGCGGGATCGACGTTAACCAGGTTAAGGTTCGGGGCGAACCACCCCGCGTTCATCATGTTGATGGACATCAGGGCCTCGATTGCTCCGCAGGCGCCGAGGGTGTGCCCCATGTAGCTCTTAAGGCTGCTGATCGGCACGCGACGATCGAAGACATCCCGGGTCGCGCCCGACTCGGCGACGTCCCCGTGCTGGGTCGCGGTGCCGTGTCCGTTAACGTAATCGATCGCGTCGGGGGAAAGGCCCGCCGACTCGAGGGCGAGCTTCATCGCGACGGCCATCGTGGGTCGGTTCGGCTGCGTAATGTGCGACCCGTCGGTGTTCGTCCCGAACCCGACGAGCTCGGCCAGTATCCGCGCGCCGCGCGCGCGCGCGTGCTCGTATTCCTCCAGGATCAGGGCGCCCGATCCCTCGCCGATGACGAGGCCATCGCGGTCGCGATCGTAGGCGGCGGGCGTAAGCTCGGGCGTGTCGTTTTTCGTGCTCGCCGCGAAGAGGGTGTCGAATACGGCCGCCTCGGTGGGGCTCAGCTCCTCCGCGCCGCCTGCGACCATGACATCCTGAAGCCCATTCTGAATAGCCTCGAACGCGTAGCCAATGGAAAGGCTGCCCGCCGTGCAGGCGGTGTTCGTCGTGATAAGACGGCCGGTGAGGCCGAAGAAGACGCCGATGTTGACCGCGCAGGTTTGCGGCATGGACCGGATATACGTCGTCGCCGAAATGCCCTGGGTATCGTTATCGTGGAGCATCCCGAAGAAGTCGAGCAGGGCGTCAACGTTTCCGGTCGACGACCCAAAGGCGACCCCGGCGCGACCAGCCGTCAATTCGGGGCTTTCGCGGAGGCCAGCATCCTGCAGGGCCCGATCGGCTGACGCGACGGCGAGGAGGGCGACGCGGCCCATGCCCCTCGTTTGCTTGCGCGAATAGCCGGGATCGTCGAAGGAAACGGGCGCCGCGAGGCGGGTATTCATCCGCGGGTACCGGTCCCAGTCCGCCATGCGGACTATGGCGTTTCGCCGGCTCCGTAGCCTCGCCTCGATGGCGCCCCAGTCGTTGCCAATGGGCGATATGCACGAGCCGCCCGTAATCACAACCCTCTTCTTCACGCGAGCCCTCCGTTAACCGAAATTACCTGCCTCGTGATGTACGCCGCCGAGTCGGACAGGAGGAACACGACGAGGTCGGCGACTTCCTCGGCGCGGCCGACGCGGGCAAGGGGAATTTGCGGGAGTATCATGTCGAGCGGGGCGTCCTTGATCATCTCGGTCTCGATGACGCCCGGCGCGACGCAGTTTACCGTGATCTGGCGCTTACCGAGTTCCACGGCGAGCGCTTTCGTCGCGCCGATGATCCCGGCCTTGGACGCCGAGTAGTTTACCTGCCCCCGGTTCCCGATGATCCCGGAAACCGAGGCCATCGTGACGATGCGCCCGGGAGCGCGGGCGCGCACCATCGGCATCACGGCGGGATGGATGACGTTGAAAAAACCGTCGAGGTTGGTGTGGATAACCGAGTCCCAGTCCTCGTCCGTAAGGGCGGGGAAGGCGTTGTCGCGGGTGATCCCGGCGTTGCAGACGATGCCGTAGTACGCCCCGTTCGCTTCTATGTCCGCCTCGATCGCCTGCCTCGCGGCGGCGCGGTCGGTCACGTCAAACCGCATCAGCGCGGCGCGCGAGCCCATGGCCTCGATGGCGGCGACGCCCTCGCGGGCAGCGGCCTCGTTCGCGTTATAATGCACGACGACTTCGTAGCCCGCCTTACCGGCGGCGAGGGCGATCGCCCTGCCAATGCCTCGGCTGGCGCCGGTAATCAATACGCGTCTCGCGTCAGCCATCGATAAGACCTCCCTGGATAACCGCCTCGTCGACCTCGATCGCGTTGACGACGGCCGTCGTTAGAACGCGCCCAAGCCGCGACACCGCGCAGTCGAAGGAGACCACGTTCCCGTCGCGGAATATCTGCGCGACATCGACGCGGAGCGTCTCTCCTGCCCGGTACGCGGGAACCTCGGTTTGGAAGGCGCGCACGCTCATAATGAAGCCGATCTTCGGCTCGCCACCGCACAGCCTGGAATTAACCCCCGAGAGCGCGGCGATCGACTGAGCCATGTACTCAAAGCCGACCCACGCGGGAACTCCGCCAAGGTCGGCGTCGTAGAAAAGACCGTCCTGGGCCGTATCGACTTCCGCGGCGAGACGACAGTCCTCGAGGTCGTGGTCGACTATTCGGTCGAGGAGGAGCATGGTTCCTTTATGCGGAAGATATTGCTCGATCTCGGGACGTGCGATCATAGTAGTTCAATATACCCGTTTTTCAGACCTCTCGCAAGAAGGAGCAAAGCCCGTCAGCGGCGGCCGATGGCGAGGCTTACGTTGCACCCGCCGAAGGCGAATGAATTGCTTACGCAGGTCTCAAGGCGGGAAACCGACCGCGGCGCGTCTACGATATCCAACGCGGGGATGGCGGGATCGCGGATTCCGTCCCATATCTGGACAGGAAGGTTGCGATCCGCGTTGCGGGACGAAAGGGCAAGCCAGCAAATCGCGAGTTCGATAGCCCCGGCCGCGCCAAGGGTGTGCCCGGTCAAGGATTTGGTCGAGCTCGCCGGCACCCCGCGCGGGAAAACCCGGGCAGTGGCTTTCGCCTCCATCGCGTCGTTTAGCTCGGTTCCCGTGCCGTGAAGGTTAACGTAATCAACGTCCTCGGGCTCGAGCCCGGCGTCCGCAAGCGCAAGGGACATGGCGCGGGCGGCCCCTATCCCTTCGGGATGGGGAGCCGTCATATGCGAGGCATCCGCGCTCTCGCCGACACCAAGAAGCTCGATCGTCGCGTCGGACAAAGGATCGCGACTCATCACGAAAACGGCCGCGCCCTCGCCGAGGGAGATGCCGCGCCTATTGATGCTAAAAGGAAGACAGGGATCAGGTGAGACCGCCTCCAGAGAGGCGAATCCAAGGGCTACCGCGGCCGAAACGATGTCCGCGCCGCCGACGATCGCGGCGTCGCAGAGTCCCGCGCGGATCATGTTTCGCGCGCTCGCGATCGCGCTCGCGCTCGAGGCGCAAGCGGTCGAAAAGGATACGGCGGGGCCAAAGGCCCCGGTCCGATACCGCGCGAAACGGGCAGGCAGGTCGGCGCGCTGCGCGGCCAGGGCGTAACCCGGGGGAAAGGCTCCTGCCGAAAGCCGGGCGCGCAGGGCCTCAAGAGAGGTCTCGGAACCGTTATCGCAGGAACCGATAAGACAGGCGACCCGTTCGGCCCCATAGCGCCTGATCGCAGCGTCGCTGACGCTTTTAACCTCGTCGAGCGCGACGGCGAGGATGGCGTTTACCCTATTTTCGAATTCCGGAGGAAGGTCTCGCACATACAGTTCGCGCGGAACGCGCCCAAGCCAAAAGGATTGACCCATGACCTCGTCACGAACCAAACCCCGGCCCGTTGGCGCGGATACCGCCCGCCACGTCGCGTCCTTACCCGCGCCCAGGGCGGAGATCACTCCCACGTCGCTCAAGAACACCGCGTCACTCATCGGCCCCTCCATACGCGATATCGTAGGCATACCCGCGGAGCCTGTTCTCGTACCGAAGCCCGTCGGCCCGCTTTTCGATATGCGCGACGACTCCCTCGGGCGAAACAATCTCGCGCACGGTCAAGTCACCCGAGACCGTCTCGACGACCTCGAGCCCAACGGGGGCGAGCGAGCGGGCGAGGGCGTCAACTCGGTAATAGCTCAGCTGAAAATCGGCGATAACGTACGCGGCGGGCAAGCCGCCCGCGATAGCTGGCCCCGATGAGGAAAGCCCGCTCGCGTCGTACACGAGGCGCGCCATCTCGGATCCGAGATCGTTGAGGACGAGAAAGTCAATCCCGCCTGAGTCAGCCTTCACGTATACCAGAAACGAGAACGAGCGATCGCCGTACACCCCATCGATTCGCTGCGGCATATCAACGGCCCCGTCCATATCGGCGGGCGGCAAAAGGTCAAAACGTGCCTTGTTCGTGAGGAACACCGGATCGGGGCGCTTCGCGCGCGGGGCTCCCGCGCAGGACGCAAGGAGGCACAGTAAGACGCACAGCGGAGCGGCGAAACGCGAGACGTTCTTCCTCTTCATGTGATCGAACATATCGTTTATCCCTTGGCGCCGCAAGAGGCGCGCCCGGCGAAGAGAGGGGCAAGCGCGAACGAGAGCGCGACCCCGAGAAACACGGTCGCCCCGAAGGTATGCACCGGCGCGAGCGAGCTGAAGGACAGGAACCCAAAGGAAAGCACCGTCGTGAGCATCGAAAGAAGCACGGCCAGCATCGTGACCGGAGGATGAGTCGTCCCCTCGGAAAGGAAGATCGCGTAGTCGATCCCGATGCCCATCGTCATCACGATGCCCATCACGGAAAAAAGGTTTAGCGGCTCGCATAAAAACCCAAGCGCGGAAACGGTAAGCAGGGCCGCCGAAACGGGCGCGAGGGATATCCTGATTGCGCGAGCGATCCCATAGATCGGCGTAAGCAGGGCCAAAATCACGAGATACGATAGGGCAAGAAGCGCGAGACTTACGGCGGAAATTCTGCCAAGGGTCGCGCTGATGTCTCCTGTCTTGTCAACGAAGTACGTGCCCGAAGCCGGATCCGCAAGCCGGCGAAATGACTCTTTGTCCGTAGCGCGCAGGGGCATGACGGCGGAGTACCACCGTCCGTCGATCTCGCCGATCCAAAACGTGGAGATCGAGCGGGAGAATGGCTCGGCGAGAAGGATCTCTGGCTTAAGCGGGTTCGCTGCGCTTCGGGCGAAATCGGCCTCGAGTCGGGCAAGCTCCGCAGGACCGAAACCGAGGGCGGCGAGCTGGTCGCGCGCGCGCGGCATGAGCTCGCGGGAAATAAGGCCCGAGAGCTTCCGTTGCCGCTCGACGGACGGAAGAAAGCGGGTCGTTCCGAGAAAGGCGCCGAGCCGCCCGGCGGAAACCTCTGTCGCGAGCCGCGCGGACAGCGATTCCTCCGCGCGAAGGACGCCCTCCGCGCTTTCGCCCGAGACGATGTAGTACCAGCCCGAGGAACCGTGCCTAAGCACGCGCGCGGCGATCGCCTCCGAGTCGCGCATCGCGGCGGACATCGTGTAGAGGCCGCGCACGTCGTTGTCGACGCGAACGCGAAGAAACCCCGGCAAGGCGGCGGCAACAAGGGCAAAGGCGACAAGGAGCTTAACGCGAAGCGGAGCGCGGGCGAAACGCCCGGCCATCGATAGCACGAAGGACGGAAGCCGAAGAGGAAGGGTCGCGTCGGCCTTTCGCGGAGCCGGAACGCGGGGGAAAACGAAGACAACTGCGGAAAAAACGCTTACGAGCCCCACAGTCGAAAACAGCGCCATTTGACGAAGCAGGGGAAAGGGCACGATGAAAAGAACTGCGTAGCTCACCAGGGTGGTCGCGAGCCCAAGCCACACGCCCCTGATAACGCGCGAGCGCACCGCGAGCCCGTTTACCGTCGGGCCAAGACTCGCGCGCTCGGTAAAGAAGTGAAGGGCGTAGTCGACGCTCACCCCGATAAGGCTCGTGCCGAAGGCGAGCGTCAGAACATGCACCTCGCCGAACGCGAGCAAGGTCGCCGCGAAAGCCTCCGCCGCGCCGATCGCGATAGCGAGGACGGTTGCGAGAAGGGGCGTCGGCGACCGATACACGAGGACGAGGAGAAGGATCGTCGCGACGAGCGAGGCGACGCTGATCATGGCGATCTCTCGCTGCGTTTCGCGCGTGCTCTCGAAACTATGGAAAGGGACGCCGGAATTCGCGAACCTAACGCCGGGGGTGGCCGCGGAAAGGCGCTTCTCGGCGTCGAGGATTCGGGCAACCACGTGGCCGTCGACGTCGAGGGATGACGCGGCCTGCGGGGCGGATACGGAGATGAGGACATAGTGAATGCCCCCGTCCTCGGCGGCGAGGACGCCGTCCCGCGGTGCGATCGCCAGTCCGCCGAGCAGGGCAGAACTCGCAAGTGATGAAAAGCTCGCCTCGGTCAGCAGAAAGGGATCTTCGTCGAGGCGCGAGAGGGAAGAAAGAGTGAAAGGACTGAAGGCGGTCGCGAGCGCCTCCTCGGCCATGGCGGCCCCTTCACCCCGCTCGAGTCGGGCGATCGTCTCGTCGCCCTGGATCGCGTATCGGTAACGGAATAGAAAGTCGCGGGCATCGTCGAGATATCCCGAGCCAACCTCGCAGGTCGCCTCATCAACGCCGGGGAAGCCGGATATCGCATCGACGAGCTCGACGGCGAGCTTTCGCGCTTCGGCGAAATCCGCGTGCCCGACCAGGACGTATAGGCCGGAATTCATCCGCGCCGCGAGGGCCCGTTCCGCGTCGGCGACGGCTTTCGACGGGCTCGTCGGCGGAAGGATCGAGAAAAGGTCCGGGTCGATCTTAACGGGACGCGCCGCGAAGGCGATGACGAGCAACAAAACATGGGCAACGGCCCAAAGAATGGGGACCAGCCAGGTCGGACGTCGCGTCATGCCGCTCGACGCGCGCTCATCGGTCGGAGAAGAGTTTTCGCTCATCGTCTGTAAGGGCCTCCGAGAAGGAATGGTCTGCAAAGCGATAGGTCACCGTGTCGCCCGATGGCTCGAGAAGGACGAAACCCTCGACGTTCGCCTTGCCCGACAGCCGCATCGACGAGATAGCTTGCTTGATCGTGGCATCCTTCGGGATGAGCCCGAGCTCCCAGGCCCCGTCGGGCCCTGATACGAAGAAAACCTCGAATCGGGCGAAGAGCGCGTCGACGTCGCCGGAGAACACCGAGCGAATCGTGTCCGCGAACTGTTGAAAGGAGGGGTTCTCGCGCGCGTCGATTACCGATTTCTTCCCCTGCCCGGAGGTTTGGACGATGCGGGAATCTGTCAGGGCCATTGCCGAAGGGAAGGGCTTACGGGTATCCCAGAGCATCCCGTCCGCGCGCGAAAGGGCGAAGCGACCGGACGACACGAGGGAACGGCCGAGCTTCTTGATCTCGCGGCGCTGGGTGAAACTACCGCGCATCACGGGCGAGCGCGACAGGGCCGCGCACGATCGCTCGAGCTCGGCGCGCGAATCGCCGGTCGCCGGCTTAGAGAACACGTCCGATTGCGCAAAGACAGCCGGCGCGGCGAAGGACCCGAAAACGAAAAACGCGGCGACGACAAGCAGTCGCGGGGCCTTAGCGCGCATCGCGCGCCTCCCCGCCAGAGAGCATGGCTTCCACCCGCTCGACGAGGCAAGGCGGCGACACGAAGAGGCTCTCCCGCGTGCTGATGTTTACCGCCATCTGCGTACTCTCCCCTTTCGTCGTCAGCGACCCGGTTTCCGCGTCGAAAATTCGGTACGAAATGCGTAATCGATTCTCGTACTCAAGAAGGGTTGCCTCGATCCGCGCGCGCTGGCGGAAGACGAGGGGTCTCGCGTACTTAATGCGCATGTCGACGACCGGCCACGCATACCCGCTTTTTTCCATTTCTATGTAGCCGTAGCCGATGCGCTCGAGGAGGGCGCAGCGCCCGACCTCGAAGAACTTCGCGTAGTTTCCGTGCCACACGACCTGCATCGAGTCTACGTCGTAGAACTCGACGGTGAACTCAGTCGAGACGACGATCTTACCGCTCATGGGCGAACCCCCCAGAACCGGTCGCGGATCCGCGCGAGCGTCGCGCGGAGGTCGCCCTCGAGGGGCCGATCCGCGGCGAGGAACTCGAAATTCTGGCTGACCTGGTCGACCAAGTCGCGCACGTTCGCGACCTTCGCGTCCGCGACGACGCCCGTCTTGACGCGAATCCGCAGCGCCTGCACGTTCGCGAGGAGGCATGCGGCGGCGACCTGCTCGGAAAGCTCCAGGACGCGAACGCAATCGCGCGCGGCGATCGTTCCCATGCTCACCTTGTCCTGGTTATGGCACTCGGTCGAGCGCGAGAAGACGCTCGCCGGCATCGTCCCCTTCAGCGCCTCCGCCGTCCACGAGGAAACGGCAATCTGGACGGCCTTGAAGCCGTGGTTGAACGAGAAGCCTTCCTCGCTTCCCGAAAGGTTCGGAGGGAGACCGCGGTTAAACTTCTCGTCGACGACCGCCGCGAGCTGACGGTCAAGAAGGTCGGCGACGTTTGCCACGATGTTCTTCAGCGAGTCCATCGCGAAGGCGATATGCCCGCCGTAAAAATGCCCGCCGTGGAAAACCGATTGCGTCTCGGGATCGACCAGCGGGTTGTCGTTGGCGCTATTCATCTCGATCTCGATCATCGACCGAATAAGGGGCGCGGCATCGTAGAACACCCCGATGACGTGCGGAGCGCAGCGAATCGAGTAAGCGTCCTGTATACGCTCGGGAACGACCCCCTCGCGAGCCGCCGGGGCAAGATCCTCGCGAACGCGCCGCGCGGCTTCAGCCTGCCCGGGATGGGGCTTGATCTCGAAAAGCCGCTCATTGAAATGGTAATCGTTTCCCTTGAGCGCGATCGAGTTCATCGCCGTAATGCGGCACGATAGGTGGCACAGGTACTCCGCGCGCGCGAACGCGAGGCAGGCGACCGCGTTCATCACGCCGGTTCCGTTCATCATCGCGATGGCTTCCTTAGGACGGAAAGTAACGAGCGGAAGGCCAAGCTCCGAGAGCACCTCGCGAGACGGGCGGCGCGCTCCCTTATACAGCACGTCGCGCTCGCCGATCAGGGTCCCGGCGACGTAGGAAAGCGGCGTAAGGTCGCCGCTCGCCCCAACGGAGCCCTCTTGCGGGATCAGGGGAAGGATATCGTGGACGAGAAGCTGCTCCATCGCCCGAAGGAGGTTCATGCTGACGCCGGAGTACCCGCAAGCGAGGGTGTTCAGGCGCACAAGCACGATGGCCCGGGTCGTCGGCTCGTCGAAGTATTCTCCCATCCCGCAGCCATGGAAGCGTGTCAGCCTAATCGGAAGCTCATAGAGCCGGTCGCGTGGCACGGCCTTTCCGCAGGAATCGCCGTAGCCGGTCGTCACCCCGTAAATCCCGCCGAGCCGTTCGATCGACTCGTCAAGGAACCGGGCCCCAGCCTCGATCTTTTCCGCGAAGGCGGGCGATTGGCTCAACCGCGCATGCTTTCTTCCGTACGCGACGTCCACCACGTCCTCGATGCTCAGCCTCGACTCGCCAACAACGACAGTATCCATTTTTCCTTAGCTCCTTTTCGCGTTCGGTATGTCCCAAAAATCGTAGAAGTTGTACCACTGCAGCGGATGCTCGCCGCAAAGGCGCTCGAGATGCCGGGCGTACTCCTCGATCATCAGCTTTATCTTCTCTCGCCGTTCCTTCCGCGTGCCGGAAAGCTCCGTGCGCGCGCGCGCTACGACGAGATCGTAACGAGAAGTCGGGTTCATGTCCTCGACGCGAACGCCGAACATGAAATAGACCGGCGCCTCCAAAAGGCTCGCGAGGACGAAGGCCCCCTGCGGGAAGGCAGCGTCCGCGCCGAGGAAGGGAACGATCTCCACCTTGTCTCGGTTCGTCGCGGCGGTTCGGTCGCCGGCGATCGCGAGCACCTCGCCCTCGGCGAGCCGTCGCTGAAGGTCAAGGATGGTGTCAACGCCGATGTCGGCCGCGCTCACCAAACGCAGGGTCGATCCCGGGTCGATCTCGGCGATCAGCCGGTTAAAGCGCGCGGTGCCCGCGAAATCGACGATCGACGTTACCCCGAATGGGCGCGACACGCGCGTCTTATTGTTCGTCGCGAGGGCTCGAAGGAGCTCCATGTTCCCCACGTGCGAGCAAATGATGATCGCGCCCCGCCCCGCCTCGAGCCCGTCGATCAGCTCGCCGACGGCGTCGTCATGGAAGTTTATCCGGGTAAGGTCGAGGTCGTTCGACCAGGCGGCGATCTTCTCGATCATCGAGTAGGCGAAAGAGACGACGTGCCGAAGGTTGTCGAGCGGCCGAGGCGCGGGCTTCCCGTGAAAGGCGGCGGCACGCCGAAGAAAGTCGCGCGAGACCCGGCGAAGCCGCGGCGCGAACGCGAAGAAGCAAAATACGATCGGGAAAAGGAATACCCTAAGGCCCTTCGGGCCGAGGGCGCGATACGACCAAAGCACGAACCTCATTTGCCAGAACCCGGACCCGCGCTCGCGCTGGTCCCGCCAGTGCTTGCTTTTACCGGGCACGAGAGGACACCTTGCGCGCGATGAGCACGGGAAGCCGAGGTATCATCCCGAAGAACAGGCGCGCGTGCTGGGCGCTGATCGCGATGTTGTCCTGAAGCATGCGGAAGTTGGACACACCGCCCTCCGGATAGATCACCTTTATCGGCACGAATTGAAGGGCGACGCCCGCCCAGGCGAGCCGGACCAGTATCTCGATGTCGAAGGTCATGCGTTCCGAAAGCCTTTTCCGGTTCGCGATGGCGAGGGTTTCGCGCAGCGGGTAGAGCCGAAACCCGCACATCGCGTCCTTCACCCCAAAGGAGAGGGTCTCGATCGCCACCCAAAAATTCGTTACCTTTCGCCCATTTTTGCGCGCGGAAGGGACGCTCTCGTCGTAGACGGGATAGCCGCAGATAGCGTCGCCGGGGCGAGCGCGCGAAGCGATGAGGAAAGACTCGACGGGACCAAGGTCATGCTGGCCGTCGGCGTCGATCTGAAACGCATGGGTGTAACCACGCGCGAGCGCGGCGCGAAATCCGGCGAGCACCGCGCCGCCCTTTCCCCTGTTTTCTGGGAGGGTCACGAGCTCGACTTCGGGTATCGCGTCCTTAACCGCCTGTATGTCGGCCCGCGTCTCGGCCTCATTCCCATCGTCAACGACGAAGACGGGAAGACCGCGCGCGAGGAGCCCCTCGACGACGGCTCGCAGCGGTTTTCCATGTCGATATACCGGGATTACGGCACAAGGCTTATATGGTTCGTTCATGATTTCTCCAACGTGATCGAGCCGCCCGAATACTCGGCTCCGGTGTCCGCGGCCGCGTACTCAAACTGAAGGCGGCCGGCCTCTGGGTCGTGGGTTAGCGAAAGCGTCAGGGCGACGCCCGGCGAGATGGGACTCTTGAATTTTACCCGCTGTATCGCGCGAATCCGTTTCGTCGTCCCCAGCAACTCGGCCCCAAGCCGCATCGCGATATCGAACTGGGCCACCGCGGGGAGGAGTTTATACGAGGGGAAATGCCCGTCGAAAAAAGGACTCTCCGCGCCGACGACGAGCTCGATCCGCGCGCGATTCCCGTCGACGGAGGTTGAGCGCACCAAGACGCCGTCATGTCCGGCGAAGAGGGCAGCGACGTCCGCGCGCAGGACCTTATCCTGCGTGTTGCGGGGAATCGAGTCGACGAAACGCCATTTTTTCGGTATCACGGCGCCCTCAAGAAAGGCGGCGAGATGGTCGCGAAAATGCGCGTTGATGTCTTTCTTTGGGACTCCGGCGAACCGTTTTTTACCTTCGTCGTTCAGCGCGACGGCGGCCCCGAGGTACTGCCGCTTACCAGAAAGGGCGACGGCGCACGCGTCCTTAACGAAAGAAGATTCCATCAGTCGCGTCTCGACCTCGGCGAGGGAAACGCGCTTCTCTTCGATCTTCACGATAAGGTCGCTCCGTCCCTCGAGCGCGAACCGTCCCTCGCCAACCCAACGGGCTAGGTCGCCCGATACGAACCCGGCGGGATCGAGGATGTACGGCGACGCGACGACGACGCGCCCCTCTTCGTCGATGCGCACCTGGTTTCGCGGGAAAGGAAGCCACGACGCCTCGTGAACCGACCGCCGATGCGCGATGCCGCCGGTCTCCGTGCTCCCGTATATCTCAAGCGGGGCCGATCCAAGCCGGGCCTCGACCTCGCGCGCCACCGGTGGCGGTAGCACGCCGCCCGACGAGAAGATTAGCGGCTCGACGAAGGGTCGTGTCGCGTAGTCCGTCTCCGCAACCCGCTTAAGAAAGGCGGGGCTGCACACGAGGACGGGACGCGGATCTCCCAGGGCCTCGAGCGATTCCGGATACCGAACAAGGTCGCGATACAAGGGCATTCCTGCGGCAAGCGGCAGCAGGGCGGCAAAGAGGAATCCGTAGATATGTTGGTGGTTAACGGTCGCGTACACGCGGCGGCCCTCGAGAAGGCCGCCCCAAAGCGCGACGAGCTCTCCAACTTCCGTTTCCAGCTCGGTAAGTCGCTTCGGAAAAGCCTTCGGCCTACCCGTGCTACCGGAGGTGTGCAAGACGATTCGGGCGGTGATGGGATCAATCGGAGGGAAAGATAGGTCAACCGGAACCTCGGGCGATTCGTCGGGGTTCAGAATATCGGCGACCGTTGGGAATCCGCCGAAACGCTCGTCGCAGAGGTATCCCGTCGACCCGTCGACGATCTCGGCGAGAAACGAAGGCGTCGTGTTCGCGCAGAGAAGGGCTTCCTTTTTAAGCTGAAGCACGGCGATGACCGCGCAGAGGAAATGATACCCATCCTCGCAGCTGAGGATCCATCGCTCCTTGCGGGCGGCGCCGACGCGCGCCCTGACGAGCGCGAGGTCGCGCGAGAAGTCGGACCAAGAGACGCTGTTGCCCGCCCGAAAGCAAACCACCGCGTCGCCGGGTCGCGAGCCCGCACGCATTGCGGACGGCAATATTAGTTTCATCGTGTTCCCCGAACGAAGCGCCGGACTATCATCTCCCCGACGAAAAGTATCCCGATCAAAACGTACGAGATCAGGCCGTTGTACACCGACCACGCAAGATCGGAGGCCCGAAAGGCCGTATACAGCGATATCGCGATATTGCACGCGAAAAAGACGCACCAGACGACGGTCACCGTCCTGCAGTATCGGGCGATGAACGGATAATCCTCGCGCTCGGCGAGGCTCTTGTCCTGCAGGCGAGCGAAGCGCTCGATCATGGACGGCGGCCGAACGAGGGTAAAGGCGAAGCTCGCCAAAAACGAGCCGGTCATCACGACGGGGTATAACTTAAGAAGGACGCCGCTATTAGATACCGCGATCGCGACGGCCAGGGCGCCGACGACGGCGGATACCGCGAATCGGCGCGCCCGGTCGGCCTTGCCAGCCCGACGCGATCCCGTAACCGACAGAAACAACAGCAAGCCTATGACGGCCATGCATAAGGCAAGCACCCGGGGCTGCACCCCGAAGCGAACCAAACCGACGAATACCAGGCAGGGATAAAGGACGGAAAGGGCCGTCAGGGCCACCGTGCCCGCTTTACTCATCCGTTACGCGCCAGCGCCCTCGTTCAGGAGCGCGGAGATCGCGTCCACCACGTCGCCGACGGTTCGCACTTGCTTGAACACCTCGGGATCGATCTTCCGGCCGATGATCTGCTGGAGTTTCACGATAAGGTCGACCGCGTCGATGCTATCAAGGTCGAGGTCGTCCAAAAGCCGCGCCTCGGGCACGACCTTGGCCGCGTCCAACTCGAAGGTATCGACGAGGATATCCCGCATCTTGTTGAATATTTCGCTCTTGGTCATCATGCTTCCCCCGTCGCGGCCGGGCGATTCGCGGCGATGTAATCCGCCAACGCGTTCACCGAGGCGAAGTGCTTTCGGTTTTCCTGATCCTCGGCCGAGAATTTCACGTTGAATTTCTTCTTGAGGGCGACCCCAAGCTCAAGGGCGTCGATGGAATCCAATCCGAGCCCGGACCCAAATAACGGGGCCGCGTCGTCGATGTCCTCG
>ENA-UOWE01001609-UOWE01001609.1-activated-sludge-metagenome-genome-assembly--contig:-NODE-1609-length-27276-cov-7.699460_pt1 | contig 27276 bp, 24 predicted proteins | sample MGYA00249841_ERZ761562 | MGnify/ENA primary metagenome ERZ761562 (study PRJEB28883, sample SAMN05720200) | activated sludge metagenome | isolation source: Anaerobic digester | place: Japan...
GAGCAGCCGTCGCTGCCACGGCGAGGTGGCAGGCGAGCGTCGTCTTGAGGACGCCGCCCTTGCCGGCGGCGATAGCGATGGTGTTGAGCAGTCCCATAGTGGTTCGATTTCAAACAATGCGATGATTTAGCAGTCGTGGGGATGAGGAATCGTAGGCCAACGATGGCGTGGGCGTTCCACCACCGGAAGCGCCTGCGACGCATCTGCGACGCATCTGCGACGAATCTCCGGCGAATGGTGCGGCGATCGTGTCGCCGCTCGGCTCAACTCCCGATATGGACTCCAACCAGCGCCACATCTCCGCCGTCCGTCATCGAGAAAGGCTCCGAGTTCGGCGCGTCGGCTGGATGCCGAGGTTCGTCGTTCGCGGCTCGATCGTGGTCGTCGCAGTGATTTCTGCGCTACTGCCGCCGGCGTTTGGAACGGCTGGCGCGACGCCAGGCGTGCCGGTGGGGCAGGCTCCTCAGCCCATGTGCGCGTCGACGAATCGGAGCTACCACATCACGGGGCTAGATGACACCGAGAAGGTCAGTGGCTTGTGGGTGCCGGCGGGGGCGACAGTCGATTTGGTGGCGACGGGGTCGATGACGACGAGCCTCTACTGGGGTCTGTACCGGGCGGAGTACGCGTTTCATGTGCTGGCTCTTGGCGGCCAGTTCGCGTCCTTCGCTGACGTCGGCTGGTGGCCGCCGGCGTCGGCGGAGGGGCCGGCCGGCGGGTGGTATCCGTTCCCGGGCCTGACGTATGGGCACTTCACGAACACGACGGGAGCGCCGGTTCGGTATCAGCTGAAGAACTGGGGCGCCCGTACGTTCGCTGGTGCTGGAGTGCGTTGGGAGTCGATCGTCACGGTGACCGGCGGCGACGGGTCAGCTGACCCCTTGTGTGCGGCCCTGCGCCCCGATGGCGCGGCTCGGGGTGACAGCGCTCCAGGGAACCTGCGGGTGAGCGATCCGGTGGACACGGCGACGGGCAACCTCTATCACGGGTTCACGGACCTCGACGCCACTGCGTCGTTGCCGGGGCTTGCCGTTCAGCGCTCCTACAACTCGACTGACACCGATGGCGCAGCGTTGGGTTCGGGATGGACCGAGGCGTACGGTGCCACCGCGACGGACTTCGTGTCGTACGCGGATGTGAAACTCGACGACGGCCGGGTGGTGAGGTTCCCGGCGAACGCTGCGGGTACGGGGTTCAATCGCCCCCAGGAGCTGGCGGCGGAGCTTTCTCGCGATCCGGATTCGTCGCTGCGTCTGACCTTCAACGGGGGTGTGGTGTGGGAGTTCGACACGGCCGGCCGGCTGGAGAAGACGACCGATGCCGCTGGAGTGTCCGCGACGGTGGTGCGCGACGGGTCGGGTCTGGTCTCGACGGTGACGTCGTCGGCGGGTACCGCGCCGAACCAGCCGAAGCTGTCGTTCTCCTACTCCGGCGGCTTCCTGGTGTCGATCGCGGCGACCGACGGCCGGTCGGTGTCGTACGGCTACACGTCCGGTCGGTTGACGTCGTTCACCGATGCCGCCGGCAAGGTGTGGGCGTACGGGTATGACGCTGCTGGTGCATTGAGCACGGTGACCGATCCGACCGGTGTGGTGTTGATGTCGACGGTGTACGGCAGCTCGGGTCGGGTCGTCTTGCAGACCACACCTGACGGTGGGGAGGAGACGTTCTCCTACGACGACGTCAACCGGATCACGACGCACACCGTGGTCGCGACTGGTGAGGTCTTGAAGTACGTGCACGACACGAACGGGCGTGTCGTCCAGATCATCGACCCGAACAACAAGACGACTGGCAAGCAGGTCGGCTCGTTCGGGTTCTGGAATCAGTCGACCACGCGCACCGGAGTGACCAGGGGTTCGACGCTCGATGCCCGGGCGAACGTCTCGGCGACGACCGACCCGGCTTCGGGGCCGACCTCGGCAACGTATGACTCCCAGGATCGCCCGTTGACGATCACCACCGCGGCTTCGGGCACGACGACCTACAGCTACGCCGGGTCGGGAACGTCGGAGATCCCATCATCGGAGACCGACGCGCTCGGAAAGGTCACCACCCGCACGATTACGAACGGGTTGGTGATGTCGGAGACCGACCCTGACGGTGTGGTGAGGTCCTACACGTATTCGCCGACTCGGCAGGTGCTGACGTCGACGGTCGGCGGTGCGACCACGACGATGGAGTACTGGCCGCAGGGGTGGTTGAAGAAGGTGACGTCGCCGGAAGGAAGGGCCACGTCCTACACGTACGACGGCGAGGGGCGGGTGTTGACGGTGACGGCGCCGGGCAACGCTGCGGGCACCACCGAGGTGACGACCTACACCTACGACGGAGCGGGTCGCTTGTTGACGACGACCGATCCGACGGGTGCTGTGACAACTCGTACCTACGACTCGCTGGGGCGCCTCGCGACCGAGTCGTTGCCCGGCAAGCTGGCGACGACGTACGGGTACGACGCGCTCGGTCAGCTGACGACGGTGACCGACCCGACCGGTGTGGTTACTGAAACGCACTACGGAGTGTTGGGCCGTGTGGAGTGGACCAAGGATGGGGCCGGGCGCCAGACGAACTACTCGTACTTCGATGACGGTCAGTTGTGGAAGACGACGGCGCCCGATGGTGGGGTGACGGAGAACACCTACGACAGCGCAGGCCGATTGTGGAAGGTGAAGGACCCGATGGCGCGGGTCACGACGACGACGTACAACGCGGCCGGTCAGGTTTGGAAGGTCACGGCCCCTGATGGCGGGGTGACCGAGACCGAGTACGACGCGGTGGGTCGGGTCAAGAAGGTCACCGATCCGACCGGGAGAATCTCCCAGACCACCTATACCGATGCCGGTCGTACCCAGACGACGACCGACGCTGCTGGTGTTGTGACCACCCTGACGTACGACTCGTCGGGACGGGCCTGGAAGTCGGCGGATCCGCTGGGTAACACGACGATCACCGAGTACTGGCCCGACGGGTTGGTGAAGAAGCAGACGTCTCCTTCAGGCCTGGCCACGAATGTCGCGTACAACAATGCGGGCCGCCAGAGTGTGGTGACCGACCCGGCCGGAGTGACGTCGACGACCACGTGGTCGGCTCGCGGCGAGCGGCTTGCCGAGCAGATCTCCGGTCGTGGGCCCAAGCAATTCCTGTTCAACCCTGATGGCACGATGGCGTGGTCGAAGGACGAGCGGGGCAACCAGACGACGTATGCGTACGACGGTGCTGGCCGCTCGACGGGCCGTGTGACACCCGTCGCGACGGAAGGCTGGGGATACGTCAATGGCGAGATGGTGTCGTACATCGCTCCGCCGGTGGGCGGTGTCGCCCGGGTGACGCTGTTCGGCCGTGATGCTGCGGGTCGGGTGAACGCGGTGGCGGACCCGTCGGGTCGGGCGATGAACGACACGTTCAACGCCGCCGGCGATCTGACCGGACGAGTCTTCACTCAAGGCGGTTCGACGCTCGGCTTCACGTATGGCTACGACAGCGCGGGCCGGCAAAACTCCGCGGTGACGCCCGATGGCACGTTCACCAAGACCTTCGACCTCGCGGGACGACTCCTGTCGGTGAACCCGGTCGACAATCGATACATGTCGTACTCCTACGACAGCGGCGGGCGTGTGTCGCAGGTGACGACGCCCGAGGGTCTCGAACTCGTCTACGGCTACGACGCCGCTGGTCGGGTCCAGAAAATCTCACCCAACTCGACGATGGTCGACTGGTTCAACGGTGCCAATGCGGCCGGGGCCGATCCGTCCAAGTGGACTCGACAGGCAGTTGGTGGTGGCTCGGCAGCGATTGACGGCAACCGACTCCGTCTGTCGACGACAGCGACGGCCGGGTCGTCGATGGGTGTGACGTCGACCGCTCCTCAAACGGCGGATTCGGTGACGACGGTGTCGTTTCAAGCGGCATCGAGTGCTGTGGGGAACCAGTCGCGGTTCACGGTTGGTGTTCGGCAGAACGCGGCGAACACCGCGGGGTATCGGGTTGAGTTCACGACTGACTCGACGACTGCGAAGCTGATCAAGCGCGTGGCCGGGACGGACACGGTGTTGGGTACGTTCACGGCACCGACACCGGGTACGGAGATCCGGACCCAGATCGAGGTGTCGGGTTCGACGGTGCGGGCGAAGGTGTGGCCGGCATCGGGGTCTGCTCCGGGTACGTGGGGTGTGTCGGTGACTGATACGTCGATCACGGCGGCGGGGGCGACTCAGGTGCGTACCGATCGGGTTGCGGGGTCGAACAGTGTGGCGATCGACAGTTACCGGCAACGCAACAATCAGGGGTCGGCGTTGGCTCCGTTCGTGACGAACACGTACAACGCTGACTCCCAGGTCACGACGGAGGCGTTCCCGTCGGGATCGCGGGTGAACACGTTCACCGCTGGGCGGTTGACGAAGCAGGTGCAAACGGTGCCGGGCGCAGACCGGACCACTGATGTCACGTATGACAGTGCGGGTGCGTACGCAACGACGGCAGTTGGGGGTGTGACGACGACGTATGGGTATGACGCTTCCGGTCAGTTGTTGTCGGCGACACCGTCGACGGGTGCGGCGTTGGAGTACACCTACGATGGTGCGGGGCGTCGGGCGACGTCGAAGGTCGGTTCCGTGACGACGTCGTACACCTACAACTCGGCTTCGCAGTTGACGGCGGTCACGCCGGCTGCTGGTTCGGCGACGTCGATGACCTATGACCTTGCGGGTCGCCGGCTCACGGAGACGACCGGGTCTGCGGTGACGACGAACACGTACGATCAGGCGGGCCGGTTGGCCGGTATCGCCAAGACCAATGCTGGCACGGTGGTGACCTCGGAGGCCCGCAAGTACACCCCCGAAGGTTTGCTGCGGATGGACACGGTGACCGGCCCGGGTGGCGGGTTCTTGCGGGCGTTGAAGTACGACTGGGACACGAACACCGGTGGGCTCGCTCAGATGGTGTCGACCCTTGATGGTGAAACGAACTTCGGGCTCGTTCGGAACAACGGTACCTGGGCGGCGTCGACCAAGGGTGGTACGCCAACGTTGTTCGGCAGTGATGTGTTCGGGTCGGTGATCAACAGCACCGGCCAGACCCTGGCGAACGCGACCGGTTGGGACCCGTACGGCAACCCGACGGGTGCGACCGCGACGAACGCTGCACGGTTCGGGTACCGGGGGGAGCTCACCGTGCTGGGTGACACCTACCTGCGAGCCCGGAACTACCAGAACACGACCGGAACGTTCACCACGGTCGACCCCCTCGACGACGTCGCTGCCACGTCGACGTCGGGGAACCGGTACCACTACTCCTACAACGACCCGATCAACCGGCAAGACCCGTCAGGGCTGCGGCCCGGAGAGCCCGATCACGAGCACCAAGCGGGCCGGCCAACGGGCAGCGCGGGAGCATCGGCCGCCGGGTCGTCGGACCGTGTTCGCCGGTCGGTGGAGGACGCGATCAAACGTTGCCCGGCGCCCGAGGATCACATTCAACGTGCGACCACGAAGTGGTGGTACGACATCGACTTCGCGGCGAGGACGTGCACGTTGACCTTCAACGGGAAGATGTCGAACGGTCTCGAGCAGCTGATCGTCGACTATCAGACCGAGATCACAGTCGGTCTGGCGGTGGTCGCGGTTGCTGCCGCCGCAGTTGCCGTGGCGGCGGGTGGAGGGGCCGTCGTTCTGAGTGAGGCGGGAAAGGCGTCCGTTGAGGTCGTGGCGGGAGGATCTGCGCTCGTCGTCGGGGTAGCAGTCGCTGGGGGAGTGGTCACGGTCGTGGTGGGAGGCGTGATCGTCGTGCTCAGAAACCTCGACGCCGCCGGACCGAGTCCGCAGACGAGCGGCCGAGGCGGTGGCAGCACCACGACTTCCACGCCATCGACCTGCGGGGCCACAGAAGACGGGCCAGACGAATCGGGGAAAGGACGAAGCGCCAGTCCTGTCGGGGAGGTTCTCCGCGATGGAGCGGTCAAGGTTGTCATCTACTCGAATGACCACGGCCCGCCCCACGCGCATGTGAAAGGCGGTGGCCCCGAGACCCGTGTTGGTCAGAACGGAAAGCCGCTTAATGGGGATCCCGAACTCACGAGGGCCCAGCGGCAGGTCGTTGAGAAGCACCTTAAGGAGATCCGCGACGCAATCCGGGAATACATGCGGTGGTTTGGTGACGAGTGCTGACATGACGAGCAACAGTGAAGTCTTCGAAAGTGCCGTTGGCCGCCTTGCGACGGCCTTCGGTCACGAGCGTGAACATGTTCTCGCGGATGAGCACGCGCGCTACCGCCTCTACCTAGAGGCATACCGGCAGTCTCCGGACCTTCGGAAATCGGCGGTCGATGCGATCGCCATGGAGCCGGATCGTGCGATGCAGCAATCGACCGTCGGGCTTCTGCTGGATGAGGCCGCGACGAGGTCGGCCTCCGATAGAGACCTTGCGCGATGGTGGGCTACATGGCCAGAGACCATCCGACGGATCGACTACTTACGGAGACGCGAGGCCGAGTGGGAGGTCGTACTCCGGCTCGCATGTGGGGGCGATCTCAACCTGAGTGAAGTCAGCGAGTCTTCCGACTGGCTCCAGCGGAAGCTCGCCGCACAGGGCAGGCGAGACGTCGCGGAGTTTCTTAGTGAGAACGGTCGAACTCGTCGGATACGCAACCTCGCGTCTGCTCGCCTTACTGGTGATCTGTGATGTGCCACAAACTCGCCCCTTGCGGGTCGCCGGCTCACGGAGACGACCGGTTCGGCGGTGATGAATCGCCCTGGGCTTGGTGGAGGCTCTGACCTGCCCCACACCCGGCTTCCGGAGTCGGTGACGAGTCGTCAGAGCGGGGATGGTGTTGGGGGAGGTTCTCGTATCCGGCCTCAGGCTCGAACTTCCGACGTGGAACCCGCGTGAGGCGGGTTTCCCGTCGGACGAGCCGCGGACGGGTGTCCCCGGCGGCGGTCGTAGGCTGCGGCGATGGGTCGAGGCCGGAGTGTCAGGACGATGTCGGTGCGCCACCGCGACGGCGTCGCCAGCCGCGGGCCCGACGACCTCATCGTCGAGGAGCCCATGGAGATCCGCCTCGACGACCATCTCGTCACGACCACCATGCGCACGCCGGGCCACGACTTCGAGCTGGCAGTCGGGTTCTGCCACAGCGAAGGCCTCCTCGGTGGCGCGGCGGTCAACGGCATCCGCTACTGCGGCACGGGCACCGCGGTGGACACCGAATTCAACGTGGTGTCGGTCTCGACCGGTGGGTGGGCCCCCGAGCCCACGGCCAGGGTCGGAACGACGAGCTCGTCGTGTGGCATGTGCGGATCGATGGCCATCGAGCAGATGACGGACCGTCTCGATCCGATGCAGCCCGTCGAGTTCGACTGGACGTTGTTGGCCACCGTGGCCGAACGGATCGGCCGGCAACAGGAGCTCTTCGCCCAGACGGGGGCCTCCCACGCCGCGGGAGCGTTCCGTCTCGCCGACGGTCGTGTCGACGTGGTGCGCGAGGACATCGGCCGCCACAACGCCGTCGACAAGGTGGTCGGTCGGCTCCTCCTCGACGACGCCCTGCCGGCGCTCCGAGCCGATGCCGAGCCGATGGGCCTGTGGGTATCGGGCCGCGCCAGTTTCGAGATGGTGCAGAAGGCGTGGGCGGGGGGATTCCGTGTGCTCGCATCCGTGAGCGCTCCGAGCTCGCTGGCCGTCGACCTCGCCAAGCAGGGCGGCGTGTCGCTCGCGGGATTTGCCCGTGGCGGCGACCTCACCGTCTACGCGTAAGGTCGGCGTCATGCCCGACGAGGAATCCACCGAGCCGACGATCGAGCGGGTGCTCGTGATCATGGCGCACCCCGACGACGTCGACTTCGGCAGCGCCGGCACCGTCGCCACCTGGACCGACGCCGGCCTCGAAGTCACGTACTGCCTGGTGACGAGTGGCGACGCCGGCGGCAGCGACCTCACCCAGTCCTACGAGGACCGAGCGTCACTCCGCGAGGCGGAACAGACCAACGCCGCGGCGGAGGTGGGTGTCACCGACCTTCGGTTCCTGCGCCTGCCCGACGGTCGGCTCGAATACGACCTCGATCTGCGAAAGGCCATCACCCGCGTCATCCGCCAGGTGCGCCCGCACCGCGTCCTGACCCAGTCGAGCGAACGCAACGTCGACCGCATCTACGCGAGCCACCCCGACCACCTCGCGGTGGGGCAAGCGGCGATCGCCGCGGTGTATCCCGACGCCCGCAATCCGTTTGCCTTCCCCGAGCTCCTCGCGAACGAGGAACTGGAGCCGTGGACCGTGCCGGAGGTGTGGACCCAGGGCGGCCCGGAGATCCCCGAACCGGCGCGGGTGGTCGTCGACATCACCGACACGTTCGACCGCAAGGTCGCGGCGCTCCGTGCCCACGTCAGCCAGACCGGCGGCCGCGAGGGCCTTGCGGACTTCCTCCGGGAATGGGCGGTCGACAACGCTCGGATCGGAGGGCTGCCCGAGGGCCGGCTCGCCGAGGTCTATCGGCGGATCGACACGCGGTAGTTCAGCCGCCCGTACACGGCCCCTCGCCGCAGACGTCGATGAGGGTGCCGTCGTTCACGAAGCTCACGAGGAGCGCGAGGGCGGACGTCTCGTCTCCGAGGTCGCCGTGGGGATCGTCGCCGCCGCGATTCGGTGTGTTCGTGTCCGGCGGCGTCGGCGTGCCGAAGTCCCACACGAAGAGCGCCGAGCCCGTCGTCGGCAGTTCGGGCAACGGGGCGATGCCGTAGAACGGGTCGACTGCGGACGACCGACCGGCGGCCAGGGTGGGTTCGCGGCGGCGAAGTCCCAACGTTCGGGCGAGCTTCTGCGTGCTCACGTTGGTCACCTGGTGGTCGCCGAAGGCCTCGAGGGCGAGGACCGGCTTCGCCGCGATCCCCTCGTACGGATCGGTCGTCAGGTGCTGGGCGTACCCGGCGTTCTCGCCGCGGTCCCACAACTGCTCCGCGAGTTCGAGCGTGAGGAGCTGGTCGAGTTCGCCGGGGTACGCGGCCTCGAAGGTCCCGATGAACTCGTCGAAGTCGACGCTGCGTCGGAGCAACAGGTTGTACCCGAGCCCGCCGACGGCGAGCACGACCTTGTCCCAGTCGTCGGTGACCGTGGACGCGACGCCGCCGAGGATGCCGCCCTGGCTCGCCCCGAGGAACGCGAGCTTGCTGGTGTCGATGACGGGCGCGCCGTCCGTCGAGAACGCGCCGTCCGTTGCGAACCCGTCAGCGCTGCGCAGCAGCCGACCCAGTACGACGAAGGCGAGCTGGCCCTGCTGCATCCGGTCCGGTTGCGTCCGGAATCCGCTGAAGTCCCGGAACTCGCCGACGATCGTCGGGATGTCGGCGGCGCTCATGCCCAGGTAGTCGGTGGCACACATGCCGATGTTGGCGATCGCCGCGGTGCCGCCGATGCCGAGCACCTCCGAACGGCTGCCGAGCAGGCCGTGGCCGTAGACGATCATCGGCGCCGGGTCGGCGGCCGTTGCCCCGGCCGGCACGGTGCACGTGAAGTCGGCGGACATCGTCCCGTTGCGAGCGGGGATGCCATCGGGGTCGTTGTCGTTGTTCAACACACTTCCCGGTCCGCCGTCGCCGGCCAGGTACCGGGGCATCTCGAACGTGCCACTCACGATTCGCGCCGCGCCCGCCGTCTCGTTCGACGTGACGGTGAACGGCGGCGCCCCATCTCCGAACTCTGAGAGTGTCTCGGCGGCCATTGCTCGGAGGCGGCCCGACAGCGAGTCGGACGAAGCGACCGTGAACGACCACGCGATGTCGAGGTCATCGGTCGTCGCCCCGGCGGTTCCCAGCGCGTCCAGCCACTCCTGCTGTTCCTCGTCGGGATCGTCCACCAGCTCGCTGAACGCTCCGGTCGGTTCGACCTCGGTGCCGTCGGTGCGTACGAGGCCGCGCAGCCCGACCGCGTAGCGGTGCGCCTCGGTCAACGAGGTCGCGGGGACGATGATCAGGGCCTGCTGGTCGGGATCCTCGGCATTCGCGTCGAGTTCGGCCCACGCCGCAACCCGGTCGCCGGTCGTGACGTCGACGAGCACGAGCCCCGAGTCGTCGTCGAGCGAGCGAGAGAGGTCGGTTACCGGAGGGAGCTTCGACGCCGACACGTCCAGCGACTCGACGTGCACCAGCAGGTTGGACGCCGGACTGAAGCCGTCGTTGCGGTTCCATTCGGTGGGGTCGATGTGGACACCGTCGGCGTTGACCGGCGTACCGTCGACCGGCAGGTCGACGCGCCGGCCGGTCGGGGTGCTCGGGTCGGCACGGGTGAACCGGTCGTTGGGCCAGGGCAACAGGCAGGCGGTCGGGTCGGTGTCGTCGCAGGTTGCGGTGCCAGGCGGTTCGCTCACCGGTGCCGGACGAGCGGTCGTCGCCGCACGGTCCGATGCGGCACCGGCACGGTCGTCATCAGCCCCGTCGTCGGACGAGCACCCGGCGAGCAGGGCGACCGTAGTCAGCAGGATGATGAAGGGACGCATCCGGGTCGACATCCGGCCGACCTTAGGCACGGTGTCGAACGCCACGACGGCTCGAATGCCCCATCGGCCGGGACAGCCCTAACCTTGCGGCATGAACGCCTCCACTCCGCAGGTCGGCCTGGCCGTCGCCCACTTCTTCTGGTCCACGTCGGTGCTCGCCGATGCCGACGCCGTGCTCGACGTCATCGCGAAGGCCGAGGCCGACGGCGATCAGGTCGTCACCGCCTCGATGCTGGGTCACAAGTCCGACCTCTGCACGATGGTCCTCAGCACCGATCAGTGGCGGCTCCGGCGCTTCCAGACGGCGATGGTCGAGGCGGGCTTCGAACTCGTCGACAGCTACCTGTCGCTCACCGAGATGTCGGAGTACGCGCAAGGCCTCCCCGAGGAGATGAAGCAGGCGCGCCTGTTCCCCCAGCTCCCGCCCGAAGGCAAGCCCGCGTTCTGCTTCTACCCCATGTCCAAGCGCCGCAACGTCGGGCAGAACTGGTTCACGCTGCCGTACGACGAGCGCAAGGCGCTCATGATGGAACACGGTGCCTCCGGCCGGAAGTTCGCCGGGCGCGTCGTGCAGGTCATCACCGGCTCGACGGGCATCGACGACTTCGAGTGGGGTGTGACGCTGTTCTGTCAGCACCCCGACGATGTCAAAGAGGTCGTCTACACGATGCGGTACGACGAGGCCTCCGCGACCTACGCCGAGTTCGGCTCGTTCTACGTGGGCATGGTGGCGTCGCCGGTCGAGGTGCTGTCGAGCCTCGGCGTCACCAACGCGGACTGATCGCCCTCCGGCGAATCACCCTCCGACGAGCTGCGCCAGCTCGTCGGTCATGTCGGCGGCCGTGCCGTACGTCGCGATCGTGGACGGGCCCTTGCCCTTCGCGACCAGACCTCTGACGACCGACGCGGCCGCCGGCGCCGACGTGACGAGCACCAGCGCCTGGGGGTCGGAGTCGATCAGCTGTTGAGCGACCGCTGCTCCGTCGGGGTCGTCGCCGACCTCCACGGTCGCGGTGACGGTGCCCGAGTCGGCGTTGATGGCCGCAGCGATGTCCGCCGCGAGCTCCTGGTTGTCGTCTCCGGTACCGGCTGCGATCGCGACCCGCGTGTACCCGTCGTTGGTGATGAGGTTGCCGAGCACCTGCCCCTCGAGGTCGGTGGGGGGCGACAGCCGGAAGAACAGGCCGCGGTCGTCGGCGACCGACAAGGCCCGGGCCGTGTCGGTCGGCGAGAAGAGGATGATGCCGGCGTCGGTGAGCTCGGGGATCGCAACACTCGTGATGCCGTAGACGGTTCCTCCGATGACGGCGTCCACCGGGCGGTCGATGAGCCGTCGTACCGCGTCGGTGGTGGCCGACGACGAGCCGTCCCCCGATTCGTCGGGCACGAGCACCACGGGTTCGCCGAGTACACCGCCCTCGGCGTTGACCTCGTCGACGGCGACCTTGGCACCGGCGAGTGCGGCACGGGCGGCGGCGCCATCGGGACCCATGACCGGCAGCAACGTGCCGATCTCGAGGACCCCATTGCCGATCGGTCCGTAGATCGGGTCAGCCCCGGCCGGGCGATCCGCCAGCGGCCGGGACTGCACCGTGACCTGGTCGACTGCCCGGAGGGCGCCGGTGCCGGTGAACTCCACGACCGCAAAGCCGGCTTCGCCCGGATCGCCGTTGGCGAGCAGATTGATGTTGCCGCTGACGCCGTCGTAGTCGAAGTCGGTGTTGTCGAGCGCGAACTCGCGACAGGCGTGGAACCCGAGACAGGTCCGACCACCCTCGGTGCTGCTGATCACCTCGTCGGCGAGCCGCCCTGGTGAATCGCTTCGTGCCGCCTCCGCCGAGATGGCCAGGACCATCACGATGTCGTAGCCCTCTGCCGCACCCGTGAAGTCGTCGACCGTGCCGTCGACGGCGCGGACGCGATCGCGGAAGTCCTCGGTGATGCGGATGCCGGGCGCCGCACCCTTCATGCCCTTGAGGGGGCTGGACCCCGACGTGATCGGGCCGGTGCGTCCGCCGCCCGGATCGATGGTGGCAGCGTCGGTTCCCTCGCCGAATTCGGTGGCCGCCGTGGTCGTCGTCACGGCGGCGCTCGACGACTCGTCGAGCTTGGCGTTGGTGCACGAGGCCGTCGCGGCGCCCACCAACGCGATCGTCAGGGGTACCAGGGCGCTGCGGAGGAGCGGTCTCGCGGCGCGCGGGGCCGAGGCGGTCGGGGGCATATCGGGGACCACTGTAGAAGCGCTACGGTCCGGGAGCGATCGTCGGCCGGAGGGGGCTCTCAGTGACCGAACTGTTCCAACCACTCGCGCGTGACCTCGGCGACGCCCCGGCGCTCATCGACGAGGCGGGTACCACTTCCTGGCGCCAGCTGGACGAACGGGCGAACCGCATCATCGGTGCGCTCCGTGCCCGAGGCGTCGGCGACGGAGCGACCATTGCGGTGATGGTGGGCAACCGTCGCGAGTTCTTCGAGATCTTCGCCGCGGTGTGCCACGCGAGCTGGGTCGCGGTGCCGGTCAACTGGCACTGGGTGGGCGCCGAGCTCGCGTACGTGATCGGGAACTCCGGAGCATCGGCGATGATCGTGGACGAGGCGTACCTCGACGTCGCCCGCGATGCCCGTGGGCGAGAGGAATCGGCGAACTGCGAACACTGGATCGCGCTCGGCGGCGACGTCCCCGACGACTTCGAGTCCTTCGAGTCGTTGCTCGCCGCGGCGTCGCCCGACGAGCCGGATGGCCAGGCGACGGGAGGACCGATGTTCTACACGTCGGGAACGACCGGATTCCCGAAGGGCGTTCGCTCCACCCTGTCCACCACCGGCCTGCCCGCCTCGATGTGGACGCTCATCTCGGGCTCCATGCTCCAGATGCTCGGCGTGCCGGCAGACGGCGTCACGCTGCTCGACGGGCCGGCGTACCACTCGGCCCAATGGGTGTTCTCGATGTTCCCGCTGTTCGGCGGATCGACGGTGGTCATGCGGCATCGGTTCGACCCGGTCGAGACGCTGGCCGCCATCGATCGCCACGGCGTCACGAACCTCCACCTCGTACCCACCCAGTTCGTTCGCCTCCAGAAGCTCGACGACCACCAGCGGGCGACGTTCTCCGGCGAGTCGCTGCAGGTGGTGTACCACGGAGCCGCCCCGTGCCCGCCCGACGTGAAGACCGCGATGCTCGACTGGTGGGGCGACGTCGTGCACGAGTACTACGGCGGCACCGAGGGGGGCTTCCTCACCACGATCGGCGGCGCGGAGTGGCGGGCGCGTCCTGCGAGCCTCGGGCGCCCCACCGATCTGACCGAGCTCCGTGTGGTCGACGACAACGGCGCCGACGTGCCCGCCGGCACCTCCGGTCAGATCTACTTCCGTTCCCGTATCGGCTCCGACTTCAGCTACCACGAGGATCCCGACAAGACCACCGCCGCTCACCTCGACGGCTGGGGAACCCTTGGCGACATCGGGTACTTCGACGACGAGGGCTACCTCTTCATGTCGGACCGTCGAATCGACATGATCATCTCGGGCGGGGTCAACATCTACCCCGCCGAGATCGAGGCCGCGCTGGTCGCCCATCCCCTCGTCGCCGATGCGGCGGTGTTCGGCATCCCCGACGACGAGATGGGCGAACAGGTGAAGGCGGTCGTCGAGCTGGTCGACGGTGCGATCGCCGACGCCGCGCTGACCGACGAGCTGATCGCCCACTGCCGAGGCCGCCTTGCCGGCTACAAGGCGCCGCGCAGCATCGACGTCACCGACCGGCTGCCCCGACAACCGACGGGAAAGCTCTACAAGCGCCTCCTCCGGGACCCGTACTGGACCGACGTCGGCCGGAGCATCTGAGACCGACCCAGGGTTCCGACCGTGCGGCACCGGCCGGCACGGCCATACTGGCGCGATGACCGAGCCTGCCGAAGCCCAGCCCGAAACCCTTGTCGGGATCTCGTTCCCCGACATCTTCCGCGCCCAGGAGTTCCTGACCGCCGCCACACGCATGGCGTCACGCGGTGAACTCGCCCTCAAGGATGCCGTCACGGTCGTGAAGAACTCCGACGGAAAGACCGTGGTTCACGAGACGGTCGACCTGCAGACGGGCCAGTCGGCGATGTCGGGCGCCCTGTGGGCCGGTCTCATCGGCCTGATCGTGGGTGGGCCCGTGGGCTGGGTTGCCGGCCTCGCCGTCGGCGCCGGGGCCGGTGCGGCCACCGCGAAGCTCGTCGATCTCGGGCTCGCCGACGAGTGGGTCGAGTGGTTCCGTGAGGTCGTGCAACCCGACACCGCAACGGTGGCGCTGCTCGTCACCGAACTCAACCGCGATGCGCTCGTGACCGAAGCGTCGCGGTTCACCGGCGCCGAGCTGGTCTACACCAACCTCGACCCCTCCACGATGGACCGGGTCAAGCAGGCCCTCGGCGATCACACGGCAGCGCCCGCCGATGCCGAAGCGCCTCCCACGACCGCCCCGTCCGACTGACGCTCGAACGCCGCGGCGTCGTCAGGCTCTCGGATCGAACGAGGACTCCTCGGCCAGCAGCGTGAACAGCTCGGCTTCGCGCTCGGTGAGTTCTTTCGGTACCACGATGGTCACGACGGCGAACAGATCGCCCGCCGCCCCCTGGGGGTTGGGGAGGCCCCGCCCCTTGAGGCGAAGGCGTCGGCCGCTCGACGTCCCGGCTGGGACCTTGATCGTCGCTGCCCCACCGGGGGTATCGACGCTGACCTTGGCGCCCAACGCAGCTTCCCACGGGGCGACGGGGACCTTCACCGACAGGTCGCGACCGTCGACGGTGTAGCGGCCGTGTCCGGCGAAGCGGACCGTGAGGAACAGGTCGCCGGCCGGCCCTCCACCAGCGCCGCGGACGCGAATGCGCTGGCCCTCGACAATGCCCACGGGGACGTTGACGTTGACCGAGCGGGTGCCGCGTGGACCCGACAGCGTGATCGAACGCTCGCCACCGTGGTACGACTCCTCGATCGACAGCTCGATCTCGACCTGCTGATCGGCACCCGGTCGCGGGCCGGTCGCCCGGCGACCGCCGCCGAACAAGCCGCCGAGGAGGTCCTCGATGTTGGGGGTGGCCCCGCCGCCGAACCCGAAGTCCCCCGCCATCCGGCCGGCGCGGTTCCACATGCTCGGATCAGTGCCGTCGGGAACCTTGCGGAAGTCCTCGCCGAACGCGTCGTACTTCTTGCGCATCTCGGGATCGGAGAGCACCTCGTTGGCCTCCGAGATCGCCTTGAACCGGTCCTCGGCGCCCGGCTCGGTGTTGACGTCGGGGTGCCACTTGCGGGCAAGTTTGCGGTAGGCGCGCTGGATCTCGTCGGCTGATGCCGTGCGCTTGACCCCCAGGATCTCGTAGTAGTTCTGCGCGGCCATGTGCACAACGTATCGACCGCGGACGACCTCGACGGAAGGGTCAGCCGGTGGCGGAGCTGTCGATGCGTTCCCAGAGCGGGAATCGGATGTGTGCGATCTCCTGGTGGTCGACGATGCGGCCGTTGACGGCGAGGTGCTGCAGCGCGTCATTGGCCTTCGCCGGGCCGCCGAGCAACGCCATGAAGGTGGGCACCGGGAGGAGCAACTCGCCCTCGGCGTCGCCCTCCCGGAGGATGGCGTCGACCTCGAGGACGGGACGCTCAGGTCGGTCGAGCGAGAGCGCGTGGCACTGGTGGACGACCCGTTCGAACACGGCGATCGCCTGGATTCGCATCGCGAGACTCTAGCGCCGCGGGCCCGATCATGAAGGATGTGTCAGGTTTCCTCCGACCGGCCGGTTGTCGGCTAGGCAGGGGGCATGAGTGACGAGAGCGACGCGCGCCTGATGGCCGAGATCTCGGCGCGACTGGTCGAGGCGAGCGCCCGAGCCCTCGGCCCGTGGGTCGAGACCGCCGTGGCGCAGCGGGCCGGCGACCGCGCCGCCGAACTGGCGTCGGCGGCGACGGCGGCAGGGGAGCGGTGCGCCGAGGAGGTCCCGGCGACGATGACCGCCCTCCTCGCGCTCGACATCGACGCGCAACGCTCCACCCCGCTCGGCATCCTCCGGTCGGCGTGCCGCTACCCAGCTGCCGTGTTGGCTGCGGCCGGCGTTCCGGCTCCTGCCCGGGACCCCTTCGACGAGCGAGCCAATCCCGACGATCGCTACGAGGTGGGTCCGGCGACGTGGGCGGACCTCGGTGAGGAGGTCGGTGAACTGGGCATCGCCTGGGGGGCGGCCAAGGCTCACCTGCACAAGCGTCGGCACCTGGGACGCTGACCGACGGGTCGTCCGCCCGGGCCCGTAACAACCACGAAACCCGGCCTCACATACACTCCTGAGCGCGCACCGAACCAGAAAGCGACTCGCCATGAAGCTCGTCACCGCCATCATCAAGCCGTTCAAGCTCGACGACGTGAAGTCCGCCCTCAAGGCCATCAACGTGGTCGGCCTCACGGCCACCGAGGTGCAGGGGTTCGGTCGTCAGGGCGGGCACACCGAGACGTACCGGGGCGCCGAGTACAAGATCGACTTCGTGCCGAAGGTCCGTCTCGAGGCGGTCGTTGCCGATGACGACGTCAACGCGGTGGTCGACGCCATCGTCGGCTCGGCGCGGACCGACAAGATCGGGGACGGCAAGGTGTGGGTCACCACCGTCGACCAGCTCGTCCGAATCCGAACCGGAGAGCGCGACAACGACGCCATCTGATGCCGCCGGTACTCGACCGATCGTCCGTCCTCGACAACCCCGACCTACGCGGTCGGCCGTTCGTCGACGCCTACACCCGTCTCGTCGACACGTGGATCGTCGAGCTCTACGACGAGCTCTTCGGTGAACGGTCCGGCGTCGCGCTCGTTGCCACCGGCGGCCATGGCCGTGGCGAGCTCGCACCCCAGAGCGACCTCGACCTCCTGCTCCTCCACGACGGTTCGATCGACCTCGGCACCGCCCAGCGGCTCTGGTACCCGATGTGGGACGCCAAGTTGAAGGTCGGCCACTCCGTCCGAACGGTGGCCGAGACCCTCGCGCTCGCCTCCGACGACCTCCCGACCGCCACCTCGCTCCTGAGCGTCCGGCGCCTGGCCGGTGATGCGTCGCTCGCCACCGACCTTGCCGTCGACAGCGCGGCCCAGTGGCGCAAGCAGTCGAAGCGGGTCCTGGCGTCGCTCATGGAGACCGTGACCTCCCGGCACGAGACGACCGGAGAGGTCGCGGCCGCGCTCGAGCCCGACCTCAAGGAAGGCCGCGGCGGTCTCCGCGACGTCCACGCGTTGTCGTGGATCCTCGCCGCCGCGCCCGACCTCGACATCCCCCGTCCCGAGTCGCTCGCCGGCGAGTACGACACCCTGCTCAACGCCCGGGTCGAGCTGCACCGCGTCACCGGGCGCGCCGGCGACGTCCTCCAGCTCCATGACCAGGACGGGGTCGCCGACCGACTCGGCATCGAGAACGCCGACGTGTTGATGACCGAGGTGGCGACGGCGGCGCGGCGCATCGCGTGGTCGAGCGACGAGGCGTGGTTCGTCGTGCGGGGCTCGCTGAGCGGCGGCATCTTCAAGCGGTCGCCTCGGCGCCAAGACCTCGGCCACGGAGTGGAGCTCTGCGGAGAACGGGTCCACCTCGCCGAAGGGGCCGTCACCGACGAGTTGAGCGTGCTGACGGTCGCCGTCGCGGCCGCGAAGCACCGTGCCCGAATCGGTCGCACGACCCTCGTCACGTTGCAGTCGGCGCCGCCACTGCCCGAGCCCTGGCCCGCGGCAGCCCGGGCACTGTTCGTCGAGCTGCTCCGGTGTGGTCCCGCAGCCATCTCTGTCATCGAGACGCTCGACCTCAACGATCTGTGGCTCCCGATGGTTCCCGAATGGGAGCCCAACCGGAGCCGGCCGCAACGCAACGCCTACCACCGGTTCACCGTGGATCGGCATTCGTGGGAGTGCGTGGCCCTCGCCGCCGGCCTGACCGATCGAGTGACTCGCCCCGACCTCCTGGTCATGGGAGCGCTGCTGCACGACATCGGCAAGGGCTATCCGGGTCAGCACTCGATCGTCGGCATGGAACTCGGTGCGGCGGTCATGCGGCGCATGGGGTACCAGGCCGATGACATCGACACTGTGGTCCTGATGATCGAGCAGCACCTGTTGTTGCCCGACGTTGCGACCCGCCGCGACCTCGACGACGCCACGACGATCCTGCTGGTGGCGGCGCGGGTCGAGACCACGGAACGGCTCCGCCTCCTGGCGGCGCTCGCCGAGGCCGACTCCATCGCGACCGGGCCCTCGGCATGGAGCCCCTGGAAGGCCGGCCTCCTCGCCACGTTGGTCGAACGGGTCGCGTTCGTGACCGATGGCGGTGACGTCGAACAGGTGATCACCGCCAGCCCAGCGACGCTGGCCCAACTCGAGTTGGTGGAGCGCGGGGCCGCCGGTGGCCGCCCGGCCATCGACGCCCACGACGATCGACTCACGCTCGTGTGTTCCGACCGGCCCGGGCTGTTCAGCCGGATCGCCGGAGTGCTCGCCCTCAACGGCCTCGACGTGCTCGAGGCGTCCGCGCACACGTCGGGCGATCTCGCCATCGAGGAGTTCCGTGTCGTGTCGGCCTTCGGCGGTGAGATCCACTGGAGCAAGGTCGAGCGTGACCTGGAACGTGCCCTGCTCGGGCGGATCGCCCTCGAACCCCGCCTGGCCGAACGGGCCCGTAGCTACCACCGTCGCCGCAACACCGGCCGAGGACTCGAGCCCAACGTCCGGGTCCTGGAGAACGAGGCGTCGGACGGTTCGACGGTGGTCGAGGTGGTCGGCCCCGACGGCGTCGGCCTGCTGTACGCGTTGACCCGGGCCCTTGCCGACCTCGACCTCGACATCCTCCGCGCCAAGATCGCGACCATGGGCAGCGACGTGGTCGACTCGTTCTACGTCCGCGACCGGTCCGGCGCGCCGATCACCGACGCGGACGACGGAGCCGAGATCCGTACCGCCCTCCTCCACGTGCTGAAGGCCAACGCGTCGTGACCGACGTTCCCGCTCCCGACGACCTGACGCCCGACGACTCGATCACCGAGGCCGACCTCCTGCGCTGGGCGCACGCGTTGTCCGGCATCGCCCGAACCGGACTGGGCTTCACCGAGAGCCGCTACGAACGGGAGCGCTACGAGGAGGTCCTGGCCGTCGCCGCCGACATCCTCGCAGCGTCGTCGCGGAGCCATGATCGAGCGGCGCTGGTCGACGAGTGGCTGAAGATGGTCGGCGTCGGCATCGCCGGGTACGTGACGCCGAAGGTTGCCATCGGCGCGGTCGTGGGCAACGACGCCGGCGAGATCCTCCTCATCCAGCGTGCCGACTCGGGAATCTGGCTCTACCCGACGGGATGGGCCGACATCGGCTATTCCCCGGCGGAGGTGGCGCTGAAGGAGGTGCACGAGGAGACCGGCATCGTCGCTGAGGTCCGGGGGTTGCTCGGGGTCTTCGACGGGCAACGCCGCGCCTTCAGCCGGATACCGCTCTACTCCCTCGTCTTCCACTGCCACGCGGTCGGGGGTGAACTCGAGCCCCATCCACTCGAGTGTCTCGATGTCGGCTGGTTCGCCCGCGACGCACTCCCGGAGCCGCTGGCGAGCGGTTCGCTGTGGGTGCAGGCGGCGTTCGACGCGATCGACGGCAAGGTCGTCCCCAGCTTCTTCGATGCGCCTCGCGGTGAGGTCTGGAACCACCCCGCCTGACCGGCGACCGTTCCGGCGCTACCGCTGCTCGCGTAGGAACTTCTCGACCTCGGACACCAGCTCGTCCGCGGTGTCGCCCGCAATCTCGTCGCGGTCGTAGGTCTCCTCGAGGTGGGCGACGTACGCCGCCGTCTCCTCGTCCTCGTCGACCAGGTCGGAGATCTGGCGTTCGTACTCGGCAACCGCGAGCGGAAGGTCGCTGTCGGGAACCGTCGTGCCGAGGATCGAACACACTCGCTCGATGAGCGCCAGCGCGGCCTTGGGTGAGGGTGCAGCCGGGACGTAGCTCGGCACGGCGGCCCACAACGAGGCCGAGTTCACTCCCCGGCTGAAGCACAACTCGTGCAGGACGCCCACCACGCCGGTCGGGCCTTCGTAACGGGAGGCCTCGAGGTGGAGGGCCGCTGCCACCTTCGGATCGTGCGCCGTGCCGAACACCGACGTCGGGCGGGTGTGGGCGACGTCGGCGAGGAGCGCGCCGAGCGTGACGATCAGGCGGGCGTTCACAGCAGCGGCGACGTCGAGGATCTGCTCGCAGAACGTCCGCCAGCGAAGTTGCGGCTCGATCCCTCGCAACACGATGACCGCCGGCGATCCGGCCGGCTCGGCGAAGAAGAACTCGTTCTCGGGCCACAAGATGCGACGGGACCCGTCGTCGTCGAACTGCACCATCGGCCGCACCGCGGTGAAGTCGTAGAACTCCTCGGGGTCGATGTCGACGAATGCGACGGCCCCCCACGCCTCGCGGAGGCGACGCACCGCCTCCGTGGCGGCCTCGCCGGCATCGTTCCACCCCTCGAACGCGGCGACGATGATCGGCTGGTTCAACGACGGTTGACTCGACCAGCGGAGAGAACTCACGTCCTCAAACGCTATCGACCCGGTCCGCGTTTCCGTCGGCCGGAGTGACCGACATCGGCCGGCGTTGATCGTCGCGGTGCACCCGTAGGCTGGTCCGATGGCTCTCGATCCCACCGTGACCGTTCGCGAACTTACCGACGCCGATGACATCACCGACGCCGTCGTCGACGCGTTCGCCCGTCTGATCCCTCAGCTGTCGTCCTCGTCCCCGGCCCCCAGCCGCGACGAACTGATCGCCATGGCCACCGCCGACGCGGACCACCTGCTCGTCGCGGAAGACGTCGATGGTGCCATCCTCGGTTCGATGACACTCATCGTGTTCCGCATCCCCACCGGGGTTCGTGCCTGGATCGAGGACGTGGTCGTCGACGAGTCCGCCCGGGGCCGCGGCGTCGGTGAGGTGCTCAACCGCACCGCGCTCGACCTCGCGTACGGTCGGGGCGCCAAGACCGTCGACCTCACCTCGCGGCCGAGCCGCGAAGCCGCCAATCGGCTCTATCAGAAGCTCGGCTTCGAGCTCCGCAACACCAATCTCTACCGCCACAACCCGCTGGCTTGATGCCCTCGGCCACCCGGCCGTCACGCCCCGTCGATCCGTAGGATCTCGCCGCTCAGGTTGAGCACGTAGACGTCGCCGGCGGCGTCCTCAGCGAAGCTCGACACCTGCGACATCGAATCTCCTGTCGTGGGGATCACCGCCTGCTGGTCCAGGCGGCCGTCGGTGACGACGAGGCCGCGGAGAGTCGCGGCGGCGAAGTCGGAGAACAGGTAGACGCCGTTGAGCTCGGGCACCCGGGTGCCGCGGTACACGAACCCGCCCGTGATCGACGCTCCCTCGTCGTGGGAGTACTCGAAGATCGGGTCGACCATGGCGACGGACCGGTCGCCGGTCTTGCCGGTGTCGTGCGCGCCTTCCCGGAGGCTCCACCCGAGGTTGGCGCCCCGCCCGGCGCCCTCCGATGCCGGGAGGACGTCGACCTCCTCCCAGTCGGCGGCGCCGACATCTGCGATCCACAGGTCGCCCGTCGCCCGGTCGAAGCTGAACCGCCACGGGTTCCGAAGGCCGAGGGACCAGATCTCGTTGCGGACGCCGGCCTGACCGACGAACGGATTGTCGTCGGGAACGGTGTACCCGCCGTCGGAGATCGACGCGCCCACGTCGATGCGGAGCAGCTTCGCCAGCAGCGTCCCGAGGTCCTGCCCGTTGTCGTCGGGGTCGCCCTGCGAACCGCCGTCGCCGAACCCGACGTAGAGGTACCCGTCGGGCCCGAAGGTGATGTTGCCGCCGTTGTGGTTGGCGAAGGGCTGCGGCAACCGCAGCACTTCGCGACGCGACCCGACGTCGGCGACGTCGCCCGCCATGGCGTAGGCAGCGATCACGCTGGCCCCGTCGTCGGAGCCGTCGGTGTAGCTGACGAACAGGACGGCGCCGTCGGGCGAGAACGCCAGTCCGAGCAGTCCGCGCTCGCCCCCCAGGTCGGCCACGTCCGCGACGAGATCGAGGACGGCGCCCTCGGCCGTCGTGAACACCTCACCGTCGCGTACGAGGCGCCGCACGGTGCCGGCACGCTCCCCGACGAACAGGTCGTCGGACCCCGGACGGGGAACCATCGCCGTCGGCGACTCGACGGCGGCGACCTCGGTCAGGCGGACGGTGAGCCGGCTCAGGTCGGCAGGCGTCGTCGGCGTCGGGGCGGTCGTCGTGGCCGCAGGGCCGGTCGTCGACGATCGGGCAGGGGACACGGCGGCGGTCGGCACGGTCGTGTCGTCGCTGCCCTCGTCGTTGGAGCACCCCGCGAGCACGAGGATCGGCACGGCGAGGGGTGCGAGGGCGCGGCGAAGTGGCATGAGCGCCATTCTCGCCGTCGGGGAGGCTGTCCGGTCGTCAGCGCGCCCAGCGGGCGGGACGGATCACGCCCTCCTGCACCACCGACGCGGCGAGCGCACCCTCGCGGGTGTAGATGAGCCCGCGCCCGAGACCGCGGCCCCCGGAGGCCGACGGCGTGTCCTGGGCGTAGAGCAACCATTCATCGGCTCGGAACGGGCGGTGGAACCACATGGCGTGGTCGAGGCTGGCCATGAACACCTCGCCGAGGCTGGCCGACAGGCCGTGCGGCCGCAGCGACGTGTCGAGGACCGAGATGTCGGAGGCGTACGCCACGACGCACTGATGGAGCACCGGATCGTCGGGAAGCTTGCCGTTGGCGCGGAACCACATGTTCTCGAACATCGGGCCCGGCGTGTGATCCTCGGGCGATCGCCAGTCGCTGTAGCGGGTGTCGATCGATCGCGGCCGGTCGTACCAGTCGCCGAGCTTGTCCTTCCACGGCGCCATGCGTTCGCGGAAGTCGGGGAGCGACTCGGGATCGGGCTGGCCCTCGGGCATCGGCATCTGGTGCTCGTAGCCCTCCTCGTGTCGTTGGAACGACGCCGTGAGGCCGAAGATCGGTCGGCCGTGCTGGATGGCCTTGACCCGTCGGGTGATGAAGCTCCTCGAGTCGCGGATGCGGTCGACCTCGTAGAGGATCGGCGACGACGGGTCGCCGCCGTAGAGGAAGTAGGCATGCAACGAGTGCACCGTCATGCCCTCGACGGTCCGGGATGCGGCGACGAGCGCCTGCCCCGCCACCTGGCCGCCGAAGGTGCGCTGGCGGTCCTCGTCGGGGCTCTCGCCGCGGAAGATGTTGACCTCGATCGGCTCGAGGTCGAGCAGCGTGATGAGCGAGTCGACAGCGGCCTGATCCATCGGGCTATTGTGCCAGCCGTCCGGAGGCATCCGTGCCGGTGCCCCGGGTGCTGAATTCGGTCGGCCCCGGCCCGACCGATACGATCGCTGCGTGAAACTGACGCCCAGTGGCCTCCTCGAACACGCCAAGAGCGACGAGGGGCGCAAGCAGCTCCGCTACGCGGGCATCTCCGTCGTCTTCGTGCCGCTGGGTCAGGCCTTCGTACAGATCCTCAAGTGGGTCTTCGACGTTCACGAGGTGCTCGCCGTCCTCATCTCGGCGTGCATCCTGACGCTTCCCAACTACCTCGCCAACAAGCACATCGTGTGGCGGCACAAGAACAAGGACAACCAGGCGACCGAGATCACCGTCTTCTGGTTGGCAGCGGTGTTGGGCACGGCGTTCGCCATGGGGTTCGTCTTCCTGGCAGCGAAGATCGTCCCCGAGGACAAGGGTGAGGTCGCCCACGCCATTGCCATCTTCGCGGCGCAGCTGCTCGGCTACGGCATCGTGTGGGTGGCGCGCTACCTCTTCCTCGACCGGCTCATCTTCAAGGCCACCCACCACGGTGAGGAACCCTCGCCCGAACTGCTCGACGACCTGCACCGCGACTTCCCCGTCTGATGACCGGCGTGACGATGGATCCCGACCTTCGCGCCCGAGCCGAAGCCGCCCGCGGCTTCATGCCACCCGACGAGGGGCTCGCCCTGTTCGCTGCCGGCACCGACGCATGCCGTCGCGTCCCCGATGCTCCGCTCCTCGAGATCGGCAGCTACTGCGGCAAGTCCGGCATCTACCTGGGTGCCGCTGCAGCTGACGCCGACGTGGTGCTGTTCGCCGTCGACCACCACCGCGGGTCCGAGGAGAACCAGCCGGGGTGGGAGTGGCACGAACCCGACCTCGTCGATCCCGCAGTGGGCCGCATGGACACGTTGCCGCTGTTCCGCCGGACGATCTTCGACGCCGGCCTCGAACGCCACGTGGTCGCCACGGTCGCTGACGCTCCGACGCTGGGGCGGTTCTGGACCACACCGCTCGCTCTGCTGTTCATCGACGGCGGTCACGGTGCCGAGCCGGCCCACCGCGACTACGAGCAGTGGACGCCGTTCGTGGCGCCGTCGGGCATCTTGGCGATTCACGACGTGTTCCCCGACCCCGCCGACGGCGGTCGCCCGCCGTTCGAGATCTACGAACGGGCGCTGGAATCGGGCAACTTCGCCGAACTCGGCGCCACCGGCTCGCTCCGGGTGCTCGAACGCATCGACAACGGTCGGGTACACCGCCCCGAGGCGAAGGCCTTCTGACCCGCTGGGCCGATCGACCTCAGCCCGGCTTGTGGGTCCGGTTGCCCGCCTTCTTGCGCGACTCCCGGTAGACGAGCAGCGCGATCGCCGCCAGGCCGAGCAGTACAGCGATCATCACGACGTACTGCGTCGGCTGGCTCGTCGAATTGGGTTCGGGGATGATCGACGGCGAGTTGATCGGCTGTTCGTCGATCGGGACGAGCGTCGTCGTCGGGGCTTGCGCTCCCGCCACGGTCGCGGTCATGAGGACACCGGCGACGACCAGCATCAGCGACGTGGCCACGACGGCGACGCGACGCACGTCAGTCACCCGACCGGTCGGCGACCGTGTCGTCGGTGTGGGTGTCGATCAGCGGCGGGAACCGGTCGTGATCGACGAAGAGGTGCGAGGCCGGGCTTGCACCGGCGAGCGCGTCCGCGCCCAACACCACTGCTGCCGCCGTGTAGGTCGACTGCTCGCCCCCGGGGAAGTGCACCTCGTCGGGGTACACGATGCCCGTCCAGTAGCGGCCGTCGTCGGTGCGGTGTCGTTGCGCCCACCGGAACAGATCGTGGGCGGCGTCGGTCTGGCCGACCGACAACATCGCCATCATGCACTCACACGTCTCGGCCGCCGTGACCCACGGGCGGTCGGACACACACCGCACGCCCTTGCCGTCCATGATGAACGCGTCGCGCCGCTCGTCGAGCCGCTCGCGGCCGGCGTCGCCACCGATGACGCCCGCCAGGACGGGGTAGTACCAGTCCATCGCCCACCGGTGCTTGGGAGCGAACGCGTCGGGCTCGTCGCGGATGACGCGTGCGAGCCGGGCAGCGCTGAGTTCCCAGTCGGGGCGGCCGTGGCCGAGTTCGTCGGCGATGGCGATCGCGCACCGCAGGCTGTGGCAGATCGACGACGAGCCGGTGAGCAGGGCGAACGTCCACGGGGTGCCGTCGGCGTGACGGGCCCAGAGGATCTCGCCGCGGGGGGTCTGTAGGTCGAGGACGAACCCGACCGCAGCGTCGACCACGGGCCACATGGTCTCGAGGAATCCGCGATCGCGGGTGAGGAGCCAGTGGTGCCAGACCCCGGCGGCGACGTAGGCGACCACGTTGGCATCGAGCTTGTCCTGCTCGACCCCGTCACCGATGTAGTACTGGTGCCACGCGCCGTCGGTCCGTTGGGTCGACACGAGCCAGTCGAACCCGCGTTCCGCCTCGGCGACACGACCACCCAGCGCGAGCGCCATGAGGGCCTCGGTGTGGTTCCACGGATCGGCGTGCCCGCCGTCGTACCACGGCACCATCCCGCTCGGCAGCTGCACCGAGGCGATGTAGTCGACCGTCTCGCCCAGCTGGACGGCCGTCACGATGCCGTCGACGTCATGCAGCCACACTGGTGCTCCTCCGATGCGCGCCCGCCGCTGCAGTCGGCTTGGTGCCGTAGACGACGACGCTCTTGCCGATGACCGGGTTGAGGACCCGCTCGGCGAACCTCGTGACGAACGGTGCCTTCACCATGTCCCACACCAGCAGGTCGTGGTACTTCTTCACGAGCGGGTGGGTGTCGTTCGTGGGGCTGATCGCGCAGCGCAGCCACCAGTAGGGGGAGTGCAACGCATGGGCCCGGTGCGACTCGCCGGTCTCGATGCCGACCGCCGCCATCCGGTGCCGGAGGAGATCCTCGGTGTAGATCCGCACGTGGCCGCCCTGGGACAGCGGGGCGTGGTACTCGGCGGACAGCGTCCAGCAGATCTTCTCGGGCAGCCAGGCCGGCACGGTGACGGCGATGCGGCCGCCGGGCTTGAGCACCCGGTACAGCTCGGCCATGGCCCCCGCATCATCCTGCAGGTGCTCCATGACCTCCGAGCAGATGATGCGGTCGAACGTGTCGTCGGCGAAGGGAAGGCAGAGGGCGTCGCCCCGGACCGCCTGGGCCTCGTTCGCCTCGGGCACCTCGCCGGCGTCCCGCATGGCCCACAGGAGATCGCGGACCCCGGCCAGCTCATCGAACGAGTAGTCGAGCGCGATGACTCGTGCGCCCTTGCGGAAGGACTCGAACGCGTGGCGACCGGCGCCACAGCCCATATCGAGGACGACCATGCCCGGTCGCAGGTCGAACAATTCGTAGTCGACGGTCAACATCGGTGGGGGTTCTCTCAGCTCTCGGCCAGAAGGGCACGATAGTGCTCGACGGTACGTTCGGCGGTGTTGCGCCAGCTCCAGCGGGTGAT
>ENA-UOWE01001611-UOWE01001611.1-activated-sludge-metagenome-genome-assembly--contig:-NODE-1611-length-27249-cov-32.707362_pt1 | contig 27249 bp, 27 predicted proteins | sample MGYA00249841_ERZ761562 | MGnify/ENA primary metagenome ERZ761562 (study PRJEB28883, sample SAMN05720200) | activated sludge metagenome | isolation source: Anaerobic digester | place: Japan...
TGATGTAAGCGTACTTCACCGGTAAACCGAACTTCGGCAAACGTAGTACAGGCATCGTCCTCACCCGAATAATATCCTGGAAACCTCTTTCATGCGGCTACTAAAGACCTCACGCGCAAGAGTTTCGTAGGTTAAATCGTAACGCAGAGCTCCATCACTGCTCTCAACCACAGCGCCGCCGATGATGTCCAGGTTCCCGCCGTAATTTGAGGCGAGAGAGGAGATGAAGGCCTCGTCTCTTTTGTTGGAGAAGACCTTCATCGCCTTGAGATCATAAGGCCCGAGCAGCTTTGTGAGCATGGCCTCGTTATCCTTCTTGGGAAGGTTTTCCAGCTTTCCCAGAAGTTTTATTCTGGCCTGCTCCAAGAGATCTTTGTGAACATTCAGCTCCGCTCTCTTTACCTCGAGATTGGCGCTGGAGATCTCCCTGCGCTCTATAGCCTCAACGGTGTGTCCGACCTCTGCTTCCTTTCTGGACTTTATATCTGCGGCACGTTCCCTAGCTTCATTGAGTATCCTTGCAACCTCTTGGTCTGTCTCACCGACTATCTGAGCGACCTTGTCCTTGCTGGTTGCCAGGACTGCCTCAACCACTGCATCTAGTGCCATTGCCTCTCACCTTGGTAATGGCCGGCTTAAGGTGTCACGATTCCAGCGAAGGGTGTCCAGGCGAACATCAGAATCAGCGATACTGCAAGGCCGAAGATGATCAGAGTCTCGGGCAGAAGCATGAGGAAGAGACCCTTACCCAGGAATCCAGGCTCCTCAGCCACGACGCCCACCACAGCAGCGCCGATACCCTGCTCACCAACACCGGCACCAATGCCTGCCAATCCGGTAGCCAGGCCAGCGCCAACAGCCAACAATCCATACAATGTTCCCGCATCTGCTACAACTGCCATTTTCCTCAATCCTCCTTTATATGAATATCACATATTGTACTTGATTTCTCATTGCGAACTGACATGTTCATGCTTTCAAGAACCTCCGGACATGTCCGAAGGGACTGTACTCCACTCCACCGCCATGAGCGCTGTAGAACTTGGTGAACATCTCCACATAATGCAACCTGAGAGGATGCATGAAGGGAGAGAGTATTCCCAGCAATAGGTTGATGAAGTGAACTGCTACCAGGATCACTATGCCTACAATGATAGCAAGCGTAGAGAACTCGGCGCTGTTATGCGCTCCGCCGCTTAGCATAGGCATTATGACATAGAATGCCAGCTGGTTGGCGGCATAGGCAAGACCCACCGACGCCAGGCCGATGGCCAGCAACCTCAGGTAGGATATCAAATTGCTGATATATGATGGTACATGGGCCAGACCCATGGGGCCCTCCGGACCCATGACCAGCATCACTACAGATATGACTACCACGATTATTCCCAGATAGGTCAGAATCGACTGTCCCATGACCAATCCAAGCAGAGCTATGGAAAAGAATACCTGGAAGAGCATCACAGGAAGGCGCTCGAAATAAGCATGCTTTTTCTCTCCGTAGTTCAGCTCTGTCTTTATGCCGCATATGGAGCCCACAGAACAATGAACCACGCCGATAAACAAGCTTACACCTATCAAAAGCAGAACCGCGTTAGTAGCCAGTCTGTACAATGGGAAAACGCCCAACGGCCCCAGCCTGCCCAGAGATCCAAAGACGCCTTCGCCGAAGAAGAGGCCAGCTTCCTGCAGAGCCACCATCTCATGGTGACTTAGCATTCCTATAGCATAATTCCACAGGCCTAATGGCCCGAAAATCTCGCCGTAGAATATGCCAAATATAACTGCCCACACGCCTCCGATCATGACCACATTGATCAATTGCTGCCAGCCTGGCGTTCTGAACTTCTTCTTAAGGCCGAGCAGGATAAGAAGAATCATAATGCCATAGCCGACATCTCCCAGGATCATGCCGAACATGATGGGGAAGAATACGAATATCAGCAACGACGGATCGAATTCTTTGTACTCGGGAATGGCGAAGAGCCTGGTGATCAGCTCATAGGGCTTTACCACGCCTGGATTATCCATCTGGCTTGGAATGTCCTCGCCCTTCTCTACCAACTCTTGTGCCTCTTTGTCCGCGATCAAAGAGACCTCTAGCTTGCCGCCTGCGGCACCCTCCAGCTCGCTCTTGAGCCTGCTGAATTGATCCGATGGAACATAACCGTCGATGACAAAGGCATTTTCAGTTACAGCGAAACGCAGTGGTGCCTCCGTCTTCTGGGTCTGCATGGACAGATACTCATCTGTCGCAAGCATCAGATCTTCATTCTGCTTCTTGATGTCAGCCAGCTTCTTTAAAAGCGGCGTTTTCTCCGCTTCCAGCGACTTTATGCTGCCCTCCAGGGAAGCAATAGCCGAGTCCACATTTCCTTCCAGCTTGGGCACGGATGTCTCAGAGAATCCATGCTCTGAAAGGACGGCGGATACCTCGCTGGCCTTTTCTGCAGGCACAAAAACTGCCACTTGAGTTGCATTCTTGGCGCTCCCGGTATAGATCTCGTTAACCGGTGATACTCTCGCTACATCGGCATCAACGGGCGAGGCCACTGTACCCACGAAGGTCGCCAGAGAATCATAACCATGGTAAGATTCCAGAGGCAACGGCAGAACAGCCAATGGTGTCAGGGATCTGATCGTATCCTGCTTGGACTTAACCTCTGCTTCAATGGCGGTGATGCGCTCATAAGTAGCGATAACATCTGCTCCGACATTATTGAGAAGGTTGTCCATCTCCGAGAGGATCTGGCTCTCAGGGAAGGTCTTATCCGGTGCCTTGTTCTTCAGATCAAGATATCTGGTAATTGATCTGAGCTTGATGAGATCCTCGGAGTATTCCTTGGATTTGCCGATCGACTTGCCAATCTCAAATTCCGGCTGGTTGCCGTTATAATTGACAATATGAAGCAAGCGCAACTCATGCAGCTTCTCTACAACTGGAGATATTACATCCTTTGACCCGGCGACAACTACACGACTCATATTAACGGGTCTAAGCATGCAGCAACCCCATAAACTCCTTTAATAAATATTCAACTGCTTTGTCCAGCTTGGCATTGGCGCTGCCGCTCAAAGAGCTGACGTTCTTCTCTCCGCTGCTAACGATAGAAGCTTTCTTCGTCTTAACATCGCTCTCAGCTTTTGCAACGCTCTTGTCAAAGTAGTCCTGTGCTTCAATCTCGGCGGATTTGACGAGGTTTGCAGCTTCGGTAGTGGCAGCGGCTATCTTTTGCTCCTTCTCCTCCAAAGCCCGCTGGACTGCAGCTTTGGCTTCAGCCTCTGCCGATTTGATTTTCGATAAGATATCGTCTCTAGCCATCTGATCCCTCTACATGTTCCCTCACTACACCTCTTCTGATTTTCAAACAGCGCTACATCACTGTTGGCTTGTGATAAACGCTTCCATCCATCCTCATCTACCAATATAAACTCTTCGGTTTTGATTTGGAGATGGGAAAAGGCCTCTGCCTCCCCCTCAATATTCCCAATATTTTAATGCTGTATCCAGCTCTTTGTGGTCTTTTGCTTATTCCTGGAGAGGAATATGTCTCATCCAGGCCTCGGTTGCCCGGATCAGTGCCCTGGCACCGGCGGTGGTCCCCTCCTGATGGCCATGCACCCCGCCGCCGGCCTGAACTATTCAGTCCAGCCGTAGCAGTCCAGGTTTACGTGCACTTTAGAGAGATATATTACTCTGAGGCAAAGGGAAAGACCATCTTGTAGTTGTGCCATTTTTCCTTCAAGGCATCGCGGGAAAGGTCGTTTTCCTTTCTCTACCCGGTAATCTTTTCCATATAACTCCTGTGTGCAAGATAAAAAAAAACGGCAGTTAGAAGTTTGAAATGGCATTTCCACAGTCCGGGGAAACATATTTATTATCCGAGGAAAACTTGCAGACTGCGAAAAATATCAGGAGAATCTTATGGGCGAAGGGATAAATGATCACACCCGATTTATCGTTGACCTGAGGCGCCACATGTGGATGGACGGCATCGAGGTGGAATTGCGGCGGCTCATCTGGCAGATTGCCGTGGTCGGCAAATACATCTCTGCAAAGATCCACGAATCCAACCGAAAGCTTGCCGGCTTCAGGAATGTTTACGGCGAGGATCAGTTGGCTCTGGACCGCATCTCCGATGAAATATTAAAGAATATGCTCCGAAACTCCGGATTTGTTCGCGAGTATGCCTCTGAGGAGCTCGATGATATCGTAACCATCGGCCAGGGTCAGGAGAAATATATTGTTACCGCAGATCCTGTGGACGGCTCATCCCTTGTCGATACCAATCTGGCCATTGGAACGATCATCGGCATCCACAAGAATTCGATTTTCGATTGCGGGCGAAGTTCAATGGTCGCCGCACTCTACATCACTTATGGCCCTCTCATCACCATGATTTATTCGGCAGGAAAGGGGGTGCATGAGTTTGTTTTGGATCGCGAGGGAGAGTATGTCCTTTCTGAGGAGAATATAAGGCTCAATGAGAATGGATCGATCTTTTCTCCCGGCGGCCTGCGCCGGGACTGGACGGAGGGACATCGGAGGTATATCGATCGCCTGGAGGGAGAGGGCTACAAGCTGCGCTACAGTGGCGGCTTTGTTCCCGACATCAATCAGGTGATAATCAAGCGAGGAGGGGTATTCACCTATCCGGCACTGAAGAAATCTCCCCAGGGCAAGCTGAGGCTGCTGTTTGAGCTTCAGCCCATGGCCTTTATTGTAGAGCAGGCCGGCGGCAGGGCTACTGATGGAAAAGATGAAATTCTCGATATCAAAGTGACTTCAGTTAATCAACGCTCGCCCATCTATATCGGCTCCAGGGCGGAAGTAACCATGGCAGGGGAATTCCTGTCCCAATAAATATCACTCAAGGGGGAAGCAATGATCTACCAGAATGAAGATCAGCTAAGAAAAGGATGCGCGTCCATTATCGCCTTCGATGGCGGGGATGTTCTCATCTTGGATCAGGCCAGTTTTCAGGAGAAGTTGATAGATGATCTAATCTACACCGTTGTTTTTAGTTCTGACCCTGCCGCGCAAGAAGCTGCAGCTTATCTCATTCGCCGGGGATCGGCCAAGCTGGGAATCTTATCTGGGTCAATTCAATCCCTTTACCAGGCCATGGGCCGAAAAGATGTCTCTGGATTTACCGTTCCAGCGATCAACATCCGCGGGATCACCTACCATGTGGCTCAGGCGGTATTTCGTGCTGCAATCAAAGGAAATGTGGGACCGGTTATCTTTGAGATCGCCCGTTCGGAGATAGGCTATACCAGACAGAGGCCGCAGGAATATGCTTGCGCCGTTTTGGCGGCGGCAGTAAAATCCGGCTGGAAGGGGCCCGTTTTTTTGCAGGGGGATCATTTCCAGATAAATGCCAAAAAATACGCAGCCGATGCGAAAAAGGAGATGGAAGAGGTTAAGGACTTGATTCGGGAAGCCATCCAGTTTGGCTTTTACAATATCGATATCGATACTTCCACCCTGGTCGATCTCTCCCAGACGGCCATCAAAGATCAGCAGAAAAGGAACTTCGCCCTTGCCGCTGAGCTGACTGCCCTGATTCGAGATCTGGAGCCGGAAGGCATCACTGTGTCCGTGGGCGGCGAAATCGGCGAGGTCGGGGGCAAGAACAGCACCGTGGAAGAATTGCAGGCCTATATGGACGGCTATCTGGAAGAGCTCCAAAAACGTGGCTGCAACAAGGGAATCAGCAAGATCAGCGTGCAGACGGGAACCACCCATGGGGGCGTGCCGCTGGCGGACGGCACAGTGGCCAAGGTCAAAATAGATTTCGATGTGCTGGCTAAGCTGTCGGAGATGGCCCGCCAGAGATACGGTCTGGCCGGGGCGGTTCAACACGGCGCCTCCACCCTTCCCGATGAGGCTTTTAACCGCTTTCCCGCCACAGGAACGGCAGAGATTCATCTGGCTACGGGCTTTCAGAACATGATCTATGACAGCAAGGGCTTCCCAGCTCCCCTGAGGGCAAGGATATATGACCATCTCAAGGCCGAATTGAGAGGCGAATGGAAAGAAAAGGACACCGAGGAGCAGTTCATCTACAAAACCCGCAAGAAGGGCTTCGGGCCTTTCAAGCTGGAGCTCTGGAGCCTGCCGGCAGATGTTCTGGATGAGATTTGTGCCGAGCTGGAAGGAAAATTCGCCTTTTTATTCGACAAGCTCAAAGTCAACGGCACCAGGCCGGTGCTGGATCAATTCGTCAAATCGGTTGATGTGCCTATGAAAACTCCCCTGGGCCTGAAAGGCTGAGGCAATTGAAAGAGAAGAGATGAAGAAAGCGGCTGCAATGAAAAAAATATGAAATTTCAAAGCCTTCTCAGCCGCTTTCTTTTATAGATGTCGTGGGAGCCGGTTCCCGGTAAAGTCTAATTCTTTTCCGCCTGCAAGATCTGCTATCCTGAGCGCCAGGAGGAGGTGAAAGCAAAGCGTTTTTTCCCGGCCGCATTGAGGAGGGAAAAGCAGGCAAAGGACCGAAAACGCCATAATAGATAACATAGTTTATAGATAACAATGATAAATCTGCAATATTGATCGGAGAGCCTAGGATGGGATTGAGATGACCAAGATTACTATAAGCCTCATAAAGGCCGATGTGGGCGGCTTTCCCGGCCACTCGGCGGTGCATCCTGCATTGATCGAGACCGCAGAGAAGAAGCTGGAGGAGGCCAAGAGGTCCGGCGCTCTGACCGACTTCAGGGTGCTTTCCTGCGGCGACGACCTGGAACTGCTCATGAGCCACAAGCAGGGCTGCGACAGTGGAGAGGTGCATGCCCTGGCCTGGGAGACCTTCGAGGAGGCCACAGAGAAGGCCAAGAAGCTCAAGCTCTACGGTGCAGGGCAAGATCTCTTGGCCGATGCTTTCTGCGGCAACATCCGGGGCATGGGACCGGGGGTGGCGGAGATGGAAATAGAGGAGCGAACGGCCGAGCCGGTAGTGGCTTTCATGATGGACAAGACCGAGCCGGGAGCCTTCAATCTTCCCATATTCAGAATGTTCGCCGATCCCTTCAACACCGCCGGACTGGTGATAGACCCCTCCTTCCATCACGGCTTTTCCTTTGAGGTCTGGGATATCCAGGAGCACAAGAAGGTCTTCATGGACTCTCCAGCAGAGATGTATGACCTTCTGGCCCTCATCGGAGCGAAAAGCCGCTATGTGATCAAGAGGGTCTTCTGCAAGCCGGGAAGCAAGATCTCCGAGCATGAGCCGGTGGCAGCGGTCAGCACAGAGAAGCTCTTTCATACCGCCGGGAAATATGTGGGAAAGGACGATCCTGTGGCCCTGGTGCGCTGCCAGTCCGGACTGCCCGCGCTGGGTGAGGTGCTGGAGCCCTTCGCCCTGGGACATTTAGTCAGCGGATGGATGCGGGGCAGCCACAATGGCCCCCTCATGCCCTGCTCCTTTGAGACGGCGCATCCCACCAGGTTCGACGGCCCGCCCCGGGTCATCGCCGCCGGATTCCAGATGGCCTACGGAAGCTTCGTGGGGCCGGCAGATCTCTTCAAGGATGTGGCCTTCGATCGGGCCAGGCAGAGATGCTTGAGGATCACAGACTACATGAGGGCGCACGGCCCCTTCGAGCCCCAGAGGCTGCCTATGGAGGACATGGAGTACACCACCCTGCCTCATGTCATGAAAACTCTAGGCGACAGGTTTGTGAAGGCGGAATAGCTGCTATCCATTCTTCTTTTCTTTGCTCTTCCTGCCCTCAGCTTTTATAGTTTCAAATGCAATACCGATAAGAGGTTCATAAGGGAAGTGGATACTGAAAATGCAGAAGAGCCAGGCAGAGATTATTCAAGAGGCAGAGGAAGCCAAAACAACTCAGACGCAGACTGAAAGAGATTCTGCACCCACCAGGCCTAAGATGCGCCGCCGCTTGAAGGTCGCCCATCCCGAGCGCTGCATTGGCTGTTTAGGCTGCATGTTCGCTTGCAGCCGCACCCGCACCGGCACCGTCTCCCTGGACAGCAGCGCCATCAAGGTCCGGACCCAGGGTGGCATTGAGGGAGACTATCGGGTGGTGGTCTGCCGGGCCTGCCGCGATCCTCCCTGCGCCAGGGCCTGTCCCACCGGCGCTCTGGAGAAGAAGGCGGACGGAAAGGTGGTATTTCACAAGGATCTCTGCACCGGCTGTGGAAGCTGCGAAAAGGCCTGCTTGGTGGGGGCCATTGCCTTGGGCAAGGAGAAGATGCCTATAAAATGCATTCACTGCGGGGCCTGCGTGGAGTTCTGCCCCCATGGAGTCCTGGAGATAGAAGAGATTCCTGTGGAGGGAGACTAAAAATGCTGCGAAAGGTTCTCTACATAGATCTCACCCGCCAGGAGTCCTGGGTGGAGGAGAGACAGGAGCTCTTCCAGAGCTGGATGGGCGGGACTGGCGTGGGAATCCGGCTGCTGCAAGAGGAATGCCCGCCCGGTACGAATCCGCTCTCGCCTGAGGCCCCGATAATCCTGTCCATTGGCCCCTTGAACGGCGTCTTTCCCGTGGCCACCAAGACCGCGGCCACATTCAAGTCCCCCCTGACGGGAAACCTGGGCGAGTCCTACGCCGGTGGCAGGCTCTCACTGGCTCTTCGCTTCGCCGGACACGAGGCATTGGTCATAAGAGGGCGAGCCGAGCGGCCTTCCTACATCTCCATAAACGACCAGGAGGTGAGGATCAAGGATGCCACATCCATCTGGGGTGTGGATGCCCAGACCACAGGCATAATCCTGCGCGATCGCGAACCAGGAGTGGGCCGGCGCAGCATCATCCGCATCGGCCCGGCTGGCGAAGCAGCTGTCCGGTTCGCCTGCGTCATGGTGGACACCTACCGTCACTTCGGGCGGCTGGGGCTGGGAGCAGTCTTCGGCTCCAAGAACCTCAAGGCTCTGGTTGTCGCAGGGACGGAGCATGTAGATGTTCCCGATATCAAGCGCTACAAAGAGGTCTACAATAGGCTCTACAAGACGGCGGTCCAGACCGAGGTGATGGAGAAGTATCATGACATAGGCACCTCGGTGAACATCAACGTCCTCAACTGGCTTCGTGGCCTGCCCACCAAGAACTTCCTTCTCTCCAGCTTCCCTGAAGGAGAGAAGATCAGCGGAGAGGCTTTTGCGGATAAGCATCTCCTCCGCCGGTTCTCCTGTGCTGGCTGTCCCATAGGCTGCGTGCATATCGCTGCTCTGAAGACCGCCTTCTCCGAGCACCATGAATTCGAGGTAAGACGGGTATCCTACGACTATGAGCCCATCTACTCTTTGGGCTCCAACCTGGGGGTGAAGACGGCAGAAGGAATCTTGCAGCTCATAGATGCTTGCGAGAGGCTGGGGCTGGATGTCATGTCCGCCGGAGTGGTTCTATCCTGGGCTACGGAAGCCCTGGAGAAGAAGTTGATTACGGAAAAGGAGACCATGGGCGTGCCCCTGCAATGGAACGAAGTGGAGGGCTATGCGGGAGCTCTAGATCTCATGGTCCGAGCCCCCAATGAGTTCTATGCCTCCCTGGCCAGAGGGGCGGAATATGCGGCAAAGAAGTACGGCGGCCTGGAGTACGCCATGACCCTGGGGGGAAACGAGGTCTCGGGCTACCATACCGGCCCCGCCTCCATCGTGGGCCAGCTTGTTGGGGTTCGCCACTCCCATCTGGACAACGCCGGCTACGGCATAGACCAGAAGGCCATCAAGAAGCCCCTGAGCCCGGAGACTATGGTCGATGAGATCATAAAGGAGGACAACTCCCGGGGAGTATTCAACTCCCTGGTGGGCTGCCTCTTTGCCCGCGGCGTCTACAGCGAGGAGAATATCATAGATTCGCTGGGTGCGGTGGGTATAGAAAAAAGCAAAGACGACCTGCAGGATCTGGGGAGGAGGATCTTTGAGGAGAAATATAAGTTCAAGGTCCAGGAGGGCTTCGACCTCTCCGCCGCCCGGGTGCCCCGCCGGTTCTATGAGACGGTCTCTGCCGCGGGTATGGTGACAGAGGAGAGCATTGTGGAGATGGTTAAGATTTACAGGGAGAAGAGAGGGTGGAGCTAATCCACTAATCCTCGTCATCCAGTTCTCTGGTCTTTTTCCTTCTCTGGGACTGCCTGGGCGGCTTTTTGGCTGAAGCTGTCCCTCTTTCTCTCTCCTCACTTTCATCCGCCCCAAGATCCACCTTCTTCTCCCTCTTTCTTCCCTTTATCATCCCCCTGCTCTCCATCCTCTCCTTGATCATCCTCCGGACCTCATCTGCTCCCACGGAGAAGACCTCCCCGATCAGCTCCATTGCCGCATCCAGCTCTCTGCCCAGCATGGGATCTGAGCTGCTGCCCCGACCTGCCAAAAGGCAGAGCCGGTCCAGGGGCCTGTCCACCAGCTCAGAGGAGTACCTTTGTGGCTCCTCCTTGAAGATTCGCAGCATGGAGAAGATGTAAGGATAGATTGCAGTCTCGGGATTGATGCGGTAGAAGGTATTGGTCTTCTTCTTGGCCTCACTCCGGGGCGAGGGCAGGATGCGCCTCTCCACGAAGACTATCTGCAGCCTCTCCAGCTTGTCCAGCTTGTTGATCAGAGTGGTCTGGTTCCAGAAGGGCCCTCCCCCTGTGGGCCCCATCTCCCGCCAGATCTGGTTGAGCTGGACATAGCCCCCTCTGCGTCGCAGGTAGATCAATATAGAGGCCAGAGGGGCCTGATCGCGCTGGAGGGCAGAGTAGCGGGCGAACTCATCCAACATGGATGATAACTGCTATGTGCAACTCTAAAGCATTTGTGGTTTCTTTACAAAGCCTTTTAAGCCTTAGCTGCCCTCGACGGAAGGGATATATGATGCAAGCCATAATTCTCGCCGCCGGGGAGGGCAGCCGCATGAGGCCTCTGACCGCCTCCCGGCCCAAGGTCATGCTGCCCGTGGCCGGCAAGCCTTTTTTAGAGCATATCATCCTGCAAGCCCGCGCCGCCGGGGCAGATAGAATTGTCCTGGTGGTGGGATACTGCGGCGAGGCGGTGCGCTCTTACTTCGGCGACGGCAGCCGGCTTGATCTGCAGATAGAATATGCCGTTCAGGACAGGCAGCTTGGCACCGGCCACGCCCTCCTGGCTGCCCAGGATCTGGCGGAGAGCTCTTTTTTGGTCTTAAACGGCGACGTGCTTCCCGATGGGCCGTCCCTGCTTGCTCTGGCCAGCCGCAGGCCAGCCGTCTCGGCTATCCCGGTAAAGGACCCCAGCCGCTATGGAGTCTTCGTCGGCGATCGAGGCCGGCTCAAGTCGGCGGTGGAGAAGAGCGACAGCCCCCCCACCAATCTGGCCAATGCCGGTATCTATCATTTTGGCACAAGCATATTCGATGCCCTGCAGGCTATACCGCTATCGGAGCGGGGAGAATATGAGCTGACCGATGCCCTCAACCTGCTGGCAGGAAGAGAGAGCATAGCGATAGTGGAGCTCTCCCGCTGGATGGAGATAGGTCGGCCCTGGGATATCCTGGCCGCCGACGAGGTTTTGCTGAAGGATCAGGTCGGCCAAATTCTCGGCGAAGTTGAGAGCGGAGCCACCCTCAAGGGAGCCGTATCCCTGGGCAAGGGCAGCATCATCCGCTCCGGAGCCTATATTCAGGGGCCGGTCCTGATAGGAGAGGATTGCGACATCGGCCCCAACTGCTTTATCCGGCCCACCACCTGCATCGGCGACAGGGTGAGGATCGGAAACGCCGTGGAGGTCAAAAACAGCGCCATCATGAACGAAAGCAAGATCGGCCATCTCTCCTATGTTGGCGACAGCGTCATCGGAGTGGGCTGCAACTTCGGGGCGGGAACGATATGCTCCAATCTGCGCCACGATGGCAAGAGCATCAGATCCTATGTCAAGGGAGAGAGGGTAGACAGCGGCAGGCGCAAGCTGGGAGTGATAATGGGGGACGATGTCATGACCGGCATCAATACCAGCATCTATCCCGGCACGGTTATAGAGCCCGGCTTCCGGGGCACTCCGGCGGCAGTTCTCAAAAAGCTGGTCGGCGCCAGCCAGCCGACAGAAAAATAAAAAGCCTTTTCAAGGCAGAGATCGATTGGCCCAGAGAAAGATGAGATCAAATATAAAGGTTCAAGGTTAGCAGGAGATCCTGATGAGAGATTTTATTCCCATAGCCAGGCCCATAATCGGCCAGGAAGAGATAAAGGCGGTAGAAGAGGTGCTGAAATCGGGAATGCTGGCCCAGGGAGAAGCGGTAAAAAGGTTCGAAGACGAGTTTGCCGCATATCTGGGAGTCAAGAACGCCATAGCGGTGAATAACGGCACCGTTGCCCTGGATCTGGCCATAAAAGCCCTTGACCTCGAGCCGGGATCGGAGATCATAACCCCCGCCTTCACCTTCATCGCCACAGCCAATTGCGCTCTATATCAGGGCTTGCGACCTGTCTTTGCCGATGTGGATGAGAGGACATTCAATATCGATCCAGATGACCTGCAGGAGAGGATCATCCCCCGGACCAAAGCGGTGATAGGAGTCCACCTCTACGGCCAGCCTTTCCCGCTTTCCGCGGTTCAGGAGATCTGCCAGGACAAAAATATCGCTCTGGTGGAGGACTGTGCCCAGGCTCATGGGGCGGAATGGAAGGGAAAGAAGGTGGGCTCATTCGGAACGGGCTGCTTCTCCTTTTATCCCACCAAGAATATGACCACGGGAGAGGGGGGCATGATCACCACCAATGATGATGCTCTGGCGGCGCGGCTACGCCTCCTGAGAAGCCACGGTGACTCCGGCAAGTACAACCACATCTCTCTGGGCTACAACTACAGGATGATGAACCTGCAGGGCGCTCTGGGCCTGGTGCAGCTCAGGCGGCTGGAGGAGTTTACAGCCAGAAGAATCGCCAATGCCAGGTTTTTAAATGAAAACATCAGGCTCAAGGGCATAAGTACGCCTTTTTGCATGGACGGCGTCAGGCATGTCTATCATCAATATGTGGTGCGGGTGGAAGATGAGCTGCATGCTTCTCGGGAGAGGCTGATGGAGTACCTGCAGGCCAAGAGCATAGGCAGCGCGGTTCACTATCCCAAAGCAGTCTATGAGCAGCCCTTCTATAGGGATCTGGGCTACACCGATGTCTCCTGTCCCGTGGCCGAGGATGTCTCCCGGCGGGTGTTGAGCCTTCCCGTGCATCCCTCACTTACGGCAGAGGACCTGCAGTACATAGCGGAAATCATGAATTCTTTTGAGGCCTGAATATGGACGTGGGAGTAATTGGCGTAGGAGCCATGGGGCGGAACCATGTGCGGGTTTACTCCGAGCTGAAGGGAGTGGACACGGTTTATGTCTATGATCCCCTGCCGGAAAATGCGGCAAGAGCTGGGGAGTATGCCAGCATATGCGCCTCGCCGGAGGAGCTGCTGGAGAAGGTGGATGCGGTCAGCATCTGCGTTCCCACCCGATATCACTTCGAGATGGCGAAAAAGGTGATCCAGGCGGGCATAAACTGCCTTATTGAAAAGCCCATCACCCTGACTGCAGAAGAGGGCACCAGGCTTCTTCAGATCATTGAAGGCTCGAAACTGGTGGTTGGTGTGGGCCATATCGAGAGGTTCAACCCCATCGTCTCCGAGATGGCCAAGATCGCCAAGAGGCCGGCTTATGTCTCCATCAAGAGACACAATCCCACCTCCAGCCGCATCACCGATGCCTCGGTGGTGGAGGACCTCATGATTCACGATATCGATGTGGCCTTCAATGTGCTATTCAAGGGAGAGACGGACTTTCATATTCACAGCGCCGGAAGCGCCAACTTCTGCGAGGCTCTGGCCGTATTCCCCCATTCGGTCCTGGCCATATCCGCCAGCCGCCTCTCCTCCAAAAAATTCCGCACCTTTTATGTGGAGTCGGAGGACTTCACCGCGGAAGGCGACTTCATGACCCAGGAGGTTTACATCTACCGCAAGCCTGGAAAATATGGGGTGGAGAATGAGAGGTATCTGCAGGAGAATATCATCGAGAAGGTTTTGGTGAACAAGGTCGAGCCTCTCAAGGTGGAGCTGAAGGCATTTCTGGACTGCGTTAAAGCCAGAAAGAGCTTCCCGGTCACGCCGCAGGAGGCGCAGAAGAACCTGCAGATCTGTGAGAGGATCAAGAGAGACCTGCATATCGGTGCTCCCTAGGAGAGGGTTGCGGAGGAAGATGAGTCCAAGCCAGGGCTACTATGCCCATCCCACAGCCATCGTGGAGAGCCAAGACATAGGCGAGGGCACAAAGATCTGGCATTTTGCCCATGTCCGGTGCGGGGCAAAGATTGGCGACAGCTGCAATATAGGAAAGTCGGTCTACATCGACATTGGAGCGGAGATCGGAAATAATGTCAAGATCCAGAACTTCGTCTCCGTCTATAAAGGTGTGATCATAGAGGACGATGTGTTTGTGGGCCCATCGGCCACCTTCACCAATGATCTTTACCCCCGGGCCTTTATCTGGGATGAGGAGCACGTCTGTTCAACCCGTATCTGCAGAGGTGCCAGCATAGGAGCCAATGCCACCATCGTCTGCGGCATAACCGTGGGAGAGTATGCCATGATCGGGGCGGGAAGCGTTGTGGCTGTGGATGTGCCGCCTTTCGGCCTGGTTCTGGGCAATCCCGGCAGGCTGAGAGGATATGTCTGCCGCTGCGGAAGGAGGCTGGAGCAGGAAGAGATCCAGGAGAGCGGGCGCAATGTTTATCGCTGCAGAGCATGCGGCAAACAGGTCGAGATAAATCCATGAGGGTTTCATGAAACAGATGGGGAAGCATGAGGCAGATGCAAATTCATGGCCCAGGATGAGGAAGGATAATAGATATGCAAAATAGCGCTGAAATCGCAGTGATCGGCCTCGGCAATGCTGGGCTGCCCCTGGCAGCGGTCATAGCCGACAGCGGCATTGCCGTCATGGGTGTGGACATCAATGAGAGCCGCTGCCTGGCCATAAACCGGGGAGACAATCCCATCGCAGAGGAGGCCGGGCTGGAGGAGCTCTTAAAGAGACATGGCGGCAAGAGGCTTGTGGCCACGCCGCGCTTCCAGGATGCGGCAGGCTGCCGGACATTCATAGTCATAGTGCCGGTGTTTGTGGATGCCAGCTACAATCCCGACTTTGTCATTATGAAGAGCGCTCTGGAGTCCCTGGGCAAAATCCTCAAGAAAGGGGATCTGGTGGTCCTGGAGACCACCTTCCCGCCCAAAACTACGGAGGATATGGCGGAGAAGCTGCTCTCCCAGTCCAGCGGCCTGTTGCCCGGCGACTATTATTTGGCCTACTCCCCGGAGAGGATAATGACCGGATACAGCATCTCCAGGCTGAAAGAATTTCCCAAGGTGATCGGGGGCAGGGATGAGGAGAGCGGCATTGTGGCCTATCAGGTTTATAGTAGGTTCATCAATAACCTCCATCTGGTCTCCTCGGCCCGGGTGGCGGAGATGATTAAGGTCATGGAGGGCTGCTACAGGGATGTCAATATCGCCCTGGCCAATGAGCTATTCAAGATCTGCCAGGATATGGAGGTGGACTTTTTCGAGGCCAGGGACAAGGCCAACCATCAGTTCTGCCATATTCACCTGCCCTCCACCGGTGTGGGCGGCCACTGCATTCCCGTCTACCCTTGGTTTTTAATCAAGGAGATGGAGAAGAGGGAGCACTTCAGCCACTGCCGCCTGCTCAGAGCAGGGCGGGAGATAAACGACGAGATGATAGATTACTGGGCAGAGAGAATTCTCATGCAATGCCTGAAGATAGACAAACCTCTATCCCTCATCAAGATCTGCATCAAAGGAATCACCTACCGCCCTGGAGTCAGGGAGTTCTATCACAGCCGCAACCTGGCTCTGGCGAAGCTGTTGGCAGATAAGGGGCTGGACGTCTATGTATCCGATCCACTGTTATCCGGTGAGGAGGTGGAGGGCAGAGGATTGCGATTCATAAAGCCGGAAGAGGCGGATCTGGTCTTCGATCCCTTTGCACTCTGTTTCGCATAATCGGTGATGAAAGATGAAAATTGCTTCAATAGTGGGGGCCCGTCCCAATTTCATAAAACTCTCTCCGGTGGATAAGGAGCTGCAGAAGAGGGGAATAGATCATATAATAATTCATACCGGCCAGCATTATAACTATGAGATGGATCGGGTGTTTTTCGAGGATATGGGCATACCAAGCCCTGAATACCACCTGGGCATAGGCTCGGGCAGCCACGGCTTTCAGACCGGAGAGATGCTCAAAAAGGTGGAAGAAGCTCTGACTGCGGAGAAGCCGGATGCGGTGATAGTCTATGGTGATACCAACTCCACCCTGGCCGGAGCCCTGGCTGCGGCCAAGCTGCATATAAAGTGCGCCCATATCGAAGCCGGGCTGCGGTCTTATGATAGGGATATGCCTGAGGAGATCAATAGAGTGCTGGTCGACCATTGCTCCGACCTGCTGCTCTGTCCCACAGAGACCGCAGTGGACAATTTGAAAAAGGAGGGCATAACCGAGAACGTCTACCTCACCGGCGATGTGATGGTGGATGCCCAGAAAGACTGCCAGAGGATCGCTGAGGAGAGGTCTCAGATCCTGAAGAGGCTAGGGCTAAAGGAGAAAGAGTATTTTCTGGCAACAATCCACAGGGCATCGAACACGGATGAAAAGAACAATCTTGCCACCATCGCCGGGGCTCTGCAAGCTCTGGATGATGTGGTCTTCCCCTGTCACCCTCGCACGGAGAAGTATCTCAAGGATTTCGGCCTCTGGGAGGATTTGGCTGCCAGGATCAATGTGATCAAGCCGGTGGGATATCTGGACATGCTCCTTTTGGAGAAGAACGCCAGAAAGATCATCACCGACTCGGGCGGGGTGCAGAAGGAGGCCTACCTTCTGGGAGTGCCCTGCATAACCCTGAGAGATGAGACGGAATGGGTGGAGACAGTTGATGACGGCTGGAATGTTCTGGTAGGCCCGAACCGGGAGGATATTGTCAATGCTGCCAGGCTCTTCGAGCCGGATCATGAACGCCAGGATGTATTCGGTAAGGGAGAGGCCAGCATAAGGATAGTTGAACTGGTAAAAAGGCTGGCTGAAAAATAGGTGGATCTTGAAGGTACTTTTATTAGCCAACCAGCCGGAGAGGACAACCAGGCTGCAGATGTTCCGGGGGACTTTAGAGTCCCTGGGATATGAGGTGATTGTTCCCAGCTTTGGCACCAGAAATTGGCTGAGCATTGCCGCCAAAGCCAAGAAGATAGCCAGAGAAGAAAAGCCCGATGTGGTCCATATCTTCAATGTTCCGGACATTATCTATCATGGATTTGGGAAGCTGCGCGGCCTGGCTTATAAGAAGCTCATCTTCGACTACAGATCGCCCTGGGGCATTGAGCTGGCTCAGACCTTCGGCCGGCCGGGCAGGATTTTTGCAGAGCGCTTTGAAAGAGAGCTGGCCCGCTCTGCCGATGTCATCACCGCAGTAAATGAGCCTTTGGCAGAGAAGGTGCTGCAATACTCACCGGGCAAGACCGTCCATATAGTGCCCAATTATCCCCTTCGCTCCTTTTCTGAGAAGGTGGTGGATACTCATTTAGGTGAATTTAAAGCTGAGCCGGGGACGGAGCCGGTGGTATTCATTGGCAGGGTCTGCACTCAGGAGGGAATAGGAAAGCTGCTGGAGGTGGCCAGGTCCCTGCCGGAAAGGGAGTTTTGGATTGTAGGCGGAGGGCCCTTCGCCAGTTTCTATCTATGGAGGATGCCGGAAAATATCAAGAATCTGGGATGGCAGCCTCATGATAAGGTTGCGGCCATCTTGAGGCAAGCCCGGCTCTGCCTTATACCCCGGGAGGAGAATGCGCTGACGCCTTACTCCACAGAAAAGAGCGTCTGGAAGCTGAATGAATATCTGGCGCTGGGAAAGATGGTGGTGGCATCGGGGGTTACCGCCCGGGAGAAGAGGAAGAATCTCAAAATCGTCAAACCACAAGAGCTGGTGGATGCAGTGAGAGAGAGCCTATTGCACCGGCCGGAAAAGCTATTGCCTGAGGACTGCAGGTTCTGGGAGGGCAATGAGGGAGCCATCCGAGAGGTTTACCAGAGCCTTTGAGATTGCAGATCGGCTTTCAGTTATCATCCATACTGCTTTCTATACTGAATATACCCTCCTTCGCTCTGATCTCAAATTTTGCATCCATAAAATGCCCCGCGGTCCAGATGTTGGTCTTGGTATGCAGGGATATCTCCCGCACGGTATAGCTTCCCCCGGCCAGGGCCAGATAAGGGATGAGCTGGTCGGCCAGGTGGGCGTCAACCGCCGAAGGCGAAGCCAGCTCCCTGATCATCTCCTCTGCCGCCCTGGCTCCCACCTTTTCCGCTGCAAGGCCCCGCTCTCCAAGACAGCTGGCACCCTTTCCCGACGTCCATAGAGTGATGCCGCTCCCGGTAGAGGCAAAACGGCTTATCTCCAGAGATATCTCCGCTTCATACCCCGACTCCTGCAGGCGCTTGATGGCTGAGCCAGCCTGCCGCTCGGCCACATGCTGGGGCAGATTGGAGCAGTGGGAGATGCCCCTGATTTTATCTTGGGCTGGACTAAATTGTTCATAAGAGATATGGGCCGACTTGAGATGCGACGGCTCAACCTCCAGAAGCACCTCTCCCTGGCCCCGGGGATAGTATCCCCTTCTCAGGAGCTCTAGTCTGGCCTTGCCACCGAAAAAAGAGAGCGCCGGCAAAAAGACGTTCCTGAAGTAGTCTACCGTGGGAGACCACTGCACATCCGTTCCACCCTGCACATGCAGGGATGTTCTTTTCTCCGCATGCAGCAGGGCAGGCAGGAGGCACTGCATCAGCAATGTCACACTTCCCGCCGTCCCTATCTCCACCCGACGGTTGCCGCCGCAGATCTCCTGGGGGCAGAATAGAACCTCAGAGGAGCCCGGCTCGGCCCCTTTTATGGCAGCATTGCAGATCTGGCCCAATGTTTTGATGGCTTGAGCATGCTGAGCTGCCAGGCCGGGCTTGGGCCGGCCCTGCCGGATTCTTTTAATTAGCACGCCCTTTCCGGTCACGGCGGACAGAGCAACTGAAGTGCGCACGATCTGGCCGCCGCCTTCGCCATAGGAGCCGTCTATCTCGATCATCTTGTCTGCCCTGGCATTATAGCCTCCAATTTACAGCCCCGGCTTCCTGGCGCTTACCTTGAGGCTGGAGATGGACCCTTCCACCTTTTTGATCTCCTCGGGCGAGCCATCCAGGGCCATCAAGATGGCCTGGCCGGTGGGATCATTGGTCATGCAGTCCAGGGGAAAATCCGACTCCCCGATAACATCGATCTCCACAAATCCGGCTCTGGCTATAGCATCCAGATACCTCTCCTTGGAGACCGCCCCGGCTAGGCATCCCACATAGGCCTGGATGGACTGCTTGACGAAATCGGGCAGACTCCTCCGAAGGACTATGTCCGATACCATCAGCCTGCCGCCGGGACTCAGCACCCGGAAAGCCTCCTGGAAGGCTTTATCCTTGTCCGGAACCAGGTTGATCACACAGTTGGAGATGACTGCATCAACAGTGCCGTCCTCAACCGGCAGGGCCTCTATCTCCCCCCGCCGAAACTCCACATTGCTGTAGCCTCCCTTCCTGGCATTGGCTGCTGCCCTTTCCAGCATCTCCTCGGTCATGTCCACACCTATGACCCGGCCCTTTTGGCCCACTGCCCGGGAGGCCAAAAAGCAGTCAAATCCGGCTCCGGAGCCCAGGTCCAGCACCGTCTCACCCTCTTTTAGGCCAGCCAAAGCAACAGGATTGCCGCAGCCTAGCCCCAGATTGGAGCCTTCCGGCACTGCTTCCATCTGCTCCTCAGTGTATCCAATCTTCCTGCTTATCTGCTGCGGCTTGGTCGATCCGCAGCATCCGGACTGGCAGCAAGAGCTGCCGCTCCTGGCCACCCGGGAGTAACCTTCTTTTACAGCCATCTTCAACTCGTTATCTTTCATGTTCTTCCTCCCGATTGCTGAAAAGCCTCATTGATCACCGGGCCCAAATTGGACTTTACCATCTTCTCCAGCTCCTCCACCTTGATCAATGAGAGGCAGCAGACTGCTCCATCTTTCTCCAGGGATAACAGCGCCAGTTTGTCTCCTGGCCGGATCTTGGCCTTCTCCCGGATCTCTTTTGGCAAAACCATCTGTCCCCTTTCATCAATGGTTACAATTGACTCAACCCTGCAATTGCAGGATTCATCAGCATTGATGACACAAGACTCAGCTTTCTTTCCAGAAGTCACTATATCTGCTCCTTATGACCCTTGTAGCATTGTTAGAATCGGATGAGAATTTAAGATTTTCTGAAAAATAAGAATAAACGGAAAATCATGGTAGAGAGAAATCTGCCTTTCAGGCTTTCCTTTAATCGGCAGGCAAATTCTACCACCTATCTTTATCCAGCTAATTCACAGCCTCAGCATACTTCTCTGAGAACTCCTGGCATTGTCCGATGATACGGGCTGCCGCCTCCTTCAAGACCACAATCGGGTCTGCGCCCTTGGTGGTGAGCCGGAAGACGGGATTGTCCATGATGGGAAACTTGGTGTCATATGTGGCCATGACCACCCTTTCATCTGTCAGCAGCTCAGTTCGCAGTAGATTCAGTATGGTGTGTCCCTCTCCCAAAAACTCGATCACCGCCTGATCATCCGTCTTTTTGATGATCTTAAGATTCATCAGACCACTCCCAGCCCATAGGCGGAACTCATCTTGCGGGTCTCGGTGCTGCCGCAGTTGGGGCAGACCAGCTTGCTGTCCTTTCGGGCCAGACCGGTGAGGCAGCGATTGCAGTAGGCCTTGATCACTCCCAGGTCCTCATCCCCCGTAGAAAGCCTCATCTGCCGATCATCTATGATCTTGGCCTTGAGGATGTCGCGCAGAGAGAAGAGGTGACGCAGATCCTTGACATAAGAGCTTCTCACATTGGATATGTGTATTGTTGCCTCCTCATCGGACAGAGGCCGGTTCTCGTGCCCCTTCTTAAAGGCCAGTGAGACTATGACCAGGCTGTCCTTAAGGTCTATCACCTCTCCTACCACTATATCCCCCTGGGAGAGCCTCACCGGTGCATTGCTCTTGGGTATAACGCTGGCGGATCTGGTCTTTGAGTCTATCCTGACCAGACCGGCGGTAGATGCAAATATCTTTCCTCCCCGAGAGTAGGTGCAGTCTCCGGAGACAAATTCCTCCGTGGATCCCACCACATCGCCGGGAAGCACAAAGCTGCCGTCCATCATATTTCCTCAATTTAAATCTATAAGTGCGATATTGATCTTCATTTGGTCTCGATCCTTTTTCTGACCTGGGATATCATGAGCTTCTAGTATCTAAAGCCTGGCATGGGCCAGGCATCACCGATCCGGATCAAGGCGAACACGATATTCTGTACAGCTCAACCTCTATGATCTTTACCGACCTGCTGTGAAACTCAAAGCTTTTCTTGAGGGGATAGGCCAGGCGATGGACCTCCCGAACCAGACATGGCTGGATAAAAGCCCGGATAAACCTCTCGCTGCCCTGGTTATGCAGAGAGTAGACCGTTCTTGCCGTCCCGATGGCCCGGCTGAGAAAGGCCCTGTCTCCGTCGCTGGCCTTCTGGGCTCCAAATGGGGGATTCATGATCACGGTGTCTATGCCCCGCAGGCTGATACGGCTCACATCTCCCTGGATGAAGTCCACATCGACGCCAACCATATCTGCATTTCGACGCGCTACCGCCAGAGCTTCCCGGTCAATCTCCACTCCTACGGCTCTTGCACCCAGCAGAGCCGCACCTATGGCCAGGACGCCCGTCCCGCATCCCAGGTCGCAGACGGCACCCAGGTCACCATGCATGGCCGCCAGGAAGAGCATCTCTGCAGCAACAGATGCAGGCGTAGCATACTGCTCTCTCTCGAAGGATGGCTGAGAAAAGCCCTCCATCCTCTCCAGAATCATCTCCAATTGCTTCTTTTTCATCGGCTTGCCGGTTTGGTATGAGGTCAGTGCTATATCAAATATAGCAATATCTCCAATCCCAGGAGCAATAAGATCAGGGCGCTGAGGACCTTGAGAGCCAGAATGATCCGGGGGGAGATGGGATTGATGATCTCCTCCTCCACCTCCAAATCATCACCAGCCGGAGCGAATTGAGGGCCCGCATCCTCCATTTCCTCATCAGGAGCTTCATCTCTATGTACCGTTCCATCATATCTCTGGCCAAAGCCCTCTGCAAGAGGCTCTATCGTCTCCACCCTTTCGGATTCCGACTCCAGCCATATCGGCTTGTCTGCTCCAAGCCTCTCCTCCATCCCGGAAAACGCCTCTGTGCTTGCCTCCACCCGGAAGAGAGACTTCCGCATAGGCAGCTCTCCTTTCGGCAGGAGCAGACAGCTTCCGTTTTGGAAGACCTGAGCAGGATCATCCCATATTCTTTTCTCTGCCCCCCCCCCGAGCCAGGATTGGGGATATGCCCCTTCCTGCCCCTCGTCGGCAAGGACCAGGTCTCTCTCTCTTTCTGCCTTTTCCTCCCAGCTCTGCCTCCCATCGGATCCGAGCAAAGCCTCTCCTCCGGTCTCCTGGTTGAGCTCCCCATCATCGGCAATGTTTAAAAAAATGGGCTCCGCTTCGCTCCGGTCTCTATCCGACTGCTCTGGGAGGTCTTCTCTCCCCGGCCTCTCATCATCTTTGATGTCGCTCAAATCGGATACTATCATGGCCTCGGAAAGAGCCAGCAGGGCAGCCCTATCCTTCTCCCAGGCCCAGCTCCGTCTGCCGTCCTCCTGCTCATCATCAATCAATATGCCGGCATCCTCTCCGTCTTCAGGCAGACGATCCGGTGCCTCGAGCATCTCTGCCGCCTTTTCAATCATCCTGGAGATCGCAGTCTCCTCTGCCGCATATTGGAGCTTGGCCTGCCGCAGAGCCGATGCGGCCTCTTGCCTATTCTTTTGTTCTATAACCGGGATCTCTGCCTCTATTGCTGATTTGAGGCTCTCCAAAGCCCGGCGAACAGTCTCTCCTGCACCACTTGGGAAATGGGCCTCGGCTGCTTTCAGGAGATATTCTGCGCTGCAGGACAGGGCAGATCTGATCTCTCGAAGATCATAGGTCATCTTGTCGGCTCGTCGAGCCTGACATAAACCGGCAGTGACTTTCTGCAGAGCCAGGATTTCGTCTTTCTTCTCCTCATTGCTGCTGGAGGCGGCACTGTCCAGGGCAGCCATGGCCTTTTCCGCCAGCAGAATTGCCTCCGGATCAGGCGTCTGCTCATTGATCCGGGAAAGATAGGAGCGTCCCCTGGCCAGGGCGGCTCTGGCTATGGTCTCGTTCTTCCTCTGGGGAAGAATTTCCGCCAGTTCTTGATAGCGATCTGCCGAACGGACAAAGAGCCGAGCCGCCTCTTTCCTCATCTCCTGCCCCGATGGCGTACCGGGGCCGTCAGCTTTTATCGCCTCCCTTATGCTTTCCTCTGCCAGAGAGCTATAGGCTCTGGCCAGGCTGCTGAGAGCCTTCTGGTAATCCGGTCGGGAGTGCTCCGGAATCAGCAGAACTGCCCTTTCCAGGGGACTGCGGGCCGCAGAAGGCTGTCCCATCTGCACGAGGGTGGTTCCCAGGTCGGCCAGGACGGCACCTAGGTTTGCGCTCTCCCCCATCTCCTCCCATATGGAGATGCTGGAGTGCATATAGCCGAGGGCTCGATCCAGATCGCCACTCTCCCTGGCCATCCAGCCCAGGCGGCTGAGAATCCAGGCCGCACCTCTCTTGTCCCCCTGCCTCTGGAAGTCGGCCAGGCTCCTCTCGAAGTATCTGCCCGCCAGCTCTCTCTCCCCCATGTCGGCATATATCCGTCCTATGCTGCCGGTCATCTGGGCGATTCCAAGGCTGTCTCCATCTTCTTCGAATATCTTCAGGCTGCGGTGAGCATGCTCTATAGCCCGGCTGGAGTCGCCCATCTTTCGGTAGGCAGATCCCAGGTTTCCCAGCACATGGGCCAGGCTGATCCGGTCCCCTTCCCGGGAGAAGATCTCTGCCGCTTCCTGGTAGCAGGACAAGGCCCGCCTCATGTCTCCCTGATCGACATAGGCCTGTCCCAGGTTGTTCTTCAGAATCGGACTTAAAACCGGATCGAGGCAGAGGGATATAGCCCTCTTGTATGTCTCTGTTGCCAGGCGGAAGTGGCCGGCCTGGCGACAGATATCTCCCAGCCGCTTCAGCTCATAAACATCGGTCAGCTTCTCGGAAAGTTCTTGACAGATTCCCTCCTCGATACGTCCATTGAGGCTGTCCTCCAGCAATCGGGCCACAAGATCTCTGCAGCATCCTTCAATTGCATTGATATCTATTTCTTTGAGGGAACCCTTCCCTTTAGAGAAAGAGGCATAGATCTCCTGGAGAACAACTAGTTGATCCATGACTCATAAGATAACTTATATCTTTATATAGTTTTTGAACAAATCAAATTCTCTAAATTCGATGCCTGGTTTTAAATATCGGCCTTGAAGAAGCCTTTTATACCTTGGTTGGCAGTGATTTTTTGGAGAATATTGAAAATGGAGTTCACTGCACATGAAAAATACGAATTCAAGCGTGTTCTCGATGACCTGAGGAGCAAGACGGGCAGAGGAACCGAGCTTATTTCCCTTTATATTCCTTCTGACAAACAGATCTCCGATGTCACCGCCCAGCTGCGCGAGGAGTACGGCCAGGCGGCAAACATCAAATCACGCGTCACCAGGCTTTCCGTGCAGGGCTCACTGGAGTCGGCCATGTCCCGGCTCAAGCTCATACCCCGGCCTCCTCCCAACGGGGTGGTCCTATTTATCGGCGCCGTGGACGTCGGTGCCAACAAGACCGAGATGTACAGCGTGGCACTGGAGCCTCCCGATCCAATTATCACCTACCGCTATCATTGCGATTCCCAGTTCCTTCTGACGCCCCTGGAGGAGATGCTGGCGGATAAGAAGACCTTCGGGCTGATAGTCATCGACAGGCGGGAGGCAGCCGTAGGCCTATTAAAGGGCAAATATATCGAGCCCATAAAGACCATGACCTCTTCGGTGCCCGGCAAGCAGAGGAAGGGCGGCCAATCCAGCCACCGCTTCCAGCAGCTCCGATTGATCGCCATTCATGACTTCTACAAGAGGGTCGGGGAGTCGGCTACGGAGGCGTTCCTGGCCATTGATCCCAAGGACCTGGAGGGAATACTTATCGGAGGCCCCTCGCCCACCAAGGAGGAGTTCATGGATGGCGGCTTCTTGCATCACGAGCTGCAGCGCAAGGTCCTTGGCGCTCTGGATGTCTCTTATACCGATGAGTCAGGCCTGTACGAGCTGGTTGATGCGGCCCAGGACAAGCTTTTAGACCTGGAGCTGACCCAGGACAAGGTGGTCATGCGCCGATTTATGAAAGAGCTGGTATCGGACAGGGGACTGGCTGCCTACGGTGAGGCGGAGGTCAGACATAACCTGGAGCTGGGGGCGGTGGAGGTCCTGCTGCTCTCGGAGGATCTGCGAAAGACCAGGGCAAGAATAGAATGCACCAACCGCTCCTGCGACTTCTCCCAGGAGCAGACCCGCACCAGCGCCTCTGAGCCTCCCGGAAGCTGCCTTAAATGCGGCAGCGCTCTGGCCATTGCCGAGGAGGAGGATATCGTCTCCAACCTGTCCAAGCTGGCGGACAAGGGCAGCGCTACGGTCAAGATCATCTCCACCGAGTTTGAGGAGGGGGCCCAGCTCTACAGGGCCTTCGGCGGAATCGCGGCCATATTGAGGTACAAGACCAGCCATATCTAGGGGCGATGAGGACGATAGAGATCTTTGTCAGCTCGTCGGTGCGGCCAACCGAACGGGTGGATCGGGTGGTGTCAGCCATTGAGAATATCTTTCCCGGCCTGATCATGGACATCCGTTCCGACAGAATAGAGGCCTATGACGGCCCGGAGTCGCTTCGCATGATACATGAGCTGCTTCGCCGGCAGAAAATCCTGGATGCCGCCAGATCGGAGATGCTGCGGGGACTGGAGGGCGGGGCCACCAGCTTCCGGCTGAACAAGCAGGCGGCATTGATGGGCGCTATCAGCTTCCCGGCGGAAGAGGAGCCTTTGGGCTCTATTCATGTCAGAATCATAGGGGGGGAGAGGGTGATAGACTGGCTGGCCCCCAGAACTGAGAACGGCATTCCCATTTCAGAAACTGATCTGGCCGAGCTGAGCGGATATGGGGAGGATGAGGAGCAGAGAAAGACAGCTCCGGAGAGTGAGGCGGAGGGGGATGTTTAGCTTCTCCTCCAGCAAGCTGGTGGACCGGCCCTTCGACTGGGCTTACCAGCTCAAGGATCTGGGCTACAGCGGCTGGGAGATAGTCAACGAGGGACGGCAGAGGCTGACGGCGGAGAGCATGGTCCAGGCCAGGGAGATAGTAGAGACCACTGACCTGGTCATCACCATTCATCTGCCCTATTCCGATCTCAACCTGGCCTCGGTCAACCAGCCCATATGGGAGGAGACGGTGCGGCAGATGAAGAGCTGCCTGGACCTGGCCAGCGAGTTCTCTCGCCTGGCGGTGCTTCATCCCGGCCACTTCTCTCCCCTGGGAATGCAGATGCCCGATGCGGCCTGGTCCCAGAGCATCTTGGGAATCCAGCAGGTATGCGATCATGCTGCTGGCTTGGACATGAGGGTGGCGGTCGAGAATATGGTCAATATGCCGGCCATACTAGGTCGCAGGCCGGAGGAGGTCATGGGCATAATAGAGACTGTAAACCGGGAGAATGTGGGCTTCGTATTCGATGTGGGCCATGCCAACACCAATGGAAATGTAAAGGATTTTCTAAAATTCAGCCGGAGAATTATCCACTTTCATGTTCATGACAACCGCGGTGAGAGGGACGAGCACCTGCCGGTGGGAAATGGTACCGTCCCCTGGAAGAAGGTTGCCCAGGCCCTTCAGGGCTATGAAGGCCGCATAGTCACCGAGTCCCGCTCCCTGGAGGAGGGGCAGAGGTCGGTGGTGCGCCTCAAGAGGCTGATGGGGATCTAGGATTATGGCTTTTATCTTGGAGAGGCTTTCTGGCAGCATGCTGGAGGAGTTTGAGGGCAAGGATAGGGCCAGAGAGGAGGCCTTTCGCCTCTCCCGGGAGACGGTCCGCCTCTGCTCCTCCTCCATCCGCTCCGTGCACCGGGGCGAGCTGGACGGGGCGCAAAGGCTGATGGAGGAGGCGGGGGCAGCTCTCGATAGGATTCGAGAGGCTCTGAAGG
>ENA-UOWE01001618-UOWE01001618.1-activated-sludge-metagenome-genome-assembly--contig:-NODE-1618-length-27195-cov-7.393884_pt1 | contig 27195 bp, 32 predicted proteins | sample MGYA00249841_ERZ761562 | MGnify/ENA primary metagenome ERZ761562 (study PRJEB28883, sample SAMN05720200) | activated sludge metagenome | isolation source: Anaerobic digester | place: Japan...
ACAGGACTTCCTATTTCAATGGAAGAAATGATTATTCCGCGGCCTTTCATCACCGACGAAATATCTTCAGAAATGCTTGCGTTATGATCTTTCCAAACGGACAGAAACTTATCGGATGAAAATGAAGACGAAAAATTTTCGTAAGAGATTTTTTTCAGTATCATTGAAGCAGAACGAATAAATTCTGCTTCTGCTATTTTCTGAGGCTCTGACTCGACATTAAAGGAAAAAGCTGATATGTCAAGCGAATAGGAAAAAGAGGCAATTGAACGGATTTTCAAATAATTATCATCGAGTCTTTCGAGTGTCGGAAGAGGCGCCGAAAATTCGCAAACCGTTCTTCCCGAAAGCGGAAGTTTCCGGAAAACAAAATCACCGGAAAAAGCCGCTTGAGTGCTGAAATGAAAACCGGGAAGAAAAAGATCCCTGCTTTTTTTTAATTCAAGTATTCCGATATACCCTGATGAAACAAAAAAAGATCCTCGATATGCAGAATACCCGAGATAAATTACGAGTACAAGCATTATGAATCTTTTAATTTTCCTCATGTCAGTCTTCCGCAGACTCGCTGAGATGGATCGGCCGTGAAGGAACTATAGTTGATATTGCGTGTTTATAAACTAAATTCTGCTTCTTATCAATTTCTATAAGAACAGTAAAACTGTCGAAGCTTACAACTTTTCCCTGAAGCGGCACGCCGTTCGTAAGATATATAGTAAGATCAAGCTTTTCTTTTCTCGCGCAATTGAGATAAGCATCCTGAAGATTTTTTACCTGCTTGGTCATCGAACCTCCTAACCGAACAAAGAATTACTTTATAAATTTCGATACTTTTTCAGAAATCCCGCTATAATCGCGGATATCGAAAGGAAGATAATAATCCTTTCTTCTCATCCAGATGATCTGCTTTTTAGCATATCGCCGTGTGTCATGTTTAATCATTTCGACTGCATAGTCAAGTGAAAGTTCGCCTTTCAGATATTTAATAATCTGAGAGTAACCTATGGAATTCATTGAAGCGCACTTTTCATCATATCCCATGGAAAGAAGCTTAATAACTTCATCAACAAATCCTTTTTCAATCATCTGATCAACCCGGCAATTAATGACATCGTAAAGCTTTTCTCTTTCAGCTTCAAGCCGGATGAAGAGAAAATCTCCCGAAATCCGAGGAGTCCTCTTTCCCCAATACTCGGAAATCCGTCTACCCGATGCTCTAAAGACTGAAAGAGCGCGTGTAATTCTCTGCCAGTCATTTGAATGAATCTTTTTAGCGGCATCAGGATCTATTTCCATCAGCTCTTCATGCATGGAATCCCATCCCCTCAAACTTCCTTCATTCTGAATTTCCTGAATGATTGAAGAAGAAGCTTCAGGCGTAACCGAAAGGCCTTCAAAAAACGCTTCAAGATACATTCCGCTGCCGCCGACAAAAAGAGGAATCTTTCCGCGTGAAATAATATCTTCTGATGCAGAAAAGGCATCCGCAACAAAGTCTGACGCCTTATAAGGAAATGACGGATCAACAATATCGATTAAGTGGTGTCTGATTTTCTGAAGATCGGCCTTGTACGGTTTGGAGCTCCCGATATCAAGGTAGCGGTAAATCTGGATGGAATCTGCAGATACAATCTCGAAAGTATCCGGAAAAATCTCGCATAAATGCATTGCGGCACGGCTCTTTCCGGATGCCGTAGCCCCGGAAAGAACTATTATCTTTCTCATTATTCCGAAACGGTCTTGTCCAGATTTTCGGCAATCTTTATCTTTTCATCAAAAATAAGTTTCAAAATAACCGGAACAGTTTTCCATGCCGGAAGGTTTTCTGGAAAATTGTCAATCTTGTCCTTTTTATCAACAGCCATCATTGATGCCTTGGTAAGAACGTATTTATTTCCTTTGTAAGACAGAAGCTTATCGAGAGGAAGAATCATTTTAGGCCCCCTGCTAAATCATTAATTTTATAAATCATCCGAGATGTTTTGATTTCTTCGGCACGCATAACTGAAAAGAAATCATTTTCCGCTGTTTCTAAAGAGTCATTTACAATGACATAATCATATATTCCGGCATAAGCGAGTTCAGCCGAAGCGTTATGGATTCTCAAATCTATTGTTTCCTGCGAATCCGTCGATCTTGAAAGCAGACGCCTTTTAAGCTCCTCCATTGAAGGCGGAACAATAAAAACGAATATACCCGCTATCTTTTCTCTTATGTTTTTTGCGCCCTGGACATCTATATCGAATAGAGGGATTTTTTCAGCGGCATGAATCCTGTCAACTTCTTTTTTGGATGTACCGTACAAATTGCCGTGAACTTCCGCCCATTCAAGAAATTCGTCATTTGCTATCATTTTTTCAAATTCTTTGCGGTCTTTAAAATAATAGTTTATTCCGTCTTTCTCCCCTTCTCTCGGCGATCTGGTTGTCGTCGAAACTGAAAAGGAGAATCTTGAATCTTTTTTCATAATACGCGATATCAGAGTCGATTTTCCTGCTCCGCTCGGCGCGGATATAATTACAGAAAATTTATTCACCGCCTTCCTCCGCATCATCATCATTGAATCTTCCGGATATAGTCTCAGGCTGCATTGCAGTAAGAACAATATGATTGCTATCCATAATTATTATCGCCCGTGTTTTACGTCCATGAGTGGCATCTATGAGCATATTGCCGTCTTTGGCTTCTTCTCTTATACGTTTTCCGGATGCTGATTGAGGCGTAATGACGGCGATTACTCTTTCTGCCGAGACAGCATTACCGAATCCTATGTTAATTAGTCCTGATTTCATTCGACCTCTCAGTTATATAATATTCCGGCACTGCTCACGAATCTTATCCACGGCATTTTTCATTTCAACACATACATGCGAAAGAGCTGAATCCGAACATTTCGAAGCAATTGTATTTATTTCACGGAACATTTCCTGGGCAAGAAAATCAAGGCGTTTGCCGGGAGAAGCATCTTCTTTCGCTATTTCTTTGAATTTTGCGATATGATCGGAAAGACGCACAATTTCTTCATTTATATCAACTTTATCTGCATAAACGGCTGCTTCAGTTATGAGCCTCTGTTCATCGTAATTTTTTCCGACAAGCACTTCTATACGGGACTTCATTTTCTCGAAATTTTTACGGTACTGGTTTTTTGAATCCTTTTTTACAACAGCGAGATTCGACACTATTATTGAAAGCGAAGACATAAGATCCTTTTCAAGAGCTTTTCCCTCTCTTTTCCTCATCATGCGCAGTTTCTTAAGCGCTTCCGATACAGACTGCAAAAGGCATTTGCGGGTATCATCGCTTATGACTGCTCTCGTTTTTGATATAGATCCTTCCATGGAAAGAACGGCATCCAGAGAAAAAGTTTTTCCGGTTTTCTTTTCAATCTCCGAAAGATCGGCAATTATCTTTTCGACAATGCCGCGGTTGATGGAATATGTTCTCTCGTCAAACCATTCGGATATTTCTACATTAAGTTCCACCTTTCCGCGTTTAATTTCTTCTGACACGGCCGAAAGGATATTGTTTTCTTCCGTACGAAGGGCTCGCGGAAGATTTATAAAGTATTCATTATATTTAGAGTTTAAAGATTTAATTTCAACGTAATATGCAAACTGCGGGGATCTTCCGTCACAGTAAGCGTAACCTGTCATGCTTTCCATAAGTTATTCCTGAATTGATTAAACAATGCGTTCGTTTTTGCTCATCGATTTGACTTTGAGAACTCCGTTATCTGCAAAAAAATCAACAGTTCTTCCGAAATCCCCGCCGGTATCCTCGCCTTTGATTGCAAATCCGAGTTTGGAAAGAATCTCTCTGCTTTTTTCAATATTGTTTTTTCCGATTTCACTCATAAGACTGTTTTCTGCCACTTTAAACATAACTGAACCGCCTGCCAGTTTAGCGACAATTCTATCCCGTTCAGCACCGGCATTTTCCATTTCTTCAATCAGAATAGGAATCGCGCTGTCTGCATATTTTCGAGGATTCGAATCTTCACTTTTCTGTTCAGGAAGCATTATATGAGCCATTCCTGCAATTTTTGCTTTTGGATCATAAAGGCAGACGCTTACACATGACCCAAGAACCGTACGCAGAATGTCAGGAGCCTTTGTAACCTGAAGATCCGCGATTCCGACATTAATTAGACGAAAATTCATTCAGCCTCTCTTTTGGAACATATACCGGAGAATCCATAATCTTCATGTAGGCAAAATCTTCGGAAACCGAATGAAGAGTTTCCGAATGTCCGATAAAAAAATATCCGTTAGTTTTTGACAGCGCATCATAAAAATTTTTGACAAGGGTACGCTGATGCTCCCTGTCAAAATAAATCATTACATTGCGGCAGAAAATCAAATCAATATTGCGGGGGAACTTATCCTTAAACAAATTTAAAGTCCCGAACTTCACCATGTCCTTCAGCTGTTTTTTTACCGTATAAACATCTTCTTCGCTTTCGGACTTATCGAAATATTTTTCAAGAAGATTCGGCGGCACCTTGTCTATACGTCTGCCCGAATATTTCCCCTGCCGGGCAAAATCGAGTACAGAATAAGCAATATCCGTAGCCAGAATTTCAACATCCCATCCGAAAAGAAGATCTTTCATTTCAGATAGACAAATGGCGATTGTATACGGCTCCTCACCTGTCGAGCATCCGGCACTCCAGACCGTGAGCTTTCTGTCTTTCTTTTTTGCAACAATATCGGGAACACATTTCTGCATTAAAGCGGCAAAATGCCTCTCGCTTCTGAAAAAATAAGTTTCATTTGTAGAAACAACATCAAGCAGAAGATCGAGCTCATGACTCTTATCGCTGAGTTTCTGGATGTAGTCAAAATATTCGGAAAAAGAATTGATATCAAGCGCCTGCAGTCTTTTTCTGAGACGGTTGGAGAGAAGAGTTATCTTGGAATCCTTCATAAAAATTCCGCTTTCGTCATAGACGAGCTTTGAAAATTTTTCAAACTCCTCGGGTGTCAGTCTCTGCATATTATATTCAAACATATTTTACCGTAATTAACCTCAGATTCTTATACCGGATTTCCGCTTATTGTTCAATCTATTTTTTCACAGCTCCGCACGAAGATTAAGCATAAGCTTCAGCTCGCCGGGCGTAATTCCGCATTGTCTAACGATCTCGTTCTCGGTCCATCCGTTGGAATGCAGCCTAGAAACGAAACCCGCCTTATCTTCTGATTTTTCGTAAGCCTTATAAATATCAGGATCATCAATCATTTCTTCATCATCCTGAAAATTGAATGAGGAAACTTGTTCATCAATCCGTACTTCAATTTTCGGTTCATTGCGTTTTGCATAAAGAGAAGCTTTAACATTGTTAAGCTTTCCAATGTCGGATGATATTATAGTATTAGAAGGAAAAACCGCCTTTTTACGCTGATCTTTTTTTTCAGTCTCCATTCTGGAGATTTCTTCATTAATAGTTAAATCGACACCATCCACAGAAGCTTTTTCCAATAATTTTTTCATTACTGAAATGCGGTTTTCAAGAATCGAAATATTCCTCTCTGCAGTTTCATTAAATTCATTTATTATTTCATCCATTTCCTTTTTCAGCTTGCGTGAAAAAAAAGCGGAAGAAGTCTTTTCAAGCTTAAGGCTTATAACAAGGTATAAAACTGCTCCGATAAGAATGTTGGTAAAAACTACGGCAAAAAAAGTCGACATCTCTATTTCCTTATATCAAAATTGCTTCCGAGCCTTTCGTCTTCAACCTGGCGCGGAGCATGTTCTTCATGATGATTCTTCACTTCACCCTGCTGAGGATGTTTTCTGCGTTCACGGTTTTCTTTTGCATGAGAATCATTATCAACAGTCTTATATGTTTCATTAGTCTGATCGACAGTCTTGTCGCTTTCCTTCGATTTCTTATCTGCCTCTTTGTCGAGATGAAGCTGTTGACTCAGAGCCAGATTATCCATCTGATGCTGTGTTTTCGCAACTTCATGAAGCTGATTCATACTCGTGAGGAGATCAATAGGCTTTATGCTCATTTATCTTCTCCTGCTGAAACTGCGGCGTGCATATTTCGGCTGCTGACCCAGCGGCAGCTCGTATTTTCCGAAACGCCAGTCTCCGCCTTCAAATGTTATTCGAACGTCACTGTATTCATCATTTATTTTAAGCTTCTGGTCTTTTACGAATATTTCTACTCCCGGATACAGATTCTTCTCAGCGGATACAAGACCTTTCTGCTCGATCATCTTCATGTATTCGCGAAGCTCTTCCATTTCAGAGAAAACTTCCTGCTTGCGTTCTTCAAGTTTTTCCGATCTAGACGTGTAGCTTGAAAGCATTTCTTTCTGCTCTTCCGTAAGTGCAGTTGTACGGCGGCGGTTGTTCAGCGTAGTTATATCTTTTGAGAGTTTTTCAAGTTCTTCAGCAGTTTCTTTTAAAACCGATTCAAGATCGTTAAGCTGCTGAAGAACCTTCGGATTCAATCCGACAAATATTTCAGTCCGGATATACGAATCAGCACCAATTGCTCTCGCATTAACCTCTTCGCCGGCACGCAAAACTCCCCCGCTGATCTGAGCGCGTTTACCATTACAGTAAATAAGCTTTCCGGCATCAACTCTTGAATTAAGAAGCTCTTCCGTAACTATTACATTTTTTTCAGCAATCAAGCGCGAAGAACGCACGAATTTAGCGTAAATGGTACCGCCTGTAGTTTCAACCCTTCCTTCGTCACGTCCGTTTATACCGCCCTTAACGATAATATCTCCTTCTGCTTCAAGAAAAGCTTTCTGAACAGATCCGCGTACTTCAATATTTCCGCTGGCCTTAACCTTAAAATTATCAAGAACGTTTCCGGTAATCAATATGGAACCAAGCATAAGAATATCACCGGTTTCCATGTTCACATCACCCTGAATAACAAGAACATCATCAACAATAATTCTTCCGGCCTTTAATACAACCTGTCCGTTCTTTTCTGCAGTAAGCTCTCTTCCGTCGTCTGAAAGAATAGTACCTTCGCCGTGCTGAATTGAAGTGTCACGTCCGGAACGTGCAGGCAAAAGCCTGTTTGTAACAGTCCTTCCCTGAATGCCCTGTTCTGCCGGAACTTTTACTGCAAGCAACTGACCGGTAACTACGTTTTCTATAAGATTGAGGTCCTTAAAATCAACTTTTCCGTCGATTTCGCTGAAATCAATTTTGTTCTCAATTCTTACTTTATATTCGACATAAGCATCCTCTCCGTTTTTCGGCAGGGTGCCTTCAGCCGCAATCAGCGGACGGGAATAATTCATTTCTGAAAGATAATCATTTATTCTTTTTTCGTTTACTCCGTAAACGATTCCTGAATTTTTCATTGCATTGATAATGTCGTCAAAATCCATATGTCTGCCGGAATAACGCGGTGCATCAAAATACACAGTCGCCTTCATCTCATCAGAAGAAACTTCGACATGCATCGATCCGTCATACTCGGGATTCGGAATCCAATCAGCAATTTTTACCGGTTCACCTGAAGCATTTTTCACTTCGTTCTTAACAGTATCTGCCGAATAGTTGCGGACACGCATGGAATCTATTTTAAGAAGTACATCGCTGATTACAACAGGCCGTCCTTCTCCGCGCGGTTTTGTAACGATAAGCCATACACCGGTTTTCGTAGTTCTTATTTTAAATGATCCTGATTCGTTTTTATTTTTTACTTCGAAATCTAGATCGGAAATTTCAGTCGATAATTTTGAATCTAGTTCATTAAGATCGACATGTTCAGGCTGAAGAATAGGGCGTACGACCACCTTATAAGGAGTTCTACCCATTCCGAAAAAACCCTGATGACCTTTTTTGACTATTTCATATTCAAGAGAAGACACATCGACATTTAGAGCTTCTGCGGCAAGAGACAGGGCCTGCTTGACGGAATCAGCATAAACCTCAACTTCATCCTCAAGGATTTTCTCTTCTTCGTCAAATGAACTTAGAAGCTGCTTTAATTTTGACATATCAACCGACGAGATTTGATTTTATTCTTCCAAGACGGCCGCGCAGACGAAGTATTGCCTTAGTATGCAGCTGCGAGATCCGGCTTTCGGTCACATCAAGAACCTGACCTATTTCCTTAAGCGTTAGATCCTCGTAATAATATAGTACAATTACTTTCTTTTCTTTATCGGGAAGTTTTTTTATGGCATCGACTATGTATTCCTTGATTTCTTCTTTTTCAATCAGAACATCCGGATTCATATTGTCAGGAGCTTCAAGAGTTTCAAGAATCGACAGCTCATCGGAGTCATCTCCGAGATACCAGATGTCGTTAAGCGACATAATCGATGTCCCGCTTACTTTGCTCAAAATCGAATGGAATTCATCCATCGATATTCCGAGCTCTTTTGAAATTTCTTCGTCTTCAACCGTACGTCCCAGTTTGCTTTCAAGTTCTGAAATGACAGTTTCTATCTGTTTGGCTTTTTGTCTGATTGAACGCGGAATCCAGTCAATCGAACGCAGTTCATCGAATATTGCTCCGCGGATACGCGTCATAGCATAAGTCTTGAATTTTATTCCGCGGTCAGGATCATATTTATTTATAGCATCCAAAAGACCGAATGTTCCATACGAAACAAGATCTTCAAATTCAATCGACTGAGGCATCCCCATGGCAACTTTGCCTGCGACATATTTTACAAGCGGAGAATATTTATAGACGAAATACTCGCGAAGTTCGGGATCGCTGTTTTTACACAGTTTTCCCCAAAGGTCATCCTCATTACACTGATCAAACTCAAGGATTTTCTTTTTATTCATCTATTCCTTCCACGGAAATTATTCATTATCTTTGTTCATCATCGTTCTTACGGCTTCTGCCATAATCTTCGGCTGAAATTTCAATGCCTGCTCCTCAAGTTTCTTCTTTCCCGGGTTTAACGGCGAAGAAGATGATATCTGGTCAAGACCCGTCGGAGCAAAAGACGGCGGTGCATCATAAGTTTCACCCGCCTGAGGCGCATCAGCGTCCAAGCCGTATTCACTGCTTTCGGATGATGATGAATACTCAGCATGTTCACCGGAAATAGATTCTTCCTGTTTGATCTCCGGAAGAACCGAAAAAAGCGTATCAAAAAATTCCGGCACAAACTTTTTCAATACAAAAAGAGACCCGAATGATAAACCTGCAAAAATAGAAGCAAAAACTACGGCCCTGACAAAAACAACTGAAAACGGATTTCCGCTTACTAATCCCGAGAAAAGCGAAATCAAAAAAGCCGCCCCGCCCGCGATAAGCGTTATTCTTATATTCCAACCGATATTTTTAAGTAAACTCACCGCCTGCCACCATTATGTCGCTTAAATTTACAAAAGAAGGTAAAATTAAAATAAATCAAGCACTTTTTACTTTTATCGCCCATTATTGCCCTATAAACGCAAAAAAGGGGTGAAAACACCCCTTTTAAGCATCATTATCATCATCGTTTCGATTTTCATCATCTTCTATTTCATGCGACTTGAACAGATTGCGGAAAAACCCTCCGAGACCGGAACTCGCATTAATCTCTATCTCTTTGTTTGCAATCCGCTGGGCAATCATATTGACGCACACTGCAGATTTAGATTTCGGATAACTTACAATAAACGGTTTCTGGTTTCTGACAGATTTAGGAACAGATTCATCATCATAAACAAAACCGAGAGACTCAACTTTTATATTGAGAAACTGACCGGCAATATTAATTATTCTCTGTGCAACCCGCTTGCCTTCAGAAACAGATGCACATCTGTTTACAATCAGCTTTATCGTTTTTTCATTTGAATGAGCAGCAATTGATTTTATTATACCGTAAGCATCCGTTATAGCAGTCGGTTCAGGCGTTGTAACAACAATGACCTCTTCGGCGGCCGTAACAAAACTCATAACGTTCTGACTCACCCCTGCTCCCGTATCAATGATCATAAAATCATCGCCTTCGAGTTCAGAGATATCATCTATAAATTCTTTACGCTGTTTAACATCAAGATTGGCAAGCTGGTGGAATCCGCTTGCACCGGCAATAATTTTTATCCCTTCAGGAACCGGAATAATTATATCCTTAAGTTTCTTTTTTCCGCGAATAACATGATAAAGATTATACTGCGGAATTATGCCGAGTATAACATTTATATTGGCGAGCCCCAAATCCGCATCAAGCAGTGTAACGCTTGAACCAAGTTTTGCCAGAGCAATAGACAAGCCGACAGAAAGAGAAGTTTTACCAACTCCACCCTTACCGCTTGTAACAGCTATAGTGCGTGTTTTACTCGGAAGTACTTCTTTTTTCGCAACAACAAGCTTACGCAAGTTTGACGCCTGATCAACCACCTTCAACCTCCGCTCAGTCGGTTATTCCCGAGATCATCATGTTAAGAAGCTTTTCGCCGTTTGCCACAAAGATATCATTGGGAACTTCCTGTCCGTTCGCCACATATGAAATGGGCTTATTATACTTATCGGCAACATCAACAATATTCCCTACATAAGAAGTTTCATCGACTTTGGTAATTAGTATATTATCAACCTCAAGAGGCTCATATGCTTTTAATATGTCCATAAGATCCCGCTTTTTTGTTGCGGCGGAAACACATAGGATTTTTTCAAGTTCGACATCAACCTGGTCAGCATAACTCTTAAGTTCAGAAATTTTCAGAGTATTTTTATGGCTTCTTCCGGATGTATCGACGAGAAGCACTTCGGCTTTTTCTTTATCAATAATCTGCTTAAATTCCTTCTGGTCGCTGACTACATAAATAGGAATTTTCATTATTTCTGCGTATTTTTTCAACTGCTCGGTAGCCGCGATTCTGTATGTGTCAATCGTTACAAATGCGACGCGCTTCTGCTCTTTTAAAGCCAGAAGAGCTCCAAGCTTCGCAAGAGATGTAGTCTTTCCGACTCCTGTAGGTCCAGCAAAAATAACGACTTTTTTCTTATGCCCGATTTTTATTGGTCCTGAAACGATTATCTTGCTCTTCAGAAGGTCTTTAAGATTTTTTTCGATTTTAAATTTATCACGGAGATCATCTCTTGAAAGAGAATTCTTTACTTCGCGCAGCATTTTCCATGCTTCTTCTTCGGTAAAATCATTTCCTGAAAGGATTTCCTTATAAGGTATAAGTTCTTCTTCAAGTTTCATAACCGGTTCTGAAGTTTTTCCGTTTGAAAGTTTGCTTATCGCGCTCTTAAGCTCGGTTAATTCTTTTTCGACATCCGCTGGAACTTTCGCATCGCTTTCATTTGACGAAACCTGACGGGTTTCGCGAACCGGTTCCGGCTTATCAAGAACAGCTTTCTTTTCCTGAACCTGACGCAGAAGATCGAGAGTCGCGGCATATGAGCTTTTCGGAGGAAGAGCTTCATCAGCCTGTCTTGCTAGAATTGACTTGGTATTATCAGCATCCGCAACCAGATTCAATGACTGTCTCACCGGAGACTGGCGCGAATATTTCTTTTCGTTGATTCCTGCAGTCAATTCACATATATCCTTCGAGAATAGACGCGAATTAAAAAGTCCGCCCTGTTTAATGTATTTATGGCTGATCGGAATCGCATCCTCTCCGTATTTTTCTCTTAATTCAGAAAGCGCCTTATTATAATTTTCCGCAGTAATTTTTACGTATTTCATCTTTCCTCCAAAATTTAAGCGGCGTTAATCATCGCCGATGTAAATGCGTTAAGGCTTATATTTGGTGCAATTTCATTATATGAAAGAACCGTAGCATCCGGAACTTCTCTTTCAATCAGATTAAAAAGAACGCTCCTGATATTAGGACTTACTATAAAAACCGGAGCGAATCCCGACGTCTTTGCCGTATTATAGGCTTCAATGAGAGCCGTCATAACACTCTGGTACGTGTCCGGATCAAGTCCGACAACTCTGCCTTCGATTTCGTCTTCGCGTATTGAACTCATAACAACTGATTCAATCTCAGGATCAACAGTAATGACGTTCATGCGCTTGTCAGGAGTCGCAAACTCCTTGCATATCTGCCTTGCAAGAGCAACCCTGACGTACTCGATGAGCCTGAAAGGATCATGCGTATAGTCAGAATAATTCGATAATGTCTCAAAAATCGTAACAACGTTTCGTATAGAAACTTTCTCCCGCAGAAGCCCTTGAAGAACTTTTTGAATAACTCCGACCGAAAGTTTTTTGCCGACAAGATCATCAACAATTGCAGGATATTCGCTCTTGATGCTGTCGATGAGCTGCTGAACTTCCTGACGACCGAGAAGTTCGGCGGCATGACGTTTTATAATCTCTGTCAGATGAGTCGAGACTATAGTTGAACAGTCAACAACTATATATCCGTTCCTTTCAGCGCGTTCGCGCAATGCGGCATCAATCCATATAGCTTTGAGTCCGAATGAAGGTTCAACAAACTCAGTGCCTTCAATTTTTTCAATTACCTCACCGGCATCCATTGCCATAAGCCTGTCGACTTCAAGTTTTCCAGAACCTACTTCAACACCCTTTATTAAAATCGAATATTCATTCTGAGCAAGATCCATATTGTCGCGTATACGTATCGGAGGAACGATAAGACCCATGTTTATGGCGCTCATTCTTCTTATATTGGTTATACGGTCAAGAAGCGTTCCGCCCTTACTTGGATCAGCAAGGGTAATAAGTGAATAACCGATTTCAACTTCAAGCGCGTCAACATTGATATACGGCATAACTGATTCGGGTTTTGAATCTTTTGCCGCAGATTTTTTTTCAGCAGTTTTTGCTGTCTCCGCTTTCTGCTCTTCACGCTGAAGAAGAACATAACCCATTCCGATTAATGAGCCTCCTAGCAGAATCAGCGATATTTTCGGAAATCCCGGAATTATTGCCGAAACCAAGAGTGCTCCGCCTGAAATCATAAGAGCGCGCGGCTGAGCAGTAAGCTGTTTGGCAAATTCCTCGGGAAGTGTATTCTTTGAAACCGCTCTCGTGACGATGATACCGGAAGCAGTTGAAGTGAGCAGTGAAGGAATCTGGGATACCAGACCGTCCCCGATTGAAAGAAGAGAATATGTTTTAAGAGCAACTTCGAAACTTTCTCCTCTTACGGCAATACCGATGATAAAACCGGCTATGAGGTTAACTATAGTAATAAGTATTCCGACTTTAACGTCTCCCTGAACAAATTTACTCGCTCCATCCATTTGTCCGTAAAAGTCGGTTTCTCTGCGGAGTTCAGCCTGACGGCGGTTTTTTTCTTCTTCAGTGATCGTTCCGCTTTGAAAATCCGCATCGATTGTCATCTGTTTTCCAGGCAGGGCATCAAGAGCAAAACGTGCAGCAACTTCAGCGGTACGCGTCGCACCTTTTGTGATTACGATAAACTGAACGGCAACAAGAATTATAAATATCAAAAATCCGATTATATAGTTTCCGCCGACGACAAACTGACCGAAAGTTTTAATTATCTTTCCGTCAAAAGCGGAACCCTGCATAAGAATTAGTCTGGTCGACGAAACATTCAAAGCAAGGCGGAAAACAGTGGTAACGAGCAGCAATGCCGGAAATATTGAGAAGTCATACGATTTCGGAACGAACATCGTGATCATCAACACCAGCATCGAAATCATGATGCTGACAGCGAGAAGGAAGTCGAGCATGAAAGTAGGCAAAGGAATGACGAGCATGCCCACGACGGCGATTATGCCGACGGCAAGCAGAGTTTCTTTGTTCTTAAGCCAGTCAAGATTAATGCTGTTTTCTGCCACTTTTACCTCCTTAAAAAATCATCACATCGCGTCTTTAAGTTTTCCGTTCTCATAAAGAATTCTATATAATTCAACAACCGCGGAATAAAGATCCGCCGGGATTATGTCTCCTACTTCAAGACGCTTATACATTTCCTGCGCCAAAGGGCGGTTCTCAATAATCATCACGTCATTTCCCTTTGCTATCTCTCTAATCTTTAACGCAATATAGTCAACACCTTTTGCAACTACAGCAGGCGCCGAATTGTTTTTTTCGCGGTCCCACTTGAGCGCAACGGCAAAATGTGTCGGATTTGTGACTACAACATCAGCTTTAGGTACGTTTTTGATCATTGAACGCGTCAAAATCTGTCTTTGCATCTCTTTTAACCGCGCTTTTACGTGCGGATCGCCGACAGTTTCCTTCATTTCCTGTTTTATATCCTGCTTGGACATCTTTATCGATTCTATAAACTCACGTTTCTGGAAAAGATAATCCGGAATAGCCATCACAATCAATAAAACCAGGCTCCAGATGAGAATCTTGAACGCAATAAAAAGAACATCCTTCAACGAAGCCGCGATTGAAATATCAGGAGTACTGAGAACGGTATCGAATTCATTAAGAATAATTAAATACGAACAAAGTCCTATGATAACTATCTTGATAATCGACTTGAAAAGATTAAATCCGACTCTTTTCGAAATAAGAGTCTTCTTTATCATTTCGGCCGGATTGAATTTGATCTTTGAAAGATCGAAATTTAACGGATGCGTTGAAATCTGAAATCCGACCTGCATGATATTCGAAATCAGCGCGGCAATAATCGTCATCAGAAAAATAGGAAGAAGCACGGCCGCCAAAGTTTCAAGAATTCTTGCACCTTCAATATATATCGTTTTTTCAGTAAGCGAGAATGATCCGAAATTATCAAGGTAATAAACCGTAATACGTGCGACCTTGTCGTATATCCAGCCGCCCATAAAAAAAATAGTGAGAACACCGACAATCATAACTGCGTTCTGGGGAAGTTCCTCAGATTTGGCAACCTGACCCTTTTCACGCGCCTCGCGGATTCGCTTCTCGGTAGGATCCTCTGTTCTGCCTTCATCTTCTGCGGCAAACAGCTGAAGATCGAATTTGACTAAGTCGAGATCCGATTCGGATGAAATTACCAGTATTTTAAATTTATCCGTCACTTCGGCCATGCCTGAATAACCCCCATCACAAAGGTAAAAGTTCTTTCAAGCGAAACTTTCATAATCCGGATAATCATCGGAGAAAGCAGTGCAAGCATCGCAAAGGCAACCATTATCTTAACAGGAAAACCGAGCATCATAACATTCATCTGCGGAGCGGCTTTTGACAATACCCCCATTGCAATAGATATCAGAAATACTGTAGCAACAACCGGAAGAGCGATTTTAAAAGCTACTACGAACATTCCGCTGAAGGAATATATCAGGTGTTTGGTAAAAAACTCCCCCTCCCCGAGAGGAAAAACAGGCGCGTATTCAAATGACCGGTAAATCGCCTTTATCATAAAATGATGTCCGTTGATATATAAAAAAACAAGAAGTCCTATCATGTTCTTAATCTGCCCAATTATCGGAATCGAGACCTGGGCAAGAGGATCCATTACTTCACTCATTCCGAACCCGATCTGAACGGCAAAATACTGTCCCGAAAGCTGAAAAGCCGAAAATATAATGGAAGCGAGAAAACCGATAAAAAGTCCGATTGCGATTTCTCTCAGCACAAAGACCGAATACAATCCCATATTAGAAGTAATTCCGAATGAACCTTTTGCAACCATCGGGAATATTATCATGCTGACAAGAAAACCCAATAGCGCCCTTGTACGGAACGGAATCAGGTCGCTGGAAAAAAAAGGCGCGATCAGAAACATCGACGTCATGCGGATCATCACAAGAAGAAAAGTCTGGAAATTGTTTACAAAATATTCCATTGACTACATCATACCGCCGAGTTTTGATATCAGCATAAATATTTTACGGGTATAATCGGTAAGCATGCTTATCATCCAGCCCGCGAAAAAAATTATCGCAACAAATATTGCAACGATCTTCGGAACAAAAGTAAGCGTCTGCTCCTGAATGCTTGTCGTGGTCTGAAATATTGAAATTATCAGACCGACAATCATGCCGATACCGAGAAGAGGCGCCGAAACTACAAGCGTTATCATTAAAGCTTCGCGCAGCATCTGTATCATCAGAACATCCGTCATAAATCACCTACTTAAAAGAGCGAACAAGCTCATAAATTATCAGATTCCAGCCGTCCACCAGAACAAAGAGCGCAAGCTTAAACGGCAGAGAAATCATAACAGGCGGCAGCATTATCATACCCATCGCCATCAAGGCGCTTGAAACAATCATATCGATAACAATGAAAGGCAGAAATATCGCAATACCCATCTCAAATGATTTTTTAAGCTCGCTTATCATAAATGCCGGAACGAGACAATATGTCGGAACATCATCCTGCGTTTTCGGTTTTTCAATTTTTCCTAGTTCGATAAAAAGCGCGATATCTTTCTCTCTGGTCTGTCGGAACATAAACGCTCTAAGAGGTTTTATTCCGTTATCGATAAACTGTTCATTTGTTATCTTTCCGTTTATGTAAGGCTGAAGAGCGGTTTCATTTATATTTTTCAGAGTCGGAGCCATAATAAATCCGGTCAGAAATATCGCAAGACCGACAATAACCTGAGTAGGAGGCATCTGCTGTAAAGAAAGAGCCCTTCTCACGAAATCCAAAACGATTACCACTCGCGTAAACGAAGTCATCATCATCGCAATCGCCGGAGCAAGACTCAAAATAGTTATCAGAAACATAACCTGGAGCGAAAGAGCAACATCTTTCGGAGCCTTTGCTTCAGTAATATTGAAAGTCACTTTCGGAATCGGCATCTGAACATTATTCGCCTGAGCAAAAAGAGAAACTCCTCCGAAAATGAAACAAAACGAAAGAGCCGCAAGCAGGAGATATTTTTTATTCTTCATCATCTTCGCTTAGCCTCCTCAGTCTTTCTTTCTGCTTCATTATGTATTCAATTTTAGAAGCCTGATTTTCATTTTTATAATCAGACTTATAGTTTTTCATTTCATCATTAAACGAAGCATCATGCTTCGGATTAGTTCCTGCTTTGCGGTTCTTAACAGCATCAGTAATATTATGAATCTGCTTGAAAAGGAAATCCTGAAAACTGGTTTCTTTAAATACAGGATCCTTACCTGACGCGAGACGTATTCTGTCAATTTCATCTTTTGATGTAATTTCCGATAGAAGAGAAACATTGCTGTCGGTAACACCGAGAAGCATTATTCTTCCTGCAACATCTATTACATGAAGTGATCTGTTCTGACCGATAGGCGTAACCGAAAGAATCTTAACCGCGCCCTGACCTATTACAGGAACACCTGCTTTTTTCATAACAAACTTAAAAAACAGATAAAAACCGCCGCCCATAAGAGCGACGACAAACAATGCCTTAAACATGAGCCAGCCGTAACTGGTATCCGATTCTTTCGGCGCTTCATACTCGTATAAAGGTTTTTTTCCTTCATCAGATGTTTCAACAGCGGCAGGATCACTTTGTTCGGTTGAAGTTTCCTCAGGAGCGGCAGTTTCAGGCTGAACCGTTTCCTGCTTCGTCTGTTTCGCTTGAGACGAATTTTTTTTCTTCGCCGCCGAAATAGGAAGGGTCAATATAAGCGCGCAAACAAGAAAAAACGCCGTCACGCGCATCGTTTTGTTAATTATTTTTTTCATCAAACCCCGAATTATGTCTCATCTATATATTTAAGAAAAGCCGCATTAAAGCGGCTTGAATCAGCTGTTCATTTTCGTAAGTCTTTCGGAAGGACTCACTATGTCCGTAATACGGACACCGAAATTTTCATCAATTACGACAACCTCGCCCTTGGCTATCAGTTTATTATTAACAAGAAGATCTACCGGTTCACCGGCAAGCTTGTCAAGTTCTATGATCGAACCTTCGCCCAGACCCAAAATATCCTTAACATACTGTTTTGTTCTTCCAAGCTCAACCGTAAGATTGAGCTGAACATCCATCAGCAAACCGATATTCTGCATTGCCGCAGGAGGAAGACTCTCTCCCAAAGAAGGAAATTTTACCGGGCTGATGCTCATTCCCTGGGGTGCTGAATGCTGATAATCCTGACTGGCGGAACTCTGCATACCGCCGCGTTTCTGAGAAGAACCCCTTGCCATCGACGAAGCCAATCCCATATCAACGATATGGTAAAGTTTTGAATTCAGTAAACCGTCTATGCTGATATTATAAGTTATCTTTACAAGATCTCCGAAAGGAAACTGAATCTGACCCGCGTTAGCGGCGACAGAAGTAACAGGAGGAGTAGTAGATATCGTTCCTCCGACTCTTGCGGAAAGCTGATTGGCAACAGCAGACAAAAGGGAGCCGACAAATTCGGAAAAAGTGCTCTGGTGAGCTTCCGACAATTCTGCCGGCGGCGTACCTGAATCATCCCCGAGCATCAGAGAAGAAATAAGACCGCCGTCCTGAGTGCTCATCAGAATCAGGTTCTGACCGTTAAGTGAACCTGTATATCCTACGCTAACCTGAATATACTGCCGGTTAAATTCAGAAAGAAGCGCGTCCTTGCTCTTAACTTCGATAACCGGATTCGTTATGGATAAATTCTTCTGAAGATACGACGCCATGCTCGGAGCCGAAACATTCATCGCCGCGCCGAGCATATCAGCAACAGAATCCCTTTCTATCGGCGAAAGTCCCCCGCCCGAAGAGGACGATGAAGACTCAAATCCGCCCATGCCGCCGGATGACGGCAGAATATCATCTGCGCCTTTTAATAGCGCATCTATCTCGTCCTGAGATAATGAACCGTCACCCATGTTTCCTCCAAAACTGCTCCGCGGAAAACCGCGCTCTATTAATTTACTATAAATTCCTTAAAATAAATCTCTTTAATTTTTCCCGAACTGAAGATGCTGTTAAGATTTCCCTTTATTTCTTCAGAAAGTGAAAGCGTATCCTCAACAGAATCAAGCTCTTCATAGCTCTTCCCTCTGAGAATAACATTGATTATATGCTGCATCTGCGGTACACGCTGGGTAATTTCAGAACTGATATCAGCATTAAATTCATAACCGAGCGAAATTGTCATTTTGACGAAATGCGGCTCGGGATCGTTGGTCGTCGAAGAAAATGCCGGAAGATCATAACTCGCAAGAGGCGGAGGAGGAGGCGCAACGACTACATCCTGCTCTCTCTGGTAGTTTTTTTCCTGAACATGCTTTGAAACAAGATAAGAAATTCCGATTACGAGAAAAATCAGCAGAACCCCGCCGACAACGTAAAGGAGAATCTTAATTATCTTGGAAAGGCCTCCGGACGACGATTTATCACCCGACGAGGAACCTTCCCCGCCTTCGTCTTCCATGTCGTCTATTTTATCTTCTTCGCTCATTCGAGTTACCTTTACATAAAGAGACATAATGCCATATTATTTTTTCCTGTCAATAACTTCTTTTTTATACCTGTTTTTGACGGACCAAATACGGCATTTTACCTCTTTCCTTCATATAATAATATATTACCGCCATTCCTCATCAGGTAATGGTCTGCTTATTGCGGGATCTTTGCTCTCCTCAAGTCCCTTATCCCGAAGAATAATAACCTCAACTCTTCTGTTAAAAGCCCTTCCTTCCGGAGTATTATTCTCATCAACCGGCCGATATTGGGCAAAAGATACAGCCGAAAGTCTTTTCGGTTCAACCTTTTCGTTTTCTGTCAGAAACCTCAGAACATTGACGCTTCTGGCGCTCGAAAGCTCCCAGTTTGTTTCGTATCTGTTCAATGCTCCCGCCGGGGTTATCTTGCTGTCGTCAGTATGGCCTTCAATACGGACGAAATTTTTAATAGGCGTGACTATCTGAGCCACCTTTTTCAGTACAGGAAAAATTTCTTCCTTAAGCTTTGCGCTTCCCGGATCAAAAAAAGCATCGCCGGAAAGTGTAATAACAAGTCCGCGCTCGTCTTCAGTAACACGGACAATTTTAGACTGAACCTCGGGCTTAAACATCTCAATAGCTTTTTTCAGCATTTTGCCGAGCGACTTTCCTGTCTCTGCTGACGGAAGAGTCATAACATTCAAACCCATCTCGACAAGAGATCCTTTCGAAAGAGTATTTCCGCCCGAAAGCATGCCAAGCGAACCCTGAAAAGACGAAAGAACCAGATAAAAATCGCGTCCGTTCATTTCATTCGTGTTATACAACAGAATGAAAAACGTAAGAAGCAGAGTCGTCAAATCCGACCATGACGTCATCCACGGCGGCGGCGGCGGACATTTTATCTTTCTTTTCATTATTCGCCGACCTCATTAGAAATCGCTTCACGTTCATTCGGTTCAAGATACGCAACGAGTTTATCCTTAACAAGACGCGGATTATCTCCCGACTGAATCGAAAGAGTACCTTCTATCATAATCATTTTAATCAATACTTCTTCATTTGTTCTAAGCTGCATTTTAGTAGCAATAGGAAGGCAGATAAGGTTCGCGATAATCGCTCCGTAAAATGTTGTAATCAGCGCGGCCGCCATACCGGGTCCGATCGCGTTTTTATCCTGGATGTTTACAAGCATCAGGATAAGACCCATCAGGGTTCCAAGCATCCCGAATCCCGGAGCAAGACCTGACAAATCCGAAATCATCGTTTTAAAGACATCATGCCTGTCCATCATCTGTTCAATTTCAGTTTCCATGATTCTGCGGACCATCTCGGGATCGGATCCGTCAACAACGAGCTGAATTCCTTTTTTGAGGAAATCATCTTCAAGCTCGTCAAGGTCATCTTCGAGAGCAAGAAGACCTTCCCTTCTCGCCTTTTCAGAAAAGGATACGAGAGTTATTATCATTTCATTTGCATTGCTTTTTGGTGCAAAAAAGACTATGCGCAGGGCTTTTGTAAGGCCGAGAAACTTTGAAAGCGGAACACTTAAAATAAGAGCTGAAAGCGATCCCCCCAGAGTTACAAAAACCGACGCGGGATCCCAAAACAGCAGAAGATTTCCCTTTGCCATTAAGATTCCAAGTATTATACAAACTGTACCGGCGGCAAGACCGATTATCGAAGCCAAATCCATAGAAAAACCTCACAGAAAGCGCATAGTAATATCCCGTTTATATTTCGGCAGTTTATTCAATGCTCAATAGTTTTTTTTGGGATGAAATCGTCTGACTCGATGAAAATAACTTGCTCTATTTAATAAAGCATGTTAAAGTAGCTGTACTCATTTACCGATAATTTACTCAACCTTGAACAATTTCGGGCACAAACATTTACCGGAGATTATTGATGAAAAATACGGCCGTCGAGTTTCTGCATCAACCGGAATCAAAAAACTGGTTTGAGCTTTATTCGATTAATTTCTGCGACAAAAAAAACAAAATTTACGGCAACGCAGAAATAGAAATCTTAGCTAAAAAAAATAAAGTAAGATTCTCATGGCAGGCATGCGTAGATCAGACTGAATATTCCGAAGAATGCGAAACAGATTTTGACGGCAACTTCAATGCAAAGAAAATTTCTTCTCCCGTAATGAAATACACCATAGTGCAGCCCTGTGAAAACTTCAAACTTGAACTAAAAAACTCCAAAATAAAAATTGATCTCAACATTTCAGGCCTTTTCTCAATATATGATTATCCGCTTGCACCCGACAAGGACGGAAACACGGAACGCCTTGCTTTTGAATCGAAGATGTGGAAAAGAATCGAGCAAAGATGCAAATTCTCCGGCACTGCCGAATATAAATCAAAAGAAAAGAAAGTAGTTAAAAAAATTGACTGCTTCGGACAAAGGGAAAAACACTGGGGAGAAAAAAGCTTCGACTCTCTCAAAAGCTACAGCAGATATATGATTCAGCTTAGAGACATGTCTTTCAGCCTGACATGCATAAATTTCGGAAGCACCGTTTTGTCCTCCGGATATATGTCCAAAAAAAGCGGAAACATGCCTATCGATGAAACTGAACTCGAACACATTGACATTAACAAGGAAGGGCTTCCGGTAATAAGCGAAATATCGTATACCGATTCATTTGACGAAAAAGATCTTATCGTCTCAAACCGGATACATTCATTCAGATACAAACCCGTTACGATGGGGAAAAACACATTTCAGCACTTCAAAAGTTTTTCTGAATACTCCATTGTCGGCGCATTAAAAAAGGGAATCGGATTTGAAGAACACTTCATTCATTCATCTTTTATGCCGGTAATCTGCGGCGATAAATAAATGACCGCATTTTCATTCACACGGGACTATCTCAAGAAGATATTCCCATTTCTCGCAATTCTCGCAATTCTTCTCGGCCTTTCAGCCGTTTTCAATGCATTTTTCAGCTGGGACGGAATTTTTGTCATACTCAGAGTATATCTCTATTCGATGTCTTTTCTTCTTATATACAATGCCCACTCATCGCAAAAAAGCGACTTCCTTGAGACTTATCAAAAGAATATTGGAGCAAAAAGCGGTTATCTCATTTATTCTTTTGAAAGCAAAATTCTGCCTTATGCTATTATTTATATCTTCGTAATTCTTTTCGGTCTGGTTTCGTTTGTTGATGTGTCCAGCAATTTCAACATTGCTCTTTTGAAATTCTTTGAAGGAAAATACACCAATCTTATGATGTATTGCCTTTTCCTTTCTCTTCTTCTTCGATTTCAAAACAGCTTCATTCAGGCCGTAGCTATTTTCATAATATCATTAATTTCTTTTTTCTGGGCAGACTACTGGTTTCAGAAAAATGTCGACGAAGGAATACACTATTCAGTCTACAAATTTGTAAAACTGAATGTTTTTTTCTTCTTCGTTCTTTGGGACACCAGTTCGGGCAGAATGAAACTCATAAAATATGTTTCATCCGCACTCGCCGTATCAATTCTGGTTTTCGGCGGTTCAATCCTTTTTCTCAAAACAACATTTGATTACAGTTCAGATATTCCGGCCAAAAAAGAAGCCGGAAATATTCTTGTCCGAATGGGATATTCCGCCCCCTTAAATTTCCTTGCATATAATGCATATTCACAAAAAAGAAATGAAGATCTCATTAAGCTGAATAGGTTTTTCGCAGCATATAATAAGACTTATCCTTTTTCGAATGAAGAATGGAATACAATTATATTTTACGGAAGCATGCAAAGCGCAGAAAATGCAGCTTATCTGATTAACCGCTGGAATAAAAAAATCAGTTATAAGGAACTTGTTGATTTCGCATTCAAAGCTTCATCCGGCAAATCTTCTATTCTCGAAGGACTCAACGAATATACTGTTCTGACATCGAGAATGATTACCGGCAACGAGTCATATTTAATGGACAAAATATCCGAATCAGGAAAAAGTTTTACAGTATGGGGAATTCAGGTTTTAGGTTTGTCCAAAAGCAAGGAAAGCATTCTGTTTCTGGTAAAATATCTGACGAATATCGACAAATCTGTTTCAACTGTTGCATATTCCGCTCTAAAAAATATTACAGGTAAAGATCCCGCAAGAGAAAGCAACAAAAACATCAATTCGGCTGAAGTGATAAAAGAGTTCAAAGACATTTATCTTTATAGGGACACAGTAGACGAATAGGACAATTCTTACATAAAGGTTTTCTCGCCTTGCAGAAAGTTCTTCCATGAGTAATCAGATACAAGTGAGATGATGACCAGAGCCGACGCGGAATTTTTTCCATAAGATCCGCTTCTATTTTTTTTACATCCGAATGAACGGAGAATCCGAGACGAACCGAAAGCCGAGCCACATGAGTATCCACGGCAATAGCGGGAATATCAAAACCATGAGACAGAACAACATTCGCACTTTTTCTGCCCACTCCCGGCAGAAGAATCAGTTTCTCCATCGATGATGGAAGCTCTCCGTTAAACTCTTCAGTAACACGTTTGGAAAGTGAAATTATGGAACGAGCCTTAACTTTGTAAAAACCCGTACTTTTAATTATTCTCTCAACATCACCGATATCAGCTGAGGCAAGTTTTTCGAAGGAAGGATATTTCTCAAAAAGATAAGGCGTCACCCTGTTAACCTGAGCATCTGTTGTCTGAGCCGAAAGAACCACAGAAATACAAAGTTCATAATTATTGGTATAATTCAGCGGAGGAGAAAGTTCTCCGTAATATTCGGCAAGTGATAAAATTATTTTTTCAAAATCAGGCTTTTTCACATCTGTTTCAGCATAATGAGCGAATCTTTCTTCCGTTTTTCAAAATCCTTGGTTGACAAATAATCTTTTTCCTTAAAACCGCACAGCACTCTTTCACTATAATTTGCAGCAAGTATTCTTTCGAGATAGAGTCTTGCGGAAACGAAATCCTTGTTCTGCTTTTTAATTTCTGCCATAAGATAAAGAGCCTCAAAATGAGAGGGATTCAAACTCACAGTCTGTGCAAAATAACGGAGAGCCTTGTCATTATCATAGTATCTCATATAAGCCAGTCCCGCGCCGAAAGTCACATCGTAATGAACATATCCGTTGGAAATCATATCTTCAAAAGCCTTAGCTGACTGACGAAATTTTCCAGACCTGTATAACCTCCATGCCGCGAGCAATTCAGAATTAGCTTTTGCCGAACCGAATCGGCTGTGCGATAAAATCTGTTCAGTCCGGGGAGCAGACTGCTGAACGGATACCGGTTCTAATTTCTGTTTCGGAGCCGAACATGAAACTAAAATTGAAGCAAAAATAATAAATCTCAGTTTAAACACACAACTCTCCGTATGTTTTATTATAACTTTCAGCAAAAAGCCTGAGAGCACGGGCTCTATGACTTATAGTATTCTTAAGTTCGGATGAAATTTCAGCCATCGTCTTATTATAATCAGGAAGATAAAAAACGGGATCGTAGCCGAATCCGCGGGATCCTGAAGGCGACTTTGTTATTACACCTTCACAGGAAGCTTCAAAAACGGACAAAACTCCTTCAGGAGAAACATGAGCAATGGCGCATACAAATCGCGCTGTTCTTTTATCATCCGGAATAGTTTTCATCTTTTCTAATAATGCTGAGTTTCTTTCCGAGTCGGTTTTCAAATTCATATAACGTGCAGAATGTATTCCCGGCTCGCCTTTCAGTGCATCAACAACCAATCCCGAATCATCGGCAATGATATGCGTTGAAAAGATTTCTGCTGCTGCACGAGCCTTGATTACTGCGTTCTCGGCAAAAGTCATGCCGTTTTCTTCTGGAATATTTACCTGCCTTAACACGGACATAGGTATCACACGAACACCCGATGAAACCGGAAATATTTTTTCGATCTCGCGGATTTTGCCGTTATTTGAAGTTGCAACAGTAATAATCATAATAAAAACGCTATTAAATCAGAGTATTTTTTGCCAAGCATTTTATACACCGGCAATAAAAGCAACAGTCCTTCCGTAATTTGAACCGTCATCCGAAAACGAAATAACCCTTGGATCTTTTAAAAGAATATCATGTACAATCTTTTTTTTATGAAACAGACCTTTACCGTGAATGATAACAATGCTTTTTAAACCGTCCCTGAGTGATTCTTCAATCAGAACATCAAGCAGAAAAGGAATATCCTTCGACGCAAAACAATGAAGATCAAGCTCACCGTCAAATTCGCTCACAGCACCTTTATACAAATAAAAGTCATGTCTTCTTTTCTTCCGTATTTGCCTATAAAACTTCCGGTTTCGCTTTTCAAACGGCAGAGTATTTCATCGACATCAGGTTTCGAAGACGAAATAACATCCATTGCTCTCTTCAATCCAAAATGACTTGAATTTTCGTCACGGAGATTTATTATTCCGTCAGTAAGCACAACCAAAATATCACCGGTTGCAAGCTGAACTCTTATCTTTTTGGCTTTAATATTTTTGTTCGCCGAATCGGAACCGAAAGCATGAGTATTATACTTCAGATAATAGCTTTTTCCTCCGCGCAAAAGTACGGGATATGCAAATCCGCTGTTTACAAACTCTACAGCCTTATCAGTCGGAGAATAAAGAGCATAGAAAAATGATACATCAGAAAACAGATCGCTTTTTTCTATAATAAAATTTTCGATATCGCGTGAAAGATAAAGAGGAGATTTCCCGGTGGTTTTAGCAAAAGCCTTTGCCGCACCCGCCATAAAACTCGCCGAGATGGCTCCCGGCACACCCTTCTGGTGAATATCTCCGAGAATGAATCCTACAGCCTTATCATCAAACTGAATGACATCATAAAACTCTCCGCCGATTTCACGCGCTGGAATCGTTTCGGAAGCAATATCAATACCTGAAATAGTTCCCCTAAAAGGACGGAGAAAAATATCGTACATTTTCTTCATCGCGGAAATTTCATTCTGAATTTTTTTCTCTTCAATGGCTTTCTCGAAAAAAATAGCATTCTGGACGGCGAGAACAGCCTGATCGGCAAACTTAAGGAAGAGCTTCATATCTTCCTCGTCGAACTTTTCCTTTTCTACGCAATTAATTCCCTGAATAACACCGATTAGCTTTCCCTTAAACAGAAGCGGCGCGCAGATCACCTGCTTGGTTCTGAATCCGGTTATTCGGTCGAAGTTGGCGTTAAAGCGTTCATCCTTGTACACATCATCAATAATTACCGGCGTTTTGGTTCTGGCGCACCATCCGACAACACCCTCGCTTGTCTTTGTCCTGAATTTTTCGGAAAGCTGGTCGCCCGCATCACCGAGAGCAACTTTAAAAACGAGTTCATCGGTAGTCTCATCATAGAAAAGAAGACTGCTCGCCTCGGTATTCATTATTTCCTTGATCGCGTTCATGACCGCAGAAAGGAGTTTTCCGATATCAAGAGTCGCGTTGATCATTTTCGTAATTTCTGTAAGCAGAGTAAGATTCTTATTCTGCCGCTTAAGCAGTTCTATCTCCGAAATCTGTTCAGACATCATGTACCCCGATTGTTTTTTAGTCCTGTATTTATAATGCTTATATGGAACATTTTTGAAATTATTGCAAGCACAATTAGTTATTCAATAATAATATTAAATTTTCTTTTCCGTTTACGTATTAACTATGTGTACATATCTGCAAAAAATCATCAGACAAGATCTTATCTCCCCGGACTTGAAAGAATAAATACGTATAAGTCTCTCTGGCTAAAGCATTGGGCTGAATTCGGCCGCGTTTATCAGCTTAAATATGAAACTGTTTTCGGTGTAATCACCGAAGAGAAAATAATCGAGGTAAGAAAGCTGATGGAATGCGGAAGATTTTCCAACGGTTTTGAGAGACATAAATGCCCTGAATGCGGTACGGTGTTGATTGTTCCATTTACCTGCAAATCGCGTTTGTGCCTGTCCTGCGCCAGAAAGCGTTTATTCGGCTGGTCATTGAATCTTTCTCTGGTTATGAATACCTTGCTCAAACATAGTCATATCACCTTCACTGTTCCTG